>Ga0208981_1000016_pt1 | contig 18016 bp, 13 predicted proteins | sample MedBloCAOM1_M1_FD_187839 | JGI IMG/M metagenome (GOLD analysis project Ga0208981, IMG submission 187839) | Forest soil microbial communities from El Dorado National Forest, California, USA - Mediterranean Blodgett CA OM1_M1 (SPAdes) (version 2) | ecosystem: Environmental > Terrestrial > Soil >... | reverse complement strand
CCTGCCCCGGATGCGATCCCCGGCCTCAAGGCTGCCGGCTTCCAGATCGTGACGAAGCCTTATCCGCATGTGTGGGCGTGGCACGCCAACAACAGCGACAACTCGCCGATCAGCGACAAGCGGGTCCGGCTCGCTTTGAACTACGGCATCGACCGCAAGAGCCTGGTGGATTTTCTCGGCGGCACTGCCGTGCCGGCGCGCGGACCGTGGCCGGAGAGTTACAAGTATTTCGGCAATCCCAAGGAGAACTACACCTACGATCCCGTCAAGGCCAAGGCGTTGTTGAAGGAAGCCGGCTACGGCCCGGGCGGCAAGGTGTTGAAGCTGAAAGTGCAGTTGCCGACCGCCGGCTCAGGCAACATGGTGCCGCTGCCGATGGCCGAGTTCGTGCAGCAGAGCTACAAGGAACTGGGCGTCGACGTCGAATATGTCGTGGTCGATTGGGGCACCATGCTCAACACCATGCGCCAGCGCCCCGACCAGCCCGGCCAGCCGGTGCTGGATGTGGTGAACCACGGCTTGCCGATCTCTGATCCGACGCAGCTGTATCTGAACTTTCACAGCGCCGGCTTCCCGCCGAACGGTTCGAACTGGAGCCTGTACAAGAACCCGAAGGTCGACCAGTTGCTCGATCAGGCGTTTGAAACCTTTGAGCCTGGTCCACGCGACGCGCTGATCGCCCAGGCACACGCCCTGATCGTCGACGATGCGCCCTGGGTTTTCATCGTGCATGACCTCAACCCGCGCGCGCTGAGCCCGAAGGTGAAGAACTTCAAGCAAGCGCAGAGCTGGTACCAAGACTTCACCCAGGTCACGGTCCAGGAATAGATCCACCAACCGCACGGCGATCCTCGTTCGCCGTGCGGTTATTTGCGTTGTGATTTGATCGAAAGCAGTTCTTGTGATCCTCACGCTGTTCAAGGATGTCGAATTCCGGTCCTTCATGGTCGCGAATGTCGTCTTTCGCCTATGCGCGTCGGGTCTCACCGTGCTGCTGGGCTACCAGGTCTATGAAATGACCCGCAGTCCCTTCAGCCTGGGATTGCTCGGGCTGGTCGAAGCCGTTCCGGGTGTGACGCTGATCCTCTACGGCGGCGACTTTGCCGATCGTCACAGCCGGCATCGCACCGTCGTCGTGACGATGGGCCTGCTTGCCGTGCTCGCTACGTTACTGGCAGTGATCTCCAACGCGGGAAACGCCTCGGCGCTGGCCGTCATCTATGTTGTCGCCTTTGTTTCCGCATCGATCCGGGCCTTCGAGTCGCCGGCCGTGGTCGGCCTCGAGGCGCAGATCCTGCCGCTGCATCAGGTGCTGCGCGGCATCCCCATCCTGGCGTCGTCCGGCCGTATGGCAGACGTCGCCGGACCGGTGGCGGCGGGCTTCGCCTGGGCCGCGTTCGGCGCCACCGTGACCTATGCCGGCACTGCCGCGCTGTTCGTCTTGTCTGCTCTGTGGATCGCGCTCGGGGTGCAAAACCGGCCGCCTTTGCCGCAACCTTCAGGCCGGAGCGCGCGGCGTCGCATCGCGGAAGGCGTGCGTTACGTGTTCGGCAGCGAAATCCTGCTGGGATCGATGGCGCTTGACCTGTTCGCTGTTTTCTTTGCCGGCGCCAACGCGCTGTTGCCGATCTTTGCCCTGGAAGTTCTTCATGTAGGGCCGGAGGGCTTTGGCCTGCTGCGCTCCGCCAGCGCCGCCGGCGCCCTGGTCGCGGCATTGGCCGCGACGCGGTTGCTGCCGGTGCGTCACGCCGGCGTCGCGCTGCATGTAATCATCGCCTTGTTCGGGCTATGCATCATCACATTTGGGCTCTCGACCAGTTTCATGCTGTCACTGGCCGCCTTGTTTCTTGCGGGCCTGTGCGACGGCACCAGCATGGTGATCCGCCACGCCATCCTGCGGCTGGCCTCGCCGGAAGCGTTGCGCGGGCGCATCGCCGCGGTGAAGTCGGTATTCACCGGCTCCTCCAACGAACTCGGCACATTCCAGAGCGGCATGACCGCCAGTCTGATCGGGGCCGGCCCGACGCTGTGCCTGGGCGGCGCCGTGACGCTGGGCGTGGTGGCGGTCGTCGCGTGGCGTGCGCGTATGCTGTTGCACCTCAATCTGGAGACGCTGGCGCGTCCCGATCAATTGCGCAGCGACGATCTGGAACTGAGCGCTGACGATCCGCTGCTCGAACTCGAAGCCGCACGGCCGGGCTGATCAGGGCCCGCCGTCGAGAACGACTTTCCCAATTTGCTTTGAAAACCAAGAGGACACCAAATGGCCAACGCACACGACGCCCCCTTTCAGCTCGAGGAAGCGACGATCACCGAACTTCACGACGCTATTCGCGCGGGCAACACGACCGTTGTTCAGGTGGTGCAGAAATATATCGACCGAGCGAAGGCCTACAACGGTGTCGCCAGCCTGCTGCTGACAGAAGACGGCGCTCCGGTGCCGGCAGCCGTCGGCACGGTGCGCGCCACCGCGCCGCTGCGGTTTCCGACCGACGCCGTGAAAGCTTCAACCATCCTGCCCGATCTCGACAAGTACAAGGGCGTGCCGCTGCAATATGGCACTATGGAATCTACCGCGTCGGACCCCAGCGTGCAGCAGCAGTTCGGTATGATTGTCGGCAAGCCCAATGCCGGGCAGGTCAATGCGATCGGCACCTTCAACATCCGCGGCGAGCGTTCCGTGACCTGCAAGGGCGACTACGACCTGCATCCCTCGCTCGGCGCGCTGCCGAAAGGGGCGCCGCCGGCCTGCGAGTTCTTCCGCCAGCAGCCTGATGCGCTGGAGCGCGCTGCCGAACTCGACGCCGAATTCGGCCGCAATCCCGATCTCGACAAGATGCCGATGTACGGCGTGGTGTTCTCGTTCAAGGACCCGTTCGATACCAGCGACATGCGCTCGACCGGCGGTGGCGACGCCGCCTATGACATGGATTTTCCGGCGCGCGATCACGTGCTGGTCGACCAGTTGCGCAAGAAGGGCGCGATCATCTTCGCCAAGGCCGTCAACACCGAATATAACGGCCGCGCCGGCGATCCCGGCGGCGGCAACAAGCCGGACAAGGTTCTGGCCTCGACGCTTGGCTACCAGCGCTCGACCTGGGCCGGCAATCCTTCCAATCCCTTTGACACCAGGCGCGCCGCGTCGCTCGGCTCCAGCTCCGGATCGGCGCTGTCTGTCAGCACCAATCTGGTGATGGCCAGCCTCGGCGAAGAGACGCGTGCGTCCTGCCGCGGTCCGTCCAACCACAATTCGATCGCGCTGATCCTGCCGCACAAGTCGATGATCGGCTTCGATGGCGGCGCGATCGGCGCCGACGTCTATTGCGACCGCACCGGCATCCACGCGCGATCGATCGTCGATTGCGCCAAGATTCTCGATGCGCTCAAGGATCCCGTCGAGGGCTATTACGACCGGCGCGACCCGTTCACCGCGGTGCCGCGCTCGTCGGTACTGAGCACGGCCTACGCGAGCCACGTCAACATGCCGGGCACACCCGGCGCGCTGGCCGGCATGCGAATCGGCGTAATCCGGGAATCGATGGTCTATCCGAAGGGATCGAAGACCGAGGAGCCGATCGTCACCGCGGCGGCGCGCGAGATTAAGGAAATACTCGGCGGCAAGCTCGGCGCGACCCTGGTGGAATCGACAGACCCGCTCTGGACGCGCGATCCCGACATCGAGGTGATGACGCTGGATTATCGCCGCGCGCTGCACCAGCTGATCCCGCTGTTCATGCCCGATCTGCTGTTCCGTCTCGCCCCCGACGGCAAGCCGCTCTACAAGGAGTTCGAGGCGGCGATCACGCCGACCGAGTTCCTGCCGGGCAAGACCTTCGGCACCGGCACGATGCAGCCGATCGACTACTTCGTCGCATTGGCCGAAGGCAAGATCGAGGGGCCGGTCAATCTCGACATCGCCACCATCCAGCAGCAGGAGCTGGCGCCGACCTTCCGCTACCACATCTCGCAATATCTGATGCGCCGCGCCGACGACTGGAAAGCCGCCGGCTTTGAGGAAACCCTGAAGGACTGGGGCACGCTCAATGCGCGCTCGAAATTCTGGGGCGACGATCAGCGCGCCGCCTTCAAGAACTGGGAAGAGGTCAGCGACCCCCGCAACAAGCTCGGCGGCCGTCAGGGCGTCAACGAGCGGGTGATGCTGCGCGAACTGCTGCGCCGCGCCGACATGATGGTGATCCTGGAGAACAAGCTCGACGCTCTGGTACGGCTGCATACGCCGTGGGTGCCTGGCCTGATCGGCCACGCGCATCAGTATGACATTCCGAGCAACCTGCGGCCGGAATCGCTGATGGGGCCGAACGCCGGATTGACCGAGGTGCTTATCCCGGCCGGCTTCGTGACCACCACCTACGATCCGGTATTCAAGCTGAGCGCCGACGGGACGCGCTACGTCTCGGCGCCATCCGACGTGCCGACGGTGCTGGCCGCGCCCGGTCTGCCGTTCTCACTCGTGTTCCGATGCGAGCCCGGCAAAGAAGATGTCATCCTCAAGGTTGCGTCTGCTTACGAATCCGCTTCGAAGCGCCGCGTTCCGCCGCCAGCGTTCGGCCCTCTTCCTGCATAATTGCCATCGACGGGCGAAGCTCGGCATTTCGGTTGAAGTTTCGAGCCTCCAAGCCTCTCAGGACGAAGACAATCGGCCCTGAAGACCGCTTCACAACGATGCGCTGCGGATAAGCGTTTTATCGTTTCGTCTGCGACGTCGCGATTGCACTCTCTTGCTGTCTTGACGGCCGTCGCCCATATCGCGTCATAGGTTAGCCCCGGCCCGCCGCACATACAGGCTCCACCGCCTGTCTGGCGATCCCTCGTGGTTTTCGGCGGCTCTCGTTACTGAGGTTCAGTGCTGAAATTTTGACGCCCCGATCGCCATCCGCATTTTATAAAAGAGCCGAGATGTCCGGGCGGATCCTTTCGCGCCGACAATTGCTGTCGTCGGCGACGCGCTTAAGCATCAATAAATCTAATGCAAAAGAGTAGAAATAATCATTTTTCTACTCCAGCTTAATCGTTACAAATATTGATTGGGCCGCCGAAAATGAGGAACAGGAAATGAAATTGGGATTCTTCACGATGCCGATCCATCCTCTGGACAAGGATTGGCGGCTGTCCCTGAAAGAGGATCGTGAGGCCTTCCTGCTGGCTGACGAACTTGGATTCACCGAAGCCTACGTCGGCGAGCACGTTACGGACAAAGCGGAAAATATCACCTCCTGCATCGCATTCATCGCCTGGATCGCGGCGGCGACTAAACAAATTCGACTGGGAACCGGCACGATCAATATGCCGAACACCCATCCAGCCGCTCTCGCGGCCAGCATCGCCATGCTCGATCACATGCTGGACGGACGGCTTATTTTTGGGATCAGTCCCGGCGGACTTCTGTCGGACGCGGAATTGTTTGGCAATCTCGACGCCAATCGCAGCGAAATGTTTCTTGAGGCTATCAATCAGGTCTTGGATATCTGGACCGGCGAGCCTCCCTACAATCTGCAGGGAAAATACTGGAACGTCTCGACCCAAAAAACTCTGATCAAGGAGATTGGCCAAGGATACATCCCGGGCCCGCTGCAGCGGCCGCATCCGCCTATCGTGGTGACGGCGGTCGCGCCGTTCTCAAAAGGCGTCACGGAGGCTGCCGCAAGAGGATGGGATCCGATTTCGGCAAACTTCCTGATGCCGGCATGGGTCAAAAGTCACTGGCCAAAATATGCCGAAGGCTGCGAGCGAAGCGGTCGAGCTCTCGATGCGGAGAACTGGCGGGTTGCGAAGAGCGTGTTTGTTGCCAAGGATGCATCGAAGGCAAAGGCATACGCGACCGACCCGGACGGCCCTTACGTCAGTTACTATCGGTCATTGTTCACCAAACTGAAAAAGAACGGCCGCATTGAATTGTTTAAGACCCGCCGCGATCAACCCGATGACGAGGTGACGCTTGAGATGGTGTGTGAGAAATTGATCATTTACGGGACGCCGGATAGCGTCGCGGATCAGTTGCTTGCCTTTGAGGACGAGGTCGGCAAGTTCGGCACGCTGCTCTATGCAGGCAAGGATTGGAAGGATCCCCAACTTGGTCGCGAGTCCATGATCCTGATGGCCGAAAAGGTGATGGCGCAAGTCAATGCGGGGACTTCGAAACAGGTCAACGCCGCAGAATAGTCCGGCAGCCAAATCAAAAGGAACGCTGTGGCTCCTGGCGATCACACCCCTTATCAGGTACTTGCCGGCGGGCCCCGCTTGGGCAGCCGCTGGTGCCCGATGCGTCCAAGCGGTCTTGGTGCGAACATGGAGCGCGCGTGGGATTCTGGCGGCAGTTCAAGGCGTTGACGGACACAAACAGGCCGGTGACGTGTACGTGGTACGGCGTGGCCTTGATGACCGCCAGCCAGATTAGCGACCAGTCTCGCACAGAACGCACAAAGGCACAGGATCGGACAAGCACATGATCAAAGCTGCGGTTATCGGCCTGGGATGGTGGGGGCAAACCATTCTCAGAAATCTGTCAAACAGCACCACCATTCGGCCTGTGCTGTGCGTCGATCCGTTGGATTCGGCGCGTACGGCAGCATCGGCGTTTGGTGTCGAGACATCGCCTCATTTCGAGGACGCACTGACGCATCCAGATGTGCAGGCCGTCATTCTCTGCACGCCACAAGAGCGTCATGCGGATCAGATCGCAGCAGCCGCGCGGTCCGGACGTCACGTTTTCTGTGAGAAGCCATTATGTACGACATCAGCCGATGCGGAAACCGCGATCGCGGCGGTGAGGAAAGCCGGCGTTCAGTTGGGTATCGGGCACGAACGGCGTTTTGAACCCGCGGTCATTGAGATGCGGCAGCGATTTGCTGCGGGCGAGTTCGGCAATCCGCTGATGCTGGAAGGCAATTTCAGTCAGGACAAGTTCCTGAAATTGCCTGATGACAACTGGCGATTGTCAAATACGGCAAATCCGGTCGGCCCGCTCTCCGCCACCGGGATCCACATGGTGGATCTTTCCATCGCGCTGCTCGGCCGGCCGACCAGCGTCTGGGCGCGGCTGGCAAGGTTAGGAAGCGACTTTGCGAACGGCGATACGCTGTCGATAACGATTGGCTTTGCGAGCGGCGCCACCGCCATGTTGGGCGCTGTGCTGGCGACGCCGTTTATGGGCCGTCTTGCGCTGCTCGGTTCGAAAGGCTGGATGGAAATCCGCGATCGCAGCCATCCAGAAAATTCGACCGGATGGGATGTGACCAGCGTGCACCGCGACGAAACGCCCGTGACCGCTTTCTATGCGCCGCACCCGGCGGTGCGCGACAACCTTGAGGCCTTTGGTCGCGCCGCACTTGGCCAGACACCCTATCCGGTCGCGCTGGATGAAATGCTGGTGAACGTCCGAAGCTTTGAAGCAATCCACCGATCGGTCAAGAGTGGAGCAATCGAGGCCATCTGAATGCGGATAAGCTACCCGTCTTCCTTCGTCGGAGCACCCAAACCCGGACAGCCGAGCCGACCGCGAGACACACTTTAGCATTTCCCACGATTCCGGCATCGGCCTATAGATCGCATTGGATCGGGCTTTCCAGACGACGGCAGAGAATTAAGCGAAAGAACAGCCATGGCATCACGAGAGCGAATTCGGACCGGAATCACGGCGGCGCTCGGCTGCGCACTGTTCCTCCTGTTCGGCGGAGCAGCCTCCGCCCAGGACGCTGGCAACTATCCCAATCGGCCGGTCATGATGATCGTGCCGTTCGCGCCCGGCGGCGCTTCCGATTTCGTCGCCCGCATCATCCAGCAAGGCGTCAGCTACATCCTCGGCCAGCAGGTCGTGGTCGACAATCGGCCGGGTGCTGCGGGCATGATCGGCACCGAGGCCGCGGCCCGCGCGGCGCCGGACGGCTACACCAGCTTTCTTGGCAATATCGGCACCGTCTCGATCAACCCCGGCGTCTACGCGGCCAACATGCGCATCAACCCGGACAAGGATCTAAGCCCCGTCACGATTTGCGCCGACACGCCAAGCATCCTGATCACCCGGCTGGACTTCCCCGCCAACAACGTCAGCGAGTTGATCGCCTATGTGAAGGCGAACAAGGGCAAGGTCGCCTTTGCCTCGCCCGGCAGCAGCACGCTCAATCGGCTGGAAATGGAGGTTTTCAAGAAAGACGCGGGGCTCGACATGGTGCATGTGCCCTACAAGGGTGGCGCCGGCCCGGCGGTGACTGACGTTCTCGGCGGCCACGTCGACCTGATGTTCACCACCATGTCGTCCGCGTTGCAGTTCGTGAAGGACAACCAGGTCAAGGCGCTGGCCGTCACCACCCGGGAGCGCATAGCCGATCTGCCCGGCGTACCGACCATGTACGAGCTCGGATGGAAGAACCTCGTGACGTCGTCCTGGCAGGGCGTGATGGTGCCTACGGGTACGCCGCGGCCGATCGTCGACAAGCTGCACGCCGCTGTCGTCAAGGTGCTCGCCGATCCTCAGATTCAGGAGCGCATGCGCAAGGGCGGCGCGATCGCCGTCAGCAGCAAATCGCCGGAGGACTTCAAGGCCTATATCGACGGCGAAACTGCCAAGTGGACCAAGGTGATCGAAGAAAGCGGCGTACGCGCGGATTGACGCGGCGCGCGTGGAATGGTCCTTCTCTGCACCACCACAACTGAGTATGAGCTTTGCCGAAGGCGCATTCGCGCCGGAATTCGCTACAGGGAAACAAGGGGGCACGAGCGTGCAACAGGTCGAAGTCGCGGTGATCGGAACAGGGTGGTGCGGTGGCATACGGGCGGAAACGCTGTCGCGCTCCTCGCTCGTCGACAAGCTTCACATTTGTGAAATCAGGCCCGACCGCCTGGCCGAGGTCAAGGCATTGACCAACGCGGCAACCGCGACGCTCGACTACCGTGACATCGTCAAGAACGACCGGATCAAGGTGGTCTACATCTCGACCACGCCGGAATCCAACCACTATCCGATCGCGCGCGATTGCCTTCGGGTCGGCAAGCACGTGCTGCTGGAAAAGCCGATCGCGATCGAACTGTTCGAAGCCGACGAGCTGATAGAGATCGCCAAACGCGCCAATCTCAAATTCACCATCGGCTACTCGCAGCGCTTCAACCCGAAGCTCGCCTACGCCAAGAAAAAGATCTCCGACGGCACGCTGGGCAAGCCGGTGTCGGTGATGGTGAGCCGGCATCTGTCACGCAGTCTCGGCAAGAAGATCTCAAGCCGGGGCCGGCTGTCGCCGGCGACGATGGAATCGACCCACGACCTCGATTTCGTGTTCTGGCTGCTCGAGCCCGCGAAACCCGTCCGCGTCTATTCGCAGGGAGCCTACGGTTACATGCAGGCGGTCAACGGCTCCTATGACATCATGTGGAGCACCGTGACCATGGACAACGGCGTGCTGGTTTCAATCGGCGGCGGCTGGAACCTGCCGCCAAGCTACCCAAACTACTGCGCAACGACCATCGAGATCACCGGAACGGAAGGCTCGCTCTTCCTCGACGATACTCAGCGCGACAACTGGCTCAATACAATGAAGGACGGGACGCAGTATCCGATGTCGACGATGCCGGGAGAATGGGTCGATCACGTCTATGCCGGGCAGATGGGACCCGAGACGATGCACTTCCTCGAATGCGTGCTGCGGGACCAGCCGCCGATGGTGTCGCCGGAAAGCGCGCGCCGGGTGATGGAGACCTATCTCGGCGCGGACCTCTCGGCGGAATCCGGCGAGCCCATCAGCCTTCCGCTCAACAACCAGTCGCTATCAGCGGTGCAGGACCTCTACAAGAAGTTCCGCACGCCGGTGTAGAGCATGATCCGGAAAAGTGGGAACCGGTTTTCCGAAAAGATCATGCTCAAAAAGGATATGAGATCGCAGTGCCGCCTCGACCCATCGCAAGTCTGTTCGGCTGAATCGAAACCCCCTGCTAGGTAAAAGGAAGACATGAGACCCCAACGAAAAGAAATCGGCCTGGCCGTGATCGGCTGTGGCACGATCGGGCGCATCCGGGCCGAGTTCGCACGCGACTATCCCGGCATCGGCTGGCTCGGCCTGTGCGACTCCAACGCCGAGGTTGGCCAGAAACTCGCCGAAGACGCCAAGGCCGATTTCTTCACCACCGACTACAACGAGCTATTGAAGCGCCCCGAGGTCACGGCGGCGATCATCGCAACCGATGAGAACGCCCATGTCGGCCCGCTCTTGGCCGCGTGCGAGCGCAAGCTCGATTTGTTCATCGAAAAGCCGCTGGCGACCGACGCGCGGGAGTCGGCGAAGGTGCTCAAGGCGATCGAGCAAGCCGGGGTCGACGCCGTGATGGGCTACACCAACCGCTTCCGGCGGCGCTTCCAGGCGGTCAAGGGCAAGCTCGCTCGCGGCGAAATCGGCGATGTGACCTCCGTGGTCACCCGCGCATTCATGAATCGCATGGTGCCAATCGCCACCATCCGCAAGACCAATGAGCGCCAGAACCTCACGCCGATGGTGGTCTCGGGCACGCACGCGCTCGACATGTCGATGTACCTGATGGAAGGCAAGACGCCGGTGTCCGTGTTTGCCCGTTCGGTCGACAAGGCGCTCGCGATGTGGGGCACCAAGGACTCGACCTTCGGTATCTTCACGATGGATGACGGTACGATTTGGAGCATGAACATTAGCTGGGCTCTGCCCCACGTCTGGCCGGGAGCGGTGTACGGTCTTCAGGTCGGCATCGTCGGCACCGAAGGCGTCATCGACATCGAGGACACCCACCGAGATCTGGTGATGGCGACCGAAAAGCCGATCGGCGCCGGCTATACTTCGCGTAACTATAAGCCCGAGTTCGAGCGCCACGTCGATTTCCTCACCAGCTATCCGCCGGGAGACATGAACGACGGCCAGCTCTGGGGCCCGATGCGCGACGAAACCAATTCCTGGTTCGGGCGCATCCACACCGGCCTTAAGACGCCGCACGCGTCCGCCGCCGAGGGTCACCGCAACCTGCTCCTGACCATGGCGATGGACCTGTCGGCCAGGCGCGGCACCGAGATCAAGCTGCCGCTCGATCTCGACGAGTTCTACAAGTAACGGGAGCTGAGGCGCGCCTGCGGATCCCGATCAAACGCTGCCGATCCAGTCCGTCGAGCCGGTTGCCATCTCTCTCCGCATAGCGAAATTCGGGGTTAGGGCCCATGTCCGCTTGCGGTGCATCAAAGTAAAGTCGCTGAGCATGAATGCCATAGCCGATGTCGCTGAAAAACGGCTGCGGAATCTGATGCTGACGCGAAAGCGGATCAAGCCCGCAATCGCGCATGACGCTTACATTGCAGGTGATCTATGGCTGACCCTGATGCAATAATGACTATTCGACTTCGGTAAGCAAAGTATGCGTGCCATATTGACCACTCGCGAAGATGAGTGGTGTGCCATCGCAACAATGAACGCGTACGACGCGACCGATCAGGATGATATGATCTCCTCCCTGAACTTTGGTCTGCGTGCGACATTCGAATATTGCGGGACTTCGTTCGAAAATCGGACAACCGTCGACCCCAAGTTTGAATTCCAAGCCTTCGAACTTGTTAAGCTGGGGCGTCGCGAAGTGACGTGAAATTCGAGCTTGCTCCTTTGACAAGACGTTGATGGCGAAACAGTTCGATGCGAGAAACGCCGGCAGCGAGGGGGCTGCGCAGCGAAGGCTCCAAAGCACGAGGGGAGGTTCGAGCGAAACAGCCGAGAACGAGTTTGCGGTGACGCCCTCGAATTTTCCGTCCTGCGTTCGGGTTGTCACGACAGTGACGCCGGTCGCAAAGCGTCCCAAGGCGTTTCGCAGACCGCGCGTATCGGCCGCAGCATCGGAAAGAAGATCGAGCGTGTTCATGAACCGATCATGCCGCAGAGCTGAAGCGGTGAAAAATGATAATAATTACTCTTCTTAATTATGAAATCAGATAGCCGCTCCCAATGAAGTTTGATGAAGCCAGAGCTGACAGTATAGAGAATCTTGAGGAAGCCGTTCAGACCGTTCAGCAGTAGGCTGATAGCGTTCATTCCGCATGATTGCCGAAGCTCAATTGCTTAGTCACCCATCGCCCAACGTGGCGGCTTAGTATTGATGCTCCCCGGGATCGCTCGAAAGCTCGTTGATTGCTTCCGAACTCCACTTGAGGAATAACGAAATCTGATGTCAAATTCATTTTGTAATCATAATGGATGATCGACCGTGACCGACAGCCTGCGTGACATCAAACTCTTTGTGGCAGTCTATGAAGAGCGATCGTTTACGGCTGCGGCGACTCGGGAAAACGCGACACAGTCGGGTGTTTCACAGCATATCCGAAAATTGGAGGACAGCTTTCGGGTAAAGCTCTTCATTCGGGGCACAGGCGGGGCCGTGCCCACGCCTGCGGCAGATTGTTACTACAACCATTGCATTGATGTTCTTCGCGCCCACGGAGCCGCCGGCCGCGCCGTGCGGGTGTTCGGTCTTGGAATCGAAGGAGCGATCAAAGTAGGATTGATGCCGACGATGACGCGCTGCGTGCTGGCGCCAACTCTCACGAGGTTCATCAAGGAACATCCGAATTCAGCGGTACGCATTGTCGAAGGATACAGCGCCGGACTTACTCAGCAGGTGCAGACTGGCGACCTCGACTTTGCAATCGTGCCCGCTTTTCCCGGAGCAATGGGCCTGAGAAGTCGCCTGTTTTTGCGCACTCCCGAAGTTTTGGTATCGTCCCTCAAGTCGCCCCTCACTCATGCAAAGCCAGTGCGGCTAAGAACCCTGAACTCAATTAACCTTGTCGTTCCAAGCAAGGCCAATACTCGAAGAAACCTGATCGAAACATATCTGTCCTCCAACGGCATCAAAATCAATCGGCATTTGGAGTTGGATGCAATGCTTGGCTCTCTTGATTTCGTGGCTCAGTCGGATTGGCTATGCATCCTGCCGGGTATCATGATGGCCGAGTCGAACAAGAACCGATCGTTCACTGTCAATCCGATCGTCGAACCGCGGTTCGGGCTTGATCTCATACAGATAGAACCTTCTCGTCAGGTTCTATCTGTAGCAGCTTCCGCCTTCCTTGAGATACTCGAGCAAGAAGCTTCCCGACTCAACAAACGCTGGCCACCGGCCTGACCACCGCGTTTGAGTCGGTCCCGGCGATCTGGCTTTGCTTTCGCCGCGAACTCCTTCCCGACCGACGAATTGAGTCGATTCCAAATGATCATATTGGCCAATTTGACGGAGATCGCGTCGAGGTATTCACAGCAAGGCCACTAGTCCAGCTGGAGGAAATCCTTTATGGCGTCATGAAAGCCTGTTGCGCTATCAATATTTGAAAGATGCGCGCCGCCTGCAATAATCGAGAATCTCGAGCCCCGGATTCGATCGGCCATTGCTTGCATTGCTTCCGGCGGTGCAGCCATATCCTCTGCGCCGCCGATGAACAGTGTAGGCGTCGTGATGTGATGCAGATCTTTCAGGTAATCCAGGCGCTTCAATGCCTCAGCGCAACCTTCATACCCCACGATTGGAGTCGAAAGAATCATGCGCTCGACGTCGGCCACGACATCAGGATGGGTCGCTCGAAATGCCGCTGAAAGCCAACGCTCAACGGTCGCTGGAAGTATAGACGCCAGCCCTCCTCCGCGCACCGCGTTAATCCGCTCGTTCCAGCCTTGCACGAACTGCGGTGGAGCATCTGCTCGAGCATCGCAACAAACAAGCGCCTCCAGCCGGCCGGGATGTGCCAAGGCGATTCCCAACCCCGTCATCCCCCCTAGTGAGAGGCCCATGAAAGTTCCGCGCTCAATTTGATAGTGATCCAACAGCGCGACTGCGTCGCCCACCAAATCGTCAAATGAGTATGGCGCTGCCGGAACATCGCTTTGGCCGTGACCACGGGTGTCGTAGCGAAGGACGCGATAGCGCTTGAGCAAAGTTTTCATCTGCAGATCCCACATGCTGTGGGTCGCGGCTAGACTGTTGGATAGTACAAGCCACGGATTATCCGCGGAGCCATTGACGTAGGTTGAGATCTGGATGTGGCCTGGAACCGCAACGAAAGGCATGACTGTTCACTCTGATTCGATTTTCAATACTACTGAGAACTTCTCAAGATTGCCGTTTCCCCAGATATCCGGTCTGGTGACGCACTTGACTTGGCCTGCTTCTGCGAGTGGATGAACCGGTAAAAGCTGCATCGTCGTCGCTTGCGCCAATCTGCAGCTCATATCTTATCCGGGGTGCTGGATCGCATAAAATGATCATTTCTGCGGTCCTCCATTACGCAAAGTGATGAGCCCCCTCAGCAATGATACGTTGCTTCGGGTCGTCATCACCGCTCTCCATACGATGATCCGCAAGAAGGCGCACGCAGATCTTGACGCATGGTTGGACAGAGCTGCACGCAAAGTTGCGTCAGAGCCAATATTGCAGGCCGAATGACAATGTATGTAAATTTTCATGTATGTAAATTTTCACTTGATAAATAAGAAATGATCGCCCACACTTTTCCATCAAAAGAAGAACGAAGAAGGGGGAGGAGTGTCTCAGGTGGTCGAGCAAGACGGCATGCTGATTGAGTGGGATGTCGAAATTGTCATGGATGACGGCCTGGTATTACGGGCCGACGTATTCAGGCCGATCTCCGGCGAGAAATTCCCGGTTCTCCTGACATATGGCCCCTACGCAAAGGGTCTTGCTTTCCAGGAAGGCTACCCGAGCGCCTGGCAGAGCATGATCGCGGCCCACCCCGATGTCGCGTACGGATCGACCAACAAGTACCAGAACTGGGAGGTCGTCGATCCTGAGAAATGGGTATGCCACGGCTACGTGTGCGTTCGCGTCGATTCGCGTGGCACAGGTCGATCACCCGGTTTTGTAGATCATTTCTCTCCGCGCGAAAGCCGCGACTTTTACGAGTGCATCGAGTGGGCCGGCGTCCAGTCGTGGTCCAACGGCAAGGTCGGGCTTAACGGCATTTCCTACTACGGAATCAACCAGTGGCAGGTCGCTTCGCTGCAACCGCCGCATCTGACCGCGATGTGTATCTGGGAGGGGGCTGCTGACTGGTACCGCGACATGACGCATCACGGCGGCATACTGTCGACGTTCTGGGCCAATTGGTACGACATGCAGGTCAAGACCGTGCAGTACGGCCTGGGAGAGCGCGGGCCCCGCAGCAAGGTCACCGGCGAACTGGTATGCGGCGACGTGACCATGTCCGACCACGAACTGGCTGCGAACCGCTGTAGTTTCGGCGACGATATTCTGGCCCATCCGCTCGACGACGATTATCATAAGGCGCGTTCACCGGACTGGAGCAAGGTGACCGTTCCTTTTCTGTCCGCGGCCAATTGGGGCGGGCAGGGCCTGCATCCCCGAGGCAACTTTGAGGGCTACGTGCGTGCGGCGTCCAACGAGAAGTGGCTGGAATGCCATGGTCTCGCGCACTGGACGCATTTCTACACCGACTATGGACGCGAACTTCAGAAACGGTTCTTCGATTTCTACCTGAAGGGCGAGGCCAACGGGTGGGATCAGCAGCCAAAAGTTCAGTTGCAAGTGCGTCATACGGACAGTTTCGTTAAGCGGCATGAGACCGCGTGGCCGCTGCCAAGCACGGTCTGGACGAAGTTTTACCTGAACCCGATCGATCAGACGTTGTCGCTGGAGCCGCCGACCACGGCTGCGGAAATCAGTTTTGACGCGATGGGCGACGGTCTGACCTTCATCTCCAAGCCGATGACCGAGGATACCGAAATCACCGGACCGCTGGCCGCCGGGTTGAAAGTCTCTTCGAGCACCCACGACGCCGACATCTTTCTCGTTTTCCGGGTCTTCAGTTCAGATCTGAGGGAGCAGACCTTCATCGGGGCGATCGATCCGCATACCCCCGTGGCACAGGGATGGTTGCGGGCATCGCACCGCAAGCTTGACGAAAAACTGTCGCAACCGTACCGCCCCTATTACATCCATGACGAACCGCAGCCGCTTAAACCCGGTGCCCCCGTCGATCTGGCCGTCGAGATCTGGCCCACATCGGTTGTGGTTCCAAAGGGACACCGCATTGCGTTGAGCGTTCGCGGCAAGGACTATGAGTGGCAAAAGACGACCGGTGCCAAACTGTCGAATTTCAAGAACGAATTGCTGGGCTGCGGGCCATTTCTGCACAATGATCCCCGCAATCGACCACCGAAGACATTTGGCGGAAAGACCACGTTGCACCTCGACAAAGAGGGCTTCAATCACGTCCTGGTGCCAATCGTACCCGGACGCTGACGACAACATTAAAAACACTGGGAGAGAAACATGAATATTTCGCGTCGAGGATTTGTGGCCGGAGCTGCAAGTCTGGGAGTTGCAGGCGCGGTTGCGCCACGCATGGCAAGTGCCGCCGGTGAAGGGCCGATCCGCGTCGGGCTGCTCACCGTCAAGACCGGGCCGCTGGCGTCGGGCGGCATCGACATGGAACGCGCGCTCGTCATGTACCTGAAGGAGCGCGACAACATGATCAGCGGCCGCAAGGTCGAACTGATCACCGCGGATACCGCCGGCGTTCCGGCGCAAGCGCGAACCAAGACACAGGAACTGGTCGAGAAGAACAATGTCCATTGCCTGATCGGCCCGTTGGCGGCCTTTGAGGCTTTGGCTATCGACGACTACATCCGCCAGGCCCAGATCCCGACACTATCGGTTGCCGCCGCTGAAGACATGACTCAGCGCAGTGCAAACCCGTGGTTCGTGCGCGCCACGTCGACCTCCTCGCAATGCGCCCACCCGCTGGGTGAATACGCTGCGAAGGAACTCAAATACAAGAAGATGATCTCCATCGCGGACGATATCGCTTATGGCCATGAGATGTGTGCCGGTTTCCAGCGCGCCTTCGAAGACAATGACGGCCAGATCATTCAGAAACTGTTCCCGCCGCTCACGGTTCCCGACTATGGCAGCTACGTGGGCCAGTTGAAGAATGCGGATGCCATCTTCCTGGGATTCGCCGGATCGAACGGCTTCCGCTTTCTTCGGCAGCTGGTCGACTACGGTAACAAGGACAAACTCCCCGTGATCGGCGGCATGACCGCGCTTGACGAAGCCGTGCTCCGCAACATGGGCGATGAAGCGTTGAACATCATCACGACATGCTGGTATTCGGCCGAACTCGAAGGTGCCGAAAACCAGAAATTTGCGCCGGCGTTCCGCAAGGAGTTCAAGTATGACCCCGGCTTCTACGCAGCCGGGACCTATGTGAACGGCGCCGTTCTGGAAGCCGCCATCAAGGCCGTGGACGGCAAGATCGAGGACAAGCCCGCCTTCATGAAAGCGCTGCGCGCCGTCAATGTCGATACCGCCCGAGGGCCGGTCAAGTTCGACGACCTCGGCAACGTCGTCGGCAATGTCTATTTGCGAAAGGTGACGCGCAAGGACGGACGTCTCGTGAATTCGGTCTTCAAGACCTATCCGGATGTCAGCCAGTTCTGGACCTATGGCGAAAAGGCGTTTCTTGCCAATCCGGTGTACTCGCGTGACTTCCCGCCGGCCAAGTTCCTTGAGAAGTGAAGTAATGAGAGAGTAGCACGCCTTGTTCGTCGGGCTTCCGTCACGCCGGATCAGGTGCGACGGAAGCCGATTGGCGCGAGTCCGCAAAGGCGGGCAGCGCGAGGCTACGCCGTCCAAGTTCTCGCGTGATCACTTGAATGGTACAGACGCGGCTATGGCGCGTGCGACCATTCTCGTCGCAAGCTTTGGTTTGGTCGCAAAGCCGGCATTGGGGGGCACGTATGCGGCTTCCAGGCGATCTGGATCATCGGTCCATTCCTTCGGAAGATACAGCGTACGATCGAGGAACGCATGACCGTGACGCGAAACGTAGGCAGCGAAGACTCCGATCTGGCAGTTCGTGATCTTGCCCGCGGAACCTGTGTATTGCCGCGCCACTCCGCACGACGCCTTGCCCTGCTTGAGAAAGCCGGTCTCGTCGATCACGAGGACCGCATCGTCATCCGCCAAATGCTCGATG
>Ga0208981_1000015_pt1 | contig 18869 bp, 13 predicted proteins | sample MedBloCAOM1_M1_FD_187839 | JGI IMG/M metagenome (GOLD analysis project Ga0208981, IMG submission 187839) | Forest soil microbial communities from El Dorado National Forest, California, USA - Mediterranean Blodgett CA OM1_M1 (SPAdes) (version 2) | ecosystem: Environmental > Terrestrial > Soil >... | reverse complement strand
CCTACTCGACCGTGTCGCAGCTCGGATACATGTTCCTGGCGTGCGGCGTGGGCGCGTTCACCGCGGGCGTTTTTCACCTGATGACGCATGCCTTCTTCAAGGCGCTGCTCTTCCTTGGTTCGGGCAGCGTGATTCACTCGCTTTCGGGCGAGCAGGACATGCGCAAGATGGGCGCCCTGTGGACAAAGATTCCCACGACCGCGCGCACATTTCTGGTTGCTTCGATCGCCATCGCGGGAATTCCGCCGCTGGCTGGTTTTTTCAGCAAGGATGCGATTCTGGGTCACGCATTCGAGCACAGTCCGATCCTTTGGCTGCTGGGGTTTATTACGGCGGGGATGACGGCGTTTTATATGTTCCGGCTGGTGAACATGACGTTCTTCGGAACGTCGCGTGTCGATCATGAAGTCGAGCACCACATTCACGAGTCGCCAAGCTCGATGACCGTGCCGCTGATGATTCTGGCTGTGCTCTCAGTAATCGGCGGCTGGATAGGCTGGCCGGAATCGCTCGGCGGCAGTGACCGGTTTGCGCAATTTCTGGCGCCCGTTATGTCATCACCGATAGCGAAGTCAGGCGGAGAAACAGCCGAGGCGGCAGGCGCCGCGCATGCGGCATCCGGTGGTTCGACGGAATACCTGCTCATGCTTTTGTCGGTAGCCATTGCCGCTACAGGCATCTGGCTGGCGTACAGGTGGTACATCAAGCAGCCGGAAGTGCCGGACAAGATCGCATCCAATTTTGGCGGTCTGTACCGTTTGCTGTACAACAAGTATTACGTCGATCAGATTTACGATGCGATGTTCGTGAATCGGATAAAGGACCTGGCGCTCACGCTGGGAGCCTTTGACGTTGGCGTGATCAATGGGTTGGGCGTGGACGGCGCGGGATGGCTGACGCGGGTTACGTCGCGTGTTTCGATGGCGTGGGATTCCTGGATCGTGGATGGGCTGGTGAATCTTGCGGCGCGGGTCGTGTGGGTCTTGAGCTATCCGGTGCGGATGCTGCAGACCGGGCGGGTATCGCGCTATGCGCTATTCATGTTGCTCGGCGTGCTGATTTTCCTTGGTTATTATTTGCACTCTTCGGGAATCACGCTGCAAAACTTGTTGCATTAGAAGGCGAGGCGGGCAGATGGAATTTTACAATACTCATATCCTGTCGGTGGTGCTGTTCACACCGCTGGTGGGAGCGTTGTTGCTGCTGTTCGTGCCGCGCGACAGCGAAAACGCGCATCGCGTCATCGGCAATCTCTTCGCTTTCCTGGGGCTGATCGTTTCGCTGCCGCTGATCTGGCGGTTCAGCCTGGCGCCGGACGCGCCGCGTTTTCAGTTCCCCGAAAACCACGACTGGATTCCCTCGATCGGGGCGCACTACTCGCTGGGCATCGACGGCATCAGCCTGCTGTTGGTGATTCTGACGACGCTTCTGGGCGCGATTTCGATTCTTTCTTCGTGGAGCGCGATCAAGATCCGTACGAAGGAATACTACATCCTCTTCCTTCTGCTCCAGGTAGGCATGCTGGGCGTTTTCATGGCGCTCGATTTCTTCCTGTTTTACATGTTCTGGGAAGTGATGCTCGTGCCGATGTATTTCCTGATCGGCGTGTGGGGCAGCGACCGCCGGCTGTACGCCGCGATCAAGTTTTTCCTGTATACGCTGGTCGGTTCAGTGATCATGCTGTTGGGAATCCTGGCGCTATATTTCAAGGCGGGCGCCAGCACGTTTGACATCCCCACGCTGCTGGCATCGGCGTCGCAATTTGACACGCACTGGCAAGTACTCCTGTTCTGGGCGTTCTTCTTCGCGTTTGCGATCAAGGTGCCGATGTTCCCGTTCCATACGTGGCTGCCCGATGCCCACACGGAAGCGCCTACGGCCGGCTCCGTCATCCTGGCCGGAGTTTTGCTGAAGATGGGCACGTACGGGTTCATTCGCTTTTCGCTGCCGCTGCTGCCGGTGGATCCGGCGGCGCGCCACCAGATTGTGACGATCATGCTGGTCGTTTCGATAATCGGTATTTTATACGGCGCGCTGGTGTGCATGATGCAGAAGGACATGAAAAAGCTGATCGCCTACAGTTCGGTCAGCCACCTGGGATTCTGCACGCTCGGCATTTTTGCGCTGACGCCGAACGGATTGTCCGGCAGCGTGATTCAGCAGATCAACCACGGGCTCTCGACGGGGGCGCTCTTCTTGATCATCGGCGTGCTCTACGAGCGCCGGCACACGCGATTGATCTCGGAATTCGGCGGGCTCTCCACTCCCATGCCCAATTTCGCGGCCATTTACATGATCGCCACGCTCAGCTCGCTGGGCTTGCCGTTGCTCAACGGATTCATCGGAGAGTTCGTCATCCTGCGCGGCACGTATGAAGTCAACATCAAGTACGTGGCGTGGGCCGTTATCGGCATTATTTTGGGAGCTGCCTACCTTCTGTGGCTCTACCAGCGCGTGATGTTTGGTCCGGTCACGAACCCCGCGAATGAACATCTACCGGATCTCAATGCGCGCGAGTACGCGACGTTGCTTCCCTTGATCATCCTATGCTTCTGGATCGGCATTTATCCGAAGCCGCTGTTCCAAGTGCTGGAGCGGCCCGTGCAATTGATCGTCGAGCAGGTGAATCCTGGATACTACGGGGCGGAGCGCGCAGCTGCGCCCGGAATAAATGCCGCTCCCACTCCTGGAGGAATCAACAACACGATGCCGGCAATGAACATGTCTGGAATAAACAGGCCGCCCGATCCGGCACCGGACGACGATGCCGATCCGCACTCGCTCGACCCGAATGCGAAAGATAATGAAAAGGCGATGCCGGCGAACGCCACGCCTGCCGCCGGCACGGAGAAAAAGTAACCAGCCCGATGAGCAATATCCTCAACGCGTTCCGGTCGTTCATGCAGCAGGGCGGCGGCGGATTGCTCCTGCCGGAGATGATGCTCGTGCTTTTCGCGATGGGCATCCTCCTCACCGATTATCTTCTGGAAGCGCGGGACAAGTATTTCAACGCGTTGATGGCGATGCTCGGCGTAATCTTCAGCGCCATCTGCCTCTGGCAATTGCGGCCGGCCGCGGCGAGCGGGCGGGCGATTGGGTTCAGCAACTCTCTTTTGGTGGACCCGTTCTTCCTGTTTTTCGGGCTCATCTTCCTGATTGCGACAGCGCTCGTGATCATTCTTTCGGTGCGCTACCTGCAAATTGAAGACGAAAATCATGGCGAATATTACGCGCTGATTCTGTTTGCGACGGTTGGCATGATGTTCATGGCCTCGGGCTACGACCTGATCGTTCAATTTCTCGGCCTGGAAACGATGGCCATCAGTTTTTATGTGCTCGCGGGATTCCTGCGGCGCGACCGCCGCTCGAACGAGAGCGCGGTGAAGTATCTGCTGTTGGGAGCGTTCAGCTCGGCCATTCTGGCATATGGATTTTCGATTCTCTACGGATTGGGCGCCACGGCAAACCTTAGCCCATTTGGCGGCGCGCTGCCTCCGCGGACGAATCTGGAAGTGATCCAGGTGGCGGTCGAAGCGCGCGGGCACGGCGACCTGCTCGTGCTCCTGGCGCTTGTAACAGTCGTATCGGGACTGTTCTTCAAGGTCGCCGCGGTGCCGTTCCACCAGTGGGCTCCGGACATTTACGAGGGCTCTCCGACGCCGATCACGGCGTATATTAGCGTTGCATCGAAGACGGCGAGCTTCGCGCTGCTGCTGCGGTTGCTGCTGACCGTTTTCTGGCCGTTGCGTCTGGATTGGGAGATGCTGGTGGCGGGCGTGGCGATCGCTTCGCTCACCGTTGGCAACTTCGCGGCGATTACGCAGACGAATATCAAGCGTATGTTGGCTTACTCTTCGATTTCCCATGTGGGATACATCTTGCTCGGCATCGTGGCGGCGGCCTCGAGCGCGCAGGGCTTCATGACCGGAATGAAGGGCGTCGCATTTTATTTGTTCGTGTATGGATTCATGACCATCGGCGCGTTCGCCGTGGTGATTGTGCTGCAGCGGCAAGGGGTCATTAGCGACGAATTGGACGATCTCAACGGCCTGTACCGGCGCAGCCCGGCGTCCGCGTTGGTACTGCTGATTTTCATGCTTTCGCTCGCGGGGATTCCGCCGCTGGCGGGGTTTGTCGGGAAATACTTTATTTTGCAAGCGCTGATTGAGACGAACCACAATCGCCTGGCCTTGTTTGGGGCTCTCTACATTGTCCCGGCGCTATACTACTATTTCCGGATCGTCGCGCACGCGTACCTTTACGAGCCGGGCAACGCGCCGACGCCGAAAATTACGATCGGGCAGGGAGTCGCCTTTGCCACGCTGTCCTTTGTAACGGTCGTCGCGGGCATTTATCCGGAGCCGTTCATTCACCTGGCGACGTATTCGCTGTTCTTCCCCATGAGATTCAGTGGCCACTGATGATTCAGGTCCGCCTCTCCCTCCATCGCCGCGAAAACGGCCAGACCCTGCTAACCGCCAGTTCGCTCTCGCGCTAGAATTACCTTTTGTCCTGGTTTCCGCGATTGTTGTGGGCGGCCTCTTCGGCTACTTGCTTGACCGATGGCTGCACACCAAGCCCGTTTTCATGCTCATTCTTGGGGGAGTGGGTTTTTACGCGGGCGTTCGTGACGTTTTGCGGCGGCTCGCTGAGAGTAGCGATGGGAACGGTTGATTTTGGCCCGTATGCGCTGACGGAGCGGCGCATTGCCCGCCTGACTCTCGTGCTGGGCGGGATCGCTTCTGCCGGCGGGTGTTTTCTGTTCTCCATTCGAGTTGGCGCCGGGGTCATGATTGGGGCGCTGCTTGCGTGGGTCAATTTCCGGTGGCTGAAGAGCGCTCTTGACGCCGTAGCACGCGCCGCGACGGCCCAGGTGGAACCTTCCAAAACGCGAGTGCCGCTTGCAAGTCTCTTCGGATTGATTGGCCGGTATTTCTTGATTGCGGTATCCGTGTATGTTATTTTTGTTTTCTTTGGAATTCCCGTTTTGAGCATGCTGGTGGGCTTGTGCGCGCTGGGCGCCGCGACGATAGGGGCAAGTTTGTACGAGGTCTTTCAGTCCTGGGATTGAAACGATAAATGGAAACTCACGTAAGCTGGCTAACGCAGATTGTGAATCAGGTTCTGGGGCATTTTGCGCTTGGGTTGTTGAGCGCGCTGCACATTCAGCCGTCGAATCCCGCCACACCGATACCGGAGCATGTTGTCATGTCCTTCGTGGTGTTCGTGATCGGCGTCCTGGGCACGCTCTGGCTGCGCCCACGGCTTTCGGTGGACAATCCCGGCGGGGTGCAACAGGTCGCGGAACTGTTGATTACCAACCCAGTTGGATTCGGAATCCGCGATCTGCTCGATGAAAATGTAAAGCACGGCGGACGGCGTTACATGGCGATGATCGGATCGGTTTCCGTGTTCATTTTGCTCGCTAATTTGTTGAGCCTTTTCCCGGCATTTTCGGCGCCCACGGCGGAAAAAGCGGTTCCTCTCGGCTGCGCCATCGTCATTTTTCTGTATTTCAACTGGCAGGGAATTCGCCATCATGGGGTTGGACATTACCTGCTCACGTTTGCCGGTGCGCCCAGGAGCTTGGGTGACTGGCTGTTGGGCATTCTGCTTTTTCCCGTCGAACTCATCAGCACCTCGGCGCGCATTCTTTCCTTGACGGTCCGTCTCTGGGCAAACATTTTTGCCAGCGACCTGCTCTATGTAATCTTTCTTGGATTGCTGGTGCAGCCGGCCGTGTGGGGATGGCATAAGTCCCCCGTGCTAGGCATTGTCCTGGGAATATTTCCGGCGATCATTCCAATCGCTTTTATCGGGCTTCATATATTTGTTGCGATTATTCAGACGTATGTTTTCACGCTTCTGCCGTCGATTTATATCGGAATTGCGACGGCGGACGAACACTAATCCGGCTTCCTGTTTGCACAGCCGTTTCAGTGTGAGCCCGGATGTATGGCGAGGATCCGGAAACCACCAACTGGCGGCAACTTCATAAGGAGAAAAAGATGAAAAAAGTTCTGTATACGGTTGTGGCTTTGACCGGCGCAATGCTCGTGGCCCCTGCGGCGTTTGCGCAGACCACCGCTGCTCCAGCCGGAGGAACCAACTGGGTTGCGATTTCCGCGGCGTTCGGCATGGCGCTCGCGGCGTTCGGAGGCGCGCTGGCGCAGTCGCGCGTAGCGTCCGCGGCATGCGAAGGCATGGCGCGCAATCCCGGCGCCTCCGGAGCCATCCGCGCGGCCATGATTCTCGGCCTCGTGTTCATCGAGACGCTCGCGCTTTTGACGCTCGTGATCATTTTCGCGAAGGTCTAAGAAATACGGAAAGTTTTTTGGGAGGCCCAGGGGCGCAAGCTCCTGGGCCTTCTTTTTTTGGTGCAAACGAAAGAGATTCCCGCGATTCTGTCACGGAACGTAGATTTTTCGTGGCGCCGGCGCCACAAAACAGCGCAAGAAGTTCTCCTCCAAACGCACATCCGTGAAATGGCGAATCCTTCGTGAGAATTGGGGATTAACGCATATTGAGAGCGGCTTTGGCTGCGAAGCCGATGACGCGCGTGGGGAGCAGTCCGACGTACACCGTGCCGGCCGCTGCGATCCACAACACGATGGAGAGCGTCCACGGCACCGGCTCGGCTGCGATTTCCTGGTTGGGCTCGCGCATGTACATCGCGACCATCACGCGTAAGTAGTAGTAGGCCCCAATCACGCTGTTCAGGGCCAGCAGGATCGCGAGCCAGATCAAGTTTGATTCCAGGGCCGCATTGAAGACGTAGAATTTGCCGAGGAACCCCGCGGTCACGGGCAATCCAAGGAGCGAGAGCAAAAGCAGCGACAAGCATGCGGCCATGGCGGGCTGGCGATGCGCCAAGCCCGTGAAATCCTCGATTTCGACGTGGCGTTCGCCCGTGCCACCCAATTGCGCGACGATCAGGAATGCGCCCAGCTTCACCAGGGCATAGCTCACGAGGTAAAAGAGGGCGGCGGCGATCCCGGCTTCCGGATGATCCGTGGCGGCTGCGGCGGCGAGAGCGACCAGGATGTATCCCGCGTGCGCGATCGAGCTGTAGGCCAGCATGCGCTTTATATTCGTCTGCACGAGCGCGCCGAGGTTGCCGGCAAACATGCTTAACACGGCCGCAACCCACAGCGCCCAGAACCACAGCGCGCTCGCGGCTTCAACATTCGCCAGAATGCGAAGCGCCAGGGCGAATGCGGCGGCTTTCGGACCGGTCGAGAGCATCGCGGTGACCGGTGCGGGAGCGCCTTCGTAGACGTCCGGCGTCCAAAGCTGGAACGGCGCCGCGGCGACCTTGAACGCAAGCCCCACGAAGACAAACCCTAGGCCCATTTTCAGCAGCGTAGTCGACGTCTGCGCCCCGGCTTGCCCCACCAGGTCAAGGTGCGTGGTTCCCGTCGCTCCATACGTGAGGGCAATGCCGTAAAGAAAAAAAGCCGTAGCGAATGAGCCCAGCAGGAAATACTTCATGGCCGCTTCGTTTGAACGGGGGGCGTTCCGCTTGTAGCTGGCGAGAATGTAGGATGCAATGGAACTCATCTCAAGTCCGATGAAGGCCGTGAGGAGTTCCTGCGCGCTGGCCATCACGCCCATGCCGGCCGTGGCCAGCAGAATTAACGCGCAGAATTCCCCTGCGTCGAGATCTTCGCGTTTGAGATAGTTGGCCGAGCCCAGAATCGCGAGGAAGGCCACTCCACAGACGATCAAGTGAACGAAGAGGCTGAATGCATCAGAACGGAGCAGGCCGGAGTAGGCGGGGCCCGGATACAAGGCCAGGAACTGCGTCGCCGCCAGGGCGAGCGCCGCGCCGAGAAGTGAAATCGCGGAGAGCGCGCCGTGCCGCGGTTTGGGAATAATCGGGGCGAGGAACATCACCAGCATGCCGAATGCGCACAGCACGATTTCCGGCGCGATCCGGTACAAATCTTGAAGAGGCGGCAACATTTATTTCGAGTTCACCAAGCTAGCCACACCGCGGGGCTCCGCTGCGTTCGCGCCGCTCGCCGGCATGGCTGGACGATCCAAATCGTTTCTACCGCCGACGTCGTACGCCCCAGGGCGTTGCATCAGTTGCAGCACGTTCTGCGTCGACGTCTCCATGCGGCGCGTAAAGAACGGAGAGCCAATTCCCATCCATAGAATGACGGCGGCCATCAGAAACAAGATTCCGCGCTCGCGCGGGTCGGCGTCAGGCAAAGTGCCGTTCTTATTCTGCGTAATGCTACCGAAAAAGACGCGTTGGTAAGACCACAGCAAATACACTGCGGAAAAAATAACGCCCAGAGCCGCCCAGGCCGCCCACGCCGCATGTTTCTGGAACGTTCCAGCAAGAATCAGGAATTCGCCGACAAAGCCATTGAGCATCGGCAGCCCCGCCGAAGCGAAGCACATGAACAAATAGAGAGCCGCGAGCACGGGCATCGGCGTGGCGAGGCCGCCGAATTCCTTAATCAAGTGAGTATGGCGGCGGTCGTAGAGCATCCCGACGCCCAGGAACAACGCCCCGGTCGAGATGCCGTGGCTCAACATCTGGTAAACAGCGCCCTGGATCGAGATGGCCTGAAACGCGAAGATTCCGAGAACGACGAATCCGAGATGACTGACGGAGGAGTAGGCGACCAGGCGTTTCAGGTCCACCTGCACCATCGCAACGAGCGCGCCGTAAATAATTCCGACGATGGCCAGTACGGCGATTTCCGGAGCGAATCGCCGCGAGGCCTCCGGGAACAGCGGCAGGCAGAACCGCAGCATGCCGTAGGTGCCCATCTTCAGCAGAACGCCCGCGAGCATGACGGAGCCCGCCGTGGGAGCCTCCGTGTGCGCGTCCGGCAGCCACGTGTGCAGTGGGAATAGCGGCACCTTGATGGCGAACGCGAGGAAGAATGCGCCGAACAAGAGCAATTCCGTTCGAATCGACATCGTGAGCGTGCCGTTCGAAAGCATCATTTGGATCTGTGCCAAGTCGAACGTCGGGTACCCGGCGGCCGCGGTGATTCGATAGAGCCACAAGATCGCCACGAGCATCAGGATCGACCCAAACATCGTATACAGGACGAATTTCATCGCGGCGTAAATGCGGCGTTCGTGGCCCCAAATGCCGATCAGGAAATACATGGGGATCAGCATCACTTCCCAGAACAAGAAGAAAAGGAACAGATCGAGCGAAACGAAGACGCCAATGACGCCGGTTTCGAGCACCAGCAGGGAAATGAAAAAGCCTTTCACGCGCTGGTCAATCGACTTCCAGGACGCCAGAATTGATAGCGGCGTCAGCAACGTGGTCAGCAGCACCAGGAAAAGGCTGAGGCCGTCGACGCCCAGGTGGTAATGAATTGGCGGCTGCGGAATCCACGCGTAAAACTCCTCGAACTGGTAGCCGGTGGCCGCGGAGTCGAACCCAAGCAACAGCAGCAGGGAAATCGCGAACTCTGCGACGGCGGTGACCAGAGCCAGGCGGCGAATCCACAGGTGGTCGTCGCTTCGCAGCAATAGCAGCGCCAGCGTGCCCGCGACGGGCAGGAAGGTGAGAACCGTAAGGATAAAAGTTTGCTGCACGTTAGCCCGCCATCCACAGCAGCAGGGAAGTGAAGACCACCGCGCCTACCAGGATCCAGGCCGCATAGGTGCGTATGTTTCCCGTGCTCGCATAACGCAGCCGGTCGCCGGTCTCCCGGGAGACGTGTGCGACGCCATTCACCGTGCCCTCGATCACACCTTCATCCACAACGCGCCACAGAACCTTGTCTGAAATCCAAACGAGGGGCCGGACAATTACGGCGGCGTACAATTCGTCCACGAAGTATTTTCCGCTGAGCAGTTTGTAGGTCGCAGCGAGCGAGGCGGCAAGCTTCTTCGGCGTTTTGGGGCTGCGGATATAAAACCACCAGGCGAAGAAAAAACCGATCAGGCCGGCGATCACTGGCGCTCCCAGGAGAGCCTGCAGCAATTCGATCGCGCCCACGGAAGCTTCCGCGGCAGCAGCGGGCGTTTCAGGGGCAGTCGCGAACACCGGCGCGAGATACTCTTCGAAGAAATTCGCGCCACCCCACAGGTGCGGCGCGGCCATCCATCCTCCACCAACGGCCAGAATCGCGAGCACGACCAGCGGCGCCAACATGTTTCTCGGCGATTCATGCACGTGAACATGTTTCTCGTCAAACCGTTGGGCGCCGAAGAACGTCAGGAACAACAGGCGAAACATGTAGAAGGAGGTGAGGCCGGCGGTCAAAACGCCCAGGGCCCAAAGAGGCGTGCTGGCGCGCTGCGCTGCAAGCAGGATTTCGTCCTTACTGAAGAACCCGGAGAATCCGGGCGTGCCGGCGATAGCAAGAGTCGCCATAAACATCGTCCAAAAGGTCCAGGGAATTTTCTTGCGCAGGCCGCCCATTTTGCGAATATCCTGTTCGCCGCCCATTGCGTGAATCACGCTGCCCGCCGCAAGGAACAGCAATCCCTTGAAGAACGCATGCGTCATCAAGTGAAACACGCCGGCGCTGAAAGCTCCCACGCCGCACGCCAGAAACATGTAGCCGAGTTGCGAGACCGTCGAGTACGCCAAAACTTTTTTGATGTCCGTCTGGACCAAGCCAATCGTCGCGGCGAATAGCGCGGTCACGCAGCCGATGACTGCAACGACTTGCATCGCCACGGGAGCATTCAGGAAAATTGCGTGCGAACGCGCCACCATGTACACGCCCGCGGTGACCATCGTCGCGGCGTGAATCAGGGCGCTGACCGGCGTGGGGCCTTCCATCGCGTCCGGCAGCCACACGTACAAAGGAAGCTGCGCCGATTTTCCCGCCGCGCCGACGAACAAGAGCAGGGCAATCCACGTGAGCACGCCTGCCTGCCCGGCGGGCTCCGCGGGCATCGCAGCGGCGCGCGGCAGTACCGTCGCGAAATCAAGAGTGCCGAACGTCCGCAAGATCAGAAGAAGGCCGAGGATGAAACCGAAGTCGCCGATGCGGTTTACCCAGAAAGCTTTGTTGCCGGCGTTGGTGGCGGATTGCTTCAGGAAGAAGAATCCGATGAGCAGGTAGCTGCACAGCCCCACGCCCTCCCATCCGACGAACATCAGCAGGTAGTTGGCGGCGAGCACCAGCAACAACATGAAAAACATGAATAGATTCAGATAGGAAAAGAATCGCCGGTAGCCGGGATCGTCGTGCATGTACCCGGTGGAGTAGATGTGAATCAGCCAGCCGACGCCGGTCACGACCAGCAACATGATGATGGTGAGCTGGTCCACTTGCAGCGCGAAATCCGCGCGAAATCCGCCGGCGGAGATCCACGTGAAGTAGGATTTCGTCCAGGGAATCTGGTCCGGCGGGAGGGCCACAAATTCGCGCACCAGTTCGAGCGCCGCGAGGAACGCGAGCGTTGTCGAGGAAAGCGCCACGCGCGTAACGACGCCTTTCGTCCAGCCGCGGCCAAAAATGCCGTTGGCGGCGGCGCCAAGGAGCGGCAACAGCGGCAGGATCCAGAGATAGGCGAGCACGGGCATCAGTGTTTGAGCGAATCCACGCGTTCGACGTTGAGCGTTCCCCGGTTGCGGGCAATGACGATAATGATCGCCAGCCCCACAGCGGCTTCCGCAGCCGCGACGACGATGACAAAGAAAACGAAGACTTGTCCCTGCAACTGTCCAAGAGCGCGACTGAAGGCCACAAACGCCAGATTGACGGCGTTGAGCATCAGCTCGATGGACATGAAGATGGTGATGATGTTGCGCTTGAAAATAAACGCCACCACACCCAGTCCGAACAAGACAGCGCTCAGCACCAGATAATATGAAGTCGGAACCACAATTCCCCCAGAACTCTTCAGGTCAACATCTCAGCGGGTTCCACGCATCACTTGAAGCGTTCAGCGTAAAAGTAGAGCCCGCACCCGGGACACAATTTCCTAATCGGAATCTTCACGGCGCGCCAGAACCAGCGCGCCCAGCAACGCAATCAAGATCAAAAACGACGTCAGCTCAAACGGAAACACATATTCGCGGAAGAGCAGCGTCGAGAGATCCCGCGTCGATACCGCCTGTAGCGAAGCCTGCGCCATGTGCGACGTCGCGCGCGCAATCCAGTAGGCGACTTCGAGCAGAAAAATCACGCCGAGCGGCACGCCGACGAACCGCGCCATCCGGCTCAAGTTGGTGCGCTCTTCTTCTCCGGCGTTCAGTAGCATGATCACAAAGACAAACAGCACCATGATCGCGCCGCTGTAAACGATGATCTGCACGGCGGCGATGAATTCCGCTCCTTGGAGCAAATAAAGCCCCGCGAGCGCAACCATGACGACGATCAGCGACAACGCGCTGTGAATCGGGTGACGCTGCAGGATCAGGCTGACCGCTCCCGCCACTGCCACAGCCGCCAGCATCAGGAACACCGCGATTTGCAGCGTCATGGCTTCGTTCTTTCGAGGCTTGCTCTCATCGGTCTGTCACGCTCATCGTTGCGTCCATACGATCGCCAGACTCGTGATCACCACGTTCAAGATCGAAAGCGGCAAAAGCACCTTCCATCCGAAGCTCATCAACTGGTCGTACCGGAACCGGGGAAGCGTGCCGCGCACCCAAACATAAACGAAAAGAAATATTGCGATCTTCAGCAGGAACCAGAAAGGTCCTTGAATGAAGTCGGGCACGCCCGGCCGGGAGAAGAGCAGCCCGAGAGCGCACAGGACCAGGCCCAGCGCCGGGAGAACGATGCGTCCGAGCAGCGTGAGATAGCGGACGCCGTGGACGATCAACGCCAGACCCGCGATTGCGAACGTGGCGGAAGGAATATAGCGGGTCCAGGCCCATAATCCCGTCTGCGGGAAGGGCGAGAGCCATCCGCCGAAGAAAAGGATCGTCGCCAGGCACGACACCGTGATCATGCTGGAATATTCCGCCATGAAAAACATCGCGAACTTGAAGCTCGCGTACTCGGTATGAAAGCCCGCGACCAGTTCGGATTCGGCTTCGGCCAGGTCGAATGGCGCGCGGTTGGTCTCGGCGACGGCCGCGGTGAAAAACAGAAGAAACCCGAGGACCTGTGGCATCGGCGCGCCGATCAAATTCCAGCGCGGCAAGAAACCCCAATGGAATCCTTGTTGCGACAAGACGATTTCGCTCAGGTTGAATGTGCCGGCCATCAGAATGACGCCCACGACGGACATCGTCAGCGCAAGTTCGTAGCTTACCATTTGCGCCGAGCTGCGCAGGCCGCCCATCAGCGGGTATTTGCTGTTGGAAGACCAGCCGGCGAGCGCCACGCCATACACGCCCATGGAAGTGATCGCGAAGAGGATGAGCAGGCCGATATTCAAGTTCGTGATGGCCAGCGGCGTCGACTGGCCGAAGATCGTGAACTCTTTGGGTCCAAACGGGATCACGGCAATCGATGTGATCGCAAGGGCCAACGCCAGAAACGGCGCAAGAAAATAGGCGAATTTGTCAGCCCCCGCGGGCGTTGGGTCTTCCTTGAAGAGGAATTTGAGTCCGTCCGCCAGCGGCTGCAGCAGCCCGTGCGGCCCCACGCGATAGGGTCCCCAACGCGCCTGAATGTGCGCCACGACTTTGCGTTCAAACCAAGTCAGGTACGCCAGCGACGTCAGCAGCACGAAGAGCAACACCACGATCTTCGGCAGCGCCACGGCGAGGATCGGGTGTTGGGCGGCGAACTCGTTCACGGGCGCGCCTCCACTTCCACCTCGGCGGCTGCTTCAGGAAGGGAGAGGATCGTGGTGCAATAACGGCCGAGGCTGCCGCTGGTGAACAGCGTATCGTGCGCGGAAAAAATGGCGCCAGCCGGGACGTCAAAATTCGCGTTGCCGTTGGCCGTTGAGACCGGCGATGTTCGTTCGGATTCGCCGAGGAGCAGCGTCGCCAGGGAGACGTCGTATCCAGCCACGGACTTCCGGATTTCGTCGAAGGCAGCTTCGGGAGTGCGCAGGGGGATCGCTTGCCCGAGCCCGTGCTTCGCAAGCTGGTGCGAAAGGATGCGAAGAATATCGAAGTCCGAACGCGTGCCCATCACGTCGCCGCCTTTGCGGACAAGTTGAACTTCTCCGGCGGTGTTCGTCATCGTGCCGTTCTTCTCATACGCAGCAGCCGCCGGCAGAACAATGTCCGCGAGCATCGCGGTTTCGGTGAGGAACAAATCCTGCACGACCAGCAGTTCGAGTTTGCCAAGCCGGTCTTTTGCGTGGATTGCAAAGGTCTTTACCGGGTTCGCGCCGACAACGTAAAGCGCGCGCAATTTCCCCTGGGCTGCGGCCGCCAGCATTCCGCGCGCGTCCAATCCGGGCTTATCCCGAATTTTCCCGCCCCAGAGCTTGCCGAACTTGTCGCGTGTCCTCCCGTCTGAGACGGGGACATATCCGGGAAGCAGGTGCGGCAACAAACCCATATCGGAAGCCCCGCGCGAGTTCGCGTAATCCCCAAGCGCCATGTAACGCGTCTGGCCGGGCAGGGAAGAGCCAAATTTTACGAGATCGCGGATCGCCTCACCGGTCAGCTCCGCCCCAAAGACGATGACGACGTTGTTTTCCGTTTCGAGAGCGGCCTTAAGCGCGGAAAGCCCTTCGAAAGCGGCGGCGTCGAGTTGCGCGTCCCCGCCCGCCAGCCACCGGACGGCTGTGCTTTCACCGCCCTGCGGCACTTCGACGAATTCCTTGGCTTTGCGGCGCAGCTTGATCGATTTCGAATTGATGACGTACAAGCGCGAGCCGCGATGCCGGATGGCCGAACGAATCTGCCAGCCGACCAGCGGGTTTTGCCCGGTCGGGTCGTCACCGACGAGCAGGACCGCGTCGGTTTCATAGAGCTGAGTCATCGTGGCGCCGGCCGCGGCGGCTTTTTCGCCCAGCGCCGCAATCAGGCTCGGGTAATCGGCGGTGCGGTGATGGCCGATATTATTGGTGCCGATCGACGCGCGCGCGATGCGCCCCAGCATGTAATTTTCTTCGTTGGTGGTGCGGTTCGAACCGATGAATCCGATCGAGTCCGCCCCAGAGGCTTTCCTAATTTCAGCGAGCCGCCGGGAAACTTCCGCAATCGCGTCTTCCCAGCTTGAAGGGACGAGTTTGCCATCACGGCGCACGAGCGGCAGCTTCAGGCGCTCCGGATGCTTGGTAAAATCGAATCCGAAGCGGCCCTTGACGCACAGGAAATCTTGATTGAAGCCTGAGAGGTCGCGGTTGTTGGCGCGCAAAATTTCGTTGTTGCGCACGCTCAGCGTCGTTTTGCAGCCATTCGAGCAATGCGTGCACACGGTGGAGACATACTTCATCTCCCAGGGGCGAGTCTTGTAGCGATACGTGCCGCTGGTGAGAGCGCCGACCGGGCAAATATCGATGCACATGCCGCACTCTTCGCAGTCGAGGTGGTCCTCCCCATTGGGGATGATCACCGATTGCGAGCCGCGCTGGCCGACGCCGAGCGCCTTGACGTCCATGCCCTCGTCACACACGCGGACGCAACGGAAACACAGGATGCAGCGCGGCGCGTCGTAGTAGATCGCCTCGGACCATTTCTGTTCCGGTTGGTGGCGTTTTTCCTCGGCGAACCGGCTCTTATCCGCGCCGTAGGTAAACACCATGTCTTGCAATTCGCACTCGCCGCCCTTATCGCATACCGGGCAATCCAGCGGGTGATTGGCAAGCAGGAATTCGAGCATCGCCTTGCGCGCCTGATGAACCTGTTCCGTGCCGGTGCGCACAACCATCCCCGGCATCGCTACCAACGTGCAGGCCGTTTGCAGCTTGGGCGCTTTTTCAACTTCGACCAGGCACATGCGACAGGCCGCCTGCAGCGACAGGCCAGGGAAGTAGCAGAACGACGGCACTTCGATCCCCATGCGGCGCGCCGCCTCAATCACCAGCGTACCCGGCGGCACCGTCACATCCCGGTCGTCAATCTTCAGCGTGATATCTTTCGAATCTGCCATTTTGGACCGGGATCCTTAACGCGCCATGGCCAATAGGCTGGCCGGCTTATAGGGGCACTTGCCCGAAAGATGCTGTTCGAATTCGTGCGCCCATTTTTTTACGATACTGATCGTGGGCATGGCGGCGGCGTCGCCGAGCGGGCAAAACGTTTTGCCGAGCATATTCTTTGCCAGTTCGCCGACCATGGGAATGTCTTCAGACCGGCCGCCACCGGAATGGAAGCGGTCGAGCATTTTGCCCAGCCAGCCCGTGCCTTCACGGCAGGGGATGCACCAGCCGCAGGATTCGTGCGCGTAAAAATGCATAATGCGCCGCGCCACATCGACCATGCAGGTGTCCTCGTCGATCACTACAACACCGCCGGAGCCGAGCATGGAGCCGGCCTTGGCGAGCGAGTCGTAGTCCATGGCCACGTCAATTTCGTCCGCGGACAGCAGCGGACACGAACTGCCGCCGGGAATCACGGCCTTCAGTTTCCTGCCGTTGAGCATGCCGCCGGCAACGTCCTCGATCATCTGACGCAGCGGGAAGCCCATCGGCAATTCGTAGATGCCGGGCTTGTTGACGTGGCCCGAAACGCAGAACAACCGTGTGCCCCCATTCTTGGGCGATCCAAGGCCCGCATACCATTCTCCGCCGCGCCGCAGAATCTCCGGAGCCGCGGAAAGCGTCTCGACGTTGTTAATCACCGTCGGCGATCCGTAGAGGCCGACGATAGCCGGGAACGGAGGGCGAATGCGGGGATAGCCGCGCTTGCCTTCGAGCGATTCCATCAGCGCCGATTCTTCTCCGCATTCGTAGGCGCCCGCGCCGGTGTGCGTGATCATATCGAAATCAAATCCGCTGCCGAGAATGTTCTTGCCCAGGTAGCCTGCCTTGTAGGCTTCCGCAAGCGCTTCGTCCATGATGTCCAGGACGTAGCGATACTCACCGCGGATGTAAATATATCCCTGGTGCGAGCTCACCGCGCGGCCGGCGATTACGATTCCCTCAATTAATTGATGCGGCATCATTTCCATCAATGGGCGATCCTTGCAAGTGCCCGGCTCGCTTTCATCCGCGTTGCAGAGGATGTACTTTGGCTTGGCTGATTCCTTCGGCACGAAGCTCCACTTCATTCCAGTCGGGAAACCCGCGCCGCCGCGCCCCCGCAGGTTCGACTTCTTCATCTCGTCGATCACCTGATCCGGCGTCAGCTCCTTGAGCGCGCGCTCCATGCCCTTGTAACCGTCGTGCGCAACGTACACTTCGAGCTTGTGTGAATCTTTCACCCCAAACAGCCGGCTGATCACGGGGACCTCAGCCGGATGGCGTTTTTTCACCGAACCGGAAATGGGTGTCGAGGGCTCCGGCGTTCGTCCGATTTCGAGAGCCTCAAAAATCTGAGTGGCGCGTTCGGTCGTGAGGTTTTCGTAGAAATCGTAATTCACCTGCATCGCCGGCGCTCCAGTGCAGGCGCCCAGGCACTCGACTTCCTCAAGCGAGAAAACGCCGTCGGCGGTGGTTTGCTTGTGGCCGACTTCGAGTTTTTTCTGGACAAATTCGAAGAGCTTATTCCCGCCGCGCAGCATGCAAGAGACATTCGTGCAGACCTGCACGTGGTATTTTCCCGCGCGCTGGCGGCGCAGCATGGAGTAATACGCCATGGTTTCGGTGACCTGCAGCGCATTCAAGCCCAGGCGGCCCGCAATTTCGCCGATCACGTCGTCGCTGACGTGCCCGTACTGGTCCTGCGCGTAGAGCAGCATGGGAATGAGCGCCGAACGCCGGACCGGATACCGGTTTTCGAGCGACTGAAACTTCGCTTCCAGTTGCGGCGGCAGATTCATCAGCGGTCGATCTCCCCGAGCACGATATCCAGCGTGCCGATGGACGCAATGACGTCGGCAATCAGGCGGCCCTCGACCATCTTATTCAAAGCCTGGAGATTCACGAATGACGGCGCGCGGATTCGCATGCGGTACGGCTTCGGCGAACCGTCGCTCACGAGGAAGCATCCCAGCTCGCCACGCGGCGATTCCACGCGCTGGTAGACTTCCCCCGGGGGCGGCGCAAACCCCTCCGTGTAAATCTTGAAGTGGTAAATCAGGGCTTCCATTTCGATCTTCATCTTTTCGCGCTGCGGGGCGACGATGCCCGGCGCGTCGGCCCTGATGGGGCCATCGGAAGGAATCTTTTCCATGGCCTGGCGCACGATTTTCAGGCTTTCTCGCATTTCCGCGACGCGGCACAAGTAGCGCGCATAGCAGTCGCCCTCGGTGCGCACGGGCACCTGAAAATCAAATTCGTCATAACTCGAATACGGAAAATATTTTCTGACGTCGTAATCCACGCCCGAGCCGCGCAGAGACGGCCCGGAAACGCCCAGCGCGATCGCATCGGACGCGGTCAACAAACCCACGCCCTGCGTGCGAGCCAGCCAGATGCGGTTCTTGGTCAGCAGGTCTTCGTATTCATCGAAGCGGGAGGGAAATGTTCGGACGACTTTCTCAACGCGGTCCATCCAACCCGTGGGCGGCTCCAGCGCCAGCCCGCCAATGCGGAAATAACTCGTCATCATGCGCTGGCCGCTCACCATTTCGAAGATGTTGAGCAGGTCTTCGCGCTCGCGGAAGCAGTACAGGAACACGGACATCGCGCCAAGATCGAGCGCGTGGGTTCCCAGCCAAACCAGATGGGACCCGATGCGCGTCAGTTCGGTTAGCAGGACGCGGATATATTGCGCGCGCTTGGGGACTTCCAACCCGAGGAGCTTTTCGACCGCCAGGCAGTAAACGAGATTGTTCGACAGGGGCGCAAGATAATCCATCCGGTCGGTAATCGTAATCGTCTGCGAATAGGTGAGCGCTTCGGCGGTTTTCTCAATTCCAGTGTGCAGATAACCGATGTCGACGTCCGTCTTGACCACCGTTTCG
>Ga0208981_1000014_pt1 | contig 19553 bp, 21 predicted proteins | sample MedBloCAOM1_M1_FD_187839 | JGI IMG/M metagenome (GOLD analysis project Ga0208981, IMG submission 187839) | Forest soil microbial communities from El Dorado National Forest, California, USA - Mediterranean Blodgett CA OM1_M1 (SPAdes) (version 2) | ecosystem: Environmental > Terrestrial > Soil >... | reverse complement strand
GTTTGGTAGGCGCGCCGCCTCATTCGATCATCTCGTCGGCGCGCGCGAGCAGCGTCGGTGGCACGTCCAGACCGAGGGTCTTGGCGGTCTTCAGATTGATCACCAGTTGAAACTTTGTCGGCTGCTGGATCGGCAGATCGGACGGTCTCGCGCCTTTGAGGATTTTGCCTGTGTAGACGCCAGCCTGGCGATGGGCATCGACGATGTCCGGATCGTAGCTCATCAGGCCGCCGGCTACCGCAAAGTCGCGAAACTGGTAGATCGCGGGAAGGGCCGCCGCTGCAACATGCGCGACTAGCTTGTCGCGATGTACATCGAAGATCGGATCGCTTCCGACCAGCAACGCGTCTGCCTTGTCTTGCGCGAGCGTCGCAAATGCGCTTTCGATTCCCTTCTCGTCGCCGGCTTCCAGAATGCGAAGCCTGAGGGCGAGCGCGTGCGCCGCCGTGCGCATGTCGGACGATTGTCCCTGCCCCTCCGGGGTGTTGGGATTGACCAAGGCAGCAAGAGCGGTCGCGTTCGGAACAAGTTCGCGCAGCAGTCCAAGCCGCTTCGGTGCGAGGTCTGCGGAAATGATCGTCATTCCCTGGCGTTGCCGTCGGGACGCGAAAGGCTGGAGGCCAGCCCTAATCCAACCGGGTCGCCACCAATCACGAACACGATCGGAATCGCCGACGTCGCCCTTTTTGCAACAAGCGCGGAGCTCGATCCGCCGACGGCCACAAGGACGGCCACGGGCCGGCGAACCAGATCGGCCGCCATTTGCGGCAGACGGTCCAATTGGCCTTCGGCGAAACGATATTGAGTGGAAAAATTCTTGCCCTCGGTGAACCCGGCCTCTTCCAGTCCGGTTTTGAAGGCGGCGACAATTTTCCCGGAATCCTTTGCCGACCGGGTGCTAAGGAATCCGATCATCGGCATCGCCAGTTGTTGCGCATGCGCGGCAAGCGGCCAGCTCCCCGCCGCGCCGCCCAAAACAGCGATGAATTCCCGCCGCTTCATTCAACATCTCAGTCGCAGGAGCAATAACAGCAACATCGAAGGCGATAAATCACTTTTGATAATAATCCTGCACGGTCTCCCATGCCACGGTTTGCAGGAACCGCGCCGTCGGCTCGTCGATGCCCGCGAGGTAGGGATTGCCGACCGGCGAGCGGCCGGTCAGCGCCGCAAACGCGGTGCAGGTCGCGAGATAAGTTCCGGCCAGGCTTGGATGGCGCTTGTCCGCCGCATAGAGATTGAGCTCCGGTTGCTTGCGAAGCGCGCGGGCAAAGGCAAGGCCGGCCGGAATCACCAGCGCGTTGTTTTCATTTCCGGCGATCGTATAGGCTTCCGCCAGTTGCGCCGTCATCTCCGGCTTGTCGGCATAGGCCCAGGACATGAAGAACACCGGCCTTACGCCATGGGCGCGCACGATGCCGCTGTTCTTCACATACTCGGCGAAGACCGGCTTCAGCTTGGGATGGATCGGGCACTGGCTGCAATCCATCATGACGGCGACGTCGAACAGTTTGTCGAGCTTGTTGAAGACGACGTTGTTGTTCTCGTCGAAGGAATAGTTGCCGATGGCGTTGGGCCGGAAATAGCTTTCGACATCATGCCAGTCGAAGCCGGAGCCGCCGATCGTCACCATGGTGTTGCGGTAGTCCTGCTTGTGGGCGGGATCCGCGGCTTTTTCCATCAGCGACAGATGGCCGGGCAGCCCGTTGTTGTAATAGAAGAAACTGTTGCCGATGAAGATTCCGGTTTTGGGGAAATCGGGGCCAAGGCTCGTAACAACAGGTCTTGTGACAACAGGTTGTGTCTGCGCCAGCGCCGCCATCGGCCCGGCCGCCATCCAGCCGGCCGCCGCCAGCACAACGAAAAATCCTCGAGAAATTCCCGGCATATGATCCTCCCTGCCTCTGCTTTATTTTGCGGCAACCTATCACAGCGTACGGCTTTGTCGTACTATTTGGATCGGCCGAGACCCTGCCCGACCTTGCATCAGCCTTTGCACCAAGGAGACAAGGGGTATTTACCGGCCGGGGTTATGCGGATGATCGTCCGCCCGGATCTGCGTCGCAATAAAGGCGCGGTCGAACCGATCATATACCAGCGACCAAAGGAGCAACTGCCATGTCGATGCAAAGTGTGGCCTCTCCTGCGATTACCCTAACAGCGCCAAAGCGCAATTCCCTGACGCATATTCCCGGCGATGAGGGCTGGCCGCTGATCGGCAAGACGCTCGAAGTGCTCGCCGATCCCAAAGGACAGGTCGAACGGCAAGCCGCCAAGTATGGGCTGGTCTATCGCAGCCATCTGTTTGGCGAGACCAGTCTGGTCCTGCTTGGACCCGAGGCCAATGAGCTGGTGCTGTTCGACCAGGCCAAGCTGTTCTCCTCGACGCTCGGCTGGGGCCAGATCCTCGGCCTGCTGTTTCCGCGCGGGCTGATGCTGCTGGATTTCGACGAGCATCGCCTGCATCGGCGCGCATTGTCGGTCGCATTCAAGTCCGGGCCGATGAAATCCTATCTGGCGGAGCTCGATACCGGGATCGCGGCGCGGGTCGCGCAATGGAAGGCGCAGCCGGGACCGATGCTATTTTATCCGGCGATGAAGCAGCTCACCCTCGATCTCGCCGCAACCTCGTTTCTCGGCGCCGGCATCGGTCCCGAGGTCGACGAGATCACGCGCGCCTTTGTCGACATGGTGGCCGCCTCGGTCGCCGTGATCCGCAAACCATTGCCCGGCACCAAGATGGCGCGTGGCGTCAGAGGCCGCAAACGCATCGTCGCCTATTTCTCGGAGCAGATTCCGATCCGCCGGGCCAAAGGCGGCGAAGACCTGTTCTCGCAGCTGTGCCGCGCCACCCACGAGGACGGCGCGCTGTTGTCGACACAGGATATCGTCGATCACATGAGCTTCCTGATGATGGCCGCGCACGACACGCTGACCTCATCGCTAACCTCGTTCGTGGCTGCGCTTGCCGCCAATCCGCAATGGCAAGACAGACTGCGCGCCGAGGTGACGGCGCTGGGTGTGGCCGCCGGCGAGCCCACCACATTCGACAATCTCGAAGCCATGCCGTTGTCCGAGATGGCGTTCAAGGAAGCCCTGCGGCTCAAGCCGCCGGTGCCCTCGATGCCGCGGCGCGCGATACGGGATTTCACCTTCATGGGCTATGCGATCCCGGCGGGCACCATGGTTGGTGTCAATCCGCTGTTCTCCCACCACATGCCGGAAATCTGGCCCGATCCCGAGACGTTCGATCCGATGCGGTTCACCGACGAGGCGCAGCGCGGCCGCCATCGCTTCGCCTGGGTGCCGTTCGGCGGCGGCGCGCATATGTGCCTCGGGCTGCACTTCGCCTATATGCAGGCGAAATGCTTTGCGCGGCATTTCCTGCAGAATCTCAGCGTCTCGCTCGAGCCCGGCTACACGCCGGATTGGCAGATGTGGCCGATCCCGAAGCCGCGCGACGGATTGCGCGTGACGCTGTCGCCGGTCGGGTAGGCGCGAGGTTCACCCCGCGCTCTGATCGAACGCCTTGCGTAAGGCGACATAGCCCTGCTGCTGCTGAGTCCAGTTGCGGCCGCCGGTAATGGCGCCATCGACCACCAGATCGTGTCCGTTGATGAAACTGGATTCGTCGCTGGCGAGAAACACCGCGGCGTAGGCGATGTCCTCCGGCAGGCCGGCGCGCGGAATCGGCTGCGCGGTCTTGTAGACCTCCCGCATCACATCGGGCGTTTTCTCCGCCGCCTCGACCGAAAGCCCGAGCGCCTTGCCGAAAATGCCGGTGGCGATCGCGCCCGGCGAGATGCTGTTCACCCGGATGCCGGATTCGCCAAGCTCCATCGCCACACATTTGGTGAGATGAATGACCGCGGCCTTGGCCGCGCCATACACCACCGACGACGAAAAGCCGGCGAGCCTTCCCGCGATGCTGCCATTGTTGATGATGCTGCCGGAGCCCTGCCGGCGCATATGGGGTGCCGCGTGCTTCATGCCGAGCATCACGCTGCGCACCAGCGTCGCCATCGCCGCATCGAAACGCTGAACGTCGAGGCCTTCGATGCCGCCGGTCTGCGCCGGGCCGCCGGCGTTGTTGAACAGACAATCGATGCGGCCGAATTTCTCGACCGCCTGGCCGATCAGCGCGCGCATCTGCTCCTCAACCGTGACATCAGTCTGGCGGAAGATGCAGGCGCCGCCGAGCTTTTTGGCCAGCGCCTCGCCCTCCGGCGCGCGGCGTCCGGCGATGACGATCTTCGCGCCTTCCGCGACGAATATCTCCGCGGTGCGCAGCCCGATGCCGCTTGTCGCCCCGGTAATGACCGCGACCTTGCCGTCCAGCCGTCCCATATCGTTCTCCCGTTCTTGCGATGTTGGTTTCAGTATATCTCCGGCCCGACGGAACAACGCAAGCTGTGCTTGCTTTCCCCCACAGGGGCCCAGAATCTGAAGTTCGCTTTTGCGGCCACGAGTGTCCCGAAATCCGAAGTTCGCTTACATCGCTGCGACGCCCTTTTGGCGAATTTCGGATTTGAAAGGACACTCGAAATCCATGATTCTAGGGTGGTTTCGGCGCAGAAACTCTCCTGATGGACTCGCCGCGAAAACCAAGAGAACTTCTGACCCACCACATTAGCCGCGTATTTTCCTCTATGCTTGGCCTTATTTGGTTTCGCTGAACGGTTTGATGTGACCCATGATGAAATTGATCGACGAATTTCGGCGGGGCTGGCAAGGAACATCTCAACCGTCGCCGCTTTTCAGTATCGGATTTGCAGCATCCAGCGTTGCTTTGGCGACGGCGGTGCGGTGGTGTCTTTCCCTGATCCGGCCGGACGTATTCTTCACCCCGTATTTTCCAGCCGTGTTTTTTGCCACCGCGTTCGGCGGGTACCGGGTCGGGATCGCGACTGCTCTCGTCGGGGGCACGCTCGGCGCGACCGTTAATTTCAGCGACGGCCCGGCCGATTTTACAAGACTGGCTCTCCTGCCAATCTATCTGGTCGTGTGCGGCCTCACGATATGGGGCGTCGAACACTATCGGTCGATCGTCTCGCATCAACGGGAGATCTCAAAACGCCTGATCCGGGAGGAGGAGTATCGGAAGCTCGTTGTCGACGAGCTTCAGCACCGGCTGAAAAACAAATTGTCGACAGTTCACGCCGTTCTCCATCAAGTCCTGCAGGATCAACCGCAGATCTGGTACAGCATCGATCATCGGCTGCGGGCAATGTCCGCAACTGACGATCTGATCGCACGGGTCGATCGCCACGGTTGCGATATCAAGGATCTCTTACTCTCCGAACTCGGACCTTACGGGCACGTTCGATTTACCCTGAACGGTAATCCGCTGTTTCTTCCCGACAAGTTGGCGGTGAGCCTTGCATTGATGTTTCACGAGCTTGCCACCAACGCCGGAAAATACGGCGCGTTTTCTTCCGCGCATGGGCTGTTGCAGGTGTCATGGTCAGTGTCAGACGATCGCCTCAACATCACCTGGGACGAGACCGAAGGTCCGCCGGTCGGAGCGATCGGGGAAGCCGGATTTGGGACCAAGCTCTTGAAATCAGCGCTCAGGTCATTCGATGGCAAAACCGAGATTGCCTTTTTGAAGACCGGGGTTCATTGCACGATGCAGTGCCGCATTCCCCGGAGTTGAGATGGGTTGCGCCATCGAGCCGGCGGCCTCGGTCTTGACCGCACTGCCGCGAGACATTCTGAGCCCGCGTTGACATTCTGTTAATGCGCTCCGGCCGACCTGCGGTGGCGGAAGAATGCGTAACCAGCGGCCCGGTCAAACAGGTCTCCCTCACGGCCCACCGGCCGGTTCGTATGGCGGACCAATCTGCTGCTTTCGAGCTCGGCTGACATCAGCGAGCAAAAGGCTGTCGCGGATCACTTGTCCGCAGCCGTAGCTCAGCTGGATAGACACCGCCCCCGCAAGCTGGACCGCAGCGAGCGCCGAACCGGCTGGTCAGGTCGTTGATATCAGGCCAAATAATCCATTTCGGAACCAAGCTTGCCGATGGGTATTTAATAAGCAACGGAAAGGGCTGGACGAGCGACTATTCGGGCTTGCTTGATACTGGCCACAAAGCCGATTCATTCATATTGAAGTTTAATTGCTTCCGGTTTGCCGCACCAGGCCGACACAGCATCGGCCGTCATAGAGGTTTGAGCAACTTCATGAGCGAAACAATTATTGCCGAAAGCAAAGCCGTTCCGATCACCGCGTCGCAGTGGCGCCAGATCGTGAACGGCGCAACGGATACCGCCATCATCAGCACCGATCAAAGGGGTCGCGTCACCAGTTGGAACAGCGGCGCGGCCCGCATCCTCGGCTGGAGCGAAGCCGAGATGCTTGGCGAGACCCTGAGCCGCATCTTCATGGAAGAGGACAGGCATGGACAGTTCGCCCGCGAGATGGCGGACGCGATCGCGGGCGGCCGCGGCGGCGGCGAGGAAGGTTGGCGGATTCGAAAGGACGGCAGCCGTTTCTGGGCTGCGGGAGAACTCACGCCCATCCGCGATAAGGCTTCACGCGTTGTCGGGTTCATCAAGATACTGCGCGACCGCACCTCCCAGCGGCAGGCGGAAGAGAGAATCCGCGAGGAACGCCGCGCCCTCGAAGTGCTCAACCGGGCGGGCTCAGCCCTTGCCGCCGAAACCGACCTGCAACGCCTGGTGCAAATTGTCACCGATGCAGGCGTGGAGCTCACCGGCGCGGAATTCGGAGCATTCTTTTACAACGTGCTCGACAGCCGCGGCGAAAGCTACATGCTCTATACGTTGTCCGGAGCGCCCGCCGAGGCCTTCTCGAAATTTCCGATGCCGCGAAATACGCAAGTGTTCTCTCCGACCTTCAACGGAGAGGGCATCGTCCGTTCCGACGATATTACGAAAGACGTGCGCTACGGCCATAACCAGCCACGCAAAGGCATGCCGGAAGGACATTTGCCGGTTCGCAGCTATCTGGCGATTCCCGTGGTCTCGCGGGGCAGCGAAGTGATCGGTGGTTTGTTCTTTGGCCACGCCGCAACGGGAGTATTTAGCGAGAGGTCCGAACGCGTGCTTGCTGGGCTCGCCGCCGAAGCCGCCGTCGCGATCGATAACGTCCGCCTGTCTCAAGCAACCCTACGTGAGATCGAGGAGCGCAAACGTGCTCAAGATGCCCTGCAGGAGCTCAATGCAACCCTCGAGCAACAGGTTATCGAGCGGACCGAGCAACTTCGGCACAACGAGCATGCATTGCGACAATCCCAGAAAATGGAGGCGGTCGGCCAGCTCACCGGCGGCGTTGCGCACGACTTCAACAACCTGCTGCAAATTATTATCGGCAATTTGGACACGCTGCAGCGTCACCTTTCCCCGGAATCCGGACGCCTGCAACGCGCGGCGAACCATGCCATGAACGGCGCCCGCCGTGCCGCTTCCCTGACGCAACGGCTGCTCGCATTCTCACGCCGCCAACCGCTTGATCCCAAGCCGATCGACATCAACGCTCTCGTCAACGGCTTGTCCGAACTGGTGCACCGGACGTTGGGAGAGACCATTGCGGTGGAAACGGTGCTTGGCGACGGTTTGTGGCTCGTCGAGGCGGACCCCAACGAGCTGGAAGCCGCAATCCTCAATCTCGCGGTCAACGCGCGCGATGCGATGCCGGACGGTGGCCGGTTAACGATCGAGACCAGCAATGCGCACCTCGATGAGGTCCACGTTTCTGCACATTCCGAAGTGTTGCCGGGTCAATACATCGCCATCTCGGTCACCGACACCGGAACCGGAATGGACGCCAGGACGATCGCGCAAGCGTTCGAACCCTTCTTCACCACCAAGCCGGTCGGCAAGGGCACCGGGCTCGGCCTGAGCCAGGTCTATGGCTTTGTCAAGCAGTCCGGCGGCCACGTGAAAATCTGTTCGAAGGTGGGCGAAGGAACCACGATCAAGATCTATCTTCCGCGACTCTTGGGCCATCCTGCCGGTTCTGAGGCTTTCACCAATACGCCGGTGCCGGAAGGAGCGAATGAGGAAACCATCCTCGTCCTCGAAGACGACGATGATGTGCGAACCTATTCGGTGGAGACGCTGCGCGAACTGGGTTATCGGGTGATCGAAGCCCATGATGGCCCGTCTGCGCTTCGCCTGCTGGAACGGCAACTGCGCGTCGACCTGTTGTTTACGGACGTGGTGCTCCCCGGCGGCATAACGGGCGCGCAGGTCGCTGCCGAGGCGCGCGCCTTGCGTCCGGAATTAAAAGTTCTGTTCACCACCGGCTATGCCCGCAACGCCATTGTCCATCACGGCCGCCTCGACAAGGGAGTGCAACTGATCACCAAGCCGTTCAGCTTTCCCGATCTCGCCGCCAAGGTGCGGGATGTGCTGGACGAACCATCGTGAATGGTTCTGGCACAGACCCGGCGTAATACTTTGCAAGGTGCGGTTCAATGCTACCAATTCGGATATATAATTGATCGGATGGAACTTTCCGGCGGGTTGCCCGTCGGGCATTACTGGGTAGACTTGGTCCGCCGGGGCTTGGATAAACGAGATGCACGCATCGCCCGCAACCGCGGACCGGATTCTGCACGTGGCCACCGAGGCGGTGCAGAGCGGTGAGAACGCTCTACTATCGGCGCTCGACCAACTGTCCGCGGCCATTTACGTGACCGACCCGGATGGCCTCATCACCTACTACAATTCAGCGTGCATTGAATTTGCCGGCAGGGTGCCGATGGTCGGCAGGGATCGCTGGTGTGTGACCTGGAAGCTTTACACAGAGGACGGCGCCTTCCTTCCACATGACCGCTGTCCCATGGCCGTGGCGATCCTCGAGAGGCGGCCCATCAGAGGCGTCGCGGCAGTCGCTGAGCGGCCTGACGGAAGCCGCGTGAACTTCATGCCCTACCCGACGCCGATCTTCGACACGGAAGGCTATCTTCTCGGTGCGGTGAACATACTGGTCGACGTCACCGACAGCCGGCATGCCGACTTTCTTCGATCTCAGGCGCGCAAATGCCGCCGCCTCGCCATCTCGGTTGGCGACCAGCAGACCGCCGACACCTTGACGCTGATGGCCGCCGAATATGAGCAGAAGGCCAACGAGTTCTGCGAAGTGTAAATTCCGGCAATCGTCGGGCCTTGCTCCTCGCATTGCCGGCCGTTGCCGGGATGCGGCGATCGCGCTTGCGGCACGATGGGGCCACGCTGATCAATCCCAGCAATTTGCGTTGACTACGATAAGGACCGGCCCAGAATGGCGTTCCACTCTCAACATAGGAGGCGAGTATGTCATGCAAATTGATGCCGTTGGCCCTGTTGTTGCTAAGTGCGAGCGCGTCTTTCGCAGACGATATGAAGATGCCGATGAACGCAAAGGATCTCACCTGGGGTCCAGCACCGGCTGTATTGCCGAAAGGCGCGGAAGCCACGGTCATCTCAGGCGACCCTTCCAAGGATGGACCTTACGTTTTGAGACTGAAAATGCCAGGGGGTTACAAAGTCCCCGCGCATAATCATCCCACCGCTGAATACGTCACGGTACTGTCCGGCAACTTTCACCTGGGTATGGGCGACAAGCTCGACGAAACAAAAGGAATGGAATTGACGGCAGGTGGCTATGGCGAAGCGCCGGCAAAGATGAACCACTACGCGTGGGCGAGCAGTCCGGTCGTTGTCCAGATTCACGGCCAGGGCCCTTTCGCAATCAGCTATGTCAACCCGGCAGACGATCCCAGCGACAAATAGCTGGCAAATAGAGCTAGCCGAAGCCGCGTCACTGCAGGGCGCGCGCGCGAGCAATTGCACCGGCGAGGATTTGCATGGTTACACCGACCAGCCACCCACAACCTACGACCAACATCGATGCGGCGTGCAGATCGCTGTCCACGACGATGCTGCAAACCGATATGAAGGCCGCGAGAGTGGCGAAAAATGTGCCGGCGGCGCTGAGCCGCTCGACCCACTTTGTTCTTGGCTCGGACTCGTCAAGGGCGGCGTCGGCCTGTGCGACGTAGGAAGCTTCCGGAGGGAGGTCGATCCCCAAATAGAAACCAATAGCGCCATAGGCCATCATGGCGAAGATTGTTACCGGCAAGGCAAGCAGCGCAATGTCCGCCGACGCCGTCCGCACCGCAACAAACAGGCCACCGGATGCTCCCGCCATCGCGAGCCCCATCCGCTCGAGGACGTGGGCAAGTCTGCTTGCGCGGGAACGAACAGCCATTGCCTGGCATTCCCAAGATGGACAGATGGAACGTTAAGCATTTTCTCGACGAAAGCCAAGCTGCGGAAAGCAATTCTGCTGCTAAGGCTGGTTCGCAGGAGCCCACGTTGCGCTTGAAGCTGCAGATATTTTCGCAGCCACCTATCCTTGCCAGCCTGTGTCGCCGAAGCAATTCGACTCTAGCCTTTGCACTGACCGTCGTGTTGTAATCAACCACGCAGACAAGCGACCTCGGGGTGCGCTCTTGAGTAGCGAGCGTGTAGAGCGGCGTCTTGCGGCGATACTGGCGATGGATATCGCCTGATGGGCGACGACGAAGAACTAACGCTGGCCCAGTTCAAAGCAATCAGGAAAACGCTGGTCGATCCAAAAATTGGGAAGCATCGCGGGCCATCGTCAAGACCAGCGGGGATGGTATGCTGGTGGAGTTCGCCAGCGCAGTGGACGCAGCTCGTTGCGAATTACATCGGGGACCGAGCATGTGGCAACGTTTCAAAAGACTGAGCTCAGCCGGCGTCAGTATTGCACGATGTGCGGCGGGCACCTGATGACCAATCATCCGCCTCTCGGCCTCTTGGTGTGTTCGCCGCGACGATCCCGACGCTTACCTTCACCCCGAAGGTGTGACCTTTGGCTTTTCGGGCCTTGCTCCCCGGCCCAATCAGCCCAGGTTGGGCCGTTGCCGACGCCCCGCCAATCGGCTAAATGAACCCCGTCGCACCCGTAGCTCAGCTGGATAGAGCGTTGCCCTCCGAAGGCAAAGGTCACACGTTCGAATCGTGTCGGGTGCGCCAGCGACCAAGCGGCATTTAGGGTATTGGACAGAAGCCGGTTTCACCATTGTGTCACCGGGGTTGTTCCCACCGTATGTCAACGAGGGGTTCCTGGCCGTACTTTCGCGCCAAAAATGATCGCGCGAACAACAGAAAGCGAAGCCGACATGAGCGAGCGACTTGAGACGCTGAAAAAGGCGCGCGAGCGAATGGCCGACGATCGCGACGCCTTCGCAAAGACACTTGCCGCGCCGTTCGATCGCGACAAGGCCGAGCGGGCGCGGATCAAATTTATCGAGACCCAGGTGCTGATCGACGCCATCGATCGCGCCATCGAAGGCGAGCCGGCCTTGCCCAGCGCCGCGGCATAAGCCCGCTTCACGCCTTCACGAGGCTTTCGAAGCCGCCATAGATCATCCGCTTGGCGTCGAACGGCAGCGACTTCGTGTCCATCATGTCCGCCAGCCGCTTGTCGGCCATCACCTTGGCGTTGACGCGGTCGCGTTGCGCGCGCGACTTGTAGGTGATCCAGGAGAACACCACGGTCTCGCCAGGCTTGAGCTTGACGCTGCGCGGGAACGAGGTGAGCTTCCCGACCTTGACGTCCTCGGCTACCCATTCGCGATAATCCAGTGCGCCATGCTCGCGCCAGACCTTGCCCGCCTTTTTTGCCATGCGGCGATAAGCCTCAAGATTCTTCTTCGGCACAGCAACGATAAATCCATCGACGTAAGACATTGGCATTCCTCCCCTTGCGCCTCAGCGTCGCGTGCAATGAGGGGCTATGTCTGGCAGCAGGCGGCGGTGCCCGGCGTGGGCGTATATTGGTCGCGCAGCCGCAGCCAGTCCATCGGGTACGGCAACCCCTCTTCGTGGCGGCCCAGCGGCGTCAGGTCGAGATAATGATAGGCGGCATTCATCATGTCGAGGCCGCGCTCGAAGCACGAATAGGTATGGAAGATGCCGCCGGCATCGTCACGGAAAAACACGCTGATGCCGGGCGCTTCCTCGACACCAAAGCCGCTGGTGCCGAAATTATATATCTTGGCTCCCGATTTGAGTTCTTCCGGCCTAAACGAGACTGCGTAGTCGTAGTTGAAATCGTTACCTGCCGAGGAAAACCAATCGAAGGTCCAGCCCAACCGCGCCTTGAACGCGAGAAGTTTTTGCAGCGGCGCACGCGAGATCGCGACCAGCGTAGTGTCGCGCGCCGCGAGGTGGGGGATCATGCGCTCGAATCCGTCCGCCCAGAACGAGCAGCTCTTGCAGCCTTCGTTCCAGTCGGGCGCGAACATGAAGTGTTGCACCACCAGCTGGCTGCGCCCTGCGAATAGATCGCTCAATGTCTGCTTGCCGTCGGGGCCGTCGAACACATAAGCCTTGTCGACCTTGACCCATGGCAGCGCGCGCCGCTCTTCGCTCAGCCGGTCGCGCGCCCTTGTGTATTCCTTCTCGTGGGTGAGATGCGCTTTGCGCGCGGCGATCCATTCTTCACGCGAGACGATTTTGTGCGTTTGCATGACAGCCTCCTGTGTTGAACGCGTTTTAGGCGATATATTTTTCAAGCTTGTCGAGCATGCCGGTCCATCCGCGCTCGTGGCTGTCGCGTGCGGCAGAATCGAAGAACTGCTCATGGTGCAGCGTCAGCAGCGTACCGTCACCGTCCGGCTTCAGCGAGATCGTGACCTGCGATTCGCGTTCCGGCGTCGAATGCCACGCCCAACTGAACACCAGCCGCTGGTTCGGCGCCACCTCGCGATAGACGCCACCGACTTCGTAATACTCGTCGTCGGTAGAGAAGCTGATGCGGAAGCGGCCGCCGATCCGCGCGTCGATGTCCGCCTGCACCGAGCCTGTCTTGGCATTCGCGGGTGCGAACCATCGGGCTATTTTTTCCGGATCGGTCCACGCAGCGTAGACTTTCGCCGGCGGGGCATTGAGGCGGCGTTTGACGGTGAGGCTCGGCTTGGTGACGAAACCGGCGTCGCCGGCAGCGCTTGATTTGGTGGCCATTCATCTTCCTCCACAAAAGCGGCAAGGCGGTCGAGCCCTTCCGACCAGAAGCGCTGGTAGCGGTTCAGCCAGTCCATCGCCTGCTCCATCGGCTTGGCGGTCAACCGGCATGCCACGACGCGGCCGGTTTTCGAGCGCGCGATCAGGCCCGCGTCCGACAGCACGTCGAGATGTTTCATGACCGCGGGCAGCGAGATCGAAAATGGCTGCGCCAGTTCGCTCACCGAGATTCCGTCTTGCCTGCCGAGCCGTGCCAGCAGCGCCCGCCGCGTCGGGTCCGCGAGCGCCGCAAAGGTGCGGTCCAGAGCGTGATCGCTATGCTTAACCATGTGGTTTAGTATAGGCGCGACCGAACCAGAGTCAAGCCGCCCGCCGAGGTGCCTCAGTAATTATAATAATTCGGATAAGGCCGGCCGCGCGGCGCTCGCCCAAACGCGACCCGGGGATTGACGTTGCAATAGACGTTACGCCCGGACGCGGTCGCCATGCATTCGGCATAGGACCGGTACGAGCAGTCGCCCGGAATGCCAACACCCCTGCCCTGAATGCAATAAGGATAATCAATCGCGGCGGCAGGACCAGAGCCGGCCATCGTGGCAGCACCGGCCGCCAGCAAGGCCAGCATTGCCAACATTGCATCGCGCATGATCTCGCCTCCTCCGCGTCAGCTGCAGCGGGTGGGCTACCGCCTCACTTCAAAACGATGCTGGCTCAGGAATGTTCCGGCAGCACCTTATTCCACCTTTATGCCGGCGAACTCGACCACTTTTTTCCATTTCTCGGTTTCGGCAACGATCATCGCACCAAAGGCGTCCGGCGGGCCGATCAGCGGCTCGCCGCCCAGTTCGATCAGTCGCGTCTTGATCGCCGGTTCGGCCAGCACCGCGTTGATCTCCCTGTTCAGCTTCTCGATGATTTCCTTTGGCGTGTTCTTCGGCGCGCCCATGCCGAACAGCGCGCTCGCCTCGTAGCCCGGAACGGTATCGGCGAGAACAGGCACGTCAGGCAATTGCGAAGACCGCGTCGTCGTCGTCACGGCCAGCGCGCGCAAGGAACCGGCGCGGATATGCTGGATGATCGAGGGCATATTGTCGAAGATCAACTGGACCTGGCCGCCGAGCATGTCGGTGAGAGCGGGGGCAGCGCCCCGATAGGGCACGTGCTGCATCTTGGTGCCCGACATGGCCATGAACATCTCGCCGGACAGATGCACCGACGTGCCGTTGCCCGATGACGCCATGTTCACCTTGCCGGGATTTGCCTTCACATAGGCGATGAATTCGGCGACGCTCTTCGCCGGCACGTCGTTACTGACCGTCATCACATTCGGCACGCGATTGAATGACGCAATCGGTGCAATGTCGCGAACGAAATTGAATTTCAGGTTGGCGTAGAGCGAGGCGTTGATGTAGTTGGCGGGATTGACCAGCAGCACCGTGTAGCCATCGGGATCGGCGTTGACCACCGCCTCAGTGGCGATGTTGTTGCCGGCGCCGGGCTTGTTCTCGATGACGAATTGCTGGCCGAGTTTCTCCGACAGCCGCTGGCCGATCAAGCGCGCAAGAATATCGGTCGCGCCGCCTGGGGGATAGCCGACAACCCAGCGGACCGGCCGGGTTGGATAGTCCAGCGCCGAAGCGCTGCCGATCGAAGCGATTGCCGAAATGCCCAGTGCGATCAGACAAACCGCGGTGCGACGTGAAGCCATGCAGTTCCTCCCTGTGTCCGGATCTGAAGTCCGGTTCGCTGTCGTTCAATTGACGACCGCTGCGCTTTGTAACAAAGAACGAATGATACGGCCAGTGCGGCAAATGCGCATCGAACCGCGACCAAAGGATAAGCCATGTCTGTCAAAGTGAGTGCGATCGATCATCTCGTGATCAATGTCTCGGACGTGGCGCGTTCGGCCGAATGGTACCGGAAAATCCTCGGCATGGAGGTCAGGGTATTCGACCCGGGCCAGGGCAAGACGCCCCGGACATCACTGGTCTTCGGCAACCAGAAAATCAATGTGCGGCCGCGCGACGCCGACAAGGTCGAGTGGTTCACCGCGAACCATGAGACCGCCGGCAGTGACGATCTGTGCTTTCTCACCTCGAGCACGCCGGAACAGGTGGTCGCGCATTTGAAAGCGCACGGCGTGGCGATCGAGGAAGGTCCGGTTAAGAAACAGGGCGCCCGTGGCGTGCTGCGGTCGGTCTATTGCCGGGATCCCGACGGCAGTTTGATTGAGATTTCGTCGTATTGTGAGGGGGACGCGCCGTAAGGCGTACCCTCGGCGTCATTGCTTGCCCGTTTTGACGACATCTCCGCGCTTGGCGCGGTCCCGCAAGTAGCTCTGCACGCGGTCGGCTAAAGTCGCCACAAGGCCGGGATCGTGCGGTAGTTCCTTGGCATCCAAGATGTTGCGGGCAATGCTCATTCGACATGCGCTAAAGATGCGCGGCGGCGCTTGGATGTCTTGTGGCGTTTGCTGCATGATACCGATCAACAGGCCCCCAAGGCCACCTGGCGGAAAGCTTGAAGCAAATGCTGGTCGAGCTTGCCGTCCATCTGTTCCATGGTCGCAAAGGACTTGGCGTGCGTAAGCGGCAACCGGTAGGGACGCTTCTCCACCAGCGCCGCGTGGATATCCACGATCGTCGTCAGGCGCACGATGTCGCTGAGCTGATCGCCGCGCAGGCCATTGGGATATCCGGTGCCGTCAAGGAATTCGTGATGGTGCAGGACCACATCCAGCATCTCCGGCGGGAAGCCGCCTTCGGCTGCGAGAGCGTCATAGCCCAGACGCGGATGCATACGGATTACTCTCGTTTCCTCGTCGGTGAGCTTTCCGGGCTTGTCCAGTATAGCCACAGGGACGAACGCCTTGCCGACATCGTGCAAAAGGGCGGCGCGGACCAGACGGCGCTGGTCGTCCTCGCGCATACCGAGATGCTGCGCGAACGCAACAGCGAAACCGGTGACAAAGAGGCAGTGGCGATAGCTGTCAGTATGATAGCGGCCGACGGCCGCCAGCCATTCACGCAACGAGGATCGCTTGATCGCTTTGAGTATCTTGTTTTCAGCTTTTAGGATGTCGCTGAATGTCAGCGGAGTTCCCGCCGGGAGCTTCTCGAATATCTTGACCATCACCTCGTGCGCGGCGGCAGTGCCCCGATTCAAAGCCTTGCCGCTGGCCGTCGCGTCGAATCTAATGGTGTCCGGAAATGCAGCGTGGATGCGTTGAAGAATGGCCTTTTCATCAAACGGCCGCGATATCGTGTCCGTGGCGCCCAACGCCCACGCCTGCATCGACCCATGGTGAAGTGCGTCGGCTAAAACGAACAACCGCGGCATCGAGCGGTAGGCTTCAGCTCGGAGCTTGTTGCGGACCCGCTGCACGCTCTCGGGGAACCGCAGGTTGATATCGACCACGACCCCTGAGAAATGACCGGCGGGAACGTCGGGAATATCCGACGTCGAGATGGTATCGACCTCGCCCACGGATTGCAGAATGATGGCTAATTCACTGCTCTGATCGCTGCGATCCGAGGCCAGGAGCAGACGGCGTCCGGACGAAGATGGGTTCGCGAGAGTTGTCATGATTCCTCAGTGACTGACTGATGGTGGCCGACAGCAGAGACTGCCTGATAAGGCATTCCCCGGAGATTAAGAGGTATTATGAATGCTGTCATATTGTTGACTGTACAAATTGAACGAATGCTCGAAGCGTAGCGGCCTGCGGCCGATTTGATGAGAGATCTCAAAGATCAGGTCGGCTGGCACCGCCCCTTAATCGATGCGAAAGGCTTATCGCCGGGGCACCTCGCGTGTTGAAAGGCGGAGAAAAATCTTGGCCGACCTGGTTCGCATTCGAACCGCAGTATTGGATGTAGCTTATCGCCTGACCTTGCGGTCGTCTTACGCCTCCATGGCAACCTTCACCGCCTCGGTCGTGATCGGCAGCGAGCGGACGCGGGTGCCAGAGGCGTTTTCGGCATTGGCCAAAGCAGACCCTTGTGGGTTGCGGCAATAATTTTATCATAAGGCTATCGAAGGAATTGCGCCCACGCCAAGCGGAAGCAGCGATCGCCCGCCTTGCGAAATTGGGCGGTTCCCACAGGCGAATGGATCGCGCTAACATAAGGCCGCGACAGAAGTCTTTCAGGAAGCCGCGATGCCAAAAATCAATCGTGACGGGGTCAAAATTTATTATGAAGTCCACGGCAGCGGACCTCCGCTGTTGCTGACCCACGGCTATTCATCGACGTCGGCGATGTGGCAGGGCCAGATCGAGGCCCTGTCGAGCCATCACAGACTTGTGTTGTGGGACATGCGCGGCCACGGCCAGTCCGATTACCCCGACGATCCATCGGCCTATAGTGAGGCGTTGACCGTTGGCGACATGGCTGCGCTGCTCGACGAAGTCGGCGCTGACAGCGCTATCGTCGGCGGGCTTTCGCTCGGAGGCTACATGTCGCTTGCATTTTATCGTGCGCATCCGGAGCGCGTCAGCGCGCTGCTGATCATCGATACCGGACCGGGCTTCAAGAAAGACGACGCCCGCGAAGCCTGGAACAAGCGCGCTCACGACACCGGCGACCGCTTCGAGCGCGAAGGTCTTGCGGTTCTGAAATCCTTAAGCCGCGAGCGCTCGACGGTGAGCCATCGCGATGCCTCGGGTCTGGCACGCGCCGCGCGCGGCATGCTGACCCAGCGCGATGCGCGCGTGATCGAATCGCTGCCGAACATCAAGGTGCCGTCGCTGGTGGTGGTCGGCGCCGATGACGCGCCGTTTCTCGCAGCCTCCGATTACATGGCGGCGAAAATTCCAAAAGCGAAAAAGGTGGTGATCCCGGCCGCCGGCCACGCCGTCAACATCGACCAGCCGCAGGCGTTCATCGATGCGGTGTTGCCGTTCCTCGATGGCCTTCCGCGCAACGCTATTCCAGAAAAGGCTGTTCAGTCATGAACCGGCCGGCATACGCTGCGCCCCTGCTGATAGCCATTTCCGCCGCCTGGCTTATCACCTGGCTTGGGCCGGCAAGCGCCCAGCAATTTGCGCCGACCCGCAGTCTGCATTCGCCGCCCTTCACCGCGACATTGTCGAACAACACGCCGCTTGTCTTCGGGATGGATGTGGAAGACACCTCGCGGGCTTTAGGAACGCCATTGAACTACATCAGGGGCCGCCCGGGCGACGAAATCTATCTGGCCTTCCGCAACATCGGCGGCAGCGGATTGTTCAATCACCACGACCGTCTTTATCTGCAATTCCGCAGGGGCAGGTTGGCCGGCTGGAAGGGCGATTGGGGCCACAACTGGATGTGGCAATAGCCCGCGGCCGCCGCGGCACTTCCTCCGCAAACAATTCTTCTGCAAGACGTTCAACTCTCAGCAAAAATGGATCACCCGTGGGACAAGATATCAAGCTGATCGCTTCGGACAATTTTCAATTGGGCGGCTATCGTGCCGACCCCGCCACCGCGCCCAAGGCGGCGGTGGTGGTGATCCAGGAAATCTTTGGCGTCAATCACCACATTCGCGCGGTCTGCGACCGTCTCGCAGGCGAAGGTTATGTCGCCATCGCGCCTTCGATCTTCGATCGCATCGAGCCCAATTTCCAGTGCGGCTATTCGCCTGACGAGGTCGCGGTGGCACGCAAGTTCGTCGCCAATCCCGACTGGGCGGCGATGCTGCGCGATACCCAGGCCGCCATCGATGCCGTCAGGGATGTCGGCCCGGTCGGCATCATCGGCTTTTGCCTCGGCGGCAGCGTCGCTTACGCCGCGGCGACAAAACTGTCAGGTCTATCCGCGGCAATCGGCTATTACGGCGGCGCCATCGTCCGCTTCGCCGACGACAAGCCGAAAGTGCCGACGCAATTGCATTTCGGCGAAAAGGACGCGGGCATTCCGCTCAGCGATGTCGAGACCATCCGCGCCAAGCGGCCCGACGTCGAGATCCACATCTATCCGGGCGCCCAGCACGGCTTTCACTGCGATGAGCGGGCGAGTTACGACAAGGCGAGCGCAGATATCGCATGGCCGCGCAGCCTCGACTTCTTTGCCAAGCATTTGAAAAAATAAGTCGCGGAAATGGTTCTCACTGTCGACGCGCCCCGGAATGACGAAGTACTTCGTCAGAACCAGCGTTCGCCGACAAGCACCGTATCGCCGGGGCTAAGCGCGGTGCCGAGCGGCACCACAACGCGCATCGGACCCGAATCGTCGGTGTGGGTCAGCGTAACGCGGTCGCGCTTGGCGCGCGGCGAGAAGCCGCCGGCAATCGCTACCGCGCTTTCGGCGCTCATATTGGGCACGTAAGGATATTGGCCGGGAGCGGCCACTTCCCCCAGGATAAAGAACGGCCTGTAAGATTCGATTTCCACCGCCACCGACGGATCGCGGATATAGCCGTTGCGCAGTTTGGCGGTGATGTCGGAAGCCAGCCCCGCCGGGGTTCGCCCGCGCGCCGGCACCGAGCCGATCAGCGGCATGGTGATGGAGCCGCCGGCATCGATCGCGTAGGTGTTGGTGAGGCCTTCCTGGCCGTAGACCACGACC
>Ga0208981_1000012_pt1 | contig 19670 bp, 14 predicted proteins | sample MedBloCAOM1_M1_FD_187839 | JGI IMG/M metagenome (GOLD analysis project Ga0208981, IMG submission 187839) | Forest soil microbial communities from El Dorado National Forest, California, USA - Mediterranean Blodgett CA OM1_M1 (SPAdes) (version 2) | ecosystem: Environmental > Terrestrial > Soil >... | reverse complement strand
CGGACGCGGACGGCATCGTGTTGCATTCGAAGGATCTGTGCATCGGCTGCGGCTACTGCTTCTACGCCTGCCCGTTCGGCGCCCCGCAATACCCGCGCGTCGGCAATTTCGGCTCGCGCGGCAAGATGGACAAATGCACCTATTGCGCCGGCGGCGGCGGTCCGGAGGCTCCCGGCAGCAGCGAGGAATTCGCGAAATACGGCTCCAACCGCATTGCGCAAGGCAAACTGCCCCTGTGCGCCGAGATGTGCTCCACCAAGTCGCTGCTCGCCGGAGACGGCGAGATCATCGCGCAGATCTACAAGGAGCGGGTGATCAAGCGCGGCTACGGCTCGGGCGCCTGGGGCTGGACGACCGCCTATCATGAAGGAATTGCGGTGTGAGCCGCCACGCGCGTGAGGACACGCCGCTGCGGGACGCTATCCGTCGAAGAGGAGCGTTAGCCATGTCGAGGCTGTTTGCGCGAATACGCTTCGTCATCGGCGCCCTGGTGCTCGCAAGCCTCGTCGCCTTCGCGGCGCCGCTTCACGCGCAGCAGACGCCTTTCGTCGATCCCGATGCGAGCGCAGTGAACGAGCAAAAGCTGCTGCAGCAATTTCCCCGCATCGAAGGGCGCATTCTCATCCCGGACCAGCGCGAGAGCGTGCTTGTGCAGCCCGCCGGGCGGCAGTGGGACTATTTCCACGAGGTCCTTTTGCACTGGCTGGGCGCGCTCGTCATCGTCGGCATGGTCGGCTTGCTGGCGGCAGCCTATTTCTTTCTCGGGCCGATCCGCATCTCGGCCGGGCGGTCGGGACGCAAGGTCGCGCGTTTCAACGGGTTCGAGCGGTTCGTTCATTGGCTGACCGCGACGTCCTTCATCGTCCTCGGCATCTCGGGTCTGAACATCACGTTCGGAAAGCTGTTGCTGCGACCCCTGATCGGACCCGACGCGTTCAGCGCCTTCTCGCAGATCGCCAAATACGCACACAACTTCACGGCCTTTCCGTTCATGCTCGGAATCCTGCTGATCATGGGGATGTGGTTCAAGGACAACATCCCGCGAAAGGTCGATGTTGAATGGCTCAAGCAGGGCGGCGGTTTCATCAAATCGAAAAACGCGCATCCGTCGGCCGGCCGCTTCAACGCCGGAGAGAAGGGCGTCTATTGGATTGTTCTCGGCGCCGGGATTTTGGTTTCTTTATCCGGGCTTCTGCTGCTGTTCCCGTTCTACGTGACGAACATTCCCCAAATGCAGGTTGCCCAGGTCGTGCACGCGGTCGTGGCCGTTCTCTTCGTGGCGGTGATCCTGGGTCACATCTATATCGGCACGCTCGGCATGGAGGGGGCCTTCGAGGCCATGGCGACCGGCGAGGTTGATTTCAACTGGGCGAAGGAACATCACAATCTATGGCTCGAGGAGCAGCTGGCGAAAAGCCGCTCGACCGATCATCCGCAGCATCCGTCAGCAATGCCGGCGGAGTGAGCGCAGCATCGTCCGGCTCGACGAGCCGGCTACCACGCCGCGAATCGCGCTCTCTTATTTTGATTTCGCGACGAACTCACCAAGTCGATCGCGGAGGTGGCAGATGAAAGCACGACAGAAGTTGGCGATGGTCGCCATCACTGTGCTTTCGGCGACACTTTTTGCAGCGAAGGCGCCAGCCCAGGCCCCCATACCGGCGCAGGCGCGCAATGTCGTGCTGGTGCACGGGTCTTGGGCCGACGGGTCCAGCTGGTCAGAGGTCATTTCGCGCCTCCAGACGGCGGGCTTGCACGTAACCGCCGTGCAGAACCCGCTGACATCGCTCGCGGATGCCGTCGCCGCGACACGCCGCATATTGGCGTTGCAGGACGGACCGACGGTGCTCGTCGGCCATTCCTGGGCCGGAACCGTCGTCAGCGAAACGGGCGGCGACCCGAAGGTCATGGCCCTCGTCTATGTTGCGGCGCGGGCGCCCGACGCCGGGGAGGATTTTGTCGCGCTTTCCGGGAAGTTTCCCGCCACGCCGGTGCGGGCCGGCATCCAGGAACACGATGGTTTCACCTATCTTTCCGAGGAGGCATTTCTCAAGCATTTCGCGAACGGCGTTGCGCAGAAGAAAGCGGAAGTCCTTTATGCCGTACAACAACCGACCGCCGCATCTCTGTTTGGCGAACGGACCACCGTGGCTGCCTGGCGCTCCAAACCGAGTTGGTATGCGGTGTCGAAAATCGATGAGACGATATCGCCTGACTTGGAACGATTTTTGGCAGCACGCATGAAAGCCACAACAGTCGAGCTGGAAGCAGGTCATCTTTCCTTGGTCTCCCATCCACAAGAGATCGCCAACCTGATCTTGGCTGCTGCTGGCCTGGCCAAGTAGCAGCAAGCGGTGGGAGCACACAGCAGGCCCGCGCGGCTTTCACTGGAAGGAACGGAGGAGCCATAAAAGGGTGGAACAGCGCAACACCACCCCTCGCCTGCGCTGCGATGATTTGGGCAGAATTAAGAAATCACCGCAATAACTCGCAAATTCCCGGTTTCCCGCTGCCCAGATAATGTCGTGGCGCTCCGAAATGGAGCGGCCAAGGAGGGGCCGTTGCCCGCTAACGGCGACTATTGCCGCCATATCAATAAGGTGACGACATGGATCCGATCTCACGTCGTAACATGCTGATGGCCGCTGCAGCCGGCGGATTGTTGACCGCTGCGACGGCCGCAAACGCCCAGTCCGTGCCCCAACCGCAGCGCCCCGGCCATGGCGGCACCGATCCGGGCCCGCGCAACATCGTTCGGGATAAACAAAATCCCGATCTGCTGGTTCCGCCGTCGACCGATCACGGCACCTTGCCGAATCTGCGCTTCTCGTTTGCCGACGCGCATATGCGGCTGGAGAGCGGGGGTTGGACCCGCCAGGTCACGGTGCGCGAGTTCGGCATCTCCAAGAATATCGCGGGTGTGAACATGCGCCTGAATGCCGGTGGCGTGCGTGAGCTCCATTGGCACAAGGCCGCCGAATGGGCCTACATGCTGTATGGCACCGCGCGGATTACGGCCATCGACGCGCAGGGACGAAACTTTGTCGACGACGTGGGGGTGGGCGATCTTTGGTACTTCGGATCGGGCATTCCGCACTCGATTCAAGGACTCGGTCCGGATGGCTGCGAGTTCCTTCTGGTCTTCGATGACGGCGACTTCGATGAGGACAATACATTCCTGCTCAGCGACTGGTTCAAACATGTACCGCGCGAAGTCCTCGGCAAGAACTTCGGCGTGTCGGCCGCCTCCTTCGATCACTTACCCAGCCCGAGCGAGCGCTACATTTTTCCGGCGCCGGTGCCGGGACCACTTCAGGCCGACAAAATTTCCGGCGTAACGCCGGTACCGCAAACCTTCAGCCACCGCATGATGGCGCAGAATCCCATAAAGACGAAGAGCGGAACCGCGCGGATAACCGACTCCAGCGTGTTTCCCGCGTCGAAGAACATCGCAGCCGCTTTGGTCGAGGTCGAGCCCGGCGGAATGCGCGAATTGCATTGGCATCCGAACGCAGACGAGTGGCAGTATTATATCGAAGGCCAAGCGCGGATGGGTGTGTTCGGGGCCTCCGGCCAGGCCCGCACCTTCGATTTTCAGGCCGGTGACGTGGGCTACGTGCCGTTTGCCATGGGCCACTACGTCGAGAACACCGGCACCGTGCCGTTACGCTTCCTGGAAATATTCAAGAGCAGCTACTTCGCCGACGTATCGCTCGATCAATGGCTGGCATTGACACCGCCTGAACTCGTCAACGCCCACTTGAACCTGGATGAGCAGTTCATGGATGCGCTGCGGCGGCAGAAGGCTCCGGTCGTGCCCGCATAGGGCGCGGCCGGCTGCGGCGTAGGTTGCGGCATCCTCCAAGCATTGCCTTGAAATGGAAACCAAAATGCGAGCTTCCTTCATGATCGCGACCTTCGGCCTGGCATTGGGCGTTGTCGCAATGAGTCCCGTGGCGAGTCATGCTCAAGATCCGGACAACTATCGCTATTGTGGCTTCCACACCAGCAGTGCGACGGAATGCTATTTCAACTCACGCGCGCAGTGCCGCGTTGTAGGCCTCGGTTGTCTCGACAATCCGGGACATATCGGCGACGCGAATGCCCGGGCGCAAGCGTCCGTCGGCCGGTATCGCAAGGCCCACTCGTAGCACGGCCTCGCGCACTGATGGCGCGGCTGTGCCGCGCCGACCCGAAAAGCGTCGTGTCTTGTAGGACCAGAGGCGCATGCTCGGCGACGCGATGCCGGCGGCGCCCCGCGCCACCGACGTCTCGTTGGACCTTGACGCGGACGTTTCTTGACTGAATTCGGAGGCGACGGAATGGCTCTCGATGCGCTCACGCTATCCCGCATCCAGTTTGCCTGGGTGATCGGGTGGCACATCCTGCTGCCGGCTTTTACGCTCGGCATTGCGTCGTATATCGCGCTGCTGGAAGGGCTCCATCTGGGTACCGGGCGCGAGGTCTATCTCCGCGTCTCCAATTTCTGGATCCGGATCTTCGCCGTCGCCTTCGGCATGGGTGTGGTGACCGGCGTTGTCATGCCGTTTCAGTTCGGCACGAATTGGAGCCGCCTCTCCGACACGGCAGGGAATGTCATTGGTCCGCTCCTGGCCTACGAAGGCATCGTCGCCTTCTTTCTCGAGGCGGCTTTTCTGGGGGTCTTATTGTTCGGCCGCAAGCTCGTCCCGCGATGGGCGCACTTTGTCGCGGCCGTGATGGTGGCATTCGGCACGCTGCTCTCGTCGTTCTGGATCCTCGCCACCAACAGCTGGATGCAGACCCCGGCAGGCTACTCGCTTGTCGACGGCCGCTTTTATCCCGAAAATTGGCTGGACATCGTCTTCAGTCCGTCATTCCCCTATCGCCTCGCCCATACGGTCACTGGCTTCTACGTAACCGCGGCCTTCGTCGTGCTGGGCGTCGGCGCCTATACGATCCGGCGCGGACTGTTCGGGCAGGAAGGACGGGTCATGGTCATGACCGCCCTCACGCTGCTGGGGGTGATGGTACCGCTGCAAATTTTCCTCGGCGATCAGCATGGGCTCAACACGCGGGAATATCAGCCGGCCAAGCTCGCCGCGATCGAGGCGCGCTGGGAGACTGCCTCTCCGGCTCCCCTCACGTTGTTCGCAATTCCCGACCCGGCTGCCGAGACCAACAGATATCCGATCGAGATCCCCTACCTCGGCAGCCTGATCCTGACCCATTCCCTGAATGGCACGGTGCAGGGTTTGAAGGATTTTCCGGCCGACCAGCGGCCGCCGGTCGCGATCGTATTCTTTGCCTTCAGGGTGATGGTCGGGATCGGCTTCCTGATGCTGGGGATCGTCGCGCTGGGCTGGCTGCTGTACTTCCGCCGCCGGCTGTTCGACACCAGATGGTACATCTGGGCATGTCAATTCACCATTCCGCTGGGCTTCATCGCCGTGCTGGCCGGGTGGACGACGACGGAGGAAGGCCGGCAGCCCTGGACGGTCTACGGGCTCCTTCGCACCGCCGATTCGGTGACGCCCTCGCTGACCGCACACGACGTCATGGTCTCGCTGCTGTTCTACGCCCTCGCCTATCTGGTGATCTACCCGACCGGCGTTCTCTACTTGCTCCGCCTTGTGCGCAAAGGCCCCGGCAAAGACGCGATCGCGCCTCCTGTCGAAGCCGGCCGGGCGGAACTGCCGGTCGCACGGCTTCCCTCCTAGCCCAAAAGGCGATACCCCATGGCGACCTCCGCAATCAGCTTCGTCGGCATCTGGACGGTCATCATCGCGGCCGGCGTGTTCTTCTACGTCCTGCTCGACGGCTTCGATCTCGGCATCGGCGTCCTTCACGGCCTTGCGCCCAGCAACGCCGATCGCGAGACGATGATGAGGTCGGTCGCTCCGGTGTGGGACGGCAATGAAACCTGGCTTGTCTTCTGCGGGATTGCGCTGATCTCCGCCTTTCCCTTGGCGTTCGCCGTCATCATCCCGGCGGTCTACTTTCCGATTCTCGTGATGCTGGTCGCCCTGGTGTTTCGGGGGGTGGCGTTCGAGTTCAGGTTTGATGACGAAACGCACCGGGCGTTCTGGGACCGGGCATTCTGCTTCGGGTCCACGGTGGCGACCTTTGCGCAGGGCGTCGTGCTTGGCGCCTTCATCCAGGGCTTCCGCGTCACGGGTCGACAGTTCAGCGGCACATCGCTCGACTTTCTGACGCCGTTTTCCATCATGACGGGCTTCGCGTTGCTGTTCGGCTACGGGTTGCTGGGATCGGGGTGGCTGATCATCAAGACGGAGGGAGCCCTGCAGGCGTGGGCCAGACGCGCGGGCCGTATTTGCCTGATCGGCGTCCTGGCAGCGATCGCCATCGTCAGCCTGTGGACGCCCATCATCGAGCCCTCGATCGCCGCGCGCTGGTTCTCGTTCCCGAACATCCTGTTCCTCTGGCCGGTACCGCTCATCACATGCGCGGTCGCGGTCTGGGAATGGCGCGCTCTTGGCGGAGGGGCCGACGCGGCACCTTACGCGGCCGCGGTCCTGCTCTTCTTGTTGTCATACTTGGGGATCGCCATCAGCCTCTGGCCGATGATCGTGCCCCATCAAATCAGCATATGGGACGCGGCCGCGTCGCCCAGCACCCAAAGCTTCCTGCTGGTCGGCACGCTGTTCCTGTTGCCGGTGATCCTCATGTATTCGGGCTGGTCGTACTGGGTTTTCCGAGGAAAGGTGCGCAGTGACGTCGGTTACCACTGAGGCCGACGACGAGACTGGATTTTGAGCGGCCAGAAAGCGGCCCCTGCCTTGCCTGGGGCCCCGAAAAAATTCAATGCAGCCGACGCGCGCTTGGCGGCTAAGCGCCGAGCCGCACTCGCGTGGCGCTCATTTGCCGAAGATCGGCCTGCCGAGCGTGTCGGGAAATATCTCGGAAAAATAGAGATGGGCCTGTGCACGCGCCCCGATGCCGTGGCCCGTAAGCCCATTGATCGGGATGATCGCCTCCACGGCGACCTGGAGATATCGGCTCACCCAGATGACGCCCGGATTGATCGTACCGGTCGTCCGGCCTGCGGCCGGCCCTTCGAGCGGCGTCGTCAGCGCGAATTCCACCAGCGGGACCCATCCCTCGGAGAAGCGGCTGCCCTTGTGATCGCCACCGGAATACATGGTGGTGAGCAGGCTGTATTCCAGCGCGAAGCTCCACAGCAGGATGTTCGGATTGGCCGTTTGGGATGGCAGCGCGACGCCTACATTGGAGGTGATGTTGATCGGCCGGAGCCACGCCACCGAATCCGGCAGATCGCCGAAGCCCTTGCCCATCTGGATGGTCGGCGTGAACGTGGAGAACGAGTTCGCGACCTGGGACGATCCGGTGCCGCCGAACGCCGCCGTGGCGCCGAGCGTGAAGACGAACTGGTGCGGGGCATTGGCATAGAGTTCATACTGGGTGCCGAGCACGAAGTTATCGAAGCCCCTGCGCGTGGGCGCGTTCGCCTGCTCAAGTATGCGGTAGGTCTCGGTGAAGGTCAGCGCCCAATCCGGGGTGATGAGCTTGCTGAAGGTGGTGGGAATGTCGATCTCGCGGACGGAGGGGGTGGTGGCGGTTCTCGGCAGCACCACAAGGTTGGGGGGATTCAAGAAGTCGGCCGGGGTGGGAACGGTCGTCGCGAGAGTCGAGGGAAAGTAGCGGTCCCCGACCCAGGCCGCTGACGCTTGCGAGCATGCCGCGAGCGCGAACATGATGCCGGATACCGCCGCGCGTCGAGCCATATCACCCCCCTCTGCTTACGGACGCCAATCCTCCCGAACCCGCACGCGCTCAACCCGCAGCGCGATCAAAGCATAGCGACGGCTTCCTCAAGCTGTTGATGTTCCCGGACCGCCCGCGCCGAGCCGGCCATCCTGGCCCGACCTCCCCAGGTGACTCCCCAACACGCTTCAATGCTAGCACGAATCCGGCGTCCTTGGAAGCCAAATGCGAGATCCGACGGCTCCGGCATAGCGGGCGGCACGAGCCGTGATGGCGTCAACGATGCAGGAGCCGAGCCTTGAATCTCGCGCGTCGGTCTTTTCCAAAGTTCGGAGCAACGCTATGATTGCTGGATATAAATCTCGCGGGGGACGCCTCTCTCGACAGACCACACGGGGACCGGCCATTAAATTCGAATTTAGATTCGTGAAACGATTTTTATTGGCGCAAAGATACGACATGTCTACTTTCACGGTGTCGTCGAGAGTCCAAGTTCAATTGGACGCATCATTTTCGACTCGGGACACCCTAATAGATGCAAATCGTGCTTGGTCGGCTGGGAAACCACGATGGCTAAACTGCTCCTCATAGAGGATGACCACGAGATGGCGGGCGAGATCATCGCCGAGCTCGCCGATCATGGATTTGAAGTCGACTGGGCTGCGACGGGGATCGAAGGGCTGGATAAGGCCCGCACCGGCAATCCGGATGCGCTGATCGTCGATCGATTGCTGCCTGGAATGGACGGTGTCACGATCGTCGAAGCACTGAGACAGGATCAGGTGCGAACCCCGGTCCTGATCCTGAGCGCTCTCGGAGCCGTTGACGATCGCGTAAGGGGATTGCGGGCGGGAGGCGACGATTATCTCACCAAGCCGTTCGATCTCGTCGAGTTGATCGCAAGGATCGAAGCCCTGCTGCGGCGTCCGGCCGCCAGCCTCGAGGCGAAACTTAAGGTCGGGCCGCTCGAGCTCGATCTCATCGAGCGTACGGCAAAGCGCGGCGACCGCTCCATTGAGCTGCTGCCGCGGGAATTCCGCCTGCTCGAGTATATGATGCGCCGCAAGGACCAGACGCTGACGCGCGCCATGCTGCTCGAAGAGGTATGGAAATACAAATTCGTCCCACAGACCAACCTCGTCGACGTGCATATGGGCCGGCTGCGGCACAAGGTCGACGATCAGCACGAGCCGCCTATGATCCATAGCGTCCGCGGCGTAGGATTTATCCTCCGTGCCCCTGCCTGACTTCGTCCGCACGGTCACATTCCGCTGGACGCTGGCGGTGGCCGCGATCTTCGTGGTGTATGTCCTGCTATTGTTCGGCGTCATCTATTGGCGGACCGAACGATACCTGACGTCCCGATCCGACGCCGTGGTCACGCTGCAAGCGCAAATCTTCGCGGCCGAACCGCCCGAAAGGCAACTCGACGCGATCGACGAGCTGCTGAGGCAGGACCCGCGCAAGGTTCAAAACGCGGGATTGTTTACCGCCGATGGACACCGGCTTACCGGGAATCTGGAGCGCTTACCACCCGACCTTCGGATCGACGGACCGGCCCAACGATCGCTGGTGCCGGTCGGTCAAAGCCGGGCCGAAATGCAGACTGTGCGTGCCGTTGCGCGCAAATTGCCCGACGGAAAGGTGCTGGTGATCGGCCGGAACGTCGATGAGGTCGTGGCTATCACCGGGATTGTTGGCGAGGCGTTGGCTGCGGGCCTGATACCCGCCTTGTGCCTGAGCATCGCGGCGGGCGTGCTGCTCAGCATTCGTGCGCAGAAGCGGGTCGATGAGGTAAACCGTAGGGCCGAGCGTATCGTCGCCGGTGACCTGCGACAGCGGCTGCCGGCCCACGGAGGAAATGATTCGTTCGACAAGCTCGCCGTCATCGTGAACGGCATGCTCGACGAGATCGAAGCGCTCGTGCACGAGATCGCGGGGGTTGGCGACGACATCGCTCACGATCTTCGCACGCCGCTGACGCGCGTGCGAATAGGTCTGCAGCGCGGCCGGGCCAATTCCCGGACGCTCGAAGAGTCCCACGCCGTTTTCGACAACGCCATTCGTGGGCTCGATCAGTCGCTTGCGATTATAACGGCGATATTGCGCATTGCGGAGATCGAGCACAATCGGAGGCTCGCCGGGTTCAGCAACGTCGCATTGGCGATGCTGGTTCGGGAGGTCGGCGATCTCTACGAGCCGATCGCCGAGGAAAAGGGCGTCATTCTCCGGGTTCAAGCCGACAACGAAACGACAGTGCGTGGCGACCGCGACCTGCTGTTCGAGGCGGTCGCCAATATCGTCGACAATGCGGTCAAGTTCACGCCGAAAGGCGGACACGTGCGGATTACGTTAATCGACGGCGCCGGCAAAAGCGTCGTGCGCGTGAGCGACACGGGGCCCGGGATCACCGAAGACGAGCGCGAGATCGTGACCCGGCGCTTCTATCGTTCGGACAGGAGCCGGCAAACCCAAGGCGTCGGGCTCGGCCTCAGCCTGGTTGCGGCAATCCTGAAATTGCACGGATTCCGCTTGACGATAGCCGCCGGTCCCGGTTGCGTGATCGAGGTCGCCTGCCCGCACGTATCCGCCGCCTGATTGCGCGCCCTTCTGGCCAAGTCGCCCGCGCTCCGCGCTGCGTCCCGATACGGCAAGCTGTTTCGCTGCAATTTTACCGCCAGACCCCCAACCTACGTATAGGTCCTTCATCATTTCTGATATTGCGCGCCCCCCTACGTACAGTAGTGCGCGGAGCATCGTCGCCTTAGATTTTCAGCAGTTCACGTCTGGTTAGAAGCGCAGGCGAGTTCCCTAAACTCGAATTTAGCTTCCTGAACGGCAATTTAGTGGCTCCCTTGCATGCAGCTTCTATCTTCTTTGGTGATCGACGCTCTCGTTTAACGTCGTTTGGATCGCGCAGAGAGTTTGGACCGGGATCGCGTGGACCAAACGAGGCTCACTCTGGAGGTTGCTGCCATGACCCATGTTGCAAGCTTCTCGACAACGGTCGACGCCGGCCTCAAACGATATCTCGACGACATTCGCCGCTACCCCATGTTGGAGGCGCAGGAAGAACTGCGGCTCGCCAAACGCTGGCGAGAGCACGGCGATCGCAACGCCGCACACCGCCTCGTCACCAGTCACTTGCGCTACGTTGCCAAGCTCGCCTTCGGCTACCGCGGTTACGGGTTGCCCATCGGCGAGGTGATCTCCGAAGGCAATGTCGGCCTCATGCGTGCGGTCGAACGCTTCGACCCGGATAAGGGCTTTCGCCTGGCGACCTACGCGATCTGGTGGATCAAGGCATCGATCCAGGAATACATCCTGCGCTCCAAGTCGCTGGTAAAGATGGGAACCACGGCCAATCAGAAAAGGCTGTTCTTCAACCTCCACAGGGCAAAGAGCAAAATCGCCGCCATCAGCGACGGCGACCTGCATCCCAATCAGGTCGCGCTCATCGCGCAAGGGCTCGGCGTCACGGAACAAGACGTTGTCGACATGAACCGGCGGCTTGGCGGGGACGTGTCGCTCAACTTTCAGGCTTCCGAGGACGGCGCTTCAACCGCATTGCAAGACCGGCTGGTCGACGACACACCGCCCCAGGAGCAGATTCTGGTTGAAAGCCAGGAGGCTGCCAACGGCCGCAAGGCGCTGGCCGAGGCGCTCACGCTGCTCAACGAGCGTGAGCGGCGGATCTTCGTGGCCCGGCGCCTCGCCGAAGAGCCGAGCAAGCTCGATGAGCTGGCAAACAAATTCGGCGTGTCGCGCGAACGCGTGCGCCAGATCGAAGCCCGCGCCTTCGAGAAAGTTCGCAAGGCGGTCAAGCACCGGGTCGCAGCCTCGACAACCGCCGAGATGATCCCGGCGTATTGAGCCTTCGTGCACAAGGTCCGGTCCGCCGCTGCGTTTCGAACGCAACACGCGCCGCTCCATTCCGAAGAACAGGTAGCCTCATGGCGAAGACCAGCACACCGGCACCGAGCTTCGGCACCACGATGGTCGTGCTCCTGCGGTCCTTGTCGGGCGCGATTTTCGATCCCTACCGGCCGGAGCTGCATTACATGCGCGGTCCAGGCCCGAAGTGGCGCGAGAAGCATGGGATCGCTGCTTCGAACGAACGAGAATTTGGCTCTCGTAACGCGGCTTCGGTGATGCCCTTCCATCGCGCAAGTCAAAGACAGCGCAATCTCGCAGCCCAGATGGTGACGACATGTCGATGAATTCGCACGCAACGACCATGGTTTCGCGCGCTACCGGAAATCGCCGGGCGCCGCCATATGCCGGCCTGTCGCACCCGCCGGGCCGCCTCGGAGACAAATGGGCCGATGAGCGATCCAATCACGACCCCGTTCGCTTGCCGCCCGGTCAACCCAAGTTCGACGCGATCACTTCGCTGATCCAATTTTCTCCCGCAGAGTCCGTAAGGCGGCACGCCGTGAACTGGGATGGCGTGGCGGCGGAGATTGTGCATGTCACGAAGCATGCCCGAATCGAGTGTCGCTTCCGAGCTCCTGTCCACATGCTCGTTATGTTCGAAGCGGGCGAGCGCAGCGACGGGTTCACCTTCGTCGAGGGCTTGCCGCGGTCCGCGTTGAGAAACTACAAGCGAAAGCTCATCTTCGTGCCGGCCGGTCATGAATACTATGATTGGCAGGAGCCGCGCAGTCTCGTCCGTGCCGCACATTTTTATTTCGATCCGGCGGCGCTTCCGGTCAGACCGGATGCGGCATGTGGTGCCATACCGCTTGCCCCACGGCTGTTCTTCGAGGACGCGGCGATCTGGGACATAGCGACCAAGCTGAAGGCGGTGATCGATGGCCCGCAGGCCAGCGACCGGCTCTATCGCGAAGCGCTCGGCACTGTCCTGGCGCACGAGCTCGTGCGGCTCGATCCGGGTGCCGGCCGCCCGGGGCTGCCGGCCCGGGGCGGTCTCGCGGCCTGGCAACAGCGTGCCGTCGTTGCGCATATCGAAGAGCATCTGACGGAGCAGATCTCGCTCTCCGCCCTCGCCCAACTCGTCCGATTGAGTCCCTACCACTTTTGTCGGGCGTTCAAGAAATCGTTCGGCATCCCTCCGCACCGATTTCACACTCACCGTCGAATGGAGCACGCGAAGGTTCTGCTGGCGAAGCCCGCCGCCTCCGTGACCGATGTCGGAATTGCGATCGGCTTCAGCGCCACGAGCTCGTTCACCACGGCCTTCCGAAACGCAACCGGACTTACGCCGACCGGCTATCAACGGAGTGTCGCGTAAGACGACAACGCTCGACAAGAGATCGATTACCCGCGACCACGGCGACGAAGACACGACCTTGTGTCGCCAACAAGGAGAAGTTTCGATGCGGCGAGTCCTGACCATGGCGGGGGCCCTCTTCCTTTTCGGCTGCGCCACCAGCTTCGCGCAGGTCGCGCCCACGCCCGGCATGGGTGCGACATCTCCGCTCGGCACGATGAATTTCAATGGGCCATCGGGACCGATCGGCATTCCGCTGGGCGCGACGGAGCTCAACAGCGGTGGAACAAGCCCGCTCGCCGGCGGCACGTTGTGTACGGGCACTGCAGCCTCAAGCGGCGGAACCGCGGGATCGACCACGGGAATGTCGGCGACGGGCACGGGAATGTCCGCGACGGGCACGGGAATGTCGGCGACGGGCAGCGGGGTCGCGGGATCGATGTCCACCTTTGACGGCGGTGGAGCACCGCTTGGTTCGATGATGGGCAGCACGTGCCCCTCCGGCGCAGCGGCCGGCTCCCCGAGCATGGCGGCAACACCTTCTTCAGGGCTTGGGCTCGGAACAGGCCCAGGAGGCAGCACGATCCCGCTCGGCTCAACCGAGCTCGCCTCTCCGGGGGTGAGCGCGCCCATGGGCGTGCCGGTGCCCAGCGTCTCGGACATTCCCTGCCCCGGCACGTCGACGATACCCGGATCGACGATGCCCGGAACGTTGGGCTCGGTGGGCACCATGTCGACAAACGGTTGCTGATCCAGATCGCGAGAGGGGCGTCCATGCGCAAAAGACTCATTATTCTCGTCTGCTTGCTGGTCGCTGCCGGCGCTCTCGGTGGCGTCGGCGCGGCGGTCTGGCATCGCTCCAGCGCGCCTGCACCTACGCAGGCTTCTGGCCCTCCGCCCGTGCCGGTCGTCGCGGCGAAAGTCACCGGCCACGACGTTCCCATCTACCTGCGCGGAGTCGGCACCGTCATCGCCTACAACAACGTCGTCGTGCGCAGCCAGATCACCGGACAGATCACGCAGATCGCGTTCACCCAAGGCCAGACGGTGAAGAAGGACGATCTGCTCGCCCAGATCGACCCGCGTCCCTTTCAGGCCCAGCTCGACCAGGCGACCGCCAATCGCGATCGCGACCAGGCCCAGCTCGGCAACGCCCAGGCCAATCTCGGGCGCTATACGCAGCTCCTCACCAAGGGATTCGCGACCCAGCAGCTGGTCGACACCCAGAAGGCGCAACTGGCCCAGCTCCAGGCGATGGTCAAGTCCGACGAGGCGGTGATCGAAAACGCGCAGGTGAACCTTGCCTACACCCGACTGACCGCGCCGATCGACGGCGTCACCGGCATTCGGCAGATCGACGAGGGCAACGTCATTCATCCGACCGATCCGAACGGGTTGGTCGTTCTCACGCAGATCCAACCCATATCGTTGATCTTCACGCTGCCCGAGACGACGTTCACTGAAATCCAGCAGGAGATGGCCAAGGGGAAGGTCAAGGTCATGGCCTACAGCCAGGACGACAAGACCAAGCTCGACGAAGGCGAGCTCCTGCTGATCGACAACCAGATCATTCAGACGACCGGCACGATCCGGCTCCGCGCCACGTTCCCCAACGCGCAGCGTTCGCTGTGGCCGGGCGAGCTCGTGAACGTGCGGCTGCTGCTCAAAACCCAACCCGACGGATTGACGGTCGCCGCGGGCGCCGTGCAGCAGGGCCCGAACGGCCCCTACGTCTACGTGATGGGCGGTGACCAGACCGTGCAGATGCGCCCCGTCACCGTCGGCCAGATCAGCGACGGCCAGGCCCTCATCGACAAGGGTCTCACGGCGAACGAAACCGTCATCGTCGACGGCCAATACAAGCTCCAACCCGGTACACATGTCCAAGTGTTGACCGGCCAAGCGGCCGATCAAGTCGATCTGCAGAGCGCAGTGCAAAAGGCGATCCCGTGAGCATCTCATCCCCCTTCATCCATCGGCCGATCGCCACAGCGCTGCTGATGGCGGGGCTGTTGCTGTGCGGGCTGGTCACGTACCGGCTGCTGCCGGTCGCGGCTCTGCCGAACGTCAATTTCCCGACGATCCAGATTACCGCGCAGCTGCCGGGCGCCGATCCCCAAACGATGGCGTCCTCGGTGGCGACGCCGCTCGAGCAGCAGCTGACCCAAATTCCCGGCGTGACGCAGCTGACCTCGGCGAGCGCGCTTGGCTTCACCCAGCTCACGGTTCAATTCGTGCTCAGCCGAACCGTGGACAGTGCGGCAACGGACGTCCTGGCTGCGATCAACGCGGCGAGCCCATTTCTGCCGATCGGCATACCTTATCCGCCGACGATCCGGAAGGTGAATCCGGCCGACACCCCCGTACTGCTTCTCGCCCTCACTTCGGATTCGCTGCCGCTGACCACCGTCGATGCCTATGCGGAAAGCATCCTGCTCCCGAAGATTTCGACTGTGCCTGGCGTCGGCCTGGTCGGCATCGGCGGCCAAGTCAAGCCTGCCATCCGCGTTCAGGTCGATCCCCAGGCGCTCGCGGCCCGCGGCATCGGCCTGGAAGACGTCCGCACCGTGATAAGCCAAGCCAACGTCGATCTCCCGAAAGGCACGCTCAACAGTCCGCGCCAGACCTTCACGCTCAGTACCAACGACCAGTTGCTCAAGCCAGCGGCCTACGAAGATCTGATCGTTGCCTATCGCAGCGGCTCGCCGGTGCGCATTCGCGACATCGGAAAAGCGATCGAAGCGCCGGAAAACAACTTGATGGCCGGCTGGTTCAACAAGCAGCGCGCCGTCGTTCTCGCCGTTCAGCGTGTGCCCGGTGCCAACGTCATCGAGACGGTGGACACCATAAAGGCAATGTTGCCTCAGCTCCAGGCTTCGCTCCCGCCGGCCATCAAGGTGTCGATCGCAGCCGACCGCACGACCACCATCCGCGCCTCGGTTGCCGACGTCCAGTTCACGCTGGTCTTGACGGTCGCACTCGTGGTGATGGTGATCTTCGTGTTCCTGCGTAACTTCTGGGCGACGGTCATTCCGGCCGTCACCGTGCCGCTTTCGCTCATCGGTACTTTCGCGGTGTTGTATGAGCTCGGCTATAGCCTCGACAATCTGTCGCTCATGGCGCTCTCGATCGGGGTCGGCTTCGTGGTCGACGATGCCGTTGTGGTGATCGAAAACATCGTTCGTCACCTCGAAGAGGGCCTCACCCCCATGGAAGCCGCCCTCAAGGGTTCGAGCGAGATCGGTTTCACCATTGTTTCGATCACGCTGTCGCTGATCGCGGTATTCATCCCGCTGTTCCTGATGGGCGGCTATGTCGGCAAGCTGTTCCAGGAATTCGCCATAACCATCAGCGTTTCGCTCGTCCTGTCGCTCGTCATTTCGCTCACGCTGACACCAATGATGTGTGCGTACCTGCTCAAGCACGAGGCGAACAAGAAGCATGGCTGGCTCTACGAGCTATTTGAACGCGGTTTCGACGGCCTGCTGGCTTTGTACACGCGCGGCCTGCATGTCGTCCTGCGGCACCAGTTTGTGACGCTGCTCGTCATGCTGGGGACGATCGTGGCCACCGGTTATCTCTACGTCGTCATTCCCAAGGGCTTTTTTCCGGAGCAAGACACCGGCTTGCTCCAGGGCATCACCGAGGCGGCGACCGATATTTCTTTCCCCGCCATGGTTCAGCGCCAGCAGGCGATCGTAGACACCGTGATGAAGGATCCCGCGGTCGAGTCGGTCACCCACTATATCGGCCCCGGCGGCCCGACCCCGACACTCAACCAAGGGCGCGTATTTGTTGTATTGAAGCCGCTTGCCGAGCGCGGCGTCAGCGCCCAACAGGTGATACGACGGCTCGCTCCGCAGCTCGCGAAGACCCAGGGCATCGCGCTCTATCTGCAAGCGGCGCAGGACATAACCATCGGTGGCCGCGTCTCCAAGACGCTGTACCAATATACCCTGACCGACGCCGATTCGACCGAGCTCAACCATTGGACGGCAATCTACCTCGATAAGCTCAAAACTATTCCCGGAATGACCGATGTCGCCACGGACCAGGAGAGTGGTGCCCCGATGCTGAACGTAACGGTCAATCGCGAGGCCGCGTCGACTTACGGGATCCTGCCTTCGACGATCGACAACACGCTCGACGATGCCTTCGGCCAGCGTATCGTCTCCACCATGTTCACGGAGCTCAACCAATATCACGTGATTCTCGAGGTGGACCCGAAGTTCCAGTACGGTCCGGAAGCCCTCAGCGGCATCTATGTCAACTCCTCGGCCGGCCAGCAGGTCCCGCTCAGCACCTTGGTGAACAGCACGATCAAGCCCGCGCCGCTGGTCATCAACCATCAGGGCCTGTTTCCTTCGGTCACGGTCTCATTCAACCTGGCGCCCGGCGCGTCGCTTGGAAATATCGTCGCCGCCATCCATGATTTCGAGCAGAAAAGCGGTAAGCCGGCATCGTTGACAACGAGCTTCCAGGGCAACGCACAAGCGTTCCAATCGTCGCTGTCAGGCACGCCTGTGCTGATTGCGGCGGCACTCGTCGTCATCTACATTATCCTCGGCGTGCTCTACGAAAGCACGATCCATCCGATCACCATCCTGTCGACCTTGCCGTCTGCCGGTATCGGCGCCCTGCTGCTGTTGATGGTGGTTCACCTCGACCTCAGCGTGATCGCCATCATCGGCATCATCCTGCTGATCGGCATCGTCAAGAAGAACGGCATCATGCTGGTGGATTTCGCGCTCGAGGTCGAGCGGAGCGAAAAAGTCTCCGCGGAAGAATCGATCTTTCGCGCCTGCACGCTGCGCTTCCGGCCGATCCTGATGACCACCATGGCGGCGCTGCTCGGCGGCGTGCCGTTGATGCTCGGCACCGGCAACGGAGCGGAACTCCGCCAACCGCTGGGCTACACCATTGTGGGCGGTTTGCTGCTGTCGCAGATTCTCACCCTCTATACGACGCCGGTCGTCTATCTGTATCTCGATCGGCTCGGTGGATGGATGCAACGCCTGATGGGCCGCACGCGCAAGCCCGCCGAAACCGCCAAGGCCCCCGAGACCGCCGAGACCAATGCCAGCGCGTGAGATCGAGTCCCGGACGGCGCGCCGTGAGGCCGCGGCGGCCGTCTGGGCGACCATCGGTGTTCCGACTCCATGCCGGGGATCATGAGGGCGAGGGCATGATGTGCGTCGATGCTCGCCGCCCGACAAGGCCGACGTCGCGCGTCGGTCATTTCGGATTTGTGTATCCGTCCGACAAGGTTTTCATGAAAGCCACGATGGCATTCTCCTCCTCGTCGCTCAGCCCCAGGTTTCCAAGCTGCCGCGTATTCATGTTGTCCGCATATTCGGGCGCGGGCCAGCAGGACACTTTCTCGCCCGGGTCATTTGGCGCACACCGCGGCAGGACGTCGCGCGTGTTGTAGAAATGCATGATCTCCTTGAGGCTCTTGAAATAGCCGTTGTGACCATAGGATTTGACGAATCCGTCATACGGCCGCTTGTCGACATTGCGCAGCGTCGGGACCTTGAACTTTCCCTTGAATTTCGCCGCATATTGGGTCCAGCCGGGATCTGGGTTGGGCTGGCCGCTCAACGCATGCGCGCCGGCCAGGAAACCGCCGACCCCCGTGTCGATAAAGCCGGGACCTTCCGGATTGGCCACGTAGCCGCGATGGTCCGGCGCACCCTCGCCATAGTACGGCATCGCGCGGTTGGCCGGGGTGCCGAGGTTGCTGGCGGTGAAATCGGTGAACAGCGGTTCCTCGCCCGGGCCGCCGTCGCGATGACATTCGTTGCATCGCCCCTTGCCGCGGAAGAGATCGTAACCCAGTTGCTCTTCCGGCGTGAATTTGGCCGTATGGCCCATCACCGCGTCAAATTTCGACGAGAACGGGCTGCCCTCGGACGAGCGCTCATAAGCCGCCATCGACAGCGCCATGGCGTCGAACGTCGTTTGCGCAATGCCGCGATCGACGTCGTTGAGATGAACCGGAAGCGGGTCGGCCGGGGCGGCCGGCGCCGGCGCGTCGCATATCCGGTCGACGTCGCCCGGCCAGGTGATCGCAAAGGCCTGCTTTCCCCACACCGCCTCGAACAGCCAGCGATACGGCCGCCCCGACATGCGATAGACCACGCAGGCCGCATCAGGCAGGCCCATTTCAACCGGATTGAGCGGCGGCGCCTGCGCCTGCTCGGCCGCGGGATTGTCGAGCCGCAGCCCGGTGGCTCTCATGTCCCAGAAATTGCCGCCGACGAAATCGCCCTGGCCCGCATTGTAATGAAGCGCCGGCGCAAACGGCGCGTAGGCGTGGCTCTGCGGCTTGCGCTGGCTGAAGCGCGAGCGGACAGACCCCGGATAGGCAACCGTCGTGGCGTTGAGCTCTGAGATCCCCCCGGTGAAGCCGGTCTCGGGCATATGGCAGAATGCGCAGGCCTCGTTCCGGTTGACCGAGAGCTCCTTGTCGTACATCAGCACTTTGCCGAGCAGGACCATGCGTGGGGCGGGATCGGGCGGCGCGTTGCGCAACAGATCCAAGGTCTGCGCCTCGATCCTGTCGATTTCGCTCTCGACGCGGGAAATTTCCTGTTCGACCGAAGCGGTCGGCGAAGCTGCATCCCGCGGCGCATTCGTTTCCGGTGCTTGACCGGACACGGCGGCGAGCACCCCGCCAAACACCATGACGCTGATCGGGCCGAAGAGGCAG
>Ga0208981_1000011_pt1 | contig 21517 bp, 22 predicted proteins | sample MedBloCAOM1_M1_FD_187839 | JGI IMG/M metagenome (GOLD analysis project Ga0208981, IMG submission 187839) | Forest soil microbial communities from El Dorado National Forest, California, USA - Mediterranean Blodgett CA OM1_M1 (SPAdes) (version 2) | ecosystem: Environmental > Terrestrial > Soil >... | reverse complement strand
CCAAGCTGTCGCAGGCGGCGAGCCGCATCGGCGACGTGACCCAGCTCATCACCACCATCGCGGAGCAGACCAACCTCCTGGCGCTCAACGCCACCATCGAGGCGGCGCGCGCGGGCGAAGCCGGCCGGGGCTTTGCGGTGGTGGCCCAGGAGGTCAAGGCGCTGGCGAGCCAGACCGCCAAGGCCACCAACGAGATCAGCAGCCAGATCGCCGAGATGCAGGCCGCCACGCAGGATTCGGTCCTCGCCATCAAGGAGATCGGCGGCACCATCGGGCGGATTTCCGAGATCGCCACCACCATCGCGTCCGCGGTGGAGGAGCAGGGGGCGGCGACCCACGAGATCACCCGCAACGTGCAGCAGGCGGCGGCGGGCACCAACCAGGTCGCCGCCAATATCACCGACGTCAACCGCGGCGCGGCCGCGACCGGCGCGGCCTCGTCACAGGTTCTGTCCTCGGCCCGGTCGCTATCCGGCGAAAGCAACCGCCTGAAGCTGGAGATGGACAAGTTCCTCGCAACGGTGCGCGCCGCCTAGGGCAACGTTGCGGGACTGAGCTGATTGCAAAGCGCTGAATCAACTGATGGGTCGGGTCATCGAATTCCCGTTACAAGCGATCGAGGCGACACGCGACGTGTCGTCGAGCTGACCTCCATGCCGGCAAGAAGGTGACGCCCCGTGCCTTGTTATTATTTTCATTTCACCGACGGCAGACGAATGTTCACGGACGCGGCGGGCGTGGAGCTGCCCGACGTCACGGAGGCGCGCCGGGAGGCGATCCGATGCGCTCGTTTCGTGATGGCGCCGCGACCCGACGACGTCGCCGCGCCGGATTGGGCGGCCTGGAAGGTCGTTGTCGCCGACGAGGCGACCCCGAAGATTCTCGAGCTCCCGTTCATCGACATCGATCAGGCGACCTAGCGGGGTCGGCAACCGATCCGCGCCGGCACGGCGAGACTGCGCCTGGAAGCGTTCCCCCGCAGCCGCCAAGTTCAAGTAGACTTGGCGAATGTCGCCCCCGCAGGTTTTCGATCGCTCCGTGTTGCGCCAGCGCCGCCGCCGCGCGCGCGCGCTCGGGCCCGCCACATTCCTGATCGACCGGGTGGCCGGCGACCTCGCCGACCGGTTGGCGGCCGTGCTGCGCCCGTTCGGGCTCGCCGCCGACCTCGGCTCACCGACCGGGGCCGTGCGCCGTGCGCTCGCCGCGCGTGTCGGCACCATGGTGGCGGTCGAGGCGAGCGCCCAGAATCTCGCGGATCACGATGGGCCGAAAGTGGTGGCCGACGAGGAGGCGCTGCCTTTCGCGGAAGCCTCGCTCGATCTCGTGGTCTCGGGTCTCGCCTTGCAGTCGGTCAATGATCTGCCCGGCACGCTGGTGCAGGTGCGCCGCGCCCTCAAGCCGGACGGGCTTTTCCTCGCCGCGCTGCTGGGCGGCGAGACCTTGACCGAGTTGCGCCAGAGCTTTGCGGCCGCCGAGGTGGAGACCGAGGGCGGCCTGTCGCCGCGCGTCGCGCCCTTCGGCGACATGCGCGAGATGGGCGCGCTATTGGGGCGCGCCGGCTTCGCGTTGCCGGTCGCCGATGTCGACCGCATCACGGTGCGCTACGCCTCGCCGTTCGGACTGATGCATGATTTGCGGCGCATGGGGGCCACCAATGCGCTGAGCGAACGCCGGCGCAGGCCGTTGCGGCGCGCCACGCTGATGCGGATGGCGGAAATCTATGCGGAACGCTTTTCCGATGCCGACGGCCGCATCCGCGCCAGCTTCGAGATCGTCTGGCTGTCAGGCTGGGCGCCGCATCCCGATCAGCAGCAGCCGCTCAAGCCGGGCTCCGCCAAGGCACGGCTGGCCGACGCGCTCAATGCCGAGGAGATTTCCGCCGGCGAGAAGCCGGGAAGGCGGTAGAGGCGAATAGCGAGTTGCGAATAGCGGCAAGAAAAAACTATTCGCTATTCGCTACTCGCCATTCGCCCACTTCCCCTCACATCGACGCCAGCGCATTGACGATCGCGCCGTAGAGCGTGGTCTTGATGCCTTCGCCCATCGCGAGGACGGTCGTCACGATCCCGAGCGAGATCAGCGCCACCATGACGGCGTATTCGATCGCCGTCGCGCCACGCCGGTCGACGAGGAAGCGGCCGAGGCCACGGGCCGTTGCGGTGAGCGGAAATCCAAAGGAGGTCATCGCGCTGTCCTTTGTCCTGTGCTTCGTCCGGTTCTTGCGGTCGCCGTCACAGCAGCGTCGTCAGATGCGAGATCAACGGCACGTCGGCAGGCGGCATCGGATACTCCTTGAGCCGGTTGGGCTTTATCCAGGCGAGCCTCTGGCCTTCCCGGGCCGTCACGGTGCCCTCCCAACGGCGGCACACATAGAGCGGCATCAGCAAGTGGAATTCCGGATAACTGTGGCTCGCGAAAGTGAGCGGCGCCAGACAAGCCTCCTTGACGACGATACCCAGCTCCTCCTTGAGCTCGCGAATAAGCGTCTCTTCCGGCCGTTCGCCCTGCTCGATCTTGCCGCCAGGGAATTCCCATAAGCCCGCCATCGTCCGGCCGGCGGGGCGTTCGGCGATCAGCACGCGCCCGTCGGCATCGACGAGGGCGCAGGCGGCGACAAGGACAAGCTTCACGCGCGCGACCCCTCGGCCCACAACATAAAAGTTTGGTCGTTAAGAACCTGATAACGCCTGCGGCGAACGAGCACGGCGCGGAAGTTAATGCACCTTAAGACCGGTAATCTCCGTTGATCGCCACATATTCCTTGGTGAGGTCGCAGGTCAGCACCCGGTCGCGGCCGCGGCCCAGGCCGAGCGCGACCTTCAGGGCGATCACCGGCTTCCTCATCGCGGCCGAGACGGCGGCCTCGTCATAGGCGGGGTCGCGCATCCCCTTGTGCGCCACCCGGATGCCGCCGAACCAGATCGACAGGCGGTCGCGGTCGGCGGGCTCGCCCGCCTTGCCGACCGCCATCACGACGCGGCCCCAATTGGCGTCCTCGCCCGCGATCGCGGTCTTGACCAGCGGCGAATTGGCGATCGACATCGCGATCCGCCGCGCCGAGGATTTCGATACCGCGCCTTCGACCACCACCTCGACCAGCTTGCGGGCGCCTTCGCCGTCGCGCGCGACCTGCTCGGCGAGGTCCTTGAGCACGCGGTCGAGCGCGGCGCGGAAGCCGGCGAGCCGCGGGTCGGAGCCGCGCGATATCCGGGGTGCGCCGCGCGCCGCGGCGGCGCCGGTCGCGAAACAGAGCAGCGTGTCCGAGGTCGAGGTATCGCCGTCGATCGTCACGGCATTGAAGCTGTCCTCGACGCCGCGCGCGAGCAGCGACTGCAAGGCCGGAGCGGCGATCGGGGCATCCGTGAACACGAAGGACAGCATGGTCGCCATGTCGGGCGCGATCATGCCGGCCCCCTTGGCGATGCCGCAGATCGTGACGGTGGCCTTGCCGAGCTGCGCGGTCGCGGTCGCGCCCTTGGGAAAGGTGTCGGTGGTCATGATCGCCTCGGCGGCGGCCTGCCAGCGCCCCGGCGCCGCATCCGCGACGAGGCCGTCCATCACGCCGTCGAAGGCGGCGGCCTTGAGCGGCTCGCCGATCACGCCGGTGGAGGCGAGGAACACGTCGCCCGGCTTGCAGCCGAGCGCCTTGGCGGCGATGTCGGCGGTGAATTTCGCCGCCTCGCGGCCGTTGCGGCCGGTGAACGCATTGGCGTTGCCGGAATTCACCACGAGCGCGCGCGCCTTGCCGCCCTTCAGGCGGGCGCGGCACCAGTCGACCGGCGCGGACGGGCATTTGGAGCGGGTCAGGACGCCGGCGACCGCCGTGCCCGGCGCCAGCACGGTGAGCAGGACGTCGGTGCGGCCGGCGTAGCGGATGCCGGCGGCCGCGGTGGCCAGCCGCACGCCCTCGACCGGCGGCATGTCCGGAAAACGCGCGGGCGCGAGCGGAGAAACCTTGGTGGCCATGGGAGAGAGTGATCCAAGTGCCGTCATGCCCGCGCATAGCCGTTCGAAGAACGGCGTCGCTTCGCTCGCCTATGTCGCGGGCATGGCCGGGACAAGCCCGGCCATGACGATGAAAAAGTATTCTAGCGTCGCAGCGATCAATTCTTCTTCGGTTCGGCGGGTTTGTCGGCGGGCTTGTCGAGGCGCTCGATCTTGGCCGCGCCGCGCAACTGGGTGACGAGGTCGACCTGCGCCTTACGCACCACGTAGCTCTCGAGCTGGGTCTTGACCTTGTCGAATTCCGGCGGCTGACGCTTGCGCTTGTCCTCGACCTTGAGGACATGCCAGCCGAATTGGGTCTTGACCGGGTCGGACATCTTGCCCTTGTCGAGCTTGAAGGCGACCGCAGAGAATTCGGGGACCATCTGATCCTTGGTAAAATAGCCGAGGTCGCCGCCGTCCTGCCGGCCGGCCGGATCCTCGGTCAGCTCCTTGGCGAGCGTCGCGAAATCCTCGCCCTTCTTCACGCGCTCGATCACCGCCTTGATCTTATCCTCCGCCTCCTTGCTCGCCTTCTCGTCGCTCGGATTGGGGACCCGGAACAGGATGTGGCGCGCATGCACCTCTTCCTCGTCGCCCATCTGCTTGACCGCGTCGTCATAGACCGCGTGCAGCGCCTGATCGCTGATCGCCTTCTTGCCCTCGGTCTGCAGCAGGGTCTCCATCAGCGCCTTGTTGCGCGCGAAGGCGGCGTGCCGTTTGAAATCGTCGCCGTCCTGGAGCCGCTTCTGTTCGGCATTTTGGGCGAGCAGGATCATGTCGGTCAGATAGCTGACCAGATAGTCGCGCTTGGCATCCTCGCCGCCCTGCTGCGGCAGGCTCTGCCCGACGTCTTCCTCGGCCATCGCGAGATCGCTCTGGCGTATTTCCACGCCATTGACCTTGGCGATCACCGAATCCGGGCCCGGCTGCGCGCCCGCTGGCGCGCCGGCGGGTGGACCCGATTGGGAGAAGGCGGCGAGCCCCGCTGTGACGAGGATCGCGGCCGCCGCGACGGTCGCAATCAGTCCTCTGCGACGGGGCGCCGTAAGAGGCGGAACAGGCAAATGGTTCATAGGGATATCCTCGAGAATGGTGGGCCATGCCCCCCGTTCGGCGGTTGCGGCGGGACATTTGCGCCAATCGGCTGGAAATCGCAACGTCTGATTGGCGTTAAATCCTAACGAGGGCGTGATTACGGCGTGTTTGCCGGCCCTCCATCACGGTGGCGGCCGGCCGATTGACAAGGCTCCGACCCCCTCCTATCTCTCGGCAAACTCGCCGTTTCCCGTGGGGCCCGGTGCCTCATCCTAACCCGAAATGCGCCGATACGGTTGCGTCGGGACTCGTACCGGCCGCTCGCCGGCGGCCCTGCATCCCTCGGCGGGGGGACAAGAGAGGATCCGGCATGTTTGGCGCGGTTGCCCGAAAATTGTTTGGTTCTGCCAATGAGCGGCGCATCCGCAGCTATCAGCCGCGGGTCGAGGAGATCAACGCGCTCGAGGACGAAGTCGCGAAGCTGTCCGACGACGCGTTTCGGGCGCGCACCGACGACTTCAAGCGACAGATCGCCGAGGGCGTCGACCTCGACGACATTCTGGTCCCGGCTTTCGCCACGGTGCGCGAGGCCGCCAAGCGCACGCTCGGGCAACGGCATTTCGACGTGCAGCTGATCGGCGGCATGATCCTGCATGACGGCAAGATCGCCGAGATGAAGACCGGCGAAGGCAAGACCCTGGTGGCCACGCTCGCCGTCTACCTCAACGCCCTCACGGGCCGCGGCGTGCATGTCGTCACCGTCAACGACTATCTGGCGCGGCGCGACGCCGACTGGATGGGCCAGATCTACAAATTCCTGGGGCTCACCGTCGGCGTGATCGTGCACGGGCTCGACGACGAGCAGCGCAAGGCGGCCTACGACTGCGACATCACCTACGGCACCAACAACGAGCTCGGCTTCGACTATCTGCGCGACAACATGAAGTACCGGCTGGAGGACATGGTCCAGCGCGGGCACATCTACGCCATCGTCGACGAGGTCGACTCGATCCTGGTCGACGAGGCGCGCACGCCGCTCATCATCTCCGGGCCGCTCGACGACCGCTCGGATTTCTACAACACCATCGACGCCTTCATCCCCAATCTCGACAAGACCGACTTCGAGGTCGACGAGAAGCAGCGCACCGTCACGCTGACCGAAGCCGGCATGGAGAAGCTGGAGCAGCGGTTGCGCGACGCGGAGCTGCTCAAGGGCGAGTCGCTTTACGACGTCGAGAATGTCTCGACCGTGCACCACGTCAATCAGGCGTTGCGCGCCCACACGCTGTTCAACCGCGACAAGGACTACATCGTGCGCAACGGCGAGGTCGTCATCATCGACGAGTTCACCGGCCGCATGATGCCCGGCCGCCGCTATTCGGACGGGCTGCATCAGGCGCTCGAGGCCAAGGAGCACCAGCCGATCCAGCCCGAGAACCAGACGCTCGCCTCGATCACTTTCCAGAACTATTTCCGCATGTACGAGAAGCTCGCCGGCATGACCGGCACGGCGGCGACCGAGGCGGACGAGTTCATGGACATCTACGGGCTCGAGGTGCTGGAGGTGCCGACCAACATGCCGCTCGCGCGCCTCGACGACGACGACGAGGTCTATCGCACGGCCGAGGAGAAATACCGCGCGGTGCTGGGCGAGATCCAACGGGCGAGCGAGCGGTTCCAGCCGGTGCTGGTGGGCACGGCCTCGATCGAGAAATCCGAGCTGCTCGCCGGCATCCTGCTCAAGAACGGCTTCAAGCAGATCGACTTCGAGAACCCCAAGGCGCTCGAGCGGCTCTATGCCGCCGCGCGCTCCGGCAAGCCGGGCAAGCAGTTCGCCGTGCTCAACGCGCGCTTCCACGAGCAGGAAGCCTATATCATCGCGGAAGCGGGCGTTCCCGGCGCGATCACGATCGCCACCAACATGGCGGGCCGCGGCACCGACATCAAGCTCGGCGGCAATGTCGAGATGCGGGTCGCGCAGGAGACTGCCGACATCGCCGACCCCGCCGAGAAGGAAGCGAAGATCGCGGAGATCCGCGCCGAGGTCGAGCGCTTCCGCGACATCGTGCTCAAGGCCGAGGAGACGATCGAGATCGAGCCCGCCAAGGGCGCCAAGCCGGCCAAGACCGTGGTCAAGCCGGGCGGGCTCTACATCATCGGCACCGAGCGCCACGAGTCGCGGCGCATCGACAACCAGCTGCGCGGCCGTTCGGGCCGGCAGGGCGATCCCGGCCGCTCGAAATTCTACCTGTCGCTCGAGGACGACCTGATGCGGATCTTCGGGTCGAACAAGCTCGACGGCATGCTGCAGAAGCTCGGCCTCAAGGAGGACGAGGCGATCATCCATCCCTGGATCAACAAGGCGCTGGAAAAGGCGCAGCAGAAGGTCGAGGCGCGCAACTTCGACATCCGCAAGAACCTGCTCAAATTCGACAACGTGATGAACGACCAGCGCAAGGTGATCTTCGAGCAGCGGGTCGACCTGATGCGCGACGAGAATGTCGCCGAGACGGTCGCCGACATGCGCCGCGCCGTGGTCGAGGATCTTATCGCCAAGCACGTGCCCGAGAACGCCTATCCGGAGCAGTGGGACATCAAAGGGCTCAAGGAGGAGCTCACCCGCGTGCTCGGTCTCGACGTTCCGGCCGAGGAATGGGCCAAGGAGGAGGGCATCGCCGACGAGGAGCTGATCGCCCGCGTCGAGCGGCGCGCCGACGAGCACATGGCCGCCAAGGTCGCCCAATGGGGTCCCGACGTGCTGCGCTATGTCGAGAAGTCGGTCCTGTTGCAGACCCTCGACCACCTGTGGCGCGAGCATCTCCTGATGCTCGACCATCTGCGCAACGTGATCGGGTTGCGCGGCTTCGGCCAGCGCGATCCGCTGAACGAATACAAGTCGGAAGCCTTCACGCTGTTCGAGGCGATGATCCAGAATCTGCGCGAAGCGGTGACCGCCCAGCTCATGCGGGTCGAGATCGTGCAGGCGCCGCCGCCCGACCAGGCGCCGCCGAGCCAGCCCTTCATGGAGGCCCACAAGGTCGACCCGACGACCGGCGAGGACGAGATGGCGCTGGCCATGGCGGGCGGCGAGACGCTCGCGCGCCACGGCATCACCGGCGCCGCCGCGCCCGTGCGCGATGCGAACAATCCGGCGACCTGGGGCAAGGTCGGCCGCAACGAGAATTGTCCGTGCGGCTCCGGCAAGCGCTACAAGCACTGCCACGGACGGTTCGCGTAGGCGTCGTCGCGGCCGTTACCCGAGAAGCCTAGATGGCCAACAAACTCGACGACATGAAGCTGCGGCTTGCCGAGCTCAGCAGCGAGCGCGCGCAACTCGACACCGCGATCGAGGAGATGATCGCCGACATGGCCGAGTTGCCGCCGGAGGAGCGTTCGGCGAGCGACTGGGCGCCCGACGGCCCATCGACCCGGAAGTATCTGGAATTGACTGCGCGCCAGGCCGCGGTGGAAACGGAAATCATCGATCTCAACCGCGCCATCGTCGAGAGCGACGCGCCGGCGTCGTCGCTGCACTAGCAGCCATGCTCACCCGCGATGTCCTGAAAAGCTATCTGCTCGAGATGCCGCGCGGGCACATCTTCGACCTCACCTACAAGCTGTTCGCGGACATGTTTCCGCCGGGCGAGCCCGATGCGTCGTCGCGCGAGCGCCTTCGCCGGCTCGCCGGGGAATGCGACTGCGACCTCGTCGATAACCAGGCCGAAGGCCGGTTCGAGCTGACGCGGCGCTGAGGTGCGTTCGCGTTATTGCGGGTTCTGGACGGGGCTGGATCGAGCCGACCCGGGATCATGCGCTAGCGAAACGCGCCCCAGCGGCTCTCGAAGCTGTTGGACGAGACCACCGGCTGGGCGCCTGCGATCAGTCCCGGGGCGGGCGCGGCGCTCGCGGTGACGGCCGGCGCCGGCGCGGGCCTTGGCGCCTCGGCGACCTGCGGGGGCGGAACGGGCTGGGCCGGCCGGATGGCGCCGGGCGAATGGCGGACCACGGGCGCTGCCGCTTTGGCCTCGACCACCGGCCGCGGCTTCGGGGCGGGCGCCATCGGCTCGGGCTCGGAGTTGCCCAGGCCGAGCGAGCCGAACAGGCTGCCGAACACGGATCCGCCCTGCGCGTCGGCGACGCGCGTGTTGGCTTGCGGCGAGGGCTTTGGCTCGCTGGCGGCGGTCTGCACGGCGCGCGGCGGGGCGACCGACGCCGTCATGGTGTCGGTCTCGCCGGGTATGCGCGGCGGGTTGACGTTGGGCGGCAGCGGCGGCGTGTTCGCGGTCGAGGCGAGCGAGAAGATCCGGCCCCCGTTGTCGAACTGGTCCTGCGATTTGAGCTTGGCCAGGAAGGTCGGATGCATGCCGCCGTCGGCGCCGGTCTTGACCGCCACGGTGGCGGTGCCGCGGCTCACGAGCGCGGCGAATTCGCGGTCATCGCGATTCTGCTTCTCGGTGACGGCCGCGGTGATCTCCTCCGGCACCTGATAGACCGGGCATTTGCCCCTGGGGTCGAAGCGGCCGGTCGCGCTCGCGTCGAACACGTAGCGCTTCTCGCACACGTCGACTTTCGGCTCCTGTCCCGTCACCTCGAAATGATCGCTGCCTTCCTTGATCATGCGCCAGAACGGCATCGCCGGATTGTTGCGATGCTTCGCCAGGTTGAGCGCGGTCATGCGGAACGGATAGGCCTGCACCTGGAAGGATTTCTGCCCACCGAAGAAAGACTCGCGGCCGAGCGCGTAGATCTCGCCCATCTGCTGGTCGGTCATGGCGTAGCAGCCGGCGGACGAGCAGTCGCCATGCACCATCAGGAAAGCGCCGGTGCGCTCGTTGGCCCGGTCATAGGCGTTGGGGAAGCCGATGTTGAACGACAGATAGTAATTCGAGTTGGGATTCATCTGGCCCGGCGTGATGGTGTAGAAACCCTCGGGCGCCTGGCGGTCGCCTTCCTTGATCTTGGGGCCGAGTTCGCCCGACCAGCGGCAGATCGGATAGGTCTTGAGCAGCGCGAAGCGGCCGCTCGCGTTCTGTTTCCAGATCTCCATCTCCGCCTCTTCCTTGAAGATGCGGACCAGGATCGGGCTCTCCTTGGGCATGTCCTTCTTCTCGAGCAGCGTGACGGTCTCGCTCGAGAGCGGCTGCATGGCGCGCGCCGTCATGGCCGGAGAGATGCCCTCCGTATTGCAGCCGGCCAGCGCGACCGCGGATGCGATCGCGGCCGACGCCATCAGCGCGCGGACCCAAGCCGTGTGACGGTTCAACGCGATACTCCCCGTGCGGTGGCGCTCACCGTACCCCACTTCGGAAGTGGCCACCGTCCCGACGTCCAAGGAATCGTTATCCTTAAGATGTGGTCTAAGCAAGGCGAAGTTATCCCGCCCGCCATTGGAGCACGCGGTTGGTGAACGGATCGTAAACGGGGGCGCCAAGTTCCTGTGAGCGTTGCCGAAATGTCTTTTCTAGGCAGCCGGGGAATCTCTTCTCGGGAGGCATTGCGAATACATGCAGATACGGCCTCCAATACTTGTGGAATTCAGAACTTCCTTGAAACAACCTTCAAAGCATGGAGCGGCCGATTGCCAGGAACTTGTCCCGGCGCTGGCGGCGGACCGTCTCCCGGTCGAGGCCGGCCAGTTCGGCCAGCGCCGTCGCGATCGCGTCGCCGGTCGCCGCAATGGCCGCCGCCGGGTCGCGATGGGCGCCACCCACCGGTTCCGGCACGATCGCGTCGATCACCCCGAATCGGGTGAGGTCCTCGGCGGTGATCTTCATGTTGGTGGCCGCCTCCTGCGCCTTGGCGGTATCGCGCCACAGGATCGAGGCCGCCCCCTCCGGCGAGATCACGCTGTACATCGCATGCTGGAGCATCAGCACGCGGTTGGCGGTGGCGAGTGCGATCGCGCCGCCCGAGCCCCCTTCGCCGAGGATCACCGCCACGTTGGGGACCCCGAGGCCCAAACAGGCGTCGGTCGAGCGCGCGATCGCCTCGGCCTGGCCGCGTTCCTCCGCATCGATGCCCGGATAGGCGCCCGCGGTGTCGACGAGCGCGAGCACCGGGATGTCGAAGCGGTCGGCCATCTCCATCAGCCGCACCGCCTTGCGATAGCCCTCGGGGCGCGCCATGCCGAAATTGTGCTTGAGCCGGCTTTCGGTGCTCGAGCCCTTCTCGTGGCCGATCACGCAGATGCTCTCGCCGCGGAAGCGGCCGAAGCCGCCGACGATCGCCTCGTCCTCGCCGAATTTGCGGTCGCCCGAGAAGGGTATGAAGCTCGGCACCAGCTGCGCGATGTAATCGAGACAATGCGGGCGCTGCGGATGGCGCGCAACTTGCGTCTTCTGCCAGGGCGTGAGCCCGGCATAGAGATCGGCGAGCGCCGCCGAGGCCTTGGCCTCGAGCCGGGCGATCTCCTCGCCGACCGCGACCGCGTCGCCGGTCGCCGCCATCGCGCGCAGTTCCTCGACCTTCGCCTCGAGCTCGGCGACCGGCTTTTCGAAATCGAGGTAGCTGCGCATCAGGCCTCTGGGCGGTTGTCGCCACGCGGGCGAAACAAGCCCGCGGGGCAGCGCAAGTCAAGCGACGGCGGGCGGCGCCGCCCACGCGCTTCATCCGGGCTGCTTCTCCTCACCCAGCGGATGCAGGTCGCGCACCAGGCTCTTGAGGCGCTCGTCGAGCACATGGGTGTAGATCTGCGTGGTCGAGATGTCGGCGTGGCCGAGCAGGGTCTGCACCACGCGCAGATCCGCGCCGTTCTGCAGCAGGTGGCTCGCGAAGGCGTGGCGCAGCACATGCGGGCTCACGCGCTCGGGCGCGATGCCGGCGCCCGCCACCAGGCTCTTGAGCTCGCGCGCGACGTGCTGGCGGGTGAGGTGGCCGCTCTCGCCGAAGGATGGGAACAGCCATTTCGAGCTCGCGTGGCGCTCGCCCTCGGCGAGCCGCTCGCCCTCGGCGAGGCGGTCGAGATAGGCACGCATCGCCGTCCGGGCGGCCTGATTGAGCGGCACCAGCCGCTCCTTGCCGCCCTTGCCGCGCACCACCAGCATGCGCTCGTCGCGCCGTGCCGCCGAGGCGGGGAGCGCGATCAGTTCGGAGACGCGCAAGCCCGTCGCGTAGAGCACCTCCAGCAGGCAGGTGAGGCGCAGTGCGCGCAGCCGCTCGGCGTCCGAACGCGCGCCGTCGTTGGCGCCCGCATGCGCGGCCGCCAGCAGCCGGTCGACCTCGGCGATCGAGAGCACTTTCGGCAGCACGCGCCCGCGCTTGGGCCCCTCGATCACGGCCGCCGGATCGTCGCGGCGATGTCCTTCCGCATAGAGGAAACGGTAGAGCTGGCGGATCGCCGAGAGCCGGCGCGCGACCGACGACGCCTTGAAGCCGCGCGCCGCCAGCGTGCCCAGATAGGCGCGCAGGTCGGCCGTGGAGGCGGTCGCGATCGCCGTCCTGGTGCCGGCCAGATGGGCCGCGAGATCGTCGAGGTCGCGGGTATAGGCTTCGAGCGTGTTGGGGCCGGCGCCGCGCTCGGCCGCCAGCATGTCGAGAAACAGCCCGGTGAGCCGTTGCGGCGAGTTCTTGGGCGGGCGCGCCATCGCGGCCCTCAGCGCTGCTTGACGAATTTGTCGGGCGGCACCGTGACGGTGATCTCGCGCGGCTTCGGGTCGACCAGCGTGGCGAGCGCGAAGATCACCGCGTAGCCGAGACCGAAGATGATCCCGATCACCATGAGAAATCGCAGCAGGCTCGGCATGGATCCAACTCTTCGAAGCGCCTATGCGCCCGATTCGCAGCGTCTGGCGGCACTTTCGGGGCGCCACGCCAAGCCGTCAAGCGACCGGCAGAATCACCCGAAAGCAGCTCGGCTGTTGCGGCCGCGGGGCGACCGCCGCTTCGCCGCCATGCAGGCGGGCGATCTGCCGCACCAGCGCGAGCCCCAATCCGGCGCCCTTGGTTTCCCCGCCGAGGCGACGGAACGGCGTGAACACGCGATCGCGCTCGCTGGCGGGGATGCCGGCGCCGCCGTCGGCGACCTCGATGACGGCGTGCGGGCCCTCGCGCGCCACCGTGACCGTGACCGGCGGCGCGCCGTGATGCCGGGCATTGTCCAGCAGATTGCGCACCAGCCGGCGCAGCAGGCGCGGGTCGGCGCGGATCGCCACCGGCTCGCCGTGCAACGCGCATTCGTCGTAATGGGCGCATTCTTCCGCCACGAGGCCGAGCAGATCGACCGCCTCGATTTGCAGCGCCGGCGCTGCGTCGAGCCGGCTGGTCAGCAATATTTCGTCGATCAAACGGTCGAGCTCGGCGATGTCGCGCGCGAGTTCCGCCTTCAGGCCGGGATCGCGCTTCTGCTCGTAGAGCTCGAGGCCGAGCCGCAGGCGGGACAATGGGGTTCGCAGCTCGTGCGACGCGTTGGCGAGCAGCAGGCGGTGGGCGCCCAGCAGCTCCTCGATCCGGCCGGCGGCGCGGTTGAAGCTCGCGGCAAGCCGCGCCACCTCGTCGCGGCCCTCGACCTTGACCCGTGCCGCCACGTTGCCGGCCCCCAGCGTCTCGACACCGGCCTGGAGACGTTCGAGCCGCCGCGTCAAGCCGCGCACCACCGGATAGGCCCCGATGGCGACCGCCAGCGCGATGCCGCCCAGAAACAGCACCAGACCGATGAGCGGATTGCGGTGCCGCAGGGGGGCGCGCGCCACCATCCAGCGATTGTCGGGCAGGCGGAAGCTCCAGGCCGGCCCGCCCGGACCATAGAGCCAGCCGCCGCTCTCGGAGCCGGCGGACGGCGGCGGGAGCGGACGGCCGGAGGCCGCAATCTCCCGCAGCGAGGAATCGAACAGCGCCAGATCGACCTTCAGCTTTTGCGCGAGCCGCGCGATCGCCTGTTGCTGCGCCGCCGGCGCTGCGTCGGCGGCGGGCAGCGCGGCGGCCGCCAATTCGCCCGCCATCTCGAAAGCCTGCGCGGACGGCATGCGGTCGATACCCATGCGCCAGACTGCGCCCGCCACCAGCACGACCAGCAGCAGGCTCGCGATGATGGTGAGATAGATTTTCTGATAGAGGCGTTTCATGGCGGCGTGCGTCCGGCCCCTCAATCCTGCGCTTTTGCGAACACGTAGCCGGCGCCGCGCACCGTGATGACGCGGCGCGGCTTTTTCGGGTCGTCCTCGATCGCGGCCCGGATGCGCGAGATGTGCACGTCGATCGAGCGGTCGAATGCTTCCAGCCGCTCGTGCTTGAGCAGATCCATGATGGCCTCGCGCGACATGACCCGGCCGGCATGGCGCGCCAGCACGAGCAGAAGCGCGAACTGATAGCTCGTCAAAGCCCGCATATCGCCGTCGAGCCGCACCGCGAGCGCGCCGGGATCGATCTGCAGCCGGCCGAAGCGCAGCACGTCGGCGCTCTTTTCGCCGGTGCGGCGCCGCAGGATCGCTTTGAGACGCGCCAGCAGCTCGCGCGGCTCGAATGGTTTGGGCAGATAATCGTCGGCGCCCATTTCGAGGCCGACCACCCGGTCCATGGCGTCGCCGCGCGCCGTCAGCATCAGGATCGGGGTCTCGGCCTCGGCGCGAATCCGGCGGCAGACCTCGAGGCCGTCCATGTCCGGCAGCATCAGGTCGAGAATCAGCGCGTCAAAGGCAGTGCGGCCGGCGAGCGCGACGCCGGCGCCCCCGGTGGGCGCGTGCGTGACGTTGAATCCGGCTTCGCCGAGATAGTGTTTCACCATCTCGGCGAGGCGCAGGTCGTCTTCGATCAGCAGGATGCGTGGCACCCCGGCAGCTTAGCCCCGATGCCAGGGCTGCCAGTAGCCCCCGGCCGGCGGCAGAAGCTCGTCGAGCTTCCTGCGCTGCTCGGGCGTGAGGACGTCGGCCGCGTCGGCGAGCGCTTGCGCGGCGCGCTTGCTGAAGGCGTCCGCCGTGGCGATCTGCTCGGCCCGCAGCTTCTCGATCGCGGCCCGATCGACAGCCGGCGCGGTGAGCAGCGCGCGCCCCTGCTGGCGCGCCGCAAGCACCTTCTCGCGCATCGGGGCGAGGTCGTCGACCGCGGATTTTACGATCGCTTGCAGCTTGGCCTGTTGGTCCGCATTGGCGTCGAGTTCGACCGCGAGATGGCGCACCATGCGGTCGGCCCGCTCCGGGCTGAAGGCCGGGCCCATCGGTCCGCGCATCATTCCGCCGTGCCAGGACTGGCCGAGACCTTGGCTGGAGGATGTCGTGACGAGCGCGCCGAACAGGGCGCCGGCAAGCGCCACAACCACGATGACGAATGCGGCCCGCCCGCGGCCCCGGCCCGGGCAGCGCGCCGGACGGTCGGGATTGGGTTGCTGGCTGGTGGGTTGCTCACTCATGGGATGCTCCTTCGATTGCGTGGCCGGGTGTGCCACCGCCGCAATCTGCTGGTGCGTCGTTGCGGGCGCTTCTCCGGCGCGTAAAGTTTTGTAAAGACAGAGGGTCGGCAGGGCCGCCCGCGGCGGTATCGGGCTGCGGTGCGGGTTGTATCGCCGGCGCGTTTGTGGGACTACTTGCCGCGTTTTCAGGACAGGGCCATGAACGAAGCCGCGGTGACACACGACTCGGTTGCGGCGCCGGGCGACGCCGCCCTCGTGGCGGCGCTCGGTGTGCGCTCGATCGTGCTCGTCGGCATGATGGGATCGGGCAAGTCGTCGATCGGCCGCCGGCTGGCGGCGCGCCTCGCGGTTCCTTTCGTCGACGCCGACAGCGAGATCGAGGAAGCCGCCGGCATGACCATCGCCGAGATCTTCGAGCGGCACGGCGAGCCCTATTTCCGCGCCGGCGAGGCGCGGGTGATCGCGCGCCTGCTCGAGCACGGCCCGCAGGTGCTCGCGACCGGTGGCGGCTCCTTCATGAACGCCGACACCCGCGCCCTCATCCGCGCCAAGGCGGTGTCGGTCTGGCTCAAGGCCGAGCTCGACGTGCTGATGAAGCGCATCAAGCGGCGCGGCGACCGCCCGCTGCTCAAGACCGACGATCCGGCCGCGACCCTGACGGCGCTGATCGCCGAGCGCTACCCGGTCTATGCCGAGGCCGATCTCACGGTCGCGTCGCGCGACGTCCCGCATGAAAGCATCGTCGAGGAGATCGTCGCGGCGCTGCGCTCGCGCGTCGCTCCGCGCGAGGGCGCGTCATGACGGCGCCGCTGCGGACGGGCGATCCAGACACCGTGCCGGTCGCGCTCGGCGCGCGCGCTTATGACATCGTGATCGGCCGCGGGCTGCTCGGCTCGCTCGGGCGTCGCCTGCAGGCGCTCAAGCCCGGCGCCAAGGCCGCCATCGTCACCGACGCCAATGTCGAGAAGCTGCTGCTGGCGGCCACGCAATCGGGGCTCGCCGCCGCCGACGTGCCGGCGACCCACATCAGCGTGCCGCCGGGCGAGGGCTCCAAGAGCTTCGCCATGTTCGAGCGCGTGTGCGAGGCGTTGATCGCCGCGAAGCTCGAGCGTGGCGACGTCGTGGTGGCGCTCGGCGGCGGGGTGGTGGGCGACCTCGCGGGCTTTTGCGCCGCCGCGGTGCGGCGCGGCCTCGATTACGTCCAGGTGCCGACCACCTTGCTGGCCCAGGTCGATTCCTCGGTCGGCGGCAAGACCGCGATCAATTCGCGCCACGGCAAGAATCTGATCGGCGCCTTCCACCAGCCCATCCTGGTGGTCGCCGACACGGCGCTGCTCGATTCCCTTCCGCCGCGCGAGTTCCGCGCCGGCTATGCGGAGGTCGCGAAATACGGCCTGCTCGGCGATGCCGGCTTCTTTGCCTGGCTCGAGGCCAACGCGGACGACGTCTTCGCCGGCGCCGGCGCGGCGCGCGAGCATGCGATCGCGACCAGCTGCCGCATGAAGGCCGAGATCGTCGCGCGCGACGAGCGCGAGACCGGCGATCGCGCGCTGCTCAATCTCGGCCATACCTTCGGCCATGCCTTCGAGGCGGCGGCCGGGTTCTCCGGCCGCCTGCTGCATGGCGAGGCGGTGGCGCTCGGCATGGCGCTCGCCTTCGATTTCTCGGCCCGGCTCGGCCTTTTGCCGCAGGCGGAGGCAGAGCGCGTCAAGCGTCACCTTGGCGAGGCCGGGTTGCCCACCCACATCCGCGATGTGCCCGGCGGCGTGCCGGGGGTCGACGCGTTGATGGATCTGATGGCGCAGGACAAGAAGGTGAAGCGCGGGCGGCTGACATTCATTCTCGTGCGCGCCGTCGGGGCGGCCTTCGTGGCGCCCGACGTCGATGCGGCGCAGGTGCGCGCCTTTTTGGCCGACAAGCTTTCGGCGGACAAGCTCGCCCCATGAGCGCCGCCGACTTGGTCGCCCTTATCGCCGTCGCGTTCTGCCTCTTCGTGTCGTTTTTCTTCTCCGGCAGCGAGACGGCGCTCACCGCCTCGTCGCGCGCCACCATGGCGCGGCTCGCTCGCGACGGCGACCCCAATGCGGCCATCGTCAACCGGCTGCTCGAGGACCGCGAGCGGATGATCGGCGCGCTCCTGATCGGCAACAACGTCGCCACCATCGTGGCCTCCTCGCTCGCCACCGGATTGATGCTCAATTGGTTCGGCGACGTCGGCGTCATTTACGCCACCGCCGTCATGACGGTGCTCATCGTCGTGTTCTGCGAGGTGCTGCCGAAGACCGCCGCGATCGATTCGCCCGACCGCTTCGCGCTGCTGGCGGCGCGCCCCATTTATGTGGTGGTGCGCATCCTCACCCCGGTGCTCGCCGCGGTCCAATGGCTGGTCCGAAAAATTCTGACGAGCGTCGGATTCGTGATCGGCGAGAATGAGCCGATGCTCACCCCGCACGAGGAGCTGCGCGGCGCGGTCGATCTGCTGCATCGCGAGGGCGGCGTCGAGAAGCAGGATCGCGACATGCTGGGCGGTCTCCTCGACCTTAGGGACCTCACGGTCGCCGACGTGATGATCCACCGCACCGAGGTGATCATGGTCGACGCCGGCCTGCCGCCCGAGCAGGCGGTCGAGGCGGTGCTCGCCGCGCCGGTGACGCGCGTGCCGCTGTGGCGCGACACGCCGGAGAACATCATCGGCATCCTGCACGCCAAGGACCTGCTGCGCGCGCTGCGCCAGACGGGCGGCGACACCACGCACATCGACCTTGCGCAGATCGCGCGCGCCCCCTGGTTCGTGCCGGAAATCCGTCCGCTCACCGAGCAGCTCAAGGCGTTCCGGCGGCGCAAGACGCCCTTCGCGCTGGTGGTCGACGAGTATGGCGAGATGATGGGGATCGTCACGCTCGAGGATATTTTGGAGGAGATCGTCGGCGACATCACCGACGAGCACGACGTCGCGATTCCGGGCGTCCGGCCGCAGCCCGACGGCTCGGTCAATGTCGACGGCGCGGTGCCGATCCGCGACCTCAACCGGGTGATGGAGTGGGACCTGCCCGACGACGAGGCGACCACGATCGCGGGCCTCGTCATCCACGAGGCCCGGCTGATCCCCGAGCCCGGGCAGAGCTTCACCTTCCACGGCTTTCGCTTCACCGTGCTGCGCCGCGAGCGCAACCGCCTCACCGCGCTGCGGATCACCCCGGTGGTCAAGAAAGCGACGCGCATGCAGCCGGCGCGCCGGGAACTGGGCTAGTCCGGAAGCGAGCTTTGCGGAGCCTACGCCCCGCCTTCGCCCGGCGCCGCCGCATGGATGGCGAGCGCGTGGACGCCTTCGGCGAGCTCGCGCGCCAGCGTCTGGTTGATCACGCGATGGCGCTCGATCCGGCTCTTCCCTTTGAAGGCCTCAGCCACGATATAGACCCTGAAATGGGTCTGGCCGCCCGGCCGGTGCCCGGCATGGCCTTGATGCTGGTCGGATTCATCCACCACCCGCAAGCTCTCGGGGGCGAAAGCCGCGGTTAGCTTTTCCGTGATGATGTCGGCGACACGCATGGGTTTGGCATAGCCATGCCCGGGACGCGGGGTCAATGGCGGGCCTGGCCGCTGCGCGGGCCCGATTCCGCCGAAATGGTTTTGTCAAGCTTGCGGGGCATGCAGCGAATTCCGCATAATGATCGGTCATGAAATTCGACTCACCCATGTTCGACCGTATCCGGGTCAAGCCGGACCACGATCGCCGGCTGCGCGATACGCAGCCGACATGCGACTGGCCGGGCTGCGCCCAGGCCGCGAGCCATCGCGCCCCGAAGGGCCGCGCGCAGGAACGGGAGTATTGGTGCTTCTGCCTCGATCATGTGCGCGAATACAATCATTCGTATAATTATTTCGCGGGCATGAGCGAAGACGCGGTCGCGCTCTACCAGAAGGACGCGCTCACCGGCCACCGGCCGACCTGGAAGATGGGCATGGTGGGCGGCAAGCGCACCAACAAGCCGAGGTCGCGCCAGCCGTTCGACGGGTATGAGTCGGCCGACGATCCGTTCGAGATGTTTCGCGAGTTCGGCGCCCGCCCGCGCCAGCAGCAGACCCGGCCGGAGACCGAGCGGCGCGCCGTGCGCAACGCCGAGCGCAAGGCGCTCCACGCGCTCGGCCTGGAGATCGACGCCAAGCGGCCCGACATCAAGGCGCGCTTCAAGGAGCTGGTGAAGCGCCATCATCCCGACGCCAATGGCGGCGACCGCGGCTCCGAGGACAAGCTGCGCGAGATCATCGAGGCCTATCATTATCTCAAGTCCGCGGGTTTCGGCTGATCCGGGCTTGCGTCAGGGGGCGTCATGACACGCGACAAGCCGCCCTTCCGCGCCGACCATGTCGGCAGCCTGTTGCGCACGGCGCCGGTCAAAGAGGCGCGCGCGCGCCGCGCCCGGGGAGAGATCTCGGCGCAGGACCTCACGGCGACGGAAGATCGCGAGATCGCAAAACTCATCAAGCGGCAGGAGGAGGTCGGCCTGCGCGCGGTCACCGACGGCGAGTTCCGCCGCTCATGGTGGCATCTCGATTTCCTCTGGGGCCTCGACGGCGTCGAGCGCTATGCGATGGAGCAGGGGATCGCCTTTGCGGGCGTGACCACGCGACCGGAAGGCGCGCGCGTGGTGGGCAAGCTCGGCTTTCGCGGCCATCCGATGGTCGACCATTTCCGCTTCGTTCAGGCGCAGACAAAGTGCGTCCCCAAAGTCACCATACCGGCGCCGTCCGCCCTGTATGGCCGCGTCGGCCGCAAGGCGGTCAGCGAGACCGTCTATCCGCGCCTCGACGACTTCTTCGCCGATCTCGGAGCCGCCTACGCCAAGGCGGTGCGCGCCTTCGCGGATGCGGGCTGCCGCTACCTGCAGCTCGACGAGGTCTACATCGCGATGCTGTGCGATCCGAAATATCGCCGGCAGGTCGCGGAGCGCGGCGACGATCCCGAAAAGCTCGGCCACGTCTATGCGGATCTCATCAATACGGCGATCTCGGATATCCCGCCCGACATGACGATCACCATGCATCTGTGCCGCGGCAACTACCGGTCGACCCATATGGGGGCGGGCGGCTACGAGGCGGTGCAGGAGATCCTGTTCGATCGCGCCAAGGTGCACGGCTATTTCATGGAATTCGACAGCGAACGGGCCGGGTCGTTCGAGCCCTTGCGCCTGCTGCCCAAGGGCAAGACGGCGGTGCTCGGCCTGGTCACCACCAAGACCGGCCAGCTCGAGCACAAGGACGCCCTCAAGCGGCGCCTCGACGAGGCGGCGAAGTTCATCGACCTCGCGCAACTGTGCCTGAGCCCGCAATGCGGTTTCGCCTCGACCGAGGAAGGCAATGTCCTGGCCGAGGACGCCCAATGGGCCAAACTCGCCCTGATCGTCGAGACCGCCCGCGAGGTCTGGGGCTGAGCGGCCGGGCGCGCCCCGGGGTTGCAAATTATCCGACCATAACTATTTGATGTAGAACGCTATTACGCCGGAGAGCTGAACCGGCCGGGAGGCCGCGCCCGCGCCCCCAGTTAGGTGTTTTCGGCGGCCCTGAAACCCGCTTCCGGCGCTTCCGCCCGCCCGGGGCTTTCTGCTAGGTTGCGGCGAACATCCGACCGCACCCATCAAGCCGATTTCCGCCTCGGACATGGCGAGGCCACGGAGGAGCAATGACTGCCGAAGTTGAGACCCTCCTGCCGGACATGAAAGTGTCGATCCGGCAGACCTTTGGATTCGATAGCGACATGGAGGTGCCGGCTTATTCGGAAGCCGACGAGCACGTGCCCGATCTCGATCCGGATTACCGTTTCGACAAGCCGACCACGCTCGCGATCCTCGCCGGCTTCGCCAAGAACCGGCGCGTGATCGTCACCGGCTATCACGGCACCGGCAAGTCGACCCATATCGAGCAGGTGGCGGCGCGCCTCAACTGGCCCTGCGTGCGGGTCAATCTCGACAGCCATATCAGCCGCGTCGACTTGATCGGCAAGGACGCGATCGTGATCCGCGACGGCCAGCAGGTCACCGAATTCCGCGACGGCATCCTGCCCTGGGCCTATCAGCACAACGTCGCGCTGGTGTTCGACGAGTACGACGCCGGCCGGCCCGACGTGATGTTCGTGATCCAGCGCGTGCTGGAATCCTC
>Ga0208981_1000008_pt1 | contig 23501 bp, 21 predicted proteins | sample MedBloCAOM1_M1_FD_187839 | JGI IMG/M metagenome (GOLD analysis project Ga0208981, IMG submission 187839) | Forest soil microbial communities from El Dorado National Forest, California, USA - Mediterranean Blodgett CA OM1_M1 (SPAdes) (version 2) | ecosystem: Environmental > Terrestrial > Soil >... | reverse complement strand
CCGGGCGCACGGGCGCGTCGCGGCCGGGACATGAGGCGATCATGGCTGCCTACGGCCTCTACACCCATATTCAATCGAACAAGCGGCGCTCGCTCGCCTTGCTGATCGGGCTGTTCTTCCTGGTCTATCTCCTGGTCTATGCGGGCGCGCTCGCCGCCGAGGCGCTGTCCTATGAGGCCTCGCTGCAGTTCCTGCTCCGCCGCGCCTGGTTCGACTTTCTCGCCGCCGCCCCATGGGCGACCGTCGGCACGATACTGTGGGTCGTCATCGCCTATTATTTCCACCAGTCGATGATCGACGCCATCACGGGCGGACGCGAGGTGACGCGCAAGGAGGAGCCGCGCCTCTACAATCTGCTCGAGAACCTGTGCATTTCGCGCGGGATCACGATGCCCGGACTCAAGGTGATGGAATCGGACGCGCTCAACGCCTTCGCGACCGGCATGAACGAGAAGCAGTATGCGATCACGGTGACGACCGCGCTGCTGGCCCAGCTCGACGATCCCGAGGTCGAGGCGGTCCTCGGCCACGAGCTCACCCACATCCGCAACGGCGACGTGCGCATGCTGGTGGTCGCGGTCATCATCGCGGGCGTCGTCAGCTTCTTCGCGGAGCTGATCTTCCGGATGTGGTTCTACGGCGGATTCGGCCGGGGCCGGTCGTCGAGCAGCGAGGATCGCGGCAAGGGCGGCAACATGATCGCGATCGTGATCGCGGTCGGCCTGATCGCGCTCGCCTGGCTCTTGTCGCTGGTGATCCGCTTCGCGCTGTCGCGCTCGCGCGAGTTCCTGGCCGACGCCGGCTCGGTCGAGCTGACCAAGAATCCCGACGCCATGATCTCGGCCTTGCGCAAGATCGAGGGCCGCGGCGAGCTCGAGGGCGCGACCTCGGCCGTGATGGAAATGTGCGTCGACAACCCGCGCCAGGAATTCGGCGACCTGTTCGACACCCATCCGCCGGTGGACAAGCGGATCGAGGCGCTGATCAAGTTCGCGGGCGGCCACGACCCCGGACCGATCGCCCTCCCCGCACCGGGCGAGGAACCACCCCCTGGAGGACCATGGGAGGCGCCTTCCCAAGCCATGCCGGCCGGGGGCGCCCTTGGCGATTCGGGGCCTGGTGCGTTGCAAACGACGGACAAGCCGTTCCTGCCCGATCGGCCGCCGGTCGAACTCGGCGGAAACCGGCCGCCGGACCCGCAGGGTCCTGCCCGCGATGGACCATGGAGTCACAAGAATTAGGCCGCCCAAGCCCTTATCCGGCGGGCTCGGCCGGGCTCTTGCCCGATCGTCGGTCCAACAGGATGTGGATAGGAGGCGTCTGGCGGGATCAAGATGTGGGAAAGATTCGCAACTTTACCATAAATGTAATATTGCTTTTAACCAATCTTGGTTCTGCCGTAGAAAAGGCATGGCACGAGTTGCGTCTTGAAGCGGAAGGATGATCCATGTCGAAGCCAGCAGTCATCATTGTGGGTGCCGATAAGGGTGGGGTCGGCAAGACCACCATCACGCGGACGCTCCTCGACTACTTTTCCGCCCGCAAGGTGCCCACCCGGGCCTTCGACACCGAATCACCGAAAGGCACGCTCAAGCGGTTCCATCCCGACGTGACCGACGTGCTCGACGTCACCAAGGTCGCCGATCAGATGCAGATCTTCGACACCCTGTCGGACTCGACCGTCACGATCATCGACGTGCGCGCCGGGCTGCTGTCCCCCACCCTCACCGCATTGCGCGACATCGGCTTCATCGACGCGGCCAAGAAGGGCCAGATCACCTTCTCGGTCTTCCACATCCTCGGGCCGTCGATCGCCTCGCTCGACGAGATCGCCGACACGGCCGACTATCTTTCCGACGCCAAGTACTTCCTGGTGAAGAACTTCATCAACAACACGCATTTCTTCGAGTGGGACCAGGCTACCTACAATTCCTACTTCCGGCGGATCAAGGACGCGGTCGAGATCACCATTCCCAAGCTCAACGAGATGGCGAGCGAGCAGGTCGAGCTCGCTTCGGTTCCGTTTCTGTCCTTCATCGCCAACAAGGGTGCAGACGGCGAAAATGCGGCCTACTCCTTCGTGCTGCGGGGCTATGTCCGCCACTGGCTCGGACATGTCTGGGCGGAATACGACCGGATCAAGCTGGTCGATATCGTAAGCCCGAAGGACCAAGTGCAGATCCGGGTGGCCCGCTAGCCTAAGACCTGATATGGCGGGCTCGCACCAGCGGGCCTGATTGGCGGGCGGGGCACCACCTTCGAAGGACGCATGAGCCGCCCTACCCATGTCTATATCGTAGCCTCGCCGCGCCCGCGTACCGGCAAGACCCTGCTGGCGCGCGCGCTGATCGAGTTTTTCCGTACCGACGAGCGGCCAGTCGCGGGCTTCGATCTCGACACCATGGACCCGATGCTGGCGCGGATCCTGCCGAAATTCGCCCTGCACGCAGATATCAACGACACGCGCGGACAAGTGGCGCTGTTCGACGAGCTCATCGTCGACGACGAGAAGCCCAAGGTGGTCGACGTCAGCGCGCATGCGTATGAGACCTTCTTCGACCTGATGGAGCAGATCGATTTTGCGACCGAGGCTCCCCGGCGATCGGTCGAACCGGTGATCCTCTACGCGGCCAATTCCGATGCGCTGTCGGTGAAGAGCTATGACCGCCTGCGCAATCGGTTTCCGCGGCTCACGCTCGCGCCGGTCTACAATGACGGCATCATGCGCGGCTACAATCTGCGCGGCGAGTTCCCGACCACCAATGTGGTCGCCTTGCCGCTGCGCATTCCGATCCTCTCCCCGCTCCTGCGCACCATCGTCGATGCCGGGCCGTTCTCCTTCGCCGAGTTCCGCCGCCAGCCGCCGCAAGGCTTCCCGGCCCATCTCGAGGCCGAGATGAATGCCTGGCTCAAACGGGTCAACCTGCAATTCCGCGAGATGGAGCTGCGCCTGCTGCTGTCGAGCCTGCGCGGCACGCTTCTGGGGCGGTCCGAACGGCAGCGCGATCCGGCCCGGCCGCGGGCCTGACGAGGCCGTGACGGGTTCTGCTTTTCGGCAGTTGGCCGGGTCTTCGCCGAAAATGCTCCGGCGTTTCAGTGTCCCTCGAAGCTCACGAGCGTGCGGACCGGGACGCCGAGCTTCCTGATCTTGTCGGCGCCGCCGAGCTCCGGCAGGTCGATGATGAAGCAGGCCGCCAGCACCTCGGCGCCCATCTGGCGCAACAGCTTGACGGCGCCCTCGGCGGTGCCGCCGGTCGCCACCAGGTCGTCCACCAGGATCACCCGCTCGCCCTTGGCGACCGCGTCCTCGTGCATCTCCATCTCGTCGAGGCCGTATTCGAGCGAATAGGCGATCGACACCCGCTTGTGCGGCAGCTTGCCCTTCTTGCGGATCGGCACGAAGCCGGCCGAGACCTGGTGGGCGACGGCGCCGCCGAGAATGAATCCGCGCGCCTCCATGCCGGCGACCTTGTCGATCTTGGAGCCGGCCCAGGGCTGCACCAGCTCGTCGACGGCCCGGCGGAAGGCGCGCGCATTGCCGAGCAGCGTCGTGATGTCGCGAAACATGATCCCCGGCTTGGGATAGTCGGGAATGGTGCGGATCGCGGCCTTGAGGTCGTAGACGAAAACATCGGTCGCCATGGTCAACTCGCAAAAGGTGGGAATCGGTCGAACGGGGAGCTTGCTGCGGCGCACACTGTGGCGAAGCGCGCCGGCTGCCGCAACCGCAGAACAGCGCGGTCCGGATTCAGCCGGGATGGCATTATTGCTTCCGGCTCTCCGTCAAGTAGCTCTCGTCCACGAACTTCGCGCGGTCGTAGACCGCGTCCGCCGGCACCAGCCCGGCGGCCTTCACGTTGTCGAAAACCCGGACCAGGCTCTTGTCCGTGACCGACAGATCGCGCGCCAGCACGTCCATGCGTGCCGTGTCCTCGAGCGCGCGGCGGGCGAGCGCGGGCGTCGTGCGCAGCTCCTTGGCGCCGAGCTCGGCCGATTCCTCGGGATGCGCGAACATGTAATCGGTTCCCCGGCGCAACGCGCCCAGGAAGGCGACCAACAACGCCCGGTTGGGGCGCGCCCATGCGTCGTCGACCACGACCGAGGTGAACTGATAATCGGGAACGAGGTCGGCGATGGGGCCGAGATTGCTGAAGCCGTCCGCTTCGGCCTCGTAGCTCAGCGGATAAGGCTGCAGCCCGGCATCGATCTTGCGTTCCTTGAGCAGGCGCGCCCGCGTGGGCGAGCCGCCGACCGCCGCGACCTTGATGTCGGAAACATCGAGCCCGGCCTTGCGCGCGATGTCCTTGACGAAGAAGGTCGTGCCTTCCTGCATCGACACCACGCCGATCAGCTTTCCCTTGAGGCCGGCGAGCGACTTGATCTCCGGCTGCGCGATAATGTAGTGCGGCGGCCGCTGCGCGCTGCCGGCCACGATCTTCAGCGTGCTGCCCTTGTGGGCTTGCGCGATCACGTTCTCGATCGACGTGATGCCGATATGCTTGGTGCCCGCGCGCAAGTCGTCGAGGATGCGGTCGGCCGCGTCGTAGATCTCGATTTTCGCGTCGATCCCCGCCGCCTTGAAGAAGCCCTGCTTCTCGGCGGTCCAAGCCGGCAGATAGAAGATCGTGCGCGACACCACGGCGATGTTGAGCGTGGTCTCGGCGCGCACGGCGAGCGGCGCAAGAAGCGCCGCGAGGGCGGCCAATGTTGCGGCGATCGTCGTCCTCATGAGCCCCCCTGTTTCTTCTTCCCGAGCACCCTGCCCGCCACCGCGTCGAGCTTCTTGATGAGCTTGCGGTCGCGCGCCTCGGGCGCCGTGATGATCGCGGTGTCGAGCGCGCGGTCGGAGCCGATCGGACAGGGCTCGTGCGTGCGCGGGAAATCCCGCGCCAGCCGGCCCACCAGTCGCTTCGCCTTCTCGGCGTTGGTGGTGAGCACCTTGATGATGTCCTGCACCGTCACCGCGTCATGGTCGGGATGCCAGCAGTCGAAGTCGGTGACCATCGCGACGGTCGCGTAGCAGATCTCCGCCTCGCGGGCGAGCTTGGCCTCCGGCATGTTGGTCATGCCGATCACCGAATAGCCGAGCTGCCTGTAGGTGAGGCTCTCGGCGAGCGAGGAGAATTGCGGTCCTTCCATGCAGACATAAATTCCGTCGCGCACCACGCGGATGTCCTCCGCCTCGGCGGCCGCGGCAAGATGGATGCGCAGCCGGGGCGAGACCGGATGTGCCATCGACACATGGGCGACGCAGCCTTTGCCGAAAAACGAGCTCTCGCGCTTGTGGGTGCGGTCGACGAACTGGTCGATGAGCACGAAGGTGCCGGGCGGCAGCTCCTCCTTGAACGATCCGCAGGCCGACAGCGATATCAGGTCGGTGACCCCCACGCGCTTCAACACGTCGATATTGGCGCGGTAGTTGATGTCGGACGGCGAGAGCCGGTGGCCCTTGTCGTGGCGCGACAGGAAGACGACGGGCAGGCCGGCGATCTCGCCGATGCGCAGCGCCCCCGACGGCTCGCCCCACGGGCTCTTGATCTTCCTGGTGCGTGTCTTTTGCAGGCCCGGAAGATCGTAGATGCCGGATCCGCCGATGATGCCGAGAACGGATTTGGTCATCGCGCCGCTCTGCCCTTCCGTGTCATGCCGGTGCTCGCCCGGCCACGCCGGCATGACGATCCTAAACGAAAGGGCCCCGTCGCGGGGCCCTTTGTCAGTCATTTGCGCCGCGAGGTCAGAGCGACGTCGCCCTCGGATCCTGGCCGTGCGCGATCTCGCGCGGTTTCTCGATCTCGTGCCACACCTTCTTCTTGGTGAAGTAGAGCAGGCCCGAGAATATGATCAGGTAGATCAGCACCTGGAAGCCGATGCGCTTGCGCGCCTCCAGGTGCGGCTCGGCTGCCCACATCATGAAGGCCGCAACGTCTTTGGCGTATTGATCGACGGTCTGCGGCGTGCCGTCCGTATAGTCGACCTGCTTGTCGACCAGCGGCTTGCGCATCCCGATGGCATGGCCGGGGAACATCTTGTTGTATTGCGTGCCGGGCGGCAGGGCGAAGTCCTTCGGCGGATCCTCGTAACCCTTCAGGATCGCGACGATATAGTCGACGCCGAGCTCCTGGTACTGGGTGAAAACGTCGAAGACGAAATTGGGGAATCCGCGCTCATAGCCGCGCGCCTTGGCGAGCACCGACATGTCGGGCGGCAACGCGCCGCCGTTTACCTGGCGCGCCTGGGCGTCGTTCTCGAAGGGCGGCGGGAAGTGATCGGCCGGACGGGCCGGCCGCTCGAACATTTCGCCCTGATCGTTGGGCCCATCCTTGACCTTGTATTCGCTCGCGATCGCCTCGACCTGCGCCGGCGTGAAACCGGGACCGCCCGGCTCGCCGAGATTGCGGAACGACAGCAGCTTCAGGCTGTGACAGTTCTGACATACCTCGCGGTAAACCTTGAAGCCGCGTTGGAGCTGGGCGCGATCGAAAGTCCCGAACGGTCCGGCGAAGGACCATTTGAGCGTCGGCGGTTTCTCGGCCTCCTCGGCGGCGGATGCCGGCATGGGCGAGCCCAGGAGTCCCGCGAGCCCGATCCCGATCCCAAGCACGAGCGCCGCCACACCGGCCTTGCGTTTCTTGAGCACCGCCTCCGAGATCGAGGTCGGCAACGGCCGCGGCGTCTCGATCAGACCGAGCAGCGGCAGCACGACGAGGAGATGGATGAAATACCAGGCCGTCAGGATGCGCGAGGCCCACACATAGCCTCCTTCCGCCGGTTTCGAGCCGAGCCAGCCGAGCCCGATGCAGACCACGACGAAGATCCAGAAGAATTGCTTGTAAAGCGGCCGGTAGGTCGCCGACCTCACCCGTGACGTGTCGAGCCACGGCAGGAAGGCAAGCAGCAGGATCGACGAGAACAGCGCGACCACGCCCAGGAGCTTGTTCGGGATCGAGCGCAGGATGGCGTAGAACGGCAGGTAATACCATTCGGGCACGATATGCGAGGGCGTGACGCCCGGATTGGCCGGGATGTAGTTGTCGGGGTGGCCGAGATAATTCGGGATGTAGAACACGAACCAGGCATAGACGATGCAGAACATCGCCATGAAGAACGCATCCTTGGCGGTGGCATAGGGGGTGAACGGCACCGTATCCTTGTCGGACTGCGGCTCGACGCCGGTCGGATTGTTCTGCCCGACCACGTGCAGCGCCCATACGTGCAGCACCACCACGCCGGCGATCACGAAGGGAAGCAGATAGTGCAGCGAGAAGAAGCGCTGCAGCGTCGGGTTGCCCACCGAGTAGCCGCCCCACAGCCAGCTCACGATCGGCTCGCCCACCAGCGGGATCGCCGAAAACAGGTTGGTGATGACGGTCGCCGCCCAGTAGCTCATCTGGCCCCAGGGCAGCACGTAACCCATGAAGCCGGTCGCCATCATCAGCAGGTAGATGATCACGCCGAGAATCCACAGCACCTCGCGCGGCGCCTTGTAGGAGCCGTAATACATGCCGCGGAAAATGTGCACATAGACGGCGAGGAAGAACATCGCGGCGCCGTTGGCGTGCAAATAGCGCAACAGCCAGCCGTAATTCACGTCGCGCATCAGATACTCGACGGAATTGAAGGCGAAGTCGACATGCGGCGTGTAGTGCATCACCAGCACGACGCCGGTGACGATCTGCACGCCGAGCATGAAGGACAGGATGCCGCCGAAGGTCCACCAGTAGTTCAGGTTCCTCGGCGTGGGATAAGCGATGAAACTGGAATGCACGAGGCCCAAGACAGGCAGGCGCCGCTCGAACCACTTGAGAAAGGCGTTCTGCGGCTGATAGCTCGAAGTTCCGCTCATGGTGTCTTCTCGAAAAATATGCCGGATGATCAGCCGATCTGGATCTTGCTGTCGGAGATGAAGGCATAGGGGGGAAGCGGTAGGTTGGCGGGCGCGGGACCCTTCCGGATGCGGCCGGACGAATCGTATTGCGAACCATGGCAAGGGCAGAACCAGCCGTCATAGTCGCCCTGATGAGCCAGCGGGATGCAGCCGAGATGCGTGCATATGCCGATCACCACCAGCCACTGGTCGTGGCCGGGCTTGACGCGCGCCTCATCCGGCTGCGGATCGGGAAGGCTGTTGACCGGAACGGCGCGCGCCTCGTCGATCTCCTTCTTGGTGCGATGGCTGATGAAGATCGGCTTGCCGCGCCAGAATACCTTGATGACCTGCCCCTCCGCGATGGGCGCGAGGTCGACCTCGATCGGCGCGCCGGCCGCGATGGTCGAGGCGTCGGGATTCATCTGGGTAATCAGCGGCACCAGGGTGGCCGCGGCACCGATCGCGCCCATCGCGCCGGTGGCGATGTAGAGAAAATCGCGGCGCGTCGGCTCGGCCGAAGACATCGTCGTCACGCTCGTGGTCCTTTCTGCTCCGTCGATCCGCCTGCGCGGCGAATCCCTTCTGCGCCCCGCGAAGAGGCGTCCCCCATAGCGGCGGGAAATCCGGCCGCGGCCCGCCCTGGGGACGGCGGCCAGGCGGCGCGATTTCGCGTGGTTCTATTGGCACCCTTGCCATAAGAGCGCAAGCCCGCACCACGCAACCCGGTCCGAAGGTCTTAATTATCGGCATTTTGGCGGGATATCGCGATATGATGGGCGAACGGCCCGGTCCGGCCGCTCTCCCGGTCGCATGCGCATCGCCCTTTACCAGCCCGACATCCCTCAGAATACCGGGACGATTCTCCGGCTCGCCGCCTGTCTGGCGCTCGAGGCGCATCTCATCGAGCCGGCCGGCTTCCCGACGAGCGATCGCGCGTTCCGCCGCGCCGGCATGGACTATCTCGACCAGGTCGCGCTGGTCCGGCACGTGTCGTGGGGCGCCTTCGAGACGTGGCGGCGCGCGCAAGGGCTGCGGCTCGTCTTGTTCACCACGCGGTCCGCGACCTCCTATCTCGACCATGCGTTCGAGGCGCGCGACCTCCTGCTGTTCGGACGCGAATCCTCCGGCGTGCCCGACGAGGTGCATCAGGCGGCCGATATCCGGCTGAAGGTCCCGATTCGGACCGGGCTGCGCTCCCTCAACGTGGCGATGACCTGCGCGATGGCGGTCGGCGAGGCCATGCGGCAGACGGGGCGAGATAGCGAATAGCGAATAGCGAATAGCGAATAGCGAATAGCGAATAGCGAATAGCGAACGGCGAATAGTATCGCTACAATTCGCCATTCGCTATTCGCCACCCCCCACTCGCTTATCCACGACCGAACATGGATGCCGGACACCTGGAAGGCCGCAAGGCGCGCGTCAAAGCCTGGTTCGAAAGGCTGCGCGACGATATCTGCGCCGCATTGGAGGCGCTCGACGGCGCGGCGCCGGCGGCGCTCCATGGCGACCTGACAGGCCGTTTCGTGCGCACACCCTGGACGCGCACCGACACAACCGGCGCCGCCGGCGGCGGCGGCGTGATGGCGATGATGACCGGCCGCCTGTTCGAGAAAGTCGGCGTGCACGTCTCGACCGTGTTCGGCGAGTTCGCGCCGGAGTTTCGCGCGCAGATCCCGGGGGCCGATACCGACCCGCGCTTCTGGGCCTCCGGCATCTCGCTCATCGCCCATCCGGCCAACCCCAACGTGCCGGCGGTGCACATGAACACGCGCTTCGTCGTCACCACCAAGGCGTGGTTCGGCGGCGGCTCTGACCTCACCCCCGTGCTCGACCGACGCCGCACCCAGGACGACCCGGACACGAGGGATTTCCACGCCGCCATGCGGTCGGCCTGCGACGCGCACCCGGCCGTGGCGCCCTACGAGAAATACAAGACGTGGTGCGACGAATACTTCCACCTCAAGCACCGCAACGAGATGCGCGGCATCGGTGGCATCTTCTACGATTACCTCGCGTCGGACGACTGGGATGCGGATTTCGCCTTCACCCAGGACGTCGGGCGCGCCTTCCTGAAAGTCTACCCCGAGCTGGTACGGCGGAACATGAGCCTGCCATGGAGCGCGGAGCAGCGCGAGGAGCAGCTGGTCCGCCGCGGGCGCTATGTCGAGTTCAATCTGCTCTACGACCGCGGCACGATCTTCGGCCTCAAGACCGGCGGCAACGTCGAATCGATCCTCTCATCGCTGCCGCCGGTGGTGAAATGGCCGTGAACCTCGCCCCCGGCGAACCGCCGGTCCGCCTCACGACTCCGGGCCGGCTCCGCCGGCTGATTCGCCCGATGCTGTGGCGGTCGGCCGCGCGCGGCTTGGCGGCGGTGCTGGTGGTGACCGTGACGGTCGTACCGCTCGCGTGTCTGGGCTGGACGATGCTTGCCATTTTCGTGGCGATCACGGTGGGACTCAATGTCGGCCTGTGGGCCGGGCGCGACAGCGGACTTGGCACGCTCGCCGGCGCCCTGCTCATGCCGATCATCGGCCTGGTGATCGCGCTGTGCTTGGACGTGCAGATCATCGGACCCGGTTCCGGAGCGATCTCGCTCAACGACATCCAACACTTCCCTTATGCGGCCCGCTTCCGCTTCACCGACGCGCGGGTGGCGACCGAGTTCACCGCCATCACCGACAAGCGCCGACACCTCGGCACCGCAGCGGGCGGTATCTGGCGGGTCGCGCCCGTCGTGCCCACCAACTGGACGCCGGCCGCGCCCGTGCCTGCCTGGGCGGTCGCGGTCGTGAGCGGTTACGGGCCGCTCGATTTCCGTACGCCGCGCAACTGGCAGCAGAGCTACCGCGCCGCGGTGCGCTATGTGCCGACCGCCTTGTCGCCGCCCCAGGACGCGGTCGCGCGCGCGCTCGAGCGCTACCATCTGACGGCCGCCGCCAACGCCCCTCTGCTTTATTGGGTCGAGCAGCCGGCCGCGGTCGTTGCCGACGAACGCACATTTCTCGCCTGGGTCATGTTCGGCGGTGTCGTGACCTGGTTGTTTTTCCTGATCGGCGAAGCGTTGCTGGTGCCGGCAACGTCCTCCCGGCCTTGAGGCCAGCGCCGGCCGAGGCACCTGCGTCTCGCACACGGCTATTCGGGGCTGATCCGCCACGCCCTACCGCCGCAACGCGCCGATGATCATCACCACGCCGCCCATCACCACGACCGCATCGAGGATCGCGGTGTGGATATGGATCGGCAGGCGTTCGACCAGGGCGCGCGCCAGGAAGGCGCCCGGAAAAGCGACCAGCCCGATCAGGAGCGCGACGGCGATGACCTGGGCGGTGAGCACCCCGGCAAACCCGAACACCGTGAGCTTGACGAGGCCGAGCGCGATCGAGATGACCGCGTCGGTGGCAATCACCGCCGCGCCGTCGACCCCAGCCGCCATCAGCATCGACAAGAGGATGATTCCCGCGCCGCTGGTGCCGCCGACCAGCACGCCCCACGCGACCGAGGCGACGCCAAGCCGCTTGTCGTCCAACTGAAAGCCGCGCGACCGGAGCGCGCGCCGGAGCGGGACGGAAAGCGCCAGCATCGTCCCGATCAGGATCATCACGCCGGCGCCGGTCAAACGCGTGTAGCCGTAGGCGCCGAGCACGCAGGTCGGCGCCGCGGCGCCGAGCACGATCAGGGCACGCCGTCGGTCGATCAGCTTCCTGAACGCGGTCGCCCGGCTCGTATTGGTGATCATCGCCGAGATCGCGATGATCGGCACGACCGGCTCGGGCCCCACGATCGGCACCAGCACCAGCGGCATCAGCGCGCCGGTGCCGTAGCCCGCCACTCCGCCGATCAGCGAGGTGAGCACGCCCATGCCGGCGATCAGCAGGAGTTGCGGAATTGAAATATCGGCGAAACCGGAGAGTAGCGCGGCCGATGTCACGGTCCCTCCCCGGCCGGCCGGGCGTTCGTCGCCGCCACCGCCGCGTCGGCGAGCGCGGCGAGCGCCCTCGGGTCGAGCGGGAAACCGGCCGCGATCCATGCTTGCTCGGCGCCGGCCAGCGCCGCGCCGAGCCGCGGGCCTTTCTCGACGCCGCGCTTGATGAAATCCTTGGCCTTGAGCGGAAATTTCGGCGCGCTCCAGCGTGCCGGGAGCGTCGCCAGGTTTCTCCAATCCTCGTCGGCGGCGCCCGCCGGCGAGCGCGCCCAGGCCACCAGCACACAGTCGACATAGCGGTCGGGCCCGATTCGATAGATGAGCTCGCGCGATGGCCCTTCGCCGCGAGCGGGCGAGGCCCACGACCAGTGGTCGGCGATGGATAAGAGCCGCGCGTGCTCCGAATTGGTCAGCCGCAGCCGCTGCCAAAGCCGCTCGGCGTCTTCCGCGACCGACACCGCGAGCGCGCCGAGCCGGCGCACCGGATCGGCTTCGAGGCCGATCGCCTGCTCGACCTTGCAGGTATTCTCGAAGCTCGCCAGCAGCGGCACGCCGGCGAGCACCTGCTCGAGCAGCCCGGTCTCCGCCATGACGGCGAGCGTCGGCGCCGCGTGCGCGGCACGCAGCAGCTTGAGCATCTCCATCCGGATGCGCTCGCGCGAGAGCTGCGTGAGGCCGTCCCGCGCCGCGACGCAGGCCGCAAGGCCTGCCCGGTCGGGCGGAGCCTGGCCATAGGTCGCGTGGAAGCGGAAGAAGCGCAGGATACGCAGGTAGTCCTCGGCGATGCGCTTGGCCGGATCGCCGATGAAGCGGACCCGGCGCGCGTCGATATCGGCGAGCCCGCCCACATAGTCGAAGACCGCACCGGTTCGATCGACCGAGAGCGCATTCATGGTGAAGTCGCGCCGCTCGGCGTCGATCTGCCAGTCGCGCCCGAACGCGACCTTGGCCTTGCGGCCGAAGGTCTCGACATCGGCGCGCAACGTCGTGACCTCGAAGGGCATGCCGTCGACGATCACCGTGACGGTGCCGTGGTCGATCCCGGTCGGCACCGCCTTGAAGCCCGCCGCGCGCACGCGCTCGATCACCGCACCCGGCATCGCGGTGGTGGCGATATCGACCTCGCGCGGCCGTTGCCCGAACATGGCGTCGCGCACGGCGCCGCCGACCACGCGGGCCTCCTCGCCCGCATGGTCGAGCACCGCCAGCAGGTGGGCGAGCGGGCCGGTCTTGAGCCAAGCCATGTCTGGCAGGGCGCGCTTCACTTCATCTTCCCCGGCACCAGTTGCCCGTTCTCGATATGCGCCGGCTCGTAGGTCGAATCCTTCGGCGAGCCGGTATATTCGGCGACAATGATGAATCCGGCCGCCGTGAGCGCGACCGCGGCGAGCCCGAGCAAGGCAAGCACCCGCACCGGCCAGGATTCGGGATGGAGCACGCCCTTGCGCGTCGCCCACAGAAACAGCGCATAAGCGACGAAGGGCGCGACGAGCAGCGCGGTCTCCAGGGTAAAGAGACGGATCACGTCAGACCTCCACCCCTTCGGCGCGGCAGCAACACAGCGGGACCTCCAAACGCCGGCAGTGATACATCAGGTCCCATATACCCGGTCATATAGATTGCGCAGGATACCGGCGGTGACGCCCCAGATGTAACGCTCCTGATAAGGCATCGCGTAATAATGCCGCTGGATGCCTTTCCAGTCGCGGCTGTGGCGCTGATGGTTCTCGGGGCCCATCAGGAAGTCGAGCGGCACCTCGAAGGCGTCGGCGACCTCGGAAGCATTGAGCGTGAGCTTGTAGCCGGGCGCGACCCGCGCGACCACCGGCAGAATGCGAAAGCCCGAGAAGGTGAGATAGAGATCGAGGTAGCCAAGCGGCTCCACGAGACGGGGATCGAGGCCGACTTCCTCTTGGGCCTCGCGCAGCGCGGCCGCGAGCGGGCCTTGGTCGCCCTGGTCGATCTTGCCGCCCGGGAATGCGATCTGCCCGGCATGGCTCGGCAGTTCCGCGGTGCGCATGGTGAGGATGACGCCGGGCTCGGGCCGGTCGACCACCGGCACCAGCACGGCAGCGGGCTTGGTCGCCGCAATCCCGGCGCGCTCCCACACCGAGGGATCGAGGTCGAGATCGCCGCGCGTCACCGGCACGTTGGGATCGAACAGGCCGGGCGGCACCTCGAGATTGAGGCGCGCGCGCGCCCGGTCGAAGAACTCGTGCGTGATCTTCGGACCGGACTCGTTCGTGGATTGGGTTTCGGGCTCGGTCGTCTGATCCATCACATCATTCCTGCGAGGCTCGCCGCCGGCGCCATGGCGAAGAATTCGGTGCCCGACGCGACCCCGAACATGCGCACGCCGTCGATATCACGCTCCTCGCCGAGATCGACGAGATCATAGAATAGCGGCCGCGTCACTTTGGCCCACAGATTGCGCCGCACGTGCAGGAAGGGCTTGAGCCCGCCGGTCGCGGTTTCGGGCTCGAAACGCAGCGGGTTGTCGGGTCCGCATGTCACCCAGTCGTCCACATTGGTGCGGAAGCGCAGGATCCGGCCGCCGGCCCGCGATGAGGGCGAATCAGCCGCGTCGAGGACGAGCTCGACCGCCAGGAAGGGCGCCTCGTCGACCGTGATGCCGCACTTTTCCACAGGGGTGACCAGGACATAGCGATCCCCGTCGCGCCGCAACACCGAGGCGAACAGGCGGACCAGCGCGGGCCGCCCGATCGGGGTCTTCTGGTAGAACCAAGTACCGTCGGCAGCGATCCGGATGTCGATGTCGCCGCAATCAGGCGGATTCCACAGATGGACGGGGGGCGGGCCCTTTTGGGCCGCGGTTTTGAGCGCGCCCGCTATGCCCTCCAGTCCGGCAGCCTGCCCTTCCTTCGCCATTGTTGGCCTCAAACCTATCCTGAAAGACATCCGCTCGCGCGATCGTGACGGGGCTCGGCCGGCTCAACGGCGCGAAAATTGCGTAAGCTCATGGCGGAGTAGGAGGAACCAAGTCTAAAAGACGGGGCGTATGGCCCAGAGTGGGGCGTGGCTGTGAGTCGTCGCAGCCGGCATCTGGCATGTTATGTGTATGAAGGACGACCAGAATTCAACGAGGAGCAGGTTCATGGCAACGGCCAGCGGCGAAAGCCCCGAAAAACTCGAAGACATGATCGTCCGGGCGGCCGAATCGACCGCCGCCCATGCGCAGGCCGCCAAGGCCGCGATCGGGGCGGTGATCTTCGGCCAGGACAAGGTGGTCGAGCAGGCGCTGATCACGGTGCTGTCGGGCGGGCATGCGCTGCTGGTGGGCGTGCCGGGCCTCGCCAAGACCAAGCTGGTCGACACCATGGGCACCGTGCTCGGCCTCGACGCGCGGCGCATCCAGTTCACCCCCGACCTCATGCCGTCCGACATCCTGGGCAGCGAGGTACTGGAGGAGAATCCCGGCGGCAAGCGCAGCTTCCGCTTCATCCCGGGGCCGGTCTTCGCGCAGCTCCTGATGGCCGACGAGATCAATCGCGCGAGCCCGCGCACCCAGTCGGCGCTGCTGCAGGCCATGCAGGAGCAGCACGTCACGGTCGCGGGCGTCCGCCACGACCTGCCGAAACCCTTCCACGTGCTCGCGACCCAGAACCCGCTCGAGCAGGAAGGCACCTATCCGCTGCCGGAAGCCCAGCTCGACCGCTTCCTGATGGAGATCGATGTCGACTATCCCGACCGGGAGGCCGAGCGGCGCATCCTGTTCGACACCACGGGAGCCGAGGAGACCAAGCCGAAAGCCGCGATGAGCGCCGGCGACCTGATGGCCGCCCAGCGCCTGGTGCGGCGCCTGCCGGTCGGCGAGTCGGTGATCGAGGCGATCCTCGCGCTCGTGCGCTCGGCGCGACCGGGGCCGGATGGCGGCGAGCTCGGCAAGCTCATCGCCTGGGGGCCGAGTCCACGCGCCAGCCAAGCTCTGATGCTGGCGGTGCGCGCCCGCGCGTTGCTCGAGGGCCGCTACGCGCCTTCCGTCGACGACGTCGCCGCATTGGCCGAGCCGGTCCTCAAGCACCGCATGGCGTTGACCTTCGCGGCGCGCGCCGATGGCGAGACGATTTCCGCGGTGATCGGCCGGCTCAAAGCCAAAATCGGTTAGGAAATTTGGCCCAGGGATCGGACAACCGCATGGCGGCCACGAACGCGGCGTTACCGGAGGAAACCCGGGAGATTGGGCGCGCGCTCGGCGACGGCCGCTCGCTGGCCGCCACCATGCCGAGGCTGGTCTTGGAGGCGCGCCGCGTCGCCGCGACTGTCATCCATGGGCTGCACGGCCGCCGCCGCCCCGGTCCAGGCGAGAATTTCTGGCAATATCGCCGCTTCATGTCGGGCGAGCCGGCGGCCCGCGTCGACTGGCGCCGCTCCGCGCGCGACGACCATCTCTATGTGCGCGAGCACGAATGGGAGGCCGCCCATACGGTGTGGCTGTGGCCCGACCGCTCCCCCTCGATGAATTTCAAGTCGACGCTGGCGCAGGGCACCAAGCTCGAACGCGCCCTTGTGATCAGTTTCGCCCTCGCCGAGGTGCTGATCGAAGGCGGCGAGCGCATCGGCATCCCGGGACTCATGCGCCCAACCGCGAGCCGCAACGTGGTCGAGAAGATGGCGCAGACCATGCTGCATGATCCGGCGGCGCGCACCAGCCTGCCGCCGTCCTTCTCCCCTTCCCCGCTCGCCGAGGTCGTCGTGCTCTCGGACCTGTGGAGCCCGATCGCCGACGTGCATCGCACGATCGCGCAGCTTTCGGCGACCAGCTCCAACGGCCACGTGGTGCAGATCGTCGACCCCGCCGAGGAGACGTTTCCATATTTCGGCCGGATCGAGTTCGTCGAGCCGGAGGGCGCCGGCAGCATCACGGCGGGCCGGGCCGAAACCTGGCGGGCCGACTACGAGGCGCGTATCGAGCGCCACCGCGCCGAGATCCGCGCCGAGGCCGACCGGCTCGGCTGGAGCTTCATCATTCACCGCACCGACCGGCCGGCGAGCGAATTGCTGCTCAAGCTACATGCTCAGCTCGGCGGCGGCCGCGACGGCGTCGGCATCAACCGCTGGCATGGCGCGGCCGCCGCGGGGAGAAACGTATGATCCCCGGCCTGCCGCTCGCCTTCGCGCAACCGCTCGTCCTCGCTGCCCTCATCGGGTTGCCGGCGCTGTGGTGGCTGCTGCGGCTGGTGCCGCCGCGCCCTCGCCGCATCGCTTTCCCGCCCACCCGCATGCTGTTCGACATCGCCCCCAAGGAAGAGACGCCGGCGCGCACCCCATGGTGGCTCACGCTGCTGCGGCTCACCCTTGCGGCGCTGGTGATCCTCGCCGCCGCCGGCCCGATGTGGAACCCGCCGCTGGCGACCGCCGAGAAGAGCCTGCCGCTCGCGCTCCTGATCGACGACGGCTGGTCCGCGGCCGCGACCTGGGACGCGCGCCTGCGCACCGCCGAGGATCTGATCGCCCGCGCCGAGCAGGACAATCGCGCGGTGGCGCTCGCGCCGCTCTCCGAAACGGCGCGCGACATCTCGCTCGAAACGCCGGGCGCCGCGCGCGTGCGGCTGCGCCAGCTGCGCCCCAAGCCCCACACGGTGGAGCGCGCCGAGGCGCTGCCCGCCATCGGGCGGTTCCTCACCGGGACGGCGAGCGTCGAGCTGATCTGGCTGACCGACGGGGTCGACATGGGCCGCGCCAACGAGTTCGTCGACGGCCTTGCGCGCCTCGCGCAGGGGCGCCCGGTCACCGTCGTGATGGGCGGCCTGCGCGGCGCCCATGCGCTCGCGGCCGCCGACAATGCGGCCGGCATGCTGAGCGTGAAAGTGCTGCGCGCCGACGCCGGCCCGAACGACGACGGCGCCGTGCGCGCGCTCGACCTCAAGGGCCTGCCGCTCGGCGAGACCCGCTTCACGTTCAAAGCCGGGGAGCGCGAAACGGAGGCGAAGCTCGATCTGCCGGTCGAGATCCGCAACGACATCGCCCGGCTCGACATCGTGTCTGAACGCTCGGCCGGGGCGGTGCAGCTGCTCGACAAGCGCTGGCGCCGCCGCACGATCGGCATCGTCACCGGCGCCACCGCCGATACGGCGCAGCCGCTGCTCGCCTCGACTTACTATCTCACGCGCGCGCTCGGGCCATTCGCCGACGTGCGGCTCGGCGAGCCCGGATCGCCGTCGGCAGCGATCGGCGTTTTCGTCGAGCAGCGCGTGCCGATGATCATTCTGGCCGACGTCGGAACGGTCGCGGACGAGGAGCGTGCCCAGCTGACGCGCTGGGTCGAGGACGGCGGCGTGCTGATCCGCTTCGCCGGACCGCGGCTCGCGGCCGCCGACGATGATCTCGTGCCGGTGAAGCTGCGCCGCGGCGGCCGCATTCTGGGCGGCAGCCTGAGCTGGGAAAAACCGCAGCAGCTCGCCGCTTTCGGGCGCGACAGCCCGTTCGCCGGCATGACGGTGCCGACTGACGTGACAGTCACCCGTCAGGTACTGGCCGAGCCTGATGCCGGCCTCTCCGAGCGCACCTGGGCGACGCTCGGCGACGGCACGCCGCTGGTCACCGCGGCGCGGCGCGGCAAGGGCGTGGTCGTGCTCTTCCACGTCACCGCCGACACGCGCTGGTCCGACCTGCCGATCTCGGGCAGCTTCGTCGAGATGCTCAAGCGGATCGTCAATCTGTCCGGCACGGTGGCCGGCAACGAGACCACCGCCAAGTCCGGCACCCGCGAGGCGCTGCCGCCGAGCCGCGTGCTCGACGGTTTTGGCGCATTCGGGTCGCCGCCGCCGACGGCGCGGCCGGCCCCCGCCGGCTTCGCGGCGCGCGCCAAGGCGGATATTCCGCCCGGCTTCTACGGTCCGCCCGAAGGGCTGCTCGCCGTCAACACGCTGGTGCCGGCGGACCGTATCGCCGAGATCGACGTCGCGCCGCTCCATGCCCGCGTCGAGCCCTTCCGGCTGGGCGAGCCCGAGGATCTGCGCGGTCCGATCTTCCTCACCGCGCTCGGACTGCTGCTGCTGGACGCCCTGGTGGTGTTCTGGCTGGCCGGCGGCGTCTACCGATTGCTCCCGCGCCGTCAGGTCGCAGCCATGTTGGGGTTCGGCATCGCACTGGCGGCACTCGCCGCCACGGCCGGGCCGTCCTTCGCCGACGACGCGGCCGACGCTTTCGCCCGCAAGGCGACGCTCGAGACCCACCTCGCCTATGTGGTCACCGGCGACGCCGAGACGGATTCGATCAGCAAGGCCGGTCTCGCCGGGCTTACGCTCTTTCTCGGCCAGCGCACCGCGCTCGAGGCGGGCGAGCCGGTCGGCCTCGATCCCGGTCGCGACGAGCTCGCTTTCTTCCCGCTGATCTACTGGCCGGTCGTGCCGGGCGCCGCCAAGCCGTCGGCCCAGGCGCTCGCCCGCATCGACGCCTACATGAAGCAGGGCGGCACGGTCCTGTTCGATACGCGCGATGCCGTGCTGGCCCCGCCCGGCCCCGGCGGCGAGACGCGCAGCTCCGGCATGATGGCGCTGCGCACGATCCTGGCCTCGCTCGACATTCCCGAGCTCGAACCGGTGCCGAAGGACCATGTGCTGACCAAGACTTTCTTCCTGCTGCACGACTTCCCGGGCCGGTTCAACAGCGGCCAGCTCTGGGTCGAGGCGATGCCGGCCGCCGACGAGAAGGACGAAGAGACCCAGCGTCCGGCCCGCGGCGGCGACGGCGTGTCATCGATCATCATCACGTCGAACGACCTCGCCGGCGCCTGGGCGACGCGACCTGACGGCCAGCCCATGCTGCCCCTGGTGCCGGGCGAGGCGCGTCAGCGCGAGTTCGCGTTCCGCGCCGGCGTCAACATCGTGATGTACACGCTCACCGGCAACTACAAGGCCGATCAGGTCCACGTGCCGGCGCTGCTCGAGCGGCTCGGCCAATAGGAGTACATGTTGGGTTTCGGTATCGCCTTTTCCCCCCTGGTTCCCGACGCGGTGTTGTGGGCCGCGGTCGCGGTCGCGGCGGCGATCGTCATTCTGCTGTTCGTCGGCCGCACCCGCGGCGTCGCCGTCCGCGCGCTCGCGCTCGCGCTGATGGTGGCGGCGCTCGCCAATCCGTCGCTGACGCGGGAAGACCGCGATCCCCTCACCTCGGTCGCGGTCGTGGTGGTCGACAAGAGCCCCAGCCAGGATTTCGGCGAGCGCACGGCGCAAACCGCGGCCGCGCGGGCCGCGCTGGTGACCCGCCTGCAGCGCGTTCCCGGGCTCGAGCTCCGCGTCGTCGAGGCCGGACAGGCGGACGGCGAGACCGACGGCACACGGCTGTTCCAGGCGCTCACCGCTACGCTCTCCGACGTGCCGCCGGAACGCGTCGCCGGCGCCTTCATGATCACCGACGGCCGCGTTCATGACGTGCCGGCCGAGGTGGGCGCGCTCGGCTTCGCGGCGCCGCTGCATGCGCTGATCACCGGCACCCCCGACGAGCGCGACCGCCGCGTCGTCCTGGTGGCGGCGCCGCGCTTCGGCATCGTCGGCCAGCAGCAGACGGTGTCGTTCCGGGTCGAGGATACCGGCGCGCCGGCCGGCCGGGCCCAGGTCAAGATCAGCCGCGACGGCGAAACGCTCGACCAGCGCACCGTCACGACGGGCCAGACCGTGGAGGTGCAGATCGCGATCCCGCATGCGGGTCCCAACATCGTCGAGATCGAGGCCTCGCCGCTCGAACGCGAGCTCACCACCGTCAATAACCGCGCCGTGGTGTCGATCGACGGCGTGCGCGACAAGCTGCGCGTGCTGCTCGTCTCCGGCGAGCCGCATTCGGGCGAACGCACTTGGCGCAACCTGCTGAAGTCGGACGCCAATGTCGACCTCGTGCATTTCACCATCCTGCGTCCGCCCGAGAAGCAGGACGGCACGCCGATCAACGAGCTCTCGCTGATCGCGTTTCCGACGCGCGAGCTGTTTCAGCAGAAGATCAACGAGTTCCAGCTCATCATCTTCGACCGCTATGCGCGCCAGGGCGTGCTGCCGATCATCTATTTCGACAACATCGCCAAATATGTGCGCGAGGGCGGCGCGGTGCTGGTGGCGGCCGGTCCCGACTATGCGAGCCAGACCAGCATCTGGCGCACGCCGCTCGATCAGATCCTGCCCGCCGAGCCGACCGGACGGATGACCGAGACGCCGTTCCGCGCCACTCTCAGCGATGCGGGCCGCCGCCACCCGGTCACCCGCGGGCTCGAGGGCGGCAACGACGATCCGCCGCATTGGAGCCGCTGGTTCCGCCTGGTCGACACCAAGACCGCGAACGGCACCACGGTGCTGCAAGGGCCGGACGCCAAGCCGCTGCTGCTGCTCTCGCGCGAGGGCGAAGGGCGCGTTGCGCTCCTGCTTTCCGATCATATCTGGCTATGGGCGCGGGGCTACGAGGGCGGCGGACCGCATCTCGATCTGCTGCGCCGGCTGTCGCATTGGCTGATGAAGCAGCCCGACCTGGAGGAAGAGGCGTTGCGCCTGATCGTGCGCGGGCGCGAGCTCACCGTGCAGCGCCAGACCATGGCCGACGCGGTCGACCCGGTCACCCTCACGGCGCCCTCGGGCGCGTCCCGCATGCTGACCCTCAGTTCGTCCGAGCCCGGCGTGTGGAAAAGCGCCGTCCAGGCGAACGAGCTCGGCTTGTGGCGGGCGACCGACGGCAAGCTCACGGCACTCGTCAACGTCGGCCCGGCCAATCCACGCGAGTTCTCCGAGGTGACCTCGACCCCGGACGTGATCGCGCCGCTCGCCAATGCGACCGGCGGCGACTCGCGCCGCGTCACCGACGCGTCCGGCATCAACATGCCGCGCATCGTCGCCGTGCGATCGAGCGACACGTATAAAGGCGAAGATTGGCTGGGCGTGAAGATGCGCGACGCCAGCGTGGTGCGCGGCATCGGCGTGCTGCCGATGTTCGCGGGGCTGCTCGGCTTGCTGCTGCTGATCGGGAGCCTGGCGGCGACGTGGGCGCGCGAGGGGCGGTGAGCGGCGGATGATGGCGGCGACAGGGTCGCCGCCGGTCATCCATTCGGGCAGCTCTCACGTCGGGTCGACCACCCCCATCCCGATCATGCGCAAGGCCGTCATGCTCGGCACGAAGAAATATTCGCCGCCGCGCGTCTCCACGAATTGCGGAAGACCCTCGACCACGAATGGCGGCCGGCCCGATGCCGGATCGGCCGGGATGACGTATTTCGCTTTTGGAACGTCCGCCGCGTGGTTGCCGACCAGCGGACAGGTATCGTTGCCCGCATTGGCGTCGAGGCCGTAATTGATCCATTGCTGCTGCACGAACTCGAACTGCCGGAACAGATTCGCGCAGACCACCAGTAAGATGATGCCGTGCTCGGCGGAGTCGGGCACGCCCTCGGTCGAGTCGCCGTAGGGCAATCCGCGCCTGAGAATGCGGCGGCGATTGTTGAGCACCGAACCCTCGGTGCCCCTGGGGGCCAGCCCGTCCCGCGTATTGACCCGCCGCATATGGGAGGTGATCGGGCATTTGAGCCCCTGGCGATCGTCGGCGTAAGTGAAATGGGTGAGAGCCCGGTTGCGCGCCAGATAGCCGGTTCGGTCCTGTTGCGGAGAAACCTCCGGAAATTGCTCGTTGAATTTCATCCAATCGGCGAAGGTCGGCGCGGCCGCCAACGGAACGCCGTCCGACCAGCGGCCCGCAAGTTTCGCCGTGAAAGTTTCCTTAGCCTGTCTTCTATCCTCGATCCCGGCAACGGCGGCGAAACGCACCGCCGTCTCGTCCAGGAAGCTGCCAAACGCCACGACGTTCTGGTGCAGCTTGCGATACGCCATGAAGGTGCCGTTGCGGCTGAAGCTCAACGGCATCGCGGCGCCGGCGATCTCCTGCGCCTCATCCGGATAGCCGAGCAGGAATTCCCCGGTCGCAAGCGGCCGCCAGTTGCCGGCGCCATCGACAGCGCCGTTGCCGTCCGCCGCGACCTTCTCGAAGTCGTCGGGATATTGCCCTTCGAACACCGGATCGCCGATCGCGTCGGTGAAGCCGAAGTGCTCCTTGGGGGACGGAACGACCGTCCCGTTTTCCCCAGGGGCCATGATGGCGGTAAGCTCTTGGAAGCGGGCGGACGGCTGCCCGGCCCGATTGTGGCCCGGCAGGATCCGCACGCCCCCGATCGACCGGCAGAGGGCCTCGATCTCCTGGGTCTTCGCATCAAGCTCCGGGACGGCATTGCCGTCCGGGTTCATCTGCGCGTTCAAGGTGACCAGAATGTGCACGGTGTTCGGATTGGTCGTGCGATTGGTGGTCCCTGCGCTCCACACCTCATCCCAGGACTGCTTCCAGCCGGGCAGAAAATCGTCGCCCAGCATCGGCACGCGGCCGACCATCCCGTCGATGAATTCGTCCGGCAGGCCGCGCATGGTGCGGGTCGAAATGCCGAGCGCGAGCAGGCCATAGAACGAGAACGCGATATTGACCGCGACCTCCGGTCGCGGCACCACGACGGCGCCGGTCGGAGCCTTGGAGCGCTGCGAGGGCCATCGCAGGGCGGTCGTGATCCCCGGCAGCAGGGCGTTGACGAACTTGCGCCCCAGCGTGGTGTCGTCGACATGCAGTGTGATGCAGCGGCCTTTCGGAAAGCCCAGCTTTCCGTAGGCGCTGAGGATATTGCCCTGAATGTCCGCGAGGTCGAGTGCGACGGCCATGTGAGCCTCAAATGCC
>Ga0208981_1000007_pt1 | contig 24686 bp, 29 predicted proteins | sample MedBloCAOM1_M1_FD_187839 | JGI IMG/M metagenome (GOLD analysis project Ga0208981, IMG submission 187839) | Forest soil microbial communities from El Dorado National Forest, California, USA - Mediterranean Blodgett CA OM1_M1 (SPAdes) (version 2) | ecosystem: Environmental > Terrestrial > Soil >... | reverse complement strand
GACCCGCCGTCCCAAGGCTGGAGGACATTCCTCCGCAATCACGCTGATGGGATCGCTGCGATGGATCTGTTCGTCGTGCCGACAATCTCGTTTTCGCCTGCTCTATGGATTGCTGATCATGGGGCATGGCGAGGGCAGATTCTATGGTTTGGCGTTACAACGCATCCGACTGCAGAATGGATCGCAAATCAGCTCACGGAAGCATGTGGCTGGGAACAAGCTCCCCGCCATCTCATTCGTGACCGGGACGGGGCCTATGGTGAGATCTTTATCCGCAGACTCCAATCGACGTCGCCGCGCTCGCCTTGGCAAAATGGATATGCCGAAAGGCTGATCGGTTCGATCCGACGGGAATGCCTTGACCACGTCATTGTATTTAGCGAGCGCCACCTCCGTCACCTACTGCTCTGTTACATGAAATATTACAATGGTGCCCGCACGCATCTATCCCTGGAGAAAGATGCACCGGTCTCGCGCGCCGTCGAACTAGCCGGGCACATTGCCGCCCAATTCTCTGCGGACTACACCACCAGTATGTCCGGATTTGATTTACGACAGGCACAGGCGGGACGGATCTGGCTTTTCCGGGGAACGCTGAGGCGAGCGATAAAAGGTCCGGCTGCGTACAGCGCAGATCCATCCAGAACGACGGGCGGAAATCGCGGTCTAATATCTTTGCTACGAATCTGGGGATAGAAGTTCGAACCTGGCCCGCTCATAGAGTCCAGACGAAATGGAGCGAATTCTTGCTGATGAGGACGCCGACAAGGCGTTCGAATTCTTGAGCGTTTCTACCATGGCGTGCTCCTTGCCTTTGGTGCAGCATCGCTTGCTTCGGGCGGGAGCACGACCGGACCACCAGCGGAAATCAATGATAATTTCAATCACTCTTGGTCGAACGTTGGTGCCGGTCTAGGCGAAGTCTTTGCGCTTTCATGCGCTTGATCTCGTCATCAAGGGCGTCCATCTCCTCGGTCCGCCGCGCGTTCCTGGATTTCGGCGCATCGGCGCCGCGCAGTTTTTCCAGAGCTTTCTCGACAGAGAGTTTGGGTGTTTCGGCCATGGCAAACCTCATATCCAAGCGAAACGTGTTCAGCCCCTTGGCAACCTCGTAGGGGCGCCTGCTACCAGCAGAACTGACGCGACGGCCTGAAACTATCTCGGCTGATCGCGAAGCTTGCTTCCAGTGCTTCAGATCCGGCGCAGGCGTCTGTTGATCTAGATCAACGAGAATGTGCGTGCGGTGATTTGTTTTACGCCCGACGCCCGCTGGGATCGCCAGGCGGGAGAGGAGCCGGAGGTTATCGGACGGCCCAATGATTCCGAGGAGCGACCAATACCATGAACCCTCTGCTAAGGGAAATCCGATATACTCCGTTGCTCTGGATGCTGATATTTGTGCCAGCCGTGCTGATCGCGGCAAGGATTGTACCTGCGGCCCACACGCTGCTGTTCGTGCTCGCAGTCCTCGCAATCGTTCCGCTTGCCGCCCTTCTTAGTCACGCAACCGAAGCCGTCTCCGAAAAGACGGGTGATGCAATGGGTGGGTTGCTTAATGCGACGCTAGGAAATCTGACGGAGTTGATCATCGCAGTGACTGCGCTCCACGCCGGGGAGTACATGCTGGTAAAGGCATCGATCGCCGGCGCTATCGTTACTAATTCGCTTTTCATGCTGGGAGCGTCTTTTCTGCTGGGCGGGCTCCGGCACCACGTTCAGGAATACAATCGCGCCGGGGGAAGGATGCATTCGGCGCTGCTGTTAATGGCGACGATTGCGCTGCTAGCCCCGGCGGCGGTCTCCGAACTCGATTTGGCGCGGGGCGAGGTGATGGCTCAGAATTTCAGCGCCGCCCTGGCGATCTTGCTTATCGTGGCATACGGATTGAGCCTGCTGTTCTCGTTAAAGACGCACAAGGAACTCTTTGCGGGCGAAGACCACGGCGAGACGGCCGAGGCGAAGTGGCCGATCAACCTTGCGGTTGGAACACTCCTCGTTGTCACGGTGCTGGTGGCGTTGGTGAGCGAAATCTTCGTTGAGTCGGTGCAACACGCGGCGGCGACGCTGGGGATGAGCCCGGCTTTCGTTGGGTTCATCATCGTAGCCCTCGTCGGTGCTGCGGCTGAAATGGCCGTGGCATTTTCTGCCGCGCGCAAGAACCGCCTTGATATGAGCGTCAGCATAGCGCTCGGAAGTGCTTCCCAAATCGCACTGTTCGTTGCACCGGTGCTTGTGCTCCTGAGCTACGTCGTCGGGCCCAAACCAATGGACCTGCAGTTTTGGCCGGGTGCGGTGACGATGGTGATGATTGCTACCGTGACGGCGACTTTCGTTACGAATAGCGGTCGTTCGGCATGGTTCATTGGCGCTCTGCTGTTATTCATCTATGTCATATTCGCCATGACCCTCTATATGGTCCCGCCGGGATCGCACGGGCCGGTGTGATGTCGTCGCGCCCTGGCACGCGTGGCTGAACGGCATGGTGTGCTCAATATCGGGATAATGGGGGCCGCGGTGTACCAGTCTTGGGTTGACGAAGTAGGCACCAAATGCGGATAAGGTTCTACGGCTGTTCCGCTACGTTTTTGGCCGTTATTTCGTGTACGTCGCACAGCGCGATGGCGCAGAGCCTTACGCCGTTCCGCTATGAATCCCAGGCGCAACGCCATTGCCCCGAGGATACGATTGTCTGGCTCGATTTCGGAAGAGGGCGCTATTACCTGAAAGGTCAGAGGCGCTACGCGTCGGGATATACCGGCAGCTTCGCATGCAGGAATGAGGCCCGGGATAGCGGCTATCGGCGCTCGCTCTTGGGACTGAGGTAGACCCGAACCAGGGTGCCGGAGGTGGAACCAAGCGCCGTATCTTCCGCGACATCTCAACACGCGGCGCGCTCCGGGCGCGCCGCGTGCTTTCGGAGTCAGTTTCAGGTGATCAGGCGGGGCAGCCGGAAATCACCATCACTTCCGCGCTGAAAGTGTTTTCTAGGCGAGCTTTCGTACCAGATGGAGTGTCTGGGGATCTCGGCGTGGGGCGGGGCTGAAGCCGAACTTTCCGAATACTTTTATCATCGCGGCGTTTTCGGGCAGGACTTCTGCCATCAGTTCCTTCAATCCGGCGTCGCTTGCGATCTTGATGAGATGACGCATCAGGATCGAGCCGACGCCGCGGCCCTGCCATATATCGATGACGACAAATGCCATCTCGGCCCGCCCCGGCTCGAAAACAATGTACCGGCCGCCGCCGACGATGACCTTGCGGCCGGCTTCATCTGTAAGCGCGACAATCGCGACATGATTTTTGAAATCGACGTCCATGAAGAAGGCGCGCTCCTTGTCCGAGAAGTGGCGCTTCATGACGAAGAAGCGGCGCTGCAGCGATTGTGCGCTGGTCTTTCCGACCGCAGCGAGCATGTCAGCCTCATCCTCCCGCCGGAGCGCGCGGATTTCGATCTGGCAGCCGTCGCTGAGAAGCTCGCGAGCGGCGTAGTCGATAGCCTCGGACATTGGGCCTCATGGGTCGGCAAACAAGAGCAGCGGGATCGATCGGGTCGTCAGATGAGGCCCGTGCCGGGCTGCGGTCGCTTGATCTGGATCAAGACTATTGCGCGTGAGCGGCCGGTAATTTGGTGACAGCATGCCCGCTCCCAGATGAAGGCGCGTCGTTGAAAACCCTTCGCCAGTATTTGCCCGGAGACGACGTCATCCAGCTTGCGATCCGGATCGGATTGCTCGCTTTCCTGATCTACTGGACGTTCGTTCTGATCCGTCCCTTTGTGCCGATCCTGGCCTGGAGCATCGTACTCGCCGTTGCGCTCTATCCCGTCTTTGATCTCCTTTCCCGACTTCTCGGCGGTCGCCCAAGGCTCGCGGCGGCAATTCTCACCCTTATCAATCTCGCGATCGTCATCGGGCCAGCGACCTGGCTTGGCTTGAGTGCCCTGGATGGATTGAGGGAGTTCGCTGGAAATCTGGGCTCTGGTAGCCTGGTGGTTCCATCTCCGCCCGAGGGCGTCAAGAATTGGCCGCTCATCGGTCCGCAGCTTTACGAACTCTGGACTCAAGCATCCAGCAACCTTCGAGCGGCCTTGCGCGAGGTGGCTCCCCATCTCAAGCCGTTGGCCGGAACCATGCTCGCCCTCGCGGGCAATGCCGGCGTTGGAACGCTCAAATTTCTGATGTCTGTGGCTCTGGCTGGCTTTCTCTTTCCCCACGGCTCGCAGCTCGCGGCCGCGGGCAGGGGCTTTCTCTATCGCATTGTGCCCGAGCAGAGCGAGCATTTCCTGGAGTTGGGAGGGGCGACTATCCGCGCGGTATCCCAGGGTGTCATCGGCGTCGCAATCGTTCAGTCCTTGCTGGCCGGTATCGGCTTCAAGTTGGCGGGCGTTCCCAGCGCCGGGCTATTAGCCTTCGCAGTTTTGATCCTGACAATCGTGCAGATCGGCGCGGCAATCGTCCTGTTTCCGGTGATCATCTGGATCTGGACAGACAAGGATTTCACCACCGCGCTCCTGCTGACGCTGTTCCTGGGCATTGTCGGCGTACTCGACAACATCTTGAAGCCGCTCGTCATGGGACGCAATCTGACAACGCCGACACTCGTCATCTTCGTCGGGGTGATCGGAGGAACGCTCGCGCACGGAATTGTCGGTCTCTTTATCGGGCCGATCATTCTTTCCCTCGCCTGGGAGTTGATGGTGGCCTGGATACGCACTGATCGCGCCAAGGCGGAGTCGTTGCCCGGCTGACTGTCGAACGTTGACCTAAATCAACGTTCGAGGCTGCGGAGGGTCCTTGAATGAACCACAAGACAGCGAGGTCGAGTCATGTCGATGAACAATACAACGCTGCCGGGCGGTCCCATGTCAGGGCTTGTCGCTTCGGCCGTAGAGTACATGATGGATGCGGGCCAGCGCAGTGTCCTGTTCCTGGACGTCTTGCGTCAACGTGGCGATCAGTACCGGGAACACGTCGCGCAAACGGCACCTCATGTCCTGCAATATACCGCCGAGCTGATCATCGACGGCCGCAAGCTGGATGAACCGGTGAATTATGCGCTGGTGCGGATCATTCCACCCAAAGAGGTCGAAATTGATCTGAACCGGCGACCGTTCATCGTGGTCGATCCGCGCGCCGGCCATGGTCCGGGAATCGGGGGGTTTAAGGCGGACAGCGAAATCGGCGTCGCAATGAAGGCGGGCCATCCCTGCTATTTCATCGGCTTCCTGCCGGAGCCGATGCCCGGACAAACGATCGAGCGTATCGCGCGCGCCGAAGCGGTGTTCATCGAGAAAGTCATCAGTCGCCATCCGGAGGCCAACGGCAAGCCTTGCGTGATCGGAAACTGCCAGGCCGGCTGGGCCATCATGATCCTCGCATCGCTGCGGCCGGAACTGTTTGGACCCGTCATCGTCGCAGGCGCGCCGCTTGCCTATTGGGAGGGCGTGCATGGCAAATATCCGATGCGTTATTCGGGTGGTCTGCTTGGAGGAAGTTGGCTGACGGCACTAACCAGTGATCTTGGAGCCGGCAAGTTCGATGGCGCCTGGCTCGTGCAGAATTTCGAGAACCAGAATCCTTCGAATACGCTGTGGACCAAGCAGTACAACGTCTACTCAAAGGTCGATACCGAGGCCAAGCGATACCTCGAATTCGAACGCTGGTGGGGCGGGCACGTCAATCTGAATGCCGGGGAAATCCAGTTCATCGTCGACGAGCTCTTTGTCGGAAACAATCTCGCCGCCGGCAAGATCGAGATGTCCGACGGCCAAAAGGTGGACTTGCGCAACATCAGGTCGCCGATTGTGGTGTTCTGCTCCGAGGGCGACAATGTCACCCCGCCGCAACAGGCGCTGAACTGGATCCTCGATTGCTATGCCGACATCAATGAGATCAGGGCCTATGGGCAGACGATTGTCTACACGGTCCACGAAAGTATCGGCCATCTCGGCATATTCGTGTCCGGCGGCGTCGCCAAGAAAGAGCACGCGGAATTCTCCAGCAATATCGATCTGATCGACGTGCTGCCGCCGGGGCTCTATGAAGCCACGTTCGAGGCCAAGGACGAGGAGACCGCGAGTTCTGATCTCGTCGTCGGTCAGTGGGTAATGCGCTGCGAGGCACGGACGCTCGACGACATCCGTGCCATGGGCGGCAATTCGCCCGAGGATGAGCGGCGGTTTGCCGCTGCCAAGCGCGTATCGGAAATCAATCTCGCCGCATACCGGAAGTTCGTCCAGCCGTGGATCAAGGGCATGGTGAGGCCGCAGATGGCGGAGATGATGCGCAATCTGCATCCGCTTCGGCTCCAATATGAAGCGTTCAGCAGCCAGAATCCGTTCATGTCCGCGGTGAAGTCGCTGGCGGAGCAGGTGAGCGAGGATCGCAAGCAGGTCTCGACGGACAATCCCTTTCTAGCCTTTCAGGAGCAGGTCTCCAAGCAGATCGTCAATGCGATGGACAGTTGGCGGGATTCGCAGGAGGCGCTCAGCGAGGCGACCTTCCTTGCGGTTTACGGCTCGCCGGCGGTGCAAGCGGCTGTCGGAATCGATCCGCAATCTACCCCATCGCGCCGGCAGGAGATGTCTGCTTCACACCGCGAAATGCTCCACAGGCGGATCGCCGAGTTGAGATCCAGGATCAGCGAAGGCGGCCTTCGCGAAGCGGCCATTCGCGGCCTTCTGTATGTCGGGTCGGCGAGGGGGATGGTGGACGAGCGAAGCCTTGAAGCGCTGCGCAATGTTCGCCGCAAGGACACCAGTACGCGACTGACGCTGACCGAGTTCAAGATGCTGGTGCGCGAGCAATTCTTCATGCTTTTGCTGGACCAGGAGCGAGCACTAGCTGCGATACCGAGGCTATTGCCTGATAATGCAAGCGAGCGCCACGCGGCATTCACGGCAATTCGGGAAGTGCTGTCCGCAAGCGCCGCGATCTCGGGTGAGGTCGCCAAGCGTCTCAAGCGTGTTGCCGAGCTGTTCGGCGTCGATGCGAACGAAGTTTCGAATAACGCTTCGAACGTCGCCCCTTTCGATCCCAAGGCAAAGGCATCGTAACGCCGGTTGGAGAGCCCCGCAGCGGTACCGTGAATGCCGCGCCCCTGCGCAGCGTTCCGGCGGATCAGCCATGTGTTCGTAATGGATATGCCGGCCTATGCCGGACCCTGCTTGTAACGGACGCGGCGATCAATTCGTGCCCGAGACAACCCAAGTATTGTAGCGCGGGCTCTCCGATGTTTGATCTATGTCAAGCCAAAGAGACAACATCTCCCAGGCGAAGCCGCCCCCCAGCGACAGGAGCTTCGGATACGCATTGCATTTCAATGCAGCCGGAGCGTCGATGTCGGATGGGCGTCAGGCTGGGATTGGTGAAGACAGGATGAGCCGAACCATTGACCTAGATCAAAGCCCGGTCGGTGAACGGCGCGCCTGATCCAAAAGGATCCGGAGCGACACCATGACCGTCATGCCAGCCAATTCAGTCGAAACGCCCTCAGCCAGCAAATATGACCGTCTGATCGCGGCGGCCCAAGCGGTGCCGCCGGCGCCGACCATTATCGTGCATCCCTGCGATGAAACCTCATTGCGCGGCGTCGTCGATAGTGCGGCAGCAGGGATCATCCGGCCGGTATTGGTCGGACCCGAAAAGAAAATCAGTGAGACGGCTAGTAAATACGGCCTCGACCTCTCCGGCTTCGAGATCGTCGATGCCGCGCACAGCGAAGAAGCGGCCGCCAAGAGCGTTGAACTCATCCATGCCGCCAAAGGCGAGATGCTGATGAAGGGCAGCCTACACACCGACGAGCTGATGCGCAGCGTCACGGCGAAGGTTGGCGGCCTGCGGACCGACCGGCGGATCAGCCATGTGTTTGTAATGGATGTGCCTGCCTATGCCGAGACCCTGTTTGTAACGGACGCGGCGATCAACATCTTTCCTGATCTCGATGCCAAGCGAGACATCATCCAGAACGCCATTGATCTTTATACGCAAGCCGGCTTTGGCAAGTTACCGCGTGTGGCGATCCTGTCGGCGGTCGAAACCGTCACCTCCAAGATCCCGTCCACGATCGAGGCGGCGGCGCTCTGCAAGATGGCCGATCGCGGACAGATCACGGGCGGCGTGCTCGACGGACCGCTTGCGTTCGACAACGCCATCGATGTGGAAGCGGCACGGATCAAGGGAATCGAATCCAAGGTCGCCGGCCGGGCACAGATACTGCTCGTTCCCGACCTCGAGGCTGGCAATATGCTGGCGAAGAATCTCGCCTATTTCGCCAAAGCAGATGGTGCCGGCATCGTGCTCGGCGCCCGGGTGCCCGTCGTTCTGACGTCGCGTGCGGACTCGGCGCGCGCACGGATGGCTTCCTGTGCGGTGGCGGCACTCTATGCGCATGCAAGGCGCCAGCATGCTCCAAATGTTGCCGCGTGATTGCCATGGATACGATCCTCGTCGTCAATGCTGGCTCCTCAAGCGTCAAGTTCCAGATCTTTTCAGTCGAGGGAGAGGGGAAGCTACGGCGGCTGATCAAGGGCCAAATGGATGGCATTGGCAGTCGCCCTCGCCTGCGGGCGAGCGGTGCGGACAGCGATCCACTGGTCGACCGCGCCTATTCGATCGAATCGGTTCCGGACGTTCCGACCGCGATGAGCATCGCAGGCGGATGGCTGCGGGACGAACTTCGCATCAGCCCGATAGCCGTCGGTCATCGCGTCGTTCATGGCGGTCCGGACTATGACCGGCCGGTGCTGATCGACCACGGCGTCGTAGCCCGGTTGGAGCGGTTCGTCGCGCTGGCCCCGCTTCATCAGCCGCATAACCTGGCCCCGATCCGGTCGCTTCTGGCCAATTTTCCAGCTCTTCCGCAGGTCGCCTGCTTTGATACCGCCTTTCACCGCAGCCATGGCGCGTTGGCCGATCATTACGCCATTCCGCGCAAGCTCCATGCTGAAGGGGTCCGGCGCTACGGATTTCACGGCTTGTCGTATGAGTACATCGCGCGAGCCATGCACCAGGTCGCGCCCGAGATCGCCAGAGGCAGGGTGATCGTTGCGCATCTCGGCAGCGGGGCTTCCATGTGCGCCCTCAAGGAGGGGCGCAGCGTCGAAAGCACGATGGGGTTTACCGCGCTCGACGGGCTGGCGATGGGAACGCGGTCCGGGCAAATCGACCCCGGCGTCGTGCTCTACCTGATCTCCGAAAAAGGAATGTCGGCCTCCAACGTGCAGAGCTTCCTCTACCGCGATTGTGGATTGAAGGGACTATCCGGCGTCAGCAACGACATGCGGGAGCTGGAAACGAGCGACGACCCCGGCGCCATACTGGCGGTCGAGTATTTCGTCTATCGGATAGGCCTCAACGCCGGCATGCTTGCGGCCGCGTTGCAGGGGCTGGACGCTTTCGTCTTTACAGCCGGTATGGGGGAAAACTCGGTACGTATCCGGGCGCGCATCGTCGATCGACTGGGATGGCTTGGTGTTGCGCTCGACGAGGCCGAGAATTCCCGCCACGCGCGCCTGATATCCCGTTCCGACAGCCGTATTCCGGTCTACGTCATACCGACCGACGAGGAGTTGATGATCGCGCAGCATACATTGTCGCTGCTGTTGAACACGCCATCGTCGAGTGCCAGACATGAGAGGGTGTCATGATTCCCGTATTCCCGGATACCAAGGTCGCCCTGAAGGGCAAGAAGGGCCTGATCGTCGGCATCGCCAACGACCAGTCGATCGCCTGGGGGTGCGCCAAGGCTTTTCGTGCGCTCGGGGCTGATCTCGCCGTGACCTATCTGAATGACCGCGCGAAAAAGCACGTCGAGCCGCTTGCAAAGGCATTGGAGGCGCCGATCTTCATGCCGCTGGATGTCATGGTCGAGGGCCAGACGGAGCAGGTGTTCGAACGGATCGAGAAGGAATGGGGGCAGCTCGATTTTCTGCTGCACTCGATCGCCTTCTCTCCGAAGGAGGCGCTCCACGGACGCGTGGTGGACGTCGGCCGCGACGGCTTTCTCAAGACGATGGATGTCTCGTGCTGGTCGTTCATGCGAATGGCCCATCTGGCCGAGCCATTGATGAAGAATGGCGGATCCATGTTTACCATGACCTATTACGGCAGCCAGATGGTGGTCGAGAATTACAATGTAATGGGCGTGGCGAAGGCGGCGCTTGAAGCAGCCGTTCGCTACATGGCTGCGGAACTGGGCCCGAAGGGCATCCGTGTTCACGCGATCTCGCCGGGGCCGCTCGCCACGCGCGCAGCGTCGGGGATTCCCGAATTCGACGAACTGATGGACAAGGCGCAATCGAAGGCGCCGGCGCGCAGTCTCGTCAGCATTGACGACGTCGGCAACGCAACCGCATTTCTGGCGCTCGACGGCGCCAAGCTCATTACGGGTGGTGTCCTCTATATCGACGGCGGTTATCACATCATCGATTGAGCGCGATCAACGCGCTCCGGCGCCGTCTAGCGATAGTGCAGGGCGATCAACTCGGCGACGCAAACGGGGCGCTTGCCGCCCTCGATCTCGATCACGAGATGATAGTTCACGCGCAGGCCATTCGGCGGCACGTCCTGCGTTTCGGAGATAGTGAGACGGCCGCGCAGCTTCGAGCCCGCCGGAACCGGTGCGAGGTACCTTATCCTGTCAGCGCCGTAGTTCAGGGTATTGCGCAGACCCTTCAGGCCCATCACCGATCGAATGAAGAGCGGCGCGAGCGCGAGCGACAACAGCCCGTGGGCGATGGTGGTGCCATCTGGCAACTCCTTCTTCGCGCGCTCCTGGTCGACATGGATCCACTGCTCGTCGCAGGTCGCTTCCGCGAACTGGTTGATTCTTTTCTGCGAGACTTCGATCCAGTCGCTCGCGCCGATCTCGGTGCCGATGGCGGATTTGATTTCGTTGAAGTCGCTGAATATCCGCATATTCGTTACCTGGTCAGACCTTCATTTCCGGGACGGTGTCAGGAATGACGAGCTCGGCTTCCGTTACGGCCATGACTTCGGCGATGCTGACATTCGGTGCAGTTTCCAGCAGGGTCGCTCTACCCTCGGGGAAAGCAATGACAGCCATGTCCGTCACGACCAAACTCACCGGCCTTGTCGACGTTAGTGGCAGAGTGCATTTGGCTACGACCTTTGATTTACCCTTCGCGGCGTGCTGCATCGCGACGATGACCCGCTTGGCGCCGCTGACGAGGTCCATCGCTCCGCCCATTCCCGGCACCATCTTGCCGGGGATCATCCAGTTGGCGAGAAGTCCATGCGCGTCGACCTGCAGGCCGCCGAGGACGGTCACATCGACATGGCCGCCGCGGATCAACCCGAATGACATGGCGCTGTCGAAGGTGCTGGCGCCGGGCAGGGCGCTGATCGGGTGGCCACCCGCATCCGTCAGAAGCGGATGAGCCATACCTTGCTCCGGTATCGGGCCGGTACCGATCAAACCGTTTTCCGACTGAAAGAACACCTTGACGTCAACCGGAACGTAGTTGGCAACCAGCGTCGGAATGCCGATCCCCAGGTTCACGAGGTCGCCGGTATGGAGCTCCAGCGCGACACGCCGGGCGATAATCGTCTGTGCATCCATGGTTCACCCGTTCGTAATGAGGTAGTCGACCAGCGGTGCCGGGGTAACGACATGGTCGGGTGCGATGACGCCAATGGGCACGATGTGTTCCGCCGTTACGATCACCGTGTCGGCCGCCATCGCCATGATTGGATTGAAGTTGCGTGCGGTCAGCGCATAGGTGAGGTTGCCGAGGTAATCTGCCAGAAAGGCGTGAACCAGGGCGAACTGAGCCCGCAGCGCGGTTTCGAGCAGAAATTTCGATCCGTCGACCTCGATCTGGCGTTTGCCTTCGGCAACAGATGTGCCGACGCCGGTTGGCGTGAGCACGCCTCCGAGACCGCAACCAGCTGCCCGAATGCGCTCGACAAAGGTCCCCTGGGGTATGAGATCGACGGAGATCTGGTTGGCCAGCATCTGCTGCTGTGCCTTTGGGTTGAGGCCGATGTGGGTTGCGGTCAGGTGCGAGACGAGAGTCGCATCGAACAGCTTGCCAACGCCTTTCCCGGGTACCGCGGCGTCGTTGCTGATGACCGAAAGTCCCGACTTTTGCTGCCTGACGACTTCGTCGAGCAGGCGTTCCGGTGTTCCGACACCCATGAATCCGCCAACCATGATGCTTGCCCCGGCCGGTATCATCGCGACGGCTTCTTCGATGCAAACAGCCCTCATGATTTGAACTCCAGTGAGCCAGCGGTCACGGAAAGGACGGAAGTGACCGTGATGTTGAGGAGGACCACCAGCGTTCCTTTGATTTGCATCAAGGCTTCCCGTTATTCGGTAAGAGAATTGGTAACTCCGACGCCTTCGATCGCGCTTCCGTCCATGCAGGAAGCAGTCAAGATCCAGTCCGAGTTTTTCCAGGACCAATGCGATCGCCGGCCGACTATAGTAAAAGCATGGGCAATTCTGCTCTGAAGGCAGCGACGGGGCCTTTGCCCCAAAGAACTGAAGTCGGTTGCAAGGTCGACAGAGGCGCTCGATGGCCCTTCTGCCGGTCCTATCAAGCAAGAGAGGGCGATGGCGCTTCAATTCCTGATGGGCTGCGTCGTCAGCGTGATCAACATTATGATCCATGCGCTGGTGACCCTTGGCGCGGTCGGCATTGCTCGCTCCGCGAGGGTGCGGAACACCGAGCGGCCGAGATCGTACTTGATGGCCGTGATGGTCGCGACCGCCGTGGCCCTGATGGTGGCGCACACGCTAGAGGTTTTTGTTTGGGCGGTAGCCTATGCGATCGTTGGTGCAGCGCCTGCCGACAGCGATTTGCTCTATTTCGCCTTCGTCAATTACACCACACTGGGTTACGGCGATATCACGCCGGTGCAAACGTGGCGCCTAAGTGGACCCATGACCGCGATGAACGGCATCCTGATGTTCGGTTGGTCAACAGCCCTCTTGTTTGAGGTGCTTCGCAAGACGCTCGAATATTTCGCGTCGAAGGTGACGCAGGGGTTCAGTTATTCAGATCGAGGCTAACGAGGTGCCGGTGGTCCAGAAGGACGATCTGGCGTTGATTGCTGCCGATAAATCCGATGATGTCGAGTCCATGCAGCCGCGACAGTGCGCGGGACACGGTTTCCAGCGTTATCCCCAGATAGTCGGCGATGTCGCGCCGGGACATCGGCAGTGGCATGATGCCGGCTGCCGTCAGCCGTCGGTCCATCTCGATCAGAAAGGCGGCGACCCGCTCCAGCGAAGTCTTGCGGCCGAGCAGAAGCATGTGGTCTTCCGCGTGCTGCAGGTTGCTCGTGGTCATGCTGAGCAGGTTTCGCGAGACCAGCGCATCGCTCTCAGCCGCCATCTCAAGGCTGCGCCGCTTGATCAGGCGCACCGTGGTGTTGACGATCGCCTCCGCCGTAAACCGATGCTCGCTTCCGTTTTCCAATCCGAAGATGTCGCCGACGAGGTGAAACGCACCGATCTGGCGACGACCGTCCGAAAGCAGCTTGTAACTTCGTACTGCACCAATCTTGACCTGATAGACGTAGTCCGCAGGCTCCTTTTCGCCGTAGATTTCGGCTCCTTTTTTGTAGGTAAATTCGTTTAAACGGACTTTTGGATTGGATTCACTCGCTATTCCGAGCTCGCCGAGAGAGGTGGGACGGGGGGCCGGATCGGTCCTGATGCGGAGGAACATGGGCCAACTCCTGAACTGGTCGTTGGATTTCTTTAACTTAACTCTTGGAAGCAATTCATCGAGCGGAATGTGCCGTCGCTCTCCCGCTACCATTGCAAGTGCATCTTCGACGAAGGAAGCATACTTAACTATTGTATTGTGGTTCATTGTACCAAAGGACAGGTCGGCCGAGCGGAAAACGGGTTCTGGCACTGCGACGTTTGGTCCGTCGCTTGAATGTTCTGATTACAGAGGCTTTCATACAATTGTTGTTCCAACAAGTGGCTGGTCGCCGCGTGAGCGTCAGGCGCGATCTTGAGGGTGAGGAGCCTTTTTTAGCGATTGAGGGTGATCGATCAGAGATATCTCGATTGTTTTGATTTAACGGCTAGGAGAGGCAATTGCCTGGCCTTGTTCACGTGATAGATGACGATGCTTCTTATCGGACGGCGGTCGAACGCCGGCTGAGATTGGCGGGCTATGACGTCGAAACCTATTCATTGGCCCAACAATTGCTGGATCGTCTGCCGGACGGCGAAACGCCTGGATGTATCCTGCTCGACGTGCAGATGCCGGGATTGAGCGGCCTCGAATTGCAAAACCGCCTCATCGAGCGCGGTTCGATCCTGCCGATCGTCTTCGTTACCGGATATGCCGATACGCCGACAACCGTGCGGGCCATCAAGGCGGGTGCCGAGGATTTCCTGACCAAGCCGGCATCGTCGGAACAACTGATCGACGCGATCGAGCGCGCCATGGCGCGCTACGAGGCCGCACGCCGTCAACGGAGCGAGTTCAATTCCCTTTGCGGGCTCGTAGCGACCCTGACGCCGCGCGAGCGACAGGTTTTCAACCTGATCGTCCGTGGCAAGATCAACAAGCAGATCGCCCATGAACTGGGAACAACCGAGCGCACCGTGAAAGCCCATCGCCACCAGGTGATGGAGAAGATGCAGGTGCACTCGCTTGCCGAACTGGTTTCGAACGCGGAACGGATTGGCGTGCTGGATCCGAGCCGGGATTCAAGCAGGTGATCGATGTTCCGCAACTGAGTTCGGTTCCCGAACGACCATGCACGTAAGGACAATATGAAGACCTTGTGACGATGTGCCAGAATGGGTGCGCAATGAAGAGAATCGTTGAACCGCTGGGTAGAGCAACATCGTGCCAACCCGCAGGTCCGTTTTTGTCGTGGACGATGACCCGTCAATGCGCACAGGCATCGAGCGGCTGCTGAGAGTTCACGGCTTCCATTCAATATTGTTCGAGTCGGCCATTGCGCTGCTCACTTATGGCGATTTCGGCAAGGCGTTTTGCTTCATCGTGGACATCAACTTGAATGGAGAATCCGGCATCGAGCTGTGCGGGCGCCTCGCGGATAGCGGGGTAAGCCTGCCGGTCATCTATATCACCGGCAACGACAGCAAAGCGAACCGCGCGGCCGCAATCGAGTCGGGTTGTATCGCCTACCTGACCAAGCCTTTTGCCGCATCGTCGCTCATCGAACCCATTGAAAGAGTGCACGCCAACGCCGCTTAGGCGATCGTCGGCTCATTCATCAATGTCCTGTTCAAACGTCTGCGCAGGCGCGCCCTTGTGTGCTGAGGCGAACAGGCCAAGCGGCAGCGACGTCGTGAGCGTCAAGAGGCTCGAATCCACGAATTCCAGTCGCAGCGTCTGCCCAGAAGCCATTTCCTTGACCATGTTCGGGTCTGCCACGCTGCCCGCGATGCAGGCGTTGGTGAGGCACCAGGTATAAGGCACGCTATGGGGCTTGCCTTGGTCGATCGTAACCTTTGCCGGCCTCGGCAGATACATGCCGACGGGGGAGAACACCTGCAGCCGTGCTGTGGCGTCGCCTTCACGCTCGATGATATCGACGCGGACCGCCATCTGACCGGTCGCGAACGTGCCGGTGATCGAAGTCCGGCAAATCATTTTTGCGGCGCCTGGCTTGAAGCACAGTTTTTTCCAGTCGCCATAAGCGATGTCCTTTACCTCTCGCTGCCCGCGGGGCGCAATTTCGGTGCCCGCTGGTTTCGGCGCGGCGGTCGAGTTCTGTTGCGATGCAACCGACTGATTGGATGCAGCGCTCGCGACCGCAGCCATCAAGAGGGCTGCGAAAGTAGAGATCGCATAATTGTTTCCGCGGCGGGGTTCGATGCGACGTGAGGCTGACATGGTTATGCCTCCAAGTTTGGGCCGTTTCCTATCCCTGTTCGTCGAGAAATTTCGTCACGAACGGCGACCAGATCGGGATGGCGTCGGGAGAGCCGATGAAGAAATGCCCCTCGTTGCCGAACGGCGGCACGAGACGGTATTCGGCCTTGCCGCCTGCCGCGATGAAGGCCTCATGCATGCGTTTGGACAGGGCAGGGCCGAAGAAGGTATCGTTTTCGATATAGATCCAAAGCATCGGCACACGCGATGTGCGGCCGAATTCGCGGGTCGCTTCCACCAATCTGTCCGGTGCGCAATTGTTGTTTGGCTTGCCGTCGACGCGGCCGCCACGGCCGGCGGCAAAGGTGATGATGGCCTTCACCTGGGGTGGGTTCAGGCTAGAAAGCGCGATCGAGGCCCATCCGCCGGCGGATTGCCCGACGACGATGACATCCTTCGGCACGATGCGCTTTTCGGCGGTCATGTAGTCGATGATCCAGAGATCAACTTGTGCAACCGCCAGGCCGGGAGCGCGGAAATTGGGGTTGCTGCACTTTCCGACTTTTGAGAAGAACGGGCCGTAGAGACCATGCTCAGGGATGTCGATGGCCGCTGCACCATATCCGGTGCCGACAGGGGCCACCACGAGGTAGCCGCGTTTGGCAAACCACTTGGCCGCATCGCGGAATTCCACGAGCGGAAAGAAACCGCGGTCAGTCGGGTTCAGCGAAACGCCATGATTCATGATCACAAGCGGGAACGGCCCGTCGCCGACCGGCCGCACCAGGTAGGCGAACATTGGAATCGGCAGCGGTAGCGCCCAGATCTCCTCCTGGATAAGGCGCGACGCGGCCTGATCGTCCGCGCGCGACGGCGTGATCAGACTTGCGAAGAGCAGCAGTAACGTAGTGATCAAGGCGCGTAAGCTCGGCTGACACATGTTATGCCTCCCTCGATGTGGCGACCTGAGCAAACTCAACCAACAAAGGTGCAGGCAACGATGATCGGGCCGACACGGTCAAGAACAACGTTGCCGACTGCGTGGGGCACGGCGACGCCGAGAACGGGCTTCTGATGATGATGGATGCCGCAAGCAGCAGAAGGATTTTCGGAGCGGTGGAGATGGCCCACCTGGACCGTGTCCATGGTCGCATTCCCCCCGGCGCGCGGTTCTATCGTGCATCGATTTGATTCCCAGGAGCTCGTCGAAAGCTTGATCCAGATCAATCCGCCTCGGGCTCGAGGCGTCGCCTATGGCCGTCTTGAATCCGCGACAGCTTGCGTCTTGACATTCCCGACCTCGTTCATGGCCTGCCGGTGATGGCCTTGCTGATCGCCTTGTTTCGCTGCGAGATACATCCCAACGAGGAACCCCTATGAAGTTGCGCTCGTTTCAGCGAACGGGCTGGACACGGATTTTTCCGCCGTTGACGTGGCTTGCCGAATATAAACCGTCCTGGTTGCGCCATGATGCGATCGCCGGCGTGACGCTCGCCGCCTATGCGATCCCGGTGTCACTGGCCTATGCAGGTCTTGCTGGGTTGCCGCCGCAGGTCGGCATTTACGGCTATATGCTTGGCGGCATAGGTTATGCTCTCCTTGGATCGTCGCGCCAGTTGGCGGTCGGCCCGACCTCCGCGATCTCGCTCATGATCGCCGGCACCGTCGGATCCCTGGCCGGAGGAGACGCGATACGATTCGCACAGATCGCCAGTCTTTCGGCATGCGCTATGGCGCTGCTTTGCCTGATTGCCTGGCTTTTCAAGCTTAGCATTCTCGTCCGTTTGGTCAGCGACAGCATTCTCGTCGGCTTCAAGGCGGGGGCCGGGCTCACAATCATAATGAGTCAGTTGCCGAACCTGTTCGGCGTGGCCGGCGGCGGGCACAACTTCTTCGACCGGGCGATCCGACTTGCAGGTCAGGTCGGAGACATCAATCTGCTGGTACTGGCAATTGGACTCGCGGCGGTGCTGCTCTTGCTCCTCGGCGAGCGATTTCTATCGGGCAGGCCCGTCGGACTCACCGTGGTGGCGTTATCAATCCTCGCGGCAACCTTGTTCGGCGTTCCGGCACTGGGCGTACCTGTTACCGGGATCATCCCGGAAGGACTACCGGCTCTCGAGGTACCCTTATTCGGGATATTGGAATTCCAGGAGCTCTTTCCCGTCGCCGCCGGATGTCTACTGCTGGCCTATATAGAAGGTGTTTCGGCTGCCCGGAGTTTCGCCGCGAAGCATGGATACAGCTTGGATGTCCGGCAGGAATTTCTTGGGCTGGGGGCCGCCAACCTTGCGGTTGCGTTTGGCCATGGCTATCCCGTCGCCGGCGGCTTGTCGCAATCCGCCGTCAATGATGCGGCGGGAGCGCGCACGCCCCTGGCATTGGTGGTTTGTTCTTTTGCCCTCGCGCTCTGCCTGCTTTTCTTTACAGGGTTGCTGACCAACCTTCCAAAGGCGGTGTTGGCTGGCATCGTCTTCGTCGCCGTATACAAGCTGGTCGATGTCCGCGCGTTGCTTCGCATGTGGAGGGTCAGCCGGATCGATTTCTATGCCGCGGCTATCGCGCTTGTGTCCGTGCTGCTGCTCGGAATCCTGCAAGGCGTCCTGCTTGCCGCCCTTGCATCCATCTTCCTGCTGCTTGGCCGCGCGTCGCAGCCCAACATCGCGTTTCTGGGGCGGCTTCCCGGAACCGGCCGCTATTCCGACCGCGCCAGGCACGAGGGCGTGGAGCCGCTGGTCGGTGTCATCGCATTCCGGCCTGAAGCCTCGCTGCTCTACATCAATGCCGAGACGATTCTGGAGACGGTTTTGAAGGCGCTGCGAAACTCGTCTGACGTTAGGCTGGTTGCCTGCGATCTCTCGGCATCCCCCTACACCGATCTGGCCGGGGCGCGGATGTTGCTCGATCTCCATGATGAGCTGGCGTCGCGTCATGTGGCGTTCTGCATCGTCGGCGCCCATGCACAGTTGCGTGATCTGCTACGGGCGGAAGGGCTGGCGGAGAAGACGGACAGTGGCGAGTGGCTCCGGACGCTCGACAGCGTGCTGGGCGAGGGCAATGCCAGAGAGCGATCCGGTCTCCACCAGCAACGACCGCCTGGACCGTGAAGCCCAGCTGACAATCGGCGACCGCCAGATATCCCTCACGCCTATTGCATTGCGAAGCGCAGCATTCGCCGCAGCTTGGCGAGTTCGTATCGAGAGAGTGCGACCCCTTGACTTGGATCAAAGGAGTGGGCGGGCAGGGAGGCACGATCCGACGAGCCTTCGCCTATGCCGTGTCCGGCATTCTGCTCACCGTGTGTTTAGGTATTTCGCCGTGCTCCTAGCCCAATAGGTGGTCGTCGCATCGTGTCTTTTCAGAGGAAAAACGTCATGAAAAAATTTGTCATAAGCGTTGCCCTGGTTGCCTTGGCGGTGGGCGTGGCTGGCATCAGTACGCCATCCCGAGCTGAAACCGGCCAGGTCGCAGTCGTCTTCACCAAGGGCGGGTTCATCGTCGGAGTCGGCGGCGGGGAGGGCGTGCTGATCTTGCGAGGCAACCGCTATCCGTTCACCGTATCGGGCATGAGCGTCGGCTTCACGATCGGGGCCTCGACCACCAAGTTTGTCGGGCGAGCCCTCAATTTGAAGGGACCGGCTTCGATCGAAGGCTCTTACGCGGCGGGCGGAGCAGGAGGCGCCATTGCTGCGGGCGCCGGAGCCGTTCAGCTGCAGAACGGCAACGGCGTGATCCTGCAACTCAGCGGCCCCAAGGTCGGCGCCGAAGTGTCCGCCGCTGTCGGTGGGGTCACGATTCGGTTGAAGTGAACACGAGACGATCAGGCCGCGCTACCTGCGCGGCCTGATCAATGATCTCTCCTCGATTTTCGTCAGTACCGTTCTTCGACGAAGTCCATCCCGCGCAGGCCCGCCTGGTCGTCATAGCGTCCCTTAGCGGGACGCTTCGGTAGCTTGATCTTGTCCTTATTCATGCGTTTGTGCGGGATCAATTCCAGCAGATGCGCGATGCAGTTCAGCCGTGCCCGGCGCTTGTCGTCGGAGCGAATGATGTACCATGGCGATTGTTTCGTGCTGGTCGCCTTCAGCATCAGGTCCCGCGCCTCTGAATATTCGTACCATCGTCGGTAGGATTCCGTATCCATCGGGCTCAGCTTCCATTGCCGCAGCGGATCGTCAATTCTCGCCTTGAAGCGGCGCTCCTGCTCGTCCATCCCGACCTCGAGCCAAAGCTTGATCAGGATGATGCCGCCCTCGATGATGTATTTCTCCATCTGAGGACAGAGCGAAAGGAATCGCTTGTGCTCAGCCGGCGTACAGAATCCCATCACATATTCCACGCCGGCGCGGTTGTACCAGCTCCGGTCAAAGATCACGATCTCGCCTGCACCTGGAAAATGCTGCATGTAGCGCTGAAGGAATAGCTGCGTCTTCTCGCGATCCGACGGCGCGGGCAAGGCGGCAACGCGAAACACGCGCGGACTGACCTTTTCCGTGATCGCCTTGATCGTGCCGCCCTTGCCGGCGGCATCCCGGCCTTCAAATAGGACGATGACCCGGAGCTTGTTCGCCTTCACCCATTCCTGGAGGTGGCAAAGCTCGACCTGGAGCTTTCCCAGCTCCTTCTCATAGGCCTTGCGTTTCATCCGTGGCGCGGGCGTGTCGGCTGACATGCTCACCCTTCCGTTGCTTCAGGTCAAACTCCGCCGATTGCCGTCAGTCTCCCCAGGCAATGGTGATGGCGATGTCGCCCGGCAGGCCTCCCGGGAAATTGATGATCTGGTAGCTGATGCCATAGCCCCGCGGTTTCAGGTAGTCGGCCCACAGCTGAAATATTTCCTTTGGAATCCCCGTAAGCGTGTTCTCCCAGCCTGGCTCCTGCTGGTTGATGGCGCGGCCCTTGTCGGTGCACAGCGAGTTGGGGAACCGATATACCTGCACCTCCGACATTCCGTTTCGCACTGCCCGCTGAATGACGGTGGAGGCGAGCTTGATCTTTTCCTCCTCGGATTTGCCTGACGGACGACTGAGCCGCTCGATCAGGGCGCGTTTCTCGGATTCGACCGCAGCGGCAAGACGCACGTATTCGTCCGCCTTTTCGGCCTCCTTGAGGGCCGCTTCCTGCTGGATCTGCTTTGCATTGGGAATCAGGTCATCGATGCTGGGGGGCATGGCTGAGGGCTCCTGAGTGGCTGTTCTGTTTCAGCGTTGCCATAAGGCTAGGTGAGGTCGACATCGTTCCCTTGATCCAAATCAAGCAAATCCGCACCGGGGGTAGGCACTCTGCCCACGAGTCTCTAGCTGCCAAGGTTGTTTCAAGGAGAGAGAGTTGAACGAGAAGATTCATCCGATGGGCCCGCATCATCTGCCCTTCTATCTCGCCCCCGGGAGCGGAACCGATGTCCTGATGGTGGTGATGGGCGTCTTTCTGGTTGCGGCCCTGATCTGGGTTGGCACGCTATATTTGCGGTTGCATAGCTTGCCGGAGCGCATGGCGCACAAGTCGGAGAAACTGCAGTTCGAGATTGTAGCCATTTTGGGCCTGCTGGCGCTCTTTACGCACATCCACCTGTTCTGGGTTGCGGGACTGCTGCTTGCCATGATCGATATCCCCGATTTCGGCACACCGTTGCGCAGCATCGCGGGGTCGGTCGAGAAGATCGCAGACACCATGCCGGATGCCGGTTCTGAAGCGGAGCAGGAGACCAGCTTGGCTCCCGCGTCCGTTCCGCCCGACACTGCAAAGAAGGAGGCGAGCATCGCAAAGAAGGCGGGAGGCGGCCATGTTTGAGCTAATGATTTGCTCCCTTTTGACGATCCTCCCCGATTATCTCTACCGCCGCTATGTCCAGGACAAGCGGTTTGGCAAGGAGATCACGTTCTATTCGGTCTGGTACGAGCTCAGATGGGGCATCATCGGATGTCTGATGCTTACGATCTCGCTGATAACGATGATCTTTTATTTTCATCCCTCGACCACCAGCGCCACCTTGTTCTTCAGGACGGTTCCGATTCTTCCAGAGGCGTCAGGGCGTGTGGCGGAAGTCAACGTCGGCTTCAGTGCGCCGGTCTCGAAGGGAGACGTGATCTTCATGCTGGATAGTTCGAAACAGCAGGCGGCGCTTGAAACGGCTAGGCGCAAGATCGCTGAAGTCGATGCGGCGGCGGTAGCCGCGGAAGCCGACGTCACAAAGGCGGAAGCCCAGATCCAGGAAGCGAAGAGCGCGCATCAGCAAGCGAAAGACGAATTGGATGTGAAAAGTGAACTGCAGCGTCGCAATCCCGGGATCGTGCCACAACGCGACATAGAAAAGCTGCAGGTACTGGTGGATCAGCGCCAAGCCGGAATCGATGTCGCTGCGGCAACCAAGCAATCCGCGATCACACGGGTTTCGACGCTCTTGCCGGCGGAAAAGGCGAGCGCCGAAGCGGCGTTGGCACAGGCACAGGTGGATATGGACAAGACCTTTGTCCGCGCCGGGGTTACCGGTCGGGTCGAGCAGTTCGCGCTGCGCATAGGCGATGTTGTCAATCCACTCATGCGGCCTGCGGGGATTCTCATCCCGGAGGGCGCTGGCCAGCGGGTGCTGCAGGCGGGGTTCGGCCAGATTGAGGCTCAAGTCATGAAGGAAGGAATGGTGGCGGAAGCGAACTGCATCTCAAGGCCCTGGGTGATCATCCCGATGGTCGTTACCACGGTTCAGGACTACATCGCCGCCGGTCAGTTCCGCGGAGGCGAGCAACTGGTCGAAGCGCAGAATGTTGCAAGACCGGGCACGATCCTCGTATTTTTGGAGCCGCTCTACAAGGGCGGTCTCGAAGGGGTGACGGCCGGCAGCAGCTGCATCGTCAACGCCTATACCAGCAACCACGAAACGATTTCGGCGAAGGACACCAGCACCGGTCAGCGCATTGTGCTGCACGTCATCGACGGCGTGGGACTGGTGCATGCATTGCTGCTGCGGATCCAGGCGCTGCTCCTGCCGATCAAGACACTGGTGCTCAGCGGTCACTGACAGGTTCGAGGGGGAAGGCGATGAGTGTGCTTCGAAACCTGGTCCTCGCTACGGCAATCGCGGCAGGCTCCGCCCCGCTATCACCGCAGGAGGTGAACGCGTTCGAGCTCACCGGGGCGTGGGCCACGAGTGCGGACCAATGCAGCAAGGTATTCGCCCGCAAAGGACGCGCGAAGCAGATCAGTTTTACGAATTTTCCCGGCGTGTACGGCGGCGGCTTCATTGCTGAAGCCAATCGTCTGAGAGGGAAGTTCGAGAATTGCTCCGTCAAGTCGCGGAAGGAAAGCGGTCAAACTATCAATCTGGTCGTTGCTTGCGCCTCGAGCATCATGCTTTCAAACGTCCAGTTCTTCCTGAAGGTGATCGATGACGACACCATCTCCCGGGAGTTTCCGGGGATGGAGGGAATGGAAGTGAAGTATCACCGCTGTCAGATTTAGCGGATGAACGCCATGATTGATGAAGTTTGACCTAGATCAACGGAAGCGGCGGTACGTGGGAATGAATGGCGTCGGTCAATGGAGAAACGCCATGAATAGCAGACAACGAGTGAGTACATTGATACAAAGTCTGGCAAGTCCGGCTTTGGTAACGGCCTTCATCGCATTCACCGCTCAGTCGGCGCGGGCGGATGATCCAGCGAAATTTCTCAAGGCGATGACCGACTATACCGCCGCGCAGAAGTCCATTTCAGCGACTTTCGACAGTGATATCGAGGTCGTCACGCCCGAGCTGGAAAAAATCCAGTTCACGAGCTCCGGAAAGCTGCAGCTCACGCGACCGGACAAGTTGCGGATCAGTCGAACCGGCGGCTATGCCGACGTTCAGCTGGTTTATGACGGCAAGACGGTTTCGATCTATGGCAACAATGCCAAAGCCTACGTGCAGGCCGATCTCGCTGGCACGATCGATCAGCTGGTTGACCTGATCCAGACAAAATCTGGCGCGGCAATGCCGGGCACGGATCTGCTGCTTTCCAACGCCTATGACGAGTTGACGTCCAATGTCATCCTGGCCAGTCACATCGGGCAGGGGGTGGTCGACGGCGTCGAATGCGAGCACCTTGCGTTCCGCGGGGTCGACACCGACTGGCAGATCTGGATCGAGAGTGGCGCGCGGCCTGTACCCCGAAAATACGTGATCACCAGCAAGACGGTGGCCGGCGCGCCGCAATACACGCTCAGGATCAAGGACTGGAAGACCGACGCAATTGCAGATGCGGACGCGTTCGTGTTCAAGCCACCCGCCGGCGTGACCAAGGTCGACCTGGATTCCGACGTCATGGCGGAATTCGATGAACTTCCCCCCGGTACACCGTCAGGAGCAAAAAAATGATATCGTCACGAAAAATCATCATGCTGGCGGCCGTCGTTGCAGCCTTCGCGGCGGGGCTGTTCTGCAACGACGGCAACGTTGTCAGGAATGGAGCATTTTCCGAAGCCCAGGCGAGGGTAGGGCGCCCGCTCACGCCCATGAGCTATGCGGGGGTCGCCCGGAGGACGACGCGCCGTGCGGTTGCAGTTGGTGCTGCGGCCGGCGCGGCGGGTGCTTATTATGGTTCCTCCTGCGCACAGGTCGTGGACGCCTACGGCCGGGTCACGACGCGCTGTTGACGGCGTCGTCCGGCCTGGCTGAGACCGTTAGCTGCCGTGCGCCAGCACGGGACGATATTGTCGAAGCGCATCACGGACAGGTTTCTGCGGAAAATCAGTCGTCGGGCGGTGCGCTGTTCACGATCGGGCTACCGACGGCCCGCGGCAGATCAACTTCGGCGTGATGCAGGCAGCCGCGTTGCTCTTGCGTCGCAGCAAGGCGGCAACGTTGGGTTTCCTT
>Ga0208981_1000006_pt1 | contig 24773 bp, 23 predicted proteins | sample MedBloCAOM1_M1_FD_187839 | JGI IMG/M metagenome (GOLD analysis project Ga0208981, IMG submission 187839) | Forest soil microbial communities from El Dorado National Forest, California, USA - Mediterranean Blodgett CA OM1_M1 (SPAdes) (version 2) | ecosystem: Environmental > Terrestrial > Soil >... | reverse complement strand
CGCGCGCGTCGCCTTGGTCTCGGCGATGTCCCGGGCGTAGACCGCGACCACGCAGACGCCGCGGCGGTGCGCCGTCATCATCACATGGTGGGCCTGCTCCTCGTTCATGCGGAACTCCGCCTTGAGGACCGAGACGACGAACTCGCGCGGCGTGAAGTCGTCGTTGACCAGAATGACCTTGTGCAGGCGCGGCCGCTCTGTCTGCAGCCGGACTTTTGTGCGTGTCTTGCTGGCGGTCTTGGCCATCAGGCGCTGTTTCCCGTCGCGGCCCCGGATGCAGGGTCAACATTTTCGCACGCCGAGGGTTGCAGGTCTATTGTGGCGCCGTGCGCGGCGCTCAGGCCTGCTTCTCGTTCTTGTGGATGGCGGAAAGTCCGCCCACCCAGGCCTGCGCCGAGCGGAACCAATTCTGCCGCTTCGGGACGAACTGTCCGCGCTGGCGCAGGATTCCGACACGCACCGTATAGGATGCCTGTTGCCCCTCGCCCGGCGTGGTCGAATAGATCGGCGACCCGCAGCGCGGGCAGAAGGCCTGCACGCGCGGATTGCCGCTGTCGGCCGTCGTCTTGATGTAATTCGTCGGCTGCCCCGACATCCTGAACGAGGCGCCCGAGACCGGGACCGAGACGCGGAAGGCCGAACCGGTGCCGGTCTGGCAATCGGTGCAGTGGCAGATCTGGGTCTTCTCCGGATCGGCCTCGCCTTCGATGGTGATATAGCCGCAGTGGCAGGCGCCGTCGATTTTCATGGATCCCTCGCCATCAGGCTTTCCCCGCCGGTTGGGCGGGAAGCACGCGAAGCTTACAGCTCCTGCAAGGCTTCATTGACCGATTCCACCTTGTGCTCGAGGTGGACCACCATGATCTTGGCGAGCTTTTTTCCGTCGCGCCGTTCCAGCGCCGCCATGATCTGCTTGTGCTCCTCGACGGCCTGGCGCCAGCGCATTGGCGACTTCTTGGCGACGAAACGAATGCTGTGGATTCGAAATATCAGCTGCTGATAGAGGGCGCTGAGCGCGGCATTCCCGGCGGCGGCAAAGATCGCCTCGTGGATGGCGCGGTTGAGCTTCGAATAATGCAGCCAGTCCCCGCGCTCGTAATGATCGACCATCTTTTCGTGCAGGTGCCGAATCTCGGCAAGCCCGCGCTCGTCGATCTTTACACAGGCGAGCTCGCCCGCCAGCGCCTCGAGCGCCCCCATGATCGGGAACAGCTCCTTGATCTCCTGCAGCGTGATCTTCGCGACCACGGCGCCGCGGTTCGGCAGGAGGTTGATCAGGCCTTCCGCCGCCAGCACTTTCAATGCCTCGCGCATGGGGGTGCGCGACACGCCGAAGCGTTCGCACAGCTCGGCTTCCGGTATTTTCTGAGCCGGCTTGAGCTCGCCCTCCACGATCATGTCCCGCAGCCGCGTCGCGAGCTCATCGTGCAGGCTGCGACGGAGAATTACCGGATGCTCATTCATGTCGCCCCTTCTCGGCCGAGGCCGGATGGGCCGCGCTGACGTTCCCGGCCCACCCGCATTTTCTAGCGTCCGCCCCGAACATCTGTCCAGGGCCAGGGTGCGTCGTTACCGGGCCGGGGCCAAGCGGAATGCGGGATTGTCCTCGAACTGCCTGTCCGGCCGCATGGTGAAGGACAACGCCGCGCCAAGCGCCAGCAACCCCATCGTGACGATGAACGGCAATTCCCAATTTCCCGTCTTGTCGATCAATATCCCGGCAACGACGGGCGAGACGATCGCCGCGACCGCCGAGCCGGTGTTCATGATCCCGCTCCCGGTTCCGGAATATTTCGGCGCGATGTCCATCGGTATCGACCAGATCGGCCCGATGATGAGCTCGGCGAAGAAAAAGCCGGACGACAGGCACAGCGCGATGGTGTTGAGGTCGTGGATATAGAGCATCGGCACCAGCGACACGAAGGCGCCGACGAAGCCCGTCAGGATCACGCTCAGGCGCGCAAACCTGACGTTGCCGGTCTTGTGAAAGAGCCAATCGCTGACGACGCCGCCGAGCGTGTCGCCGATCACGCCGGCGAGGAACACGCCGAGCGAGAAGATCGCCGATTGCTTGACGTCGAGCTTGTAGCTGTTGATGAAAAACAGCGGGATCCAGCTCAGGAAGAGCCACAGCGTCCAGCCGTAGCAGAAATAGACGATCGTGACCGGCAGGATGCGGGGCACCAGCGATCGCCACGGCACGATCGGACGCGTCGTCGAGGCGTCGCGGCGCGGCAGCATCGCGAGCTCGGCTTCGGTGATGGCCGGGTGCTCCTTCGGATCGTCGCGGAAATACCAGAACCAGACGAAGACCCAGGTCAGGCTGACGACGCCGATGATGATGAAGGCGGCACGCCAGTTCAGCAGCACCATGAGCCAGGCCACCAGCGGCGGGGTCACGGCGTTGCCGAAGCGCGCGAAGGAATGCGTCAGCCCCTGGGCGAAGCCACGCCGGCCCGCGGGGGTCCAGTATTGCATGGCACGGGTCGCGGTCGGGAACGTGGCGCCCTCGCCGAAGCCGAGCAGCACGCGGCACAGGAAGAGCGAGACGATGCCGCTTGCAAATCCGGTCAGGATGGTCGCCACGGCCCAGATGAGACCGCAGGCGAACAACGTGCGCCGGGGGCCGAAACGGTCGCCGACCCAGCCGCCGATGATCTGGAAGATCGCGTAGGGATAGGCGAAGGCCGAGAAGATCAGACCAAGCTGGGTATTCGAGAGACCGAATTCGGTCTTGATGACCGACGCCGCCGTGCTGATGTTCACCCGATCGATGTAGGTGATGAGGTACATCATGCACAGCAGGAACAGAACCACATTGGTGGCCTTGAAGTATTTTCGCATGGTCGTTTCCCTTGGGGTTTGTCGGCTCGTCGTCGGCCCCCGATCGTCGTTTCGCCGAGGCCCATGTGGTTTTCGGCAACATCGAAAACAGACGAGGCCGGTGCGCCTTGCTGTCGCGCGTCCTGCCGGTTACCGGGCCGCAGCCCGCGCCGGCGTCTTTTCGGCGGCGGCCAGATAGGTCATGGCGGCCTGCACGCCCCCGTCGCAGTGCGGGATTTCGGCAAGACCGAGGCCCATTTCGACGCCCGTGAGCGCGCCGAGAACCGTCAGATCGTTGGTGTCTCCGAGGTGCCCGATCCGGAAAACCTTGTCGGCAAGCCTGGTGAGGCCGGTGCCGAGCGACATGTTGAAGTTCTCGAGCACCACCTGGCGCAGGCGGTCGGCGCTATGCCCGGCCGGCACGAGCACGGCGGTCAGCACCGGCGAATAGTATTTCGGATCCTTGCAGAGGATATCGAGACCCCATGCGCGCACCGCCCGCCGCACGGATTCGGCGTGCCGTTCATGGCGCGCGAAGACCGCATCGAGCCCTTCTTCGTTGAGCATCTCGATGGCGGCATCGAGCCCGTAAAGCAGGGTCGTCGCCGGCGTATAGGGAAAGAAGCCTTGCGCATTGGGGCCGGCCATTTCGGCCCACGACCAATAGAGCTTCGGAAAAGTCGACGCCGCCGCGGCCTCGAGGGCCTTCTGGCTGACGGCGTTGAACGACAGGCCCGGCGGAAGCATCAGGCCCTTCTGCGAGCACGCAATGGTGACGTCGACCCCCCATTCGTCGTGCCGGTAATCGATCGAGCCGAGCGAGGAAATCGTATCCACCAGGAGAAGCGCCGGATGCCTCGCGGCGTCGATGGCGCGGCGGACCTCGTCGATGCGCGAGGTCGCTCCGGTCGAGGTCTCGTTGTGGACGACGCAGACCGCCTTGATGTGGTGCGCCGAATCTTCGAGCAGGCGTGTCTCGATCGCGCCGGCATCCGCGCCCGAGCGCCAGTCCGAGGCGATGAATTCGGGCCGCAGCGAGAGCTTCAAGGCCATGTTCTTCCACAGCGTCGCAAAATGGCCGGTCTCGAACATCAGGACCTTGTCGCCGGGCGACAGCGTATTGACGAGCGCCGCCTCCCACGCGCCGGTGCCCGACGCCGGGAACACGAAGACGCTGCTCTTCGTCTTGAAGATCCCCTTGAGACCCTCGAGCACGCGCCGCGCGAGCGCCTGAAACTCCGGTCCGCGGTGGTCGAGGACTGGCATATCCATCGCGCGCAGGACGCGGTCCGGCACCGGCGTGGGACCGGGAATCTGAAGGAAATGCCGCCCAGGCGTGCGCGGCTTCACGTTTCTCATGGGGCTTCCTCCGACGAATTTCAGGGTCTCGTTTGTGGTTCTGAATACTTAATTATGAATTCAGAACTGGGTCAAGGCGAGCATAGATCGGTCTTGTTTGCGCCGTCCTCTACGCCGTTCCGCGCACGGCGGTGCTCGGCGCGATCCTCACGACCGGCCTGCTCGGCGGAGCCATCGCCAGCAAGATGCGGCTGGAGCAGCCCCTCTTCAGCCAGGTCCTGTTCGGCGTCTATGTCGGGGTCCTGGCCTGGGGCGGCCTCTACTTGCGCGACGGGCGGCTGCGCGTCCTTTTCCCCCTGCGCCGCGGCCCGACGACCTGACTGCGGCGACCATCCCCACAGATTGAACAACCATCCCGCAAAGGAACGGAAGCATGTAGGGCGGAATAGCCAACGGGTCGGCGCGAAGCGCCGCCCGATGACAGGCTCCGCGTATTCCGCCGTTCGGCGGCCGAACGGCGGGTTAGGGCGTTGCGTGACCAAGCGCGCAAATCAGCCGCAGCGGTGGCGGCCGGCCGTGTAAATGCCGTGGAGAGCGGCCGACCAGTGGGCGGTGACCTGGCGCCAGTCGCGGTAGGCATTGGCACCGTGCCGGGCCTGGGCGTCGAGCTCGACCTGGATCGCGGGAAGGTCCAGCCCCGTGAGGACGCCGTCGCGCACGATTTCGCGGCCAGCGACCCTCAGCGACCTCAGCGCGCGCTTGGTGGCCCGTTGCGCGACCAGGGCCGCGTCGTCGCTGTCGATCACGATGTCGGCGTCGAAAGCCGAGCGGTCGAGAACCATCACATCGCCCGGGGCGCCTGGCGTGAGGGCGCGGTCGCGCAAGGCCTCGCCGGTGATCGCGAAGCGGCCGCCGTGGCAGGCGGCATCGAGCAGCGTGCCCAGCGGCAGGCCGTCCTGCAGGCCGGTGCCGTGATGCAGCAGATAAGTCAGGCGTAGTTCGCGAAAGGCGTCGTCATCGTCATCCAGGCTGAAGCCATCGAGCCCGGTGGCGAGGGACACCCCGCGCCGAGCCATCTCGGCCATCGGGGCGATACCGTTGCGCAGATGCAGGTTGGAGCTGGTGTTGACCGAGATCGTGACGCCGCGTTCGGCCAGCAACTCCATCTCCTCCGCGCGCAGCCAGGCGGCGTGGGCGACGGACAGCCGGGGCGTGAGCAAGCCGATCTCGTCCAGGTAGCGCACGGGGCCGCGGGGGTGCCGGGCGTCGAGGAATTCCCGCTGCGTGGGCGATTCGAGCAGATGCATATGGACGCGGCGGCCGGTCGTGGCGGAGCGTTCCGCGATGCCGCGCAAGAGGGCGTCGGAACACCATTCCAGACCGTAGGGGCCGTATTGGACGTCGACCAATGGATCGCTGAGGCTGGCGGCGAACTCCTCGAAGCGGTTCAGCTGCTCGGTCGGACTGATGACGCGGTCGGCGACGATGCGCTGCTCGATAGCGGCGCGGGCAACCCCGGGCAGCGCGGCGAGAACGGTCGCGTCCGGGGCGTAACCAAGGAGGTGAGTGTCGCGCATCGAGACGGCGATGGCGGCGCGGACACCGACGGCGCGGATGGCGCGCAGGACGTCGCCCAGCTCTTCGCCGAGGCGGGCGGGACGCTGGGGGCGGGTATAGTGAATCATGACAGCGCCGCAACCGCCCAAGGCTTGGCGCCCGAGCGCGGCTGCGGCGACGAGATAGGGGTCGCACACCGGTGTGTTGCTCATGGTGGCGAGCCACAGCTCGAGCGGGAGGTCGTAAGCGCCGAGCGCGGTGGGGCGAACGCCGCGGACATGGTCGTGGGCGTTGGCGAACGGCGGCATCAGAATTTGCCTGGCGGTGGCCGAAGCATCCGAGGCTTGGACATCGGCGACGTGCTCGGCCGCGAGGGTGAGGCGGGAGGGCGTGCAGCAAGTGCAACCCGCGCCGAAGCGTAGGAGGCGGCCGTCCAGGACCATTTCGTCGCCAAACTCGCCGCCTCGGTCTTCCATGATCACCCCATCCCTGCTATCGATCATAGGCCGAATGATAGCGATATTGGTAGATGATCGATGATTCATGATATAGTCGATTCTTTAGGCAGCACTTGCCCGATTAAGCGGCAGGGACAGCGATGAGCACTGCCTTAGCCCCCGCGCCGCAGAGCACGCAGGACGCCATCGCGTCCGACATTCTGGGCGGCCGGCTCGCGCCGGATAGCTGGCTCCGTCTGGCAGTGTTGCGCACCACCTATGGCATCGGCCTCGGCCCATTGCGGGAGGCCATGGCGAACCTGGTCGGGCGGGGGCTGGTGATCCAGGAGGCGCAGCGGGGGTTCCGGGTGGCGCCGGTGTCGCTGCCGGACTTACTGGACCTGTGCGAAACGCGGACGATGCTGGAATGTCGAGCTCTGCGGGCGGCGCTGGCGGCCGGCAGCGTAGATTGGGAGGCGAGCATATTGGCGGCTTGGCACCGCCTGTCGCGCCACCCGCGCACGGCGGACCGGCTGATTGATGAGGACTGGGAGGCGCGGCATCGCGCGTTCCACTTCGCACTCCTGGCGGCCTGCCCCTCGCCGCGCTTGGTCGCATTCTGCCACCAGCTTTACGACCAGTTCGACCGCTACCGGCGGCTGGCGGTGCTGGCGGCGGGGCGGCATCCGACGATCGATCCCATCGAGGCGGCGCTGGTGGAGGCCGTGCTCGCGCAAGACGCGGACACAGCGCTGGCGCTGACGGCGCGGCATATCGCCGACAGCACGGCGCAGATTCGCCAACTGGGCACGCCACGCTGGTTCGCGGCGGAGGCTGGTACGGAAGTTGCGTTAGACGGCCCGAGGGGCCGGAACAAGCCGGCATAACCCCCCATCTGGATCAGCACGAGGAGGTTTCACGATGCCGGCATTGCGCACGTCACGACGTCAGGTTCTCGCCGGATCGGCCGCCTTGGTTTTGGGTATGCCGTTCGTGCGCCGCTCGGCCGCGGCGGATGCGGCGGTGGCGTTCCAGCTCTCATGGATCAAGAGCATTCAGTATGGCGGATATTTTGCCGGGATCGAGACGGGAACCTACGCGAAGCTCGGGATCGCGCCGACATTCAACTCGGGCGGCCCGAATGTGGATGCGGTGGCGAACGTGGCGGCCGGGCAGTCCCAGCTGGGGGACCGGCCGATCGGGCCGCTGATCCTGGCGCGCGATAAAGGCATCCCGATCAAGGTGATCGCCACCGTGTTCCAACGCAGCCCGCTGGCGGTGATGAGCCTGGCAGCGAAGCCGATTCGCACGGTCAAGGAATTGGCGGGCAAGACGGTCGCCGTGTCGACGTCCAGTCGACCGTTGTTGGCAAACATGCTGCGAGACGCGGGGATGGACCCGCAAAGCGTCAGTATCGTTCCGTCCGCGCCGGACCCTTCCGCGCTGGTTTCCGGCCAGATCGACGCCTATGTCGGATATTCCACCAACCAGGGCGTGATGCTGCAGACGCGTGGCGTGGAGATCTTTGCCCTGAACGCGCACGATCTGGGCATGCCGGAAACGGCCGGGACGATCTATGGTCGCGAGGATTTCCTGGCCGGCAATCGGGACCTGGTGGTGCGGTTTCTGCGCGCCACGATGGCGGGTTGGCGCTGGGCGCTCGACCACAAGGACGAGACAGCAACCCTGATGGTGCAGAAGTACGGGGCGCCGGGGTTGGACTTGAAGGCGCAGCGTACCGAGCTGTTGGCGAGCGAGCCGTTCATCACCGCTAATCCCAAAGGGCTGCTGGCCATCGATCCGGCGTTGTACGACCGGATCATCGGGCTGTATCGCAAGGTCGACATGATCAAATCGCCGATGACCGCGGCCGATCTGTGCGATCCGAGCTATGTCGACGCCGCCCTCGCGGCCTGAGCATGGCTTCGCGCGACCTAGTCATCGATCGCGTCACGCTCGTGTTCCACGGCCGGGGAGACCCGGTGATCGCTCTCGACCGGGCCAGCCTGGCGCTGCCGGGCGGAGGCTTCGGGGCGATCATCGGTCCGTCCGGCTGCGGCAAGTCCACGCTGCTGCGACTGGTGGCGGACATCTTGCGGCCGGATGCGGGGAGCATTCGTCTGGGCGGGCAAACCCAGCGGCAAGCGCGGCAGGAGCATGCGATCGGCTTCGTGTTCCAGCAGCCGACCCTGCTGCCATGGCGCAGCGTGCTGCAGAACGTTGAGCTCCCGCTGGCCATCGTGGGCCGTCGGAGCGGACGGGAAGGCGCGCTGTCGCCGGCCGAGCTGATCGAGCTGGTCGGGTTGAAGGGGTTCGAGAACGCGTTGCCGGGCGAGCTTTCGGGGGGCATGCAGCAACGGGCCGCCATCGCGCGCGCGCTGGTGCTGCGGCCCGACATCCTGCTGCTGGACGAGCCGTTCGGCGCGCTGGACGAGATCACCCGGCAGCGGATGAACATCGAACTGCTGCGGATCTGGGCCGAGAGCGGGACGACCGCGCTGCTGGTGACTCACTCGATCGCCGAGGCGGTGTTCATGGCGGACCGGGTGTTCGTGATGTCGCCGCGGCCCGGGCGGGTGTCGCAAACGGTGGAGGTCGCACTGCCGCGGCCGCGCACCCTCGACATGATGCGTTCTCCAGAGCTGTTCGCGTCGGCCAACGAGGTGCGGGACGGATTGTTCGGGCGAACCGGCGAGGAGTCGGCGGTCAACGTGGAGAGCTGGTGACATGCGCCGGCTTTGGGTGACGACGCTGCCGACCTTGATGTTGCTGGTGGGGCTGGAGGGCTTGAAACGTGCCGGGGCGCTGCCGGTGTTCCTCCCCGGGCCCTGGCAGGTGCTGGCGGCCGCTTGGGCGCATCCTCGGCTGCTGTGGGACAATTTGCTGCCGACCGCCGGGACGGCGACACAAGGGTTCGCCATCGCCGCGGTGGTGACGCTTGTCGCGGCCGGGATCGCGACGGCCCTGCGGCCGGTGTGGGGCGCGGTCTACGGGCTCGGAGTGGTGCTGCATGCGATTCCGGTGATTGCGACGGCGCCGTTGCTGGCCTTGTGGCTCGGCACCGGCGCCAGGATGCATGTCGTGATCGTGGCACTGGCTGCGCAATTCCCGTTGCTGGTGGGAGCGATGCAAGGGCTGGCGGCGGCGGACGCGCAGCAGGTCGAGATGCTGCACTGCCTGTCGGCCAGCCGGTGGCAGATGTTCCGCTATCTGCAGTTGCCATCGGCACTGCCGTTGTTGTTCGCCGGCTTCAAAGTGGCGACGCCCTTGGCGGTGCTCGGGGCCGTCACGGCGGAGTGGGCGGGGGCGGACCGCGGAATTGGCGCGATGATGCTGAATGCCCTGTTCTCCTACGACATCGTCACGGTGTGGCTGGCGGTGCTGACGTGCTGCGGTTTCGCGGGATTAGCCTATGCGGCGTGGAGCTTGATCGAGCGGACCGCGCTGCGATGGAATCGGACGGTGGAGCTGCCGACGTGAGGAACTGGCTGCGAGGCACGGTACTGGTGATGGCCGCGGCGGCGGTACTGGTCATGGTCTGGCAAGCGGCGGTGACCGCGTATCGGGTGCCGGCCTACCTGGTGCCGGCGCCGGACGCGGTTTGGCACAGCGCCGTCCTGCATTGGCAGGTGTTGCTGCGGCAGACCGGGACGACGCTGGGGGCGGCCTCGCTCGGGCTGCTGGTGAGCAGCCTGTTCGCCGCCGGAGCGGCGATGCTGTTCACCGTCTCGCGCGATGCCGAGCAGGCGATGACGCCGTTGTTGCTGGCGTTCCGGACCGCGCCGGTGGCGGCCGTGGCGCCGCTGATCATGCTGTTCACCGGGCGCGGGATCGCCACCAGCGTCGTGGTGGTGACGATCGTTTCGTTCTTTCCGATCTTCGTGAATCTGCGGCGTGGCCTGGTCAGCGTCGAGCGCGGGGCGTTGGAGCTGTTTCATGTGCACGATGCCTCGGTGTGGCAGCAGGTCGTGTTGCTGCGGCTGCCGGCGGCGCTGCCGTTCCTGTTCACCGGACTGAGAGTTGCAGCCGGCAGCGCGGTGCTCGGGGCGATGCTGTCCGAGTGGATCACCGGAACGCGCGGATTGGGCAACTTGATCCTGGAGTCCTCGGAGATGCGGGAAGTGGAGCTGCTGTGGAGCGCGGTGGTGACGGCGGTCATCAGCGGGCTGGTCGTGTTCGGTCTGACGAGCCTGGGCGAGGCGCGGGCGACGCGCTGGCGCCGGGCCGGCGCGCGGACGGGCTGAGGCGATGCGGCTCTTGTCGGAGGCGGACGTCGAGCGGCTGACCGATCCGGAGCTGGCGATCCGCGCGGCGGCGGAAGCTTTCCGGATGCAGGCCGCGGGCGCAGCAGCGGGACCAGGCGCTTTGGGGCGACTGGATCTGCGGCAGCCGGGAGCGGGGCTGCTGGCACTGGCCGGGTTCGCGGGAGATTCACTGCTCGTGAAGACGAACGTGCACGCGCATCCGGCGGGCGGTCATCGGAAGGGCGGAAGCCTGGTGACGTTGTGGGACGCGGCACAGGCTCGCCCTGTGGCGTTGATCGCGGCCCGCGGATTCAACGGGCACCGGACGGCGGCAGGCTTTGCGGCGGCGGCGCGGCTGCTGGCGCGAGCGGATGCCTCGGTGCTGACGGTGTTCGGAGCGGGACGGCTGGCGCGATCGACGCTGCGCTATCTGGTCGGCGTGCGGCCGATCCGGCGGGCGCTGATCGTGGGACGCACGCCGGGCCGGGCCGAGGCGCTGGCGGCCGAGGCGCGGACATGGGCGGAGTTCGACGGCGTGGCGGTCGAGGCTTGCGACGATCCGGCGGAGGCCGCCGCGTGCGCCGACATCATCGCGACCACGACGACGGCGGACAACCCCGTGTTCCCGGGGGCCGTGGTGCGGCCGGGAACCTTCGTGGTGTTGGGCGGGGCCAATCGGCCGACGGCGCGAGAGGCGGATGACGACTTGATACGACGGGCCATGATTTACCCGGACCATCGCAAGGAGGCGCTGGCGAAGGCAGGAGACCTGATGTTGCCGCTCGCGGCCGGGACCATCAAGGGGAAGGCCATCGGGGCGGAGATCGGGGCCTTGCTGGGAGGGCCGGCGCCGGCGCTGCCGGCCGGCTTCGTGTCGGTGTTCAAGTCGATCGGCATCGCGCGCCAGGACCTGATGCTGGCGCAAGCGCTGCTGCGGCGGGCGGAGCAGCAAGGCGTGGGAACGGTGCTGGACCTGGAAGGCTTGGCCGCGTGAGCGCGCTGCTGATCCGCGGGGCCACAATCCTGACGCTCGATAGCGGCGATCGGGTGATCGAGGACGGGCATGTGCTGGTGCGCGATGGCGTCATCGCGGCGGTGGGGGATGGCGATGCGGTGGCCGAGCCCGGCATGCGGGTGATCGAGGGACGCGGGCTGCTGCTGGCGCCGGGGCTCGTGAATGCACACACCCATTCGCAGTCGAGCACACTGTCGGGGTTCGGCGATCGGCTGAGCCATCCGGCGTTCATGTGGCTGACGCAGGCGCACACCGCGCGGCGCACGCCGGACGAGACGCGGCTGGCGGTGCTGCTGACGGCATGGGCGGCGCTGAGCACGGGCACGACGGCTCTGATCGACCATTTCCCGGGACAGCGATTCTCCTCAGCCGACATCGAAGCGGCGCTGTCGGCGTGGCACGAGACCGGGATGCGGGCCGTGCTGGGGTTGCGCTTCTTCGACGGCGAATTCGCCGACATCTTTCCGGCCCCGGGGGTGCTGGCCCCGGCCATGGTGGCGGCGTTGCAGGAGGTCGAATTGTTGCGGCCGCAGCCGCTCGGGGAGCTGCGGGAGTTGGCCGCCGACGCGATCGGGCGGTGGCATGGGCGGGATGGGCGGATCGGCGTATTTCCGGCGCCGTCCAATCCCGACCGATGCTCGGACGCGGCGCTGCTGCTGTGTGCCGAATTGGCCGAGCGATACGATACGGGCATCCATACGCACCTGCTGGAGACGCAGAAGCAGGCGACGTTGGCGCAGGCTCGCTATGGGACGACGACGGTCGCCCATCTGCGGGAGCTGGAAGTTTTGTCGGACCGGTGGTCCTGCGCGCACTGCGTATGGCTGAGCGAGGCGGATATCGGGCTCATGGTCCAGGCGGACGCGGTGGCAGTGCTCTGCCCCGAGAGCAATGCGCGATTGGGCGTGGGTACAGCTGCGATCCCGGCGATGCGGAATGCCGGCATGCGGTTGGCGCTGGGGACGGATGGATCGGGAGCCAACGACAACCAATCGATGCATGAAGCCATGCGGGCGGCGGCGACGCTGCACCGTGCCGGGCTGACGGAGCGCGGCGACTGGGTTTCGGCGCGGCAGGCGCTGGCGATGGCGACCATCGGTGGGGCGGCGGCGCTGCGACAACAGAAGGTGGGGGCGATCGCGCCGGGGTGGGCGGCGGACCTGGTGCTGTACCGGCTGGACCATCCGGCCTGGACGCCGCTGAACGACCCACCGTGCCAGATGGTGTTTTCAGAATCCGGCAGCGCCGTCGAGACGGTGATCGTGGCGGGAGAGGTGCTGCTGGATGGCGGCCGGCCCACGCGCTTCGACCCAATGGCGTTGGCGCAGGAGGTCCGAGCGATGGCGGTTTCCTTGCGGCGGCGGAATGCGGACCTGTTTGCCGTCGCCACGGCGATCGCGGAGCGCGTGCCATGAGGATGGCGGACCTGCTGATCACGGGCGGTACCTTGGTTTCGCCCGACGGAGAGGTGGCGGCCGACCTCGTCGTGCGAGACGGGCGGATCGAGGATATCCTGGCTGCGGGCAGCGAGTCGGCGGCGCGCGAGGTGATCGAAGCCGACGGGCTGCACGTGCTGCCGGGGGCGATCGATGTCCACACGCATGTGCGCGATCCCGGCCTGACCTGGAAGGAGACCTGGACAACCGCGAGCCAGGCGGCAGCCGTGGGCGGCGTCACGACCATCTTCGACATGCCAAACACCGACCCGGTCGTGGCGAACCCCGAGGCGGTGCGGCAAAAGCTCGACATCGCAGCGGCGCAGAGCTGCACCGATCACGGCGTGTATGGGGTGGTGATCGAGGACACGCTCGATCGGCTGCGGCCGATGCACGCGGCTGGGGCGGTGGCGTTCAAGCTGATGCTGGCGACCGATCACCCGCGCATCCCGGTGCCGTCCGACGGTGCGGTTCTGGAGGCGCTGGAGACGCTGGCGACGATGGGTCTGCGCACGACGGTGCATGCGGAGAATAACCCGATACTGCGATGGCGGGAGCATCGGCTGCGCGCGGCCGGGCGCTCGGACGCGGCGGCCCACCTGGAGCAGCACATCGACATTGCCGCGGTGGAGGCAACCAGCAGGATCGCGCTGTTCGCCGAGTGGACCGGCGCCAAGGTGCATATCGCGCACGAGAACACGCGGCATTCGCTGCCGGTGATCCAGGCCGCGAAGGCGCGCGGTGTGGATCTGACGGTGGAGACGTGCCCGCACTATTTGCTGCTGTCGACCGAAGACGGTGTTCGGGTCGGTGCGAATGCGATGCGGGTGAAGCCGCCGGTGCGCGAGCCGGGGCATGCCGGGCCGTTGTTCGAGGCGCTGCGGTCCGGATTGATCGACATATTGTCCACCGACCATGCGCCGCATCTGCCGGAGGAGAAGCGGCGGCCGTCGATCTGGGAGTGCGCGCCGGGATTCCCAGGGGTGGAGACCTCGATGGCGTTGATGCTGCGGGAGGTGAATGCCGGGCGACTGACGTTGAGCCAGTATGTGCGGATGGCGTGTGCGGCACCGGCACGGGCCTTCGGGTTGGCGCGGAAGGGACATCTGAGCGTCGGGGCGGATGCGGATATCGTGCTGGTCGACATGACTCGGCGAGGCATCGTGACGGCGGCCGGGCTGCATTCATTGGGCAATCTGACGCCGTACGAAGGGTTCGAGCTGCATGGGATGCCGGTGCGAACACTGGTGCGGGGCCGAACGGTGGCGCTGGATGGACAGCCGCTGCCAGCGGTGGGATGGGGCCGCAACGTCATCTAGTCCAGCGGCACCGGGCAACACACTTTTGCAATTCGGAGGATAGTCCGATGAGAGCGATCCGCGTCACAGCCGGACCCTACGGGTTTACGGCCCGATTGGAGTTGGCCGCAGCGCCCAAGACCTGCGCCGCCTTCTTGCGTTTGCTGCCCTACCGTCAGCGGATCATTCATGTCCGCTGGAGCGGGGAAGCCTGTTGGATCCCTTTGGGCGATCTGGATCTCGGGCTCGGCTACGAAAACCACACCAGCTATCCCGCTCCCGGACAGGTGCTGCTCTATCCCGGCGGAATCAGCGAGACAGAGATCCTGCTGGCCTATGGCGGCGTTGCCTTCGCCAGCAAGATGGGACCGCTGGCGGGCAATCATTTCCTGACGATCACTGAAGGCTGCGAGAAGCTTGTGGACCTCGGCAAGCTCGTGCTGTGGCATGGGGCGCAGGACATCACGTTCGAAGCGATCGATTGAGGCGGCACGGCAGAGACATTGCATACAATCAAGCACTGAGTATGTGAGTGGTTGGTTTATCCGCGCCCGACAATGCAATGCGTTCCAGCCGACCTTCTGCAATTGGCCCGATTCGGACCTCCCGGGATCGGCAGTCAACCAACGAAACGAAGCCCAGGGAAGCGCACGAATACAGGAATGCGCGGCTGCTCAGTCCAGTTTCACCCCGGCGGCTTTGATCAGCGTACCCCAGTGCTTGAGATCATCCTGTATAAGTTGCGCGAATTGATCCGGCGTCAGCTCGACGCGTTCGAAGCTGTTGGCTTCGAAGAATTCACGCGATTGCGGCAAGTCCAGAACCTTGGCGACGTCGGCATGAATCCTTTTGACCAGATCGGGCGCCATGTTCGCCGGCCCCCACATCGCGAACCAGCCGGTGGTCGAGAAGCCGGGTACTCCCTGCTCCGCCACCGTCGGCAGCCGTGAACGCAGCGCCGCACGCTTCTCACCGGCCGCAGCGATAATCCTGATCTTGCCATCCTTCTCATGGGCCTCGACGCTGCCGAGAGGGATCAACGCGACTCCGACGTCACCGGTCATCAGTGCGATCGTGGCCTGCGGCGCGCCGCGATATGGGATATGCACGATGTCGGTCCCGGTTCTCGCTTTGAAGTCCTCCATGCTGAGATGGGAATAGTGGCCGACGCCGAACGATCCATAGCTCAGGCTCCCTGGCTTCGCTTTCGCAACTGCGATCAATTCCCCCACGTTATGGACGGGAAGCAAGGGGTTGACCGCCAGCACCGGCGTGATGCGGCACAGCACGATGATGGGCGTGAGCTCCTTGACCGGGTTGAATGGCAATTTGCTGAAAAGGTGCGGGCTGGCGGTGGCCATGGCGTCCGGAGCAACCAGCAACGTAAGGCCGTCCGGTGGGGAGAGCGCCACCGCCTGCGCGCCGGCGGCGTAGTTTACGCTCGCACGATTTTCGACCACGACCGTCTGGCCCCAGGCTTCCGTCAATCGCTGGGCCACGATGCGCGCCATGGCGTCGGTCACACCGCCGGCCGGCACTGCGACGACGAGCTTGACGGCCCGGCTCGGAAAGGTCTGAGCCATGGCCGGCCCGCTTGTGTTGGTGAACAGCGCCAGCGCAGCTGCAAGCAGCGCAGCTTTGGTCGAAGAATCCCACATTGACATGTTCCTTCCCTCAGGATTGGGCTTCGGCGCGACCGCTGGGCCGTCCCGCCGTTGCCGGGCTGTCAAGCTGTCCCGACCTCAAGCCATTCGATGGTGTACGGAAAGGCATACTGCCCCATGACCCCATCGATGGTTGCAGCCAAGACACCGCGATCTGCTCCTGGCGGCGGCGCCAACCCGATCGAAACCTGCGTACCTTGCCGCGGGTGCTGCCGCACGGACACCTTCAGGCGGCCCTCTTCGCATGACAGGCCGATCGCTGTTGACAGCACCGAACGGAAGGTGAGCTCGGCAATCTGCTTCCGCAACGCCGCCTTGTCGGGCTTGCCGACGTCGGTCAGCGGGAGCTTGTCGACGAGAAGGATCTCCTTCGGTATGGCGGCGCGTTCGGCGATGCAGCCCGCGAGGTATGCAATCAAGTCGGAGGGCGCGGCGCGCGATCCCGGCACGAGCTGGACAAAAGCGACGGGCAGTTCGCCCGCATGGGCGTCGGGCTTGCCGACGGCGGCGGCGTGCAGAACGTCCGAAGACTGCAGCAGAGGCTCCTCGATCAATGCGGGATCAATGTTGTGGCCGCCGCGGATGATGACGTCCTTGGCCCGTCCGGTGACGAACACGTAGCCGTCAGCGTCGATGCGCCCCAGGTCGCCGGTGATCAGCCAACCGTCCCCGGTGCGGGCGCCTCGGTCATGCTCCGGATTGACATAGCCGGGCGTGAGACCCGGACCTCTGATCTGCAGCATGCCGATCTCGGCCGGGCCGCATCGCCGCGCCGTCCGGTCGGGCCCGTCGATCATGGCGCGAATCTGCGTATAGGGCAGACGAATGCCCGAGCTTCCTTCCTTCGTTTCGCCATCGCGCGGGTCGATCGCGATGCTCGCCGTGTTCTCGGTCATTCCATACGAATTGAGCACGCGCACGCCCGAGATTTGCTCGAAGCGCCTCCGAATCGGTATCGGCATCGCGCTCGAGCCCGTCACGAAATATGGTTTCAGCGACGAAAGGTCGTCGCCTTGCGGGGGCGATTTCGTCAGCACGGCGAGGGTCGTGGGCACGCCGGACAGGCGTGTCACCCGGTACTTTTCGACGAAGCGCCAATAGTTGGCGATAAAGCGCTTGTCACGCGCCCCCATGACGCTCGGGATGACGAAGCTGGCGCCGCTGGCCAGCGGGGGTATGCAGCGGCCCATGAGCCCGCCGGAATGGAACATCGGCGAATCGTGAAAAGCCACTTCGCCGACGACCGCCCTGTAGGCGAGCTGCGAAGCCCAGTGTCGATAAGACGCATTCCGGTGCGACATCCGAACGATCTTCGGCAAACCGGTCGTTCCGCCGGAATGCATGTAGACGGCGATGTCGTCGCCCGTCCTTGTCGGGAGGGTCACAGGTTCGCCGGACCGGCCGTTGATGTGCGCCTCCAGATCCGTATCCGGCAGAACCTCGCCCTCGGGACCCGCGACTGACCAGATCGCCGTGCCGGGCGCCAGATCGCCCGCAATGGTCATCAACGATTCCCAGATTCTGAAACCCGGCGTTGGCCCGAGCGCGATCACCGCTTTGGCCTTGGCCTCCTTGAGCAGGTGGAGCACATGCCGGGGCTCCAGCATCCAGTTCAAGGGGAAGGCGATGCCCGCCGCCATCGCGCCGAGGATCGACCAATAGATCGCCGGGACACCCGGGAGCAAAACGGCGACGACATCGGCGCGGCCGATTCCGCCGGCACGGAGGAAAGAGGCGGTGCGTGCCAAATTCCGGCGCAACGCGGCGAACGATATCTCGGCTGCCGGACTGTCGACGTTTCCATCCGGTATGTAAAAGATCGCCGTATCGTCCGGATCACGCGCGGCCAATCCGAGTGCGATGCGATGCGAGATGTCGACGATTCCCAGGCGTTGGTCGAGCGGGATTCGCTCGATCGCTTCGACGTCGGCCAGGCATCGCAGTGGCTGGTCGAGCAGAGCAGCGTCCGCCGTCTCGGGCACGACTGCCGCGACGCCTTGCCGCTGAACACCGCCGGGCTCGACAGACTTCGGGACGACCATTGACTCGCTCAGCCTTGTGAAGATCGCTTCACCACTTCGACGGCAGCACCGTCATCCTGGGCCACGCGCCGAGAGTCTTGCGAACACGAGCAGCGATACACAGGCGAGAAGCGGGGCGATGCCGCTGATTTGAAAGAGCTGGCTTGGCGTCATCCCCTGGGAGACCAGCACGCCGCCCACCAATGGCCCGGCCAAGGACCCGGACCGCCCGACAACCTGCGACCAGCCGACGCCGGTGCCGCGGATGGAGGTCGGATAGTAGTTGGTGATGTAGGCATTCAGCGAAAGCTGCACGCCGATGACGAAGAATCCGCTCAGGAATATCGCACCCATGATCGGCCAAAACGCCGTTCCGACGTAGCCGATCGAAAACACGGCCAGCGCGCCGACGAAATAGGCCGCGATCAAGATGACGATCGGTCTTCCGATTTTCCGGTCGATAAGCTGCGTCCACAGGATACTGCCGAAGATGCCGGAAAGGTTGAATATGATCGTCCCCATCAATGCGTGCTGGAGCGGCAATCCTGCCTGACTCAGCAGCAGCGGGATCCAATTGATGAAAAGATAGACCAGCATCAGGCTCATGAAGAAGGCGAGGCAGAGAAACACGCTGCCGACCGCGAGGCCGTCTCTGAAAAGCTGCGATATTTGTCCTCGGCCTGGCTGTCCTTCATCGAGGAAAAAGACGCTGTTGCCGTCAACATGCTGGCGAGGATTGATCTTTTGGAGAATCGAGGCGACCGCCGCCGCTTTCGGACGCGCCACGATCAAAAACTTGATCGACTCGGGCAGCGCGACGACGATGAGGGGCACCAGGCAAAGCGGGAGGATGCCGCCGACGACGAATACCGACGTCCAGCCGAATTTCGAGATCAGTGGCACGCTGATAATTCCACCGAGAACCGCCCCGAGCGCGAACCCGCTCCAGGCGATCGCGATCAGGGTCGAGCGCTTTCGGGCCGGCGCATATTCGGCGACCAGCGCCATGACGTTGGGAATCGCCCCGCCCAATCCGATGCCGCAGAGCAGCCGGAGGACGATGAAGGGCGTGATCGACGGCGCATAGGCGGACGCGATGTTGAGCACGCCGAACCAGACCACGCACAGGACCAGAATTCGCTTTCGGCCGAACTTGTCCCCGAGAAGTCCGAACACGAATGCCCCCGCCATGGCGCCGAGCAGGACCGCCGCGAAGACCGGGCCGAAGCTGCCGGGCGGGAGCTTCCATTCGGACGCGATGCTCGGAGCCACATAGGCGACCGCCTGCGTGTCGAAACCGTCGCACATGATGATGAGGACGCAGATCGTAAAAATCACATATTGAAAGCGGCTGATCGCGCCGCCGTTGATGACGGCGGCGACATCGATCCTCGCACTGTCGGCCATGGCGTTCCCCCCCGATTCTATGAGCCTATTTTTTCTTGCAACCGTTTCTTGAAGAGCAGCTCGCCCCTTCCGTCCGTCGCTAGGCGCGCTTTTCGTCGAAGTAGGCGAGAGTGCCCCTCGTCACCACGTCGTCGCCGTCCAGCACTTGGTCGGGCTCGATGTCGGTCGCCGACCCCAGCCGCTCGTATATTGGAGCAAAATCCTGATAGCAATCGTCCAGCAGCTTTTCGAAGCTCTCGATCACGAAATAGGTCTGCTGGAAATCGTCGATCAGATATTTGGTGCGCATGACGCGTTCGAGATCGAAGGCAATCCGATTGGGCGAATGGCTTTCGAGCGCGAAGACGCTTTCCGTGGTGGACGACATGATTCCGGCGCCGAAGATGCGCAGGCCGGCCGGCGTCCGGAGCAATCCGAATTCGACCGTGTACCAGTAGAGCCGCGCCAGATTCGGCAGCCGGCCGAGCGAGATCGCACGCTGCCCGCCCTTGCCATAGGCCTGCATGAAATTCGAATAGACCGGGTTCGCCAGCAGCGGCACATGGCCGAAAACATCGTGGAAGACGTCCGGCTCCTCGAGATAATCCATCTCCTGTTCGGAGCGGATGAAGGCGCCGGCCGGGAATCGGCGGTTCGCCAGGTGATCGAAGAAGACATCGTCGGGAACGAGCTCGGCGACCGGAACGACGCGCCAGCCGGTGATCTTGTCGAGCCGATCGCTCAACCGTTCCATGTCGGGGATGCCGGATTCGGAGAGCTTGAGCGTGTGCATCATCGCGGTGAACTCGTCGCAGGCACGCTCGTGCAGCACCGCCTGTGATCGCTTGAACAGACGATCCCAGCGATCGTGCTCCGCGGCCGAATAGGACGGCCAGTCCTGGTCGATGGTGTAATCCGGATTGCGCGGCGCGTTGCGGTACCGGTTCTTCGACCCCGACTCGATGGCTTTGTCCGTGACCGCGACCGACATGTGGCTCTCCCGAGAGGCGTGAGCGGCTAAGCCGTCAGCACGCCGCGGCGGATCTGGTCTTCCTCGATCGATTCGAAAAGCGCCTTGAAGTTCCCCTCCCCGAATCCGTCGTCGCCCTTCCGTTGGATGAACTCGAAGAAGATCGGGCCAATGACGGCTTTGGAGAAGACCTGCAGGAGTATCTTGGTCGCGCCCCCGTCGACGACGCCCTCGCCGTCAATGAGGATGCCGTGCTGCTTCATGCGCTCGACCGGCTCGGCGTGCCCGCGCACCCGCTGGAAGCTTTTCTCGTAATACGCGCTCGGGGGCCCGGGCATGAACTGCAGGCCGTTGGCCGCCAGGGCATCGGTCGCCTCGTAGATCGCATCGGTGCCGACGGCGATGTGCTGGATGCCCTCGCCATGGTACTCCCGCAGATATTCCTCGATCTGGGAGTTCTCGTCGGCGGATTCGTTGATCGGGATGCGAATGCGCTCGCACGGGCTCGTGAGGGCCCGCGAGAACAGGCCGGTATGCTTGCCCTCGATGTCGAAAAAACGGATTTGTCGAAAGTGAAACAGCTTCGTGTAGAAGCCGAACCATGTGTCCATGTTGCCGCGTTTCACGTTGTGGGTCAGATGATCGAGATAGTGAAAACCAACCCCCTTCGGCCTGGGATCACGCTCGCCGGTCCAGGTGAATTCCGCGTCATAGGGCGAACCTTTGGCGCCGTAGCGGTCGACGAAATAGAGCAGGGAGCCGCCGATTCCCTTTATGGCCGGAGCCGCCAGGGTCTTGTCGGAGCCGACATACGGCTCGGCGCCAAGTTTCACGGCGTGGTCGAAGGCATGCTTTGCGTCGACGACGCGCCACGCCATCGAGGGCGCGCAGGGACCGTGGCCGGCGACGAAGCGGGTCGCGAATGCCCCGGGTTCGGCATTGAGGATGTAGTTGATATCGCCCTGGCGATAGACCGTGACGTTCCTGGTCTTGTGCCGCGCAACGGGCGCGTAGCCCATGCGCCCGAAGAGCTCGGCCAGCTCGTCCGGCCGCGGATGGGCGAATTCGACGAATTCGAAACCGTCGGTGCCCGCGGGGTTCTGCGCGCTGATCTTGGCGGGCGGTGCATCGTGCGGAAACGGGCCCATGGGTCCCTCCGGACTCCCCCCTTCGTCCCGTATGTTTACAGCGCCATGACCGCTCAGGGCGTGCAAAATTCGCCTTGAAATGCGACAATACGCACGATATCGTCATATTGGCCCGCGAACGCGCAATATACATGCATGGATGACTTCGATCATAAATTGCTCAACGCGCTCCAGGAGGATGGCCGGCTGACCAATCTCGAGCTGGCCGACCGGATCGGCTTGTCCGCCTCGCAATGTTCGCGCCGTCGCACGGCGCTGGAGGAATCCGGCGTGATCGAGGGCTACCACGCCGCACTCGCCAACCAGGCGGTCGGCCTCGATGTCCTGGTTTTCATTCAGGTGAGCCTGGCGACGCAATCGCCCGACAGCGCGCAGGCATTCGGCAACCTGATCCGCGGCCTGGAGGAAGTCCAGGAGGCCTATTCGTTGACCGGCGAGGCGGACTATCTGGTCAAGCTGGTGGTGCCGGATCTCAAGACGCTGTCGCGCATCCTCAATGAGGTGTTTCTGCCGCACCGGAGCGTCGGGCACGTGCGCTCGTCCGTTGTGCTCGATCGCGTGAAGCAGACGACGCGATTGCCGCTCCGCCACTTATTGGAGGTCGACGGAACGCGAGGCGCTCGGCGGCGGACTTCCGCAACGCGCAAGCGGCCGCCAAGAAAAGATCGACTTTCCGGTTCCTGACGATTTTCCGGGGCCGGCAAAGCCGGAAACGCCGTCGCGCCGCGGCCGACCGCAGCGACAGGCTGCCTGCTCGCGATGACCTGCCACAGGCGATGCGCGTTCGAGCCGTGGTGACTACGTGATTGCAAGAGCGAAGGGAAAGCTTGTCAGCGCTTCCGGCGGGATGAGGCTGGTTTCTTTTTGGACGCCGTCTTCTTGGTCGGCTTCTTCTTCGCAGCCTTCGCCTTTCGCTTGGGCGCTGCTCGTTTTTTCTTCGCCGGTTTCAGGGCTGCCGGCGCCGCTTGCCCGACGGCCCCCGTCCCCCTGTCGAGCGCCCGGGCAAAGCTCTTGAGCACGGCACCTGTTGCCGAAATGGCGGCAGAGCCGAACGACCCTGCTTCGCGGATTGCGCTCTTCTTCGCCATGCACGTCCCCCATCGCCCTGGATGTTGATATTTTCGATGGCGCCATACTGAACCTGTGGCGTCTCAACTGCAATGTCCGAGACACGCCGCAGGGCCGCCGGAAGCGATGGCGGACGAGGGCGACCCAATCGTATTGAGCCAATCGCAGGGCAAAAAACCGTACAGAATTGCTCACTCCGAGCCGACCCTCGGCGGGCGCCAGGTGTTCGGGCCTGCTTGAGACACGGTGATCAGAATCCAACCCGCAAAGCAGCGTGTGCCGGGACGGAAATCGAATGGTGCCTGTGTTGGTTTGACGAGTGACAAGGAAGGCGAGTTCACTCTCGCGGATTTCACTTCAGTCTTCGGGCCGTTCTTCCGCGTGCCGATGAACCGGCGAGTTGCTCCCCGCAAGCGTCCCGCACGCAGCCGCGCAGCCAGCGATGCGCCGGATCGGCATCGAGCCGCGGGTGCCAGAGCAACGAAACCGTGATCTCCGGCACGGAGACTGGAAGCTGAAAACTATGCATGCCGGCGCGCAGGTTTCCGGTGTGCCGTTCGGGAACGCTGGCGATCAGGTCGGAACCGCGAGCCAGAGCCAGCGCAATCGAAAAGCCGCCGACGATCGTGACAATATTGCGTTCCAGCCCGAACGGCTTCAAGGCTTCGTCGATCGGTCCCTTGTCGAGACCCCGCCGCGAGACGAGAATGTGCCTGCCGGCCGCATAACGGGAGGGCGTGATCTTGCCCTGGCTGAGCGCGTGCCCCCTTCGCACGACGCCGATGAAACGGTCCCGGAATAAGCCTTGCGCACGCACCTCCGGACCAGTCGTCTCCCCGACAACCCCGGTTTCCAGATCCACTGTCCCCTCGCGAAGCGGCGTGCTGTCCTTGTCCGGCTTCTGCACGAAGCGCAGCCGGACGCCGGGAGCTTGCCTGCCGACCCGAGCGATGAGGTCGCCTCCGAAGTTCTCCACAAAGCCTTCGCTGGTCCGCAGGGTGAACGTCCGGACCAGCCGTTTGAGGTCGAGCGTCTCGGCAGGGCGCAGAACCGCTTGTCCGTCCTGCACGAGCCGACCGACCCGCTCGCGGAGCTCGAGCGCGCGGGGCGTGGGAACGAGGCCGCGTCCGGCCCTGACCAACAGCGGATCGCCCGTGGTCTCACGCAATCGCGCCAGCGCCCGGCTCATCGCCGACGGGCTGAGCCGTAACCGCTGGGCTGCGCGCGCAACGCTGCCCTCCGCGAGCAGCACATCGAGGGTGACAAGCAGGTTGAGATCGGGGGTCGACATGCATCGACCCTAGCACCGTTTGATCGTGATGTGGCGTCAAACGCACGAATAAAGTGCAAATCGTGCGCGTTCCGCCATGTCAGGCAAGGGACTAGGTTTCTGGCAGCACTCTCGGGAGTCGTCAGAAAGCGAAGTTCATGTTGAAACCAATCATTGCAGGACGAGATCAGCCGGTAGCCCGCAGCGCGGAACGGACACCTTCGGTTCGCTGGGCGCTCGCCAGCCTGTCGCTGTCCATGTTGCTGTCCTCGCTCGGCACCAGCATCGCCAATGTCGCCTTGCCGACGTTGGCACAGGCGTTCAGCGCCTCCTTCCAGGAGGTCCAGTGGATCGTCCTCGCTTATCTGCTCGCCATCACCACCCTGATCGTCAGCGCCGGCCGGCTCGGCGACATCACCGGCCGCCGCCGGCTGCTGCTGGCCGGGATCTTCCTGTTCACGGCGGCTTCGGTCCTGTGCGGCCTCGCGCCTACGCTCCGGCTGCTGATTGCCGCCCGGGCGGCGCAGGGCGTCGGCGCGGCCATCATGATGGCCCTCACCATGGCCTTCGTCGGTGAGACGGTTCCGAAACAACAGACCGGCAGCGCCATGGGGCTGCTCGGAACCATGTCCGCGATCGGCACCGCCCTCGGTCCATCGCTCGGCGGGGTCCTGATCGCCGGACCTGGTTGGCGGGTCATCTTCCTGGTCAACCTGCCGCTGGGCATCCTGACTTTTGTTCTCGCGCATCGCAGCCTGCCCGTGGATCGCCGGGGACGAAAGACCGATCGGGCCGGCTTCGACACGATGGGCACGCTGCTGCTGGCGCTGACGCTCGCGGCTTATGCGCTCGCCATGACGATCGGGCGCGGCAGTTTCGGTGCGTTCAACATGGCCCTGCTGCTGGCTGCGGTCTTCGGCCTCGGGCTCTTCCTGCGTGCCGAGGCGAGAGCCGCATCACCTTTGATCCGGTTGGCGATGTTCCGCGACCCCGTGCTGAGTGCGAGCCTCGCCATGAGCGCGCTCGTCTCGACGGTGCTGATGGCGACGCTGGTGGTCGGGCCGTTCTATCTCTCTGGCGCGCTCGGGCTCGAGGCGACGCGGGTCGGGCTCGTCTTGTCGGTCGGTCCGATGGTGG
>Ga0208981_1000005_pt1 | contig 25191 bp, 32 predicted proteins | sample MedBloCAOM1_M1_FD_187839 | JGI IMG/M metagenome (GOLD analysis project Ga0208981, IMG submission 187839) | Forest soil microbial communities from El Dorado National Forest, California, USA - Mediterranean Blodgett CA OM1_M1 (SPAdes) (version 2) | ecosystem: Environmental > Terrestrial > Soil >... | reverse complement strand
GTTCGGTGCGGCCGGCAATCCCGTTGATATCACCGGCGGCGAGCCGCCGATCACCTACGTCAATACCGTGAAGCTCGGGCTCGAAGACCCGCGAATCCACGCGCTGATCCTCGGTTACTGGCACACCATCGTGACGCCGCCGATGGTCTTCGCGAAGAACATGGTGGAAGTGAAGAACGAAATGAAGGCCAAGGGCATTGAGAAGCCGATCGTGGCCTCCTTGGCGGGCGATATCGAGGTCGAGGAAGCCGCCGACTATCTCTACCAGAACGGCATCGTCGCTTACGCCTATTCGACCGAAATCCCGGTCGCCGTGCTCGGCGCCAAGTACAAATGGGCGCGTGGCGCTGGCCTGCTGTAAAATTCTGAGTTAAAACGAAGTGCCCAAAAATGCCGTCCGGTTTTCCGGGCGGCATTTTTATGTGGCGCTGTTCCAGTTTTCACCTGGCGTGGTTCCGGTCCTTGTGCCGCCGAGTGTCGAACTGCGGCCTGTCCCCGTTACACCCGAATTTCGCTACGCGGTGGTCAATGACCGCCGGGTGATCGTTGAGCCGCGCACGCGCAAGATCATCAAGATCATCGACTAACAGGATCATCGACTAAACGCACAAGACGCTTACGCACCTATCCTCGCGCGATACTTCCCGCGAGGATTTTCTATGTCAGGAGACGTCGGCATTGGCTCGCCGCGATCGCTGTATTGCCCAATCCAGCCCGGCGGTGATGGTAAGGCCGACACAGGCCGCGAGCGCGTCGACCGCGAAGTCTTCAAACCTCGCATGCCTTCCCGGAGCCCATAGCTGCAGGATCTCGATGAGGCCGATCATCACGACAGAGATCGCTGAGGTGAGCAGCCGATTCCGCGTGTAGGCCAGACCAAATGCCAGGCCAATCAGAACGAATGCGAGCGCATGCTCGCCATCCTGACCGAGGTCGGAATACGGCCGGAAGCGCGGCGGCCCCAGAGTTGCGAACGCGACGGCGGCGGCCAAGAGCCAGGCGAATATTCTGAGGATGGTTATCATTGGGACGAGATACCACGATTCATCGATCGGATACCCCCTCACCCGAACTTGCGCTCTTGTAGTTTAGGCCGGTGGAACTCATAACGCTTGCCGCACGCCGAGCCCGAGCATAAAGCGCTCCCTGATCTGCACGGGATCCCGGCGAGTTGTCCCGACCCCTGGCTTGTCGTCGATGCGCGCCCCAATCAGCGTCGGTCCGGAGGCTGACAAGGACCGGTCGACAAGACGCTCAAAATCCTCTTCGTCGGCTGCCCAGGCGGTATTGGTGAGGCCGCAGCCGGTTGCGATAGCAACGATATCCGAGACCGCGGCGGCGGGGGTCGGTTGTGCGCCGGTGATCTGGTAAATGCCGTTGTCCATCACGATCATGCAGAGGTTTTTCGGCGCCAGCGTGGCGATGGTCGACAGGCAGCCCATTTGCATCAACAGCGAGCCATCTCCCTCAAGCGCGAAAATGCGACGCTTGGGCTGCGCCAGCGCGACGCCGAGTGCAATCGGGAAGGTGAGGCCCATGCTGCCCAGCATATAGAAATTCTGCGGGCGATGGCCGGCCGCCCACAGATCGAAATTTGTATTGCCGATTCCGCCGATCACGGCTTCCTCGTTCTTCAGCTTCGCGAGCAGCCGCGAGGTCAGATCGAACCGGTTCATCACCTTGGTGTTGCGGGCAGGGCTGTTTGTTTCCTTGCTCATGCTATCGCTCACTTCTCGAACACTTTGCCGCCGGTCAAAAGCGGCGACAGGATCAGCGCCACCGGCGCCTGCGTCGTGATGGCCTGCTTGATCGATCGATCGACAATGAACTCGAACTCATCGAGCCGGGTTGCGGTGTGATGTTCCATCGCCAGCGAGTCGAGCACCGGCCGCATGGTGCGGCAAACCAGCGACTGCCCATAATTGAATTCGCCGAGGGTGCCGCGTTCAGACACGAACATGATCAGTGGAATTTGATAGGGCATCGCCAGCGACGCCAGAACATTTGCCAGCGTGGCGAAGCCAGAGGTCTGCATCAGCACGGCGCCGCGCATGCCGCCCATCCACGCACCGGCGACGATGCCGACCGCTTCTTCCTCGCGCGCGGTCGGGAAGGTGGTGAAGAACGGATCGGCGTGGATATTCTTGATCAGTGTCGTCAGCACGCGGTCGGGAACGTATGGAACGAGCCTGATGTCGTTGCGCTTGAGCGTTTGCAGCACCACCTCGTGCCAAGCCTTCTCATGAGATGCCTTCTCATGAGCTGCCTTCTCATCCAAAGCCTTGGGCGAGGTTTGTCCCTCGGCAGCCGCCATCGAATTCTCCCTTGCTTCGCGACGGTCTTCGTTTGCAACGTGATCGCGGCCGTCCTGTCGAGGCGCCGAAACTTGACGCGATCCGCGGGATTGTCAACATGCCCTGACAATTACCGTGGTCTGCGCCCACGGCGATGCCATCGGTATGCTGGCGTGTGATAAGAGAACTAAAAATAATATCGGGAGGGATGCCATGGGCAGATGGTTTGGGATAGCTGCCACAGCAGTGGCGATGTTTACTGCGCTCGGCGGAGCGTCCGCTCAGTCGCCATTTCCGTCCAAACCTGTGCATATTTTCGTGCCGTATGCAGCCGGTGGCGGAGTGGACATCCTCGCCCGCACGCTGGGTGATGTGGTCTCTCGGCAGTGGGGCCAGACAGTCGTCGTTGAAAACCGGCCCGGCGCGGGCGGCGTGGTCGCGTCGCAGGCACTCGCGACGTCGCCGCCTGACGGATACACCCTGATTGTTGTCGCGAGCGGTCACGCCACCAATCCGTTTCTGTACCCTAAAATTCCCTACGACACCTTCAAGGACTTCACGCCGATTTCGCTGCTGGCCTCGTCTCCCAATATCTTGGTGGTGCGCGCCGATTCTCCGTTCAAGACACTCGCTGATTTGATCGCGCAGGCGCGGTCGAAACCGGGAAGCCTGTCCTTCGGTCATGCGGGGACTGGAACATCGACGCATCTTGCCGGCGAGCTTCTGAAAAACCTTGCCAGGATCGATATCAACGCCATTCCCTATAAGGGCGGTGCGCTCGCGATCAACGATCTCTTGGGCGGGCAAATTCCGATGTCGTTCAACAACGGGCCGGAATCGGTGGGGCAGCTTGAGGCCGGCACTCTCCGGGCGCTCGCCGTCACGACCGCTTCGCGGGCGCCGTTTCTGCCCAACGTGCCCAGCATCGCCGAGACCGTACCTGGCTACGACACCGAGGTGTGGTGGGGTCTGCTCGGACCGGCCGGCATGCCTCGCGACCTGGTTGAAAAACTCTCGCATGATTTCGTTGCGGCTTTGAACACAGAGGCCGTCAAGGAACGCCTGACCAAACTTGGCGCATCGCCGATCGGCAGCTCACCGCCGCAATTCGATGCCAAGATTCGTGCCGATTACAAGAAATGGGGGCCGATCATAGAGGCCGCCGGCATGAAGGCCGAATGATGCCGTGGATACGCTGATGATGATTCCAGCCTGTCTGCCGCCGCGCCCCGTCAGCCGGCTGAAAGTGCCGCCGCCGCCGAACGCCTGCGATACGCATCTGTGGACGCCGGACCGGGCGACACGGCAGCGCATCCTCGTGACCAATCCCGCAAAACTCTATGGATTCCCGAACTGAAAGTCCGTCAACGATGTCCGTCAACAATAAGCGTGTGTTTTACGTCAAGTATCTGGCGCATGAGATCTATGCCGACATCCTGCGGGCGCGGCCCGATGTGCGCCTGGACCGGCTCGAGAACGAAAGCGCTGAGGAGATCTCAGCGCCGATCCTGGCGGCTGCGCACGCCTATCAAATTGGCGCGGCTCGCGATGAACTTGCGAAGCATTTCCACGTCGATCAGGACTTGCTGCGGCGGGCGCCGAACCTGCTGATCGTCTCGAGCAACGGCGCTGGTTACGACCCTGTAGATGTCGAGGCCTGCACGGAAGCGGGCGTGCTTGTCGTCAATCAGTCGGGCGGCAACGCCCACTCCGTGGCCGAACATGCGTTGGGAATGCTGCTCACTCTGTCTAAACGAATCCTCGAAGCCGACCGCGCGCTGCGGCGCGAGGCGAATGTGAACCGCAACGCCTTGATGGGTACCGAGGCGCAGGGCAAGACCATCGGCGTCGTGGGACTCGGTAATGTCGGCCGCCGCATCGCCGCGCTTTGCAAGGGCCTGCTCGACATGAAGGTGGTGGCCTACGACCCCTATCTTTCGCAGGCTGAAATTGCGGCACGCGGTGCCGAAAAGGTCGAACTGGATGAACTGCTGCGGCGCTCGGACTACGTGTCGATCAGTTGTCCGCTGACGAAGGAAAGCCGCGGCATGATCGGCGCGCGCGAATTCGCGCTGATGCAGCCGCATGCGTATTTTATCACGACCGCCCGAGGCTTTATCCACGATGAGGCCGCGCTGGTCGGGGCGCTGCGCAACAAATTGATCGCCGGGGCTGGCCTGGATGTCTGGTCCAAAGAACCGCCACCGCCGGATCATCCGCTGCTGCAGTTCGATAATGTGCTTGCGAGCCCGCATACGGCGGGAGTGACCAGGGAAGCGCGGGCGAACATGGGCCGGATAGCCGCCGAGCAAATTCTCGACGCGCTTGACGGCAAGCGGCCGCCGCGCATCATCAACCCCGAGGTATGGCCCCGCTATGCCAAGCGCTTCGAGCGGGCTTTCGGGTTTGCACCGACATAGAAGTTCGGACCGGCGCATCGAGCATCACGCGGAATTTCCGGAGAGAAGATTTCGACCGTTGCTGGACCGGCGGCGGCAACAAAACCACTGCCACTTGCGGCTCGGACGATAGGCGCGTTGCTATTTTCGCCGCGGCCTCGACACGCCTCTCGGGCGGGACCATCCTCCTATTCTGCGCTTCTCTTGGCGAAACGATGGTTTCGACTGGCGCAGAAGGACTTTGCGATATGCGAAAATTCAGTTCCTTGCTGCGCTCCGCGCCGTCTCGGATCGGACGCCGTATTGCCCTGATCGTGGCGATCGCGGCCGCCAGCCTGCCGGCTGCCGGCGCCTAGGCTGCTGCACCCGATACCGTCGATGACGCGAGCTCCGGACCCGGTCGCAAACCCGCCCGCGGTTTGATCCGCGTCAAAACCATCTCCACACAATGAATTATGTGGGCCTATCTTGGCGCTATAGACGTGGGAGGAAGGTTCCATGTCACTATTTGTCGTCGATTCATGAAGGACGTGCTCGACGCAAACGGCCGAGAGATCGAAATTTGATAGCTCCCTTCTCGGAGCGCGTCGTCCCCCCGTCGCCCAAGCACGGTCACAGCGTTGGCCTCGCCCAACCGAAGCCGAACTAACAGCCGTGCCCGGTGCCGCGCCGATTTCGACTATCGGACAACGTTCTCGTTCTTGAGATCAACGCATTTCCAGAAACGTCGCCGGTGGCGCTGCCCGGCCACTAAGGCCGCTCAATGGCGGCCCGGCGAGCATTGACGGATTTCCTAATACTCGTTGCCGACGAAGAACGAAGCGGCTCGGTCAGTTCGGCACACCAGCGGCTTATCCGCGCGCTAGTCCCGCAGAGAGAGGGTGTCGTGCCCGTCAGATCTCATTTTGATTCTCACAGCCGCGCCAGCCCGCCGGTTTCACGCCGGAGGTTTTTTTGCCCGGATCGCAACCAAATACGTCTGCGAGGGTTCATGGTTGGCTGGGTGGCGATTTATAGGAGCGCTCCATGTGCGATTACAGCTTACATGCGGTCGCAACGCGTCCCGCTGAGGTCGCGGAAACGTTGGTTTCGACCAGATTCCAATCTACGACGACTCGCGGCTTTGCGAGTCCTGACAATCTGCAGGTCGCGGTCTGCCTTCGTCCCGGGACCGAGATCGCATTCGAGAATGACGTTCAAACTGATGGCGTGATGTTTCGCAAGAACATCGGCGCTCGGCTAGCGCGGTTTCGCCAGATTGCCCTCAACCAGCCAGCCCGCCATCACGACGCGCTGGAATTCTCAAATGGCGCAATTGTTCTTGTAACCGATCTCACTGTCGGGCAAAGGGCTACGGTACTGCAATTGCCTGCAAGCCCAATCGAAGAAAAGACTGAGACGCCTCAACCAACAGCTCGGTACGAGACAGCCGGCGTCTGATGGGCCCTTAGCGCTGTCCGACATGCCTGGCCTCTCGCGACTTGGCCCGCCTTGTCCCCAAGGCGGGCGGTTTTCAGGCCAATAAACTACCCATCAAGATTGAAAGTTCAGGGAATGCCAGACCTTCTGGTGGGCACTGTGAGCGCATCGGGCAAGCCGTCGCAGATATCGAACCCGGCGGCTTTTTCGTGGGGCGGGGCCCGATGAATTATCCGGCGTTCACGAACGACAGCCTCACCATGATGTACGAGGGCATCCGCGGTGCGCTCGCGTCTGACGATGCGCTCAGCGGTCTCGGCGAGGAGGCCAGATTCCGTGTTCGTGAGACCCCGGAGTGGAAGCAACACGCGGCTGATCTCGAAGCCGAAATGCTCAGCCGCGGAATGATCTTCGAAGCCATCGATTGGTCCGAGACCAGGGAAAGCGGCCTTTCGAGCTAGTCGACCAGTCGCAGCACCCTGCGCCGATGCATCCGGTCAAGTGCATGCACGACGTCGTTCTTATCGAGTACCGCCAGCAGACGTTCCACGGTTCGCGTCGCGTCGCGCTGTCCTGACCGAATGTATTCTCCAAGGATGCGCCTGGCGTCCTCGATGGCGCGCAGGACCGTCGTTTGGTCGGGACGTTTCATTACGCCGCGCAACTCCACAGAACAGGGATTCAAGATTCGAAACGCTCGTTGGTTCCGGCGCGACCTGTAGCTACGCCTCGGTGAGCCGTTGAATTTTACAGCCGCAGCTTTTTCGTCAGTGATCTTCGTGAAAGTGAGGGCCCGTGATAGCCGCGCCGGCTGCTATAGAACGCCAAGGCCATCAGCCCATGCCGATCAGAACTGCAGCGAGACCACCTGTTACTAACGCCACGTAGGAGTCGAATGGCATCGGCTCGCCTAGTCCGCCAGACCGGCGCCGTCCTACATTTTCGAAAAAATACCGCGCTCCCCGGGATCAAAATTCACCTTCTGACCGGACAAACGACATCAAATGCCAGTCCCAATTTCGCCAATAACATTCCAGCCCCGTTATTAACCAAAGTGAACATACGCGCACACTTCGGCCGTGGTACGCTTATCGCGATGCTGAGCAGTAAATTTAAAATGCCCGGCGAGCGTGCCTGAACGTGGTGGATCGCGATCCGGCATTATAGGGCGAATAGATCAAATCGCGCGCGACGTTTGTGCCATGGCCTGGCACGCGTCGGTCTCATGGGTTTCTCATTCCTTGGCTGTATCGAGATCATGATTTTTGACCCCGAAAAATTTATCTCTGTCGTGAACCGGACATATGTCGAAACCTCCTGCGGGCGCCCCGGGCGCTGGCATACATTGTGCCTGAAGGCACATTTGCACACGGATAATTGCCTCCGTGGTGGTCTCCGTATTGTCGCAAAGTTGCGTGAATATTTCTTTATTTCGGAGTAAATGGGGTCAGACAATGGCACAATTTGCTTTTGGCAATGAAGAAGATTTTCACACTCGCTCACAGATTGAGGGTGAAATCCACCAACGTGATTTGTCACTTCGCAAAATCGATGAAAAGCGCCTACTGCTTGCGGTAGGACTTGCAGAAAACGATTCTTTGCAGCGACTGATCACGCGCCGACGTCGTGAATCATGCTTCACGGTTGATCGGACCAAATCACGCGATCGCGCATTCAGGCTCATAGGAGGCCTGCGTCAGCGAAGAGCGACTAACTAAAGATTTCGTTTTTAGAGTTTTGGATTTCTGCAAACTCGTTGCGGTAATCTTTAGAAAGTGGCCGTGATTTTTTGAAGCCGCGTCGTGAGGCAATCTCGGCGACAGTTGTTTGCGCCCTGGATTGCTCCAATTTTATTTTTGGCAGCCAAGCCGCAACCAAGGCGCGTCGAATAGCCCCGGTAAGAACCTGTCGGTCGTCGGGATGGACCGTTCGATCAACGGCGCAGCTGCTGACGGATTCGGTGCAAAAAGAGAATTATAGCTCCTTGAGGTGTTCGTAGAATTGGACCCCCAATTCCAGAGTCCTGGTCCGATCCTGAGCAACGGCCAGCAGAAGTTGAATATCTCTCTTCTAAACATTTTAAAACGGATGTGGTCCAGCGCGCCTTTCCCTTGCTATCCGGTCGCGGTTGCCACGACATGGGCCATTGGATGGATCCATCGCCGCGGCCTTATCGCATTTAATCTAGGATGAACGGTCGCTTTCATTCACGAGCATTTTTTCGTGAGCATTTTTTGCTTGGCTGGTCTTTCCATCTTCCGCACGCATCAGCCTCAGAAGTGTCGGGCGGCGACGTGCCAACTCGGCGGAAGTATAGCTAAACATTTTGCAAAACGAGCTGTTGGCGTGAAGAGACTTTGCCGGTCTCCAACGCCGTATCCGTCGAAGAATGCCTGAGCTCTAACGAAAACCGTGAAGGAATGCGTCTCAATCTACACCCTTGAAACTCGCGGCGAAGGGTAAACGCACCGGAAAAAAGCAATCTGTCATTTTGTTCGGGACGAATCGCGAGTTATTCGGGACGAATCGCGAGGCCCATTGATGATGACGGACGCGGCTTGCAATCTTCGAAGAAACTTTCAAAAGCACTACCGCTAGTTGCATTAGTTTTTGTTAACAGAGCGAGAAAAGTGCTGCAGTGACAATCTGAAGTATTGAAAATGGAAGGTTTAGTGGTTTACATGTGAGTAGAAGACTGAACTTTATTGGCATAAATCCTAGGACGAGTGATGAAGCTGAGCAAGAACCATCTAACCTCGTTGTCTATGGACGAATTGTGGGCTCTGCATGAAGAGGTCGGCGCAATTCTGTCCGAAAGAATTACTTCGGAAAAGCGAGGGCTAGAAGAGCGTCTTGCCAAGCTAAACGGCGGTTTGATTTTTGATAGAGCGCGGATTAAAAATGGAGTTTCGCAGGCGAGCGAACGCCGTGCGGTCCGCCGGAAATATCCCCCGGTCCTTCCTAAATTCCGAAACCCCTCCGACCCGTCAGAGACTTGGGCCGGTCGCGGTAAGCAGCCTCGGTGGATGGTGACACAGCTTAAGGCAGGCAAGAAGATGGACGATTTCTTGATCGATCGTTCGAAGCGCCGGCGGGCAAAGCGGGGGGTAGGATGACGAATTTCTAAGTGAACTCGGTCCAGATTTTATTGCAGAAGTCGGCTGAGGTGAGTGGCGAACCGTGATTCCGTCTTTCCGACAGGAACATCAGCGAGCGCTAGCCATGATGGGATGACTGAAGGGCAGACGCCTCAAACAGCTCAAGCACTAGACCAGGGCAGCATTCATCACAAAACCGCACACCCGGTTCGCCAAAAAAAGCTGGTCTTATCCCGCCGTTTTGCCAAAGTATCGTAATCCTGCACAGCCATCCGAAATTTCGTTCGGGCGGGGCAAATAGCCGAAATGGCTGACCCTGCAGCTGGTTTTCGGAAAATAATTTGGCGATTTCGGATCGCAACCCGCGGCGTTCAGAGCGTTCGGTGAGGCCGACCCTGACCTTATGACGGGATAGCTCCGCACCAGCTGACGACTCCTGACAAGACGCTGGAGAAGCGCACGAGGCCGTCGTATCAGTGATCAAATTCGGACGTCGGCAGCCCTACATCAGCGAAGCGATCTCTGTATTTTATGTCTATTCCGGCTGAGAAGGCTTGCTCTGGAGCTGCGATGATACGTGCAGGTCCGCTCCAGGTGGTGTCTTTGAGTTATCAGTGCGTCGCTCTGGATTGCCGGAGCTCTTGGCCGATCTTAGATCGGGAGTAGAACTGCCAGTCGAAGGCGCAGCATCGCTGAAGTTGTTTCTGAGAGCCAGTTGACGCGCCATGAACGTATCAACTACTTTTCTTGAAATATCACTAGTTCCGTCCCGCCCAAAGGTCACCACCGGCGGCAATTCCGGATGCCTAAGGGTGTACGCCATGCCGTACGCCGGCCAAACCGGTGTGTGACTCAAATTCGGAAACCCAAATTTCGTAGGCTCAGCACAAAAATCACAATTCTCAACGCTCACGAACCCTGAGTACTGTGACAGCTCCTTGTCTAATCGCAGTCGATATAGAAATGCATCTAAACTTGCAGCAATACTGACGCCATAGAAGCCTGCCAGTAACGTCATCGCTAAATCACGCAACGGCCTCTCCCCGAACCAATCGAGGAATCGGGACGGCCATTCAATAACATCACGGTTAAGAATGATCGGTAATGAAGCGATTAAGGCCGTAATGCCGGCGCTGTAAATCCGCGATGGATAAGCGTACTGAAATGCGCGCGTACGAAGGCCAGTCAATTCTGGTATAGTGAAAAGGGAAAGCGGAATAGCGAAAGCAATGAAAGTAGCGGCGGTACGGAGAACAAAGCTTTCTCCAACAAGCTTGAAATAGATAGCCCCTACCACTAGTGCCGCAATAAAAATCCCGCATATTTCAAAGACGAACCAATGAAACGCGTCGTGGCCCGGACGCGTGGTCTCGCCAATATGACAAATTATCTGAAAGGGCAGGGCGAGGACTAGGACTGCAAATAGCGCGAGGTCCTTGTTGAACGAGCCCTCTTTGGATCGCCGGCCGGCATAAATGCCGATTGCGAGTATAATGTTTGACAGCGCGACGATTTCGTAACTCGCCAGGAGTAAGAATCCGATAAAAAGCCGGCGGAACGCCTGAGGATCTCGCTCTGCGTCAAGGGAATACACGACGAAAACCGTTGTAAGCCCCAATGCAAAAAGAAGCTCAGTTGCGGCGAAATTGGCAAGAAAGATCGTGGCAGAAACAAACAATGTAACGAGCAGGCCCTTGATGGACGCATTCAATCTAGAATTTATAGTAATAACTAACGGAAGCGCTATTTGACAGTAAGCGAACGTTCCGTATGCGAAGGTCGCAATCTGAATCTGTGAAGGAAAGAAGAAGCCGATTAACCGAACTGGGGCAGTGGTCCAGACTACAGCAAAAAAGCGTCTGGGCGTGTTTTGATCCAGTGGGTACCAGAACGGATCAAGAAATGACTGTACGACGGAACTTGCTCCGTCCATAAAAAACTGGCGACCAGCAAGCGCACTGACAATAAGCACGAAAATGATAGTCGCGATGTGAGCACTGCCGGTGTTTTTCGTGGCCCACATACCCAAACGCATGCTGAATTCGGTTCCCAACAGAAATTCTTAAAAACTGGTCTTCGAGAACGATGAATTTAACCACGCACAGGCGTCGATTTGACAAACACGCCCAAACGTTGATTTAAACAATAATTCATATTGCCTACCAAATCAAGGTTCGCAATTAATGGCTTCTTATTTAATTTAGTCGCTTCTCGCGCCTCTAAGTTCTTGTTCTTAATCTGGTCTTTGTAAAAATATCAAGCGTCTCCTGAAACGCGAATTAAAACGCCTGAGGTAAAAAGACTGCTATTGAACAATTGCGACGCTGTCACTTTCCAAATCACGTCGCATCGTTGCGCGAGCGGGCGCTTTTCAGCATCGTGCCTAGACTAGCGACTCCTGACCGCACGCTATTTCGGCAAGGGTGCCATTCACGGCCGGCGTTTCCTTCGGAATATAATTATTGCAAGCAAAATTCCGACAGCGGCCGCTATCAAAGCCCCTGTCCGAATTTCCTCGCGGGAGAAGCCGACATGAACATGAAAAAAATGACGCAGCACGGCCGCGGTTATTCCCGCCACCACGACAACTGCAAGTAAGTGCCTCATCCTAAAACTGGTTGGATCCATGCCGCTGAACAATCTCCCTTGCCAATCTCTCGACAAGCCGACTTCGGCCATGCTCGGACCTTGGTTCCTCGCGTACCCGCTATTTTAGCGCGGCGTGAGAGCGCGCGAAAGCGATCAAGGTGGCCGCATCGCTTCTGATGTTAGCGAAGTGGCTAATAAGGATACGCAAACGGTCGTTGCCGCGGTCACCGAGCAGGCGAAGACGCTACCGAATGAGCTATATTAAATCTCTGACCTGGGACCGGGGCAAGGAGCTTGCGGATCATCGACGATTGACGGTAGCGACAAGCATTGACGTTTACTTCTGCGATCCGCAAAGTCCGCGGCAGCGAGGTTCCAATGAGAACATCAATGGCCTGCTGCGACAGTACTTCTTGAAGGGAACCGACTTGTCGGTGTACTGCAAACTGATCTGAACAAAAGTGGCGCGTCAGCTAAACGAACGCCCACGTAAGAATTTGGAGTTCGAGGCCCCAGCAGAGAGATTTAACGCCTGTGTTGCATCGACCGGTTGACGTCTGCTTACGGTGCCAAAGCGGACAGCCTAGCCAGCCGGTAGATGGGTCTAGATCCATAGGAGGAACCAGAATGATGCGTCTCGCGAAGCACGGTATCTCTGCGCTAGCTTACGCTGCCCATATGGCAGCAAAGAGCGCCTCTCTTCGGACGATGCTGTTTAATTCCATCCGGCTGAATCGAATCGAGACTGAACGCTTTAGAAGCATGGAGGAGTGTGGATTTTTAGCTTATGCCTTCTTGAACCGGCATGAATCTAAATCCCAAATCCTCCAAGATCTTTGGGTGCGCTACGAACTCAGTGAAAGGCGAGGGGGCTTCTTCGTAGAGTTTGGAGCGACCAACGGACTCGTCAACAGCAACACTTGGCTGCTAGAAAAAAAGTATGGTTGGAAAGGCATTCTGGCTGAGCCGAATCCGATGTGGCACTCAATGCTTGCATCGAATCGCGACTCAGCAATCGATCATCGTTGCGTCGGCTCAAGTACAGGAAAAATGGTGGCGTTCCTGACAACCGACGCTTCCGATCCGGAGTTAAGCTCGATTACTGAGTTCGCCAGCGGGGATCGCTTTGCGGGAGTGCGTGCCAGAGGAATCGAGATAAAGGTCGAGACCGTATCCCTCAATGAGCTGCTCATCGAACACAAAGCTCCCGTTGAGATAGACTATTTATCCATCGACACCGAAGGCAGTGAGTACGACATACTATCGCACTTTGATTTTTCACGGCATGTAATTGGTCTGATTTCTGTGGAGCAGAACGGACACACAGAGGCTAAGATCGGGGCCTTATTGACCAAGCATGGGTATGATCGCGTCTTCAAGGAGTTTTCGCAATGGGATGGCTGGTACGTGCGGGCTGATAGCCGGCGTCAGGGCTCACGCTTGGGAATGGATGCGCCATCACACGTTCCTGATCTAGCCTGGAAGCGGTCGAATTGCCCTGCCGGGGAGGCAAGGAAAGGTTTGGCCGGTTTAGGAATCTAGAAGGATGAGCTCGCCTAACGATCTCGCCGATTGAATTGCTCCAGCTCCGGTAGCTCCTGTGCGGTTTTCTTCTCGAATTATATCATTAAATGGTCTATTATTAGGCTTGGTAAATTTCCGCTTGGTCTAACGGCGGTGCACTGAGGAAATAGTTGGCCGACATTTTTGACCTTTCTGGTCATTTCGCGGAATGTCTTGCCTGCGCATCAACAGGGGGAATTACGTGGCGAATGGGTCCAACGTTAGTCGAGCGGTCCTATGACAATCCAGGCGGTTGGAGTTCTCGCTCTTGTGATAGGTTTGTTTGGGCTTTTTTTCGACGCTTCGTTCATTGTGTATGCTTTCTTTTGCGCGACGCTCTTGGGCTCAGCCGCGGCGTTTGTCTTGAATTCTCTGGGTGGAACTAACATATCGCCAGCTCATCTTCTTCTTGGATTTCTTGCCTTAAGATTGCTTGGCGACCGTCGTGTTTTTCAGAAAATCGCCGAGGGCATTCTCCCAGGCCGGGCCGGCTTTTGGTTGCTCGTGACCGTTGTCTACAGTGCCATTTCGGCCTTTTTCCTGCCGAGATTGTTTGCGGGTCAGACGTTCGTCGTCGCGGTGCGTGCTGTAGACTCTTTCAATTTTCCGCTCGAACCAACGATGGCAAATTTAACCCAGTCAATCTATTTGATTGCAGACTTCATCTGCTTCATCCTGATTTACGGCTATGCGAGGGATACAACTGGAAGGTTGATTGTAGGAAACGCCGTCGTTTATTGCGTGATCCTAAATTTGATTTTTGCCGGGCTCGATCTCGCGACGTACGCGACCGGTACAACCGAGCTGCTGGCATTTATCCGCAATGCCAATTATGCGTTGCTTGCCGAAACCGAACTGGCTGGCTCCAAGAGAATAGTTGGTTCCTTTGTTGAGGCGTCTGCATTCGGAGCGGCGACGCTGGGTTATTTCGCATTTGCAACGAAGCTATGGTTATTGGGCGTGCGCCCGCGACTGATGTTTACACTGTCCTCGCTATCGCTTTGCGCACTTATCTTCTCAACCTCGTCGACCGCTGCTGTAGGGCTCGCCGCGATGTTGATGATCAGTTACTCTGAGACGCTTTTTGTCGGGATGCGTCGGCTGCCGACTTCGCAGATGACCTTCTTTCTGGTCGGTGCTCCGATCGTATTCGCAATCCTCGGCTGCGCCATAGCATTGAACGAGGAATCTTCGGCATATGTTTACAACCTTCTCGACACCACGGTGTTCAGCAAACTTTCGAGCTCTTCCGGAGAGGAACGGTCCTCGTGGAACTTCCAAGCTTGGCAGGTTTTCATTGACACGTTCGGTTTTGGAGCGGGTAACGGAAGTATGCGCACGTCGAGCTTTCCGCTCGCGGTCATTGCCAATCTCGGTGTCATTGGTGCAACGTTATTTGCGTTATTTTTCGCAGGGATATTTTTTGGCGGTAACAACGCTGGAGCGTACGACTCGCTGGAGGGAGCGTATCGACAAGCTGCCAAGTCAGCTTGCATTGCTTGGCTGATTACAGCTACTATCTCAGGATCTTTAACCGATTTAGGGATGCCTTTCTTTGCCTTCGCTGCAATTGCCTGGAACGATTCTGCCAGTGCTATCTTTGTGAGAAACCGGGTCGTTCGGGGCCGACGAATTCTTCGATCGTCTTAAGAGACGAACTAAAATACGGATTTTCGCGATCGTTGTTGTTACAGCTGTAAAGACAGCTCTGAGCTTATGTTAACACCAGTCAAAGGCCTGATAGGCGGATGAGCCACGGCAGGGGGAAGGACTCTTAAAGAAGGTTGCGTACGGATGAGGTTCCATCAAGCAACGCGTATGGTCGCCATCCTTGTCGTCGTTATCGGAGCCGTGGTTGTTCCCACGCGAATATCGAAGGCGCACGATCAAATAAGGTCCATATCGACGTCGCAATTAATCCAGATGATCGGTGTCAACGTACACATGCGTTATACCGACACCGCATACGCGAACTCGACAAATGTCTTGCAGGCCTTGAGATTCCTTGGCGTCAGTCACGTACGTGACATCATGCCGGGCATTGATGCTCCGGCGGAAATGCAAGCGCGCGATGCGCTGAGACGTATGGTCTTCGATGGGATAAAGCTCAACCTGATTTTTTCCGGCGGCATGCGTCCATCAGAGGCTGTGGACTTGGTCCGCAATCTTGAGAAGGCGGTACCTGGCTCCGTAGCATCCGTCGAAGGCTATAACGAAATCAACAATTTTCCTGTGACGTATAAGGGGCAGAGCGGGCCCGCAGCAGCTGCGGCTGGTCAAAAGGCGCTGTACCAATCCATCAAAGAGAGCCTGGACATCAGACATATCCCGATCATCGACATGACGGGATTCGAGGTGATTAAGGATCCAAAATTCACCTACGGGTCGTCGTTGGAGGGACATGCTGACGTGATGAACGTGCATGCCTATGCGCAAAATGGGCAGCAGCCATCGATCTGGATCAATTCTGAGAAGATCGAGTCTTATAAATCTCTTCAACAAGTTCTGCCGAAGGTCATTACAGAATTTGGTTATGCGACGATGCCTCAAAGCGGATGGTTAGTCATCGGTGTTGACGAGCGCACGCAGGCAAAAGGTCTGCTAAATGGCTTGTTTGATGCGGCACGATCTGGCTATGACAAACTCTATATTTACGAGCTGCTGGATCAGAAGCCGGACCCGACGCCGAAGGAGCTGGAATTTCATTTCGGGCTGTTCACATTTGATAATCGGCCCAAAGTTGCGGCTCAAGCGATCAGAAATCTTGTACAAGTTCTCGGAGAAAGCGAAAGCAGGTCCGCCACCGAACCCAACCGTCCAAAAGCCAATAGCAAGCCACCTTCCAATGGATCTTTTCATTTGGATGTTCAAAAACCGGAGCTCGGGGACGAAATTTTCACATTGGGGTTGATGAAATCCAATGGTGCTCAAATGGCCGCCGTTTGGCGCGAGACGATGTTTTGGGATCGTGCCACAGGGCAACCGCTCGAGGCCGCCGGGATCAGTGCGATGCTGACCTTCGACAAGCCTTGCGATTCCATCAAGGTTTACGATGTTCTCCGGTCCGCCGAACCAACTTCGGTTTCGAAGGGTGGCGTGCTTTCGATGGTGGTCGGAGATTATGTCCAATTGGTCGAGTGCGTTAATTGACGACCGACAGAATTTACTCGATCGACTCGTTACGAGCCATTGCGATGACGATGGTCATCGCACAGCATTGCAAGCTGCTTCCATTTGGATGGAGTGGGGTTTGGCTGTTCTACGTCATTTCAGGATTTGTTATTTCTCGAAACCTCATTGCGGAAAGAGCCACGTTTAAGCCGGCTTCGCTTTTCCACTATCTTTCTTTCGTGATCAGACGAATGTTCCGGATCATCCCGCCGTATGCCGCGTACATCATTATTTGCCTACTGGTCATTCGGCTGCTGGGCTACCCTGAGCAGTATCGTGAGCTGCCCTATCTGACGACGTTCACTTTTAATTGGAGGATGATCTTTAGCGTTGAGCCGCAATTTTCAGCCTTTGGCCATCTTTGGACCATAAGCGTCGAGGAGCAGTTTTACGTTCTCTTTCCAATTCTGATTTTGCTGCTGAAACGCGACCGCGCTATCTTTGGGCTGATTGCAATATGTCTCCTCGTTCCTTTCTTGAGAAATGTGATGGCCGGGCAGATGGCGGCGCATGGATGGGATTCCGAGCGCATCGCATTCGGAGTATACGCCTCCTCATTTGGGCAGTTTGATGCCTTTGCCTCAGGCGCTTTGCTCGCCCATTTCGAGAACGCGATTCGGCGCCATCCCCAGTTTGCTACTAAAATGGCGTGGCTAGCTCTCGTTATGGCTATCGTCTACGTCACAACGTATATCGGCATTAATATCAAATCCGGAGCCCACGGCATCGATGCAATCCGAAATATTGTCTCCGGCGTGTTGTACGGCGAGAAGAGAGAGGTCTTCGTCTACATCGTGATGGATTTCTGCGCTGCCGCAACCTTGGCAGGTGCGATCGCCGGGTGGAGGGTGTTCAATCTGATTGAACATCCCCTACTGGTTGCCGTCGGACAGGTCTCCTACGGCGGCTATTTACTGCATGCAATCGTTTTGCTTGTGATGGGGGAGGCGATCGGCTGGCTTTTCGAATCCCAGACGGTCCAGAGTCGGATCGCGTTTTTTCTTATCGCGTGGTGCTGCACGGTCGCGATAGCCTGGCTCTCTTATACCACGTGGGAGCGCAAGCTGATCCGTTATGGACGTAAGGTCAGCGAGCGGATCATGCTGAGGGCAAATGGACGTCCGGTGAGCGTTTCCGTTTGATCACTACCTTGTTGCCCCTCTAGGTAGTGGGACAGGTGTAAGGAACTATCGATCTAAAATGAAGGGTTGTCCGGCTAACCTAAGCAGCGGCGAACACGCTCCGAAGCGACAGCGAGCGGATTGTTGCAGACTACTGACCAGCAGATCACGCCTGTGGCGCTCATTCATCGGAAATAACGAACTGGCGCTGGAGTTGTTCGACAATATGAGATATCGCCGCATCGCATTGAGCTCGTTCGGCGCTTCCGTATTTCACTCCTCTAAGTGCCCAATTGACGTCTCCACGAGACTTAGGAACGATCGGCCTGATAAAAATTCCAACGAAAGCTTCACACTGAGGGCTACTGTCCCTAACCGCCGAGGCGATGACCGACTGGAGGGTGTCGCGCGTTATGACTTTCCGTTTCATCGCGGTATGTTGTGTCCCTGTTTGGAGCTCAGTCGGATTGTGTTTTGAATCAGTTTTGATTTTAAAGTTGGCCTTGGATGGTCCGATCAGTAGATGTTCCGCAATTTGCCTGCCCTCGTTGTGCGCAATTTCGAAGCTAACTCTCCGACCCTTGCGGAGTTTCGCAAGCTCAGATTCTTTGACCTGAGAGATATGAAAGAAAACCTCATTGGCACCCGAATCCGGTTGTATGAATCCATAACGCTTTGTCGGATTGAAAGATTTAACAGTTCCAGTAGCCACGACACCGAACCTTAAAACGGGCTGCAACGTACTGAGAATAGTCGATTTAAATCGCCGTCAGCCAGCAATTTCGCAAACCTTTGTGGCCTTCTTTTTAAGCGACAATATGGCGCCCAACTTGCCGGGTTGCCAGCAGCCCAACGATTTCTAAGCCTTAGCTGGCCGACGGGCGGCAAAAGCGACGCAAGCGCGGCCGAACCAAGATCATTGCACACGAAAATCTCGATTTTCAGTCGCGGACATATTTATTCCGCCCATTGATGAAGCGGGGGTTTAGCTTGGCAGACTGTCAGGCCGATTGGATCGGGGCCAGTCAAATACTATACTGACCATATTGTCATATGGTTCAGTGTGTGCGTGAAAGTTCTGGGAGAAGACGACCCCATCAGGGCAAGAACATCTGCAAAATGCCGGTAATAAATGATGTTGCGCGATAGGCGACTATCACCGTTGTTAAGCCGCGTCATTGAGCCAGGGAGAACTAAGTTTTCTCTGCTTGCATGCTGTATTTTGGTCGTCGGCACCGCCGCGATAGCGCAGACGAGCAGCGAACCAGCGAAATCGGATCAGCGTAGCACTCGAGCGGAAAGTTCACCGGCCGACAAAGTTCCGGCAGGGGGCTGCATGCCTATTGGTTTAACCGCTCGGGGTGATCTCGTGTTTCCACTGCAGTGTCGGGAACTAATAGAACGAGAGCGGGGCCCGATCTCAGAAGAACAAACACGTGCCGTTCAGCAGAAACTCGACTCGGCTTCTCAGACGGTTCCAAAAACGCCGGCAACCAAACAAAAGGAAGTTGGCGCCCCGGAACAGCGCGAACCTGTGCGTAAGAAAAAACCATCACGCCAGGCGCGACAGAAGCAAACGGCCCCGATGCTGATAGCCCCGCAGGAAGCAGATCCAGAGACGACTGGAGACGCTGAAGATAAATTTCGTCCGAGCGATGAGCGCTAAGGCGCGGCGGGGGCATGCAATTATGGCACATGAACCTGGCGGGACTTTTCCTAGAAGTTTCGGCAATTCTTCCAGCCAGCAGCAGTTGACTAATGGCGATCACGCTAGGGCGTTCGGCTTCAGAAACCTTTCATAATGCGATAGCTTGAGGTGAGCCAAGAGCGTCCTTCTGTTGCGAAAGCACTAAGCGACTTTCACGATCTGGCTGCTGTTCGGTAATGACACGGATACCCATTCGATTCAGGGTCACTAGAATTCGAGGGCAGGAACGGACCTAGGGTGCTTTTACGGAAGGACGAGAGCTTATGAGTGTTTCTGGAAAAATAAGTCAAATCGCCGGTCTGGCGACTTACCCGACAAATCTGATGTGGAGCGCGGCTAGCGGGATGGTCGCCCGCAAATTCTGGCGCGACGAGTTGTCAAAGCAGGGCTGGCTCAATACCTATAGAGCATGCGAGTTCACTCATGAGCTGACCGCCACTCATTCCTGCTACTGGTGGCATTCGTTCAAAAACATGCGCGAAGATGTGAGGGACTACCTTGAGCTGGGATCATGGGAAGGGCAGAGTTCCGTTTTCGCCGGTTGGCTGTTTCCTAAGGCCAAGATCATCGCAGTCGATTGGTTTGCAAACGTTCAGGCTAATGACCGTTTCGATCGCAACACCGCCTCTTTTTCGAACCGGCTTGAAAAGATAAAGGGGACTACGGTCGACATCCTGATGCGCTTCGCCCAGGAGGGCCGCACATTCGATTTCATTTATGTCGATGCCGATCATTGCTTCGACGGCGTGCTTCTGGATACTATCTTGAGCTGGCCGTTGCTGCGCAAGGGCGGATACTTAGTGTGGGATGACTACCTTTGGACACACCCGGCGGTCCCTCACCTGAACCCGAAACGCGCGATTGATGCTTGGCTAGCCTCACGTCGGGACAGCATTGATGTCGTCTTTGCCGGATATCAAGTCTGTGTCCAAAAGATCGCGGACGATACGCAGATCACCGACATGGCTTATTGGAACTGAATTACCGTTTGTCGCGTTTTGTAAAATCGGTTTCGTCAAAGGTCGCGGATTTTCCGCCCCAATAAGCGGCAGAGCCACCGAGCACGCGACAGCGCACGCCATACGGCTGAAGGTCGTGATCAAATGGCGGCATATTGCTGCTATGGAAAATCTTGCGAAAATTTATTGATGCTTCGCCTTTGGGCTCACCGCCGCTTTCCAGGCGATTGAATTCCATATGAGCAGCACTCTCGGTCTCAAGCCCGCTCTCCACTATTAAAATCTTCGCCTCTGAGTTCGTAAATTCCCGGGCGATGGTGAGGCCAGCAGGTCCACCACCAACGATGACGACATCCGCCTCAAACCGAGAGCCGGCTGGATAAGAGGTTAAGTTATCGATCTTCATAAATCGATTTAAATCTAAAATGGCTTTTCGGGCAGCATATTACGAAATATAAACGTGCCACGCCACCGGCGATCGCGATTGCCAAAAAAACCGATTGAGATTTATTTTATGAGGAATTCCGAACGATGGCCAATTTGTCCGAAATGAGCAGTTTGTCGCAGCCCAATAGCCGAATCCTCCCCTTGGTCATGTGCGGCGGCGCCGGGACACGGCTTTGGCCCGCGTCGCGTGAAGGGCGTCCCAAGCAATTCATCAAATTTTTCGGCACCCGCTCGACATTCCAGGAAACCCTGCTGCGCCTTTCGGCTCCGCTATTTGAACGGCCAATCGTCATCACGAACGCGGCTTACCGATTTATGGTTCTTGAGCAACTGGCCGAGCTGGGATTAGAGGCTGACGTTCTTCTTGAACCAACGCGACGCGATTCGGGGCCAGCCATTGCCGCCGGGGCGGCCTTTGCCCTCCAGCGGCACGCCGATGCGGTTGTTCTGGCGCTCGCGGCTGATCATGTGGTGCGGGACAGCAAGGCGTTTGTCGAGGCCTGTCGAAAGTCGCTGCCGGCGGTAACCGCTGGACATATCGTAACGTTTGGTGTTCGGCCGGAACGCGCTGCCACCGAATACGGCTATATCTCTCCGGGGGATCAAATTTCCGGGGACATACGCGCCGTTTCAAAGTTCGTCGAGAAACCTAACGCCGAAAAGGCCGCCGAGTACGTGCAGGCTGGTTATCTTTGGAACAGCGGCAATTTCATGTTCAAAGCCGAGATGCTCCTTGAGGAATATGCGCGCCTCGACCCGGCAAGTGTGCGAAATGTGACCAAATCAGTCGCTGAGGCGGGCCGCGATCTGAGCTTCATCACCCTGGAGAAAGAATCGTTTGAGAAGGCAAAATCGATCTCGATCGATTACGCCGTTATGGAGAAGACCTCGGCCGCTGCCGTCATGGCCGTCTCGATGGGATGGTCTGATGTCGGATCATGGCATGCTGTTTGGGAGTTATCCGACAAAGATGAAAGTGGCAACGCTGCGAACGGCACGGCCGTATTCGAAGATTCACGAAATTGCAATGTCTCCAGCGATAAGGCGTTGGTGGCTCTCGAAGGCGTTGACGATCTGGTCGTCGTAGCGACGCAGGACGCCATCCTGGTTTCCCGTCAGAAGGATGCTGATGGGCTGAAGCGGCTGGTGGCAAAGTTGAAGAAAGCATCGCCGCAGGTGACCGAGGATCATCTCAAGGTTCATCGGCCGTGGGGATCCTACCAGTCGCTCGACATCGGAACGCGCCATCAGGTTAAGCGCATCGTCGTCAAGCCCGGCGGCAGGCTGTCCCTGCAGAAGCATCATCATCGCTCCGAGCATTGGATCGTGGTGCACGGCGCAGCACTTGTCACGGTGAACGAGACGACGAAGATTGTTCATGAAAATGAATCAATCTACATTCCGATCGGCGCAGTCCACCGAATGGAAAACCCGGGAAAGATTCCTTTGGAGCTCATTGAGGTACAAACTGGTAGTTACCTCGGCGAAGATGATATCGTTCGGATAGAGGATGATTATCGCAGGCTGTGAATTGGTCTCCTCTCGGATCTGTCGGAGTTGCGTACCCGCGAATCAGTCGGTTAGCCCAATCTGGGCGACATTGCGGGTGTGCGGGTCGCCGCTATTGTGCTACACAGTCGATCGGATGCGAGGCTTAACATGAAATTTGTGTCGGTAATCTTCTTCCTTTTCGGATCCGTCACGGGCGCGGTTGCCCAATACGGTGTTTCAAATGCGCGAGATGGTAGTGGAAATCTCATCCGCGATCGCGGCGTGAGTTCGACAAGAAATTTCGACCAATCGCCCGTCAACAATATCAACAATTCTGTTAATCGGAATGCGCCCGCCGCTACGCCGACCAGGGGCGTCGCAAAGGGCGTAAATAAATAAAGCTCTAGATGAGCGACGGAAGCGCTTTAGCGCAGTTGTCTTGCTCTAGGCTTGGGCGTGGCTGTTCCCAATAACGAAGGATCGTCGCGATCATTCCTTCTAACCGCACACCAGAACAGGGAGACGTCGATATCCGTGAGGGGTTTCAACGCGCTGCATTTGGATGCAGCCGGGATAGATCGCGACATTGTACTTGAAAGGTGGCTGATCGAAATACCCATGGATCGGACAGAGATAGGCGAGGTGGGGACCACATAGCGTCATGGGAAATAGGCGTCCGCGGGCTGAGGCATCTGTTAGTGTGCTGCCCAACGCCATTCCAACCAGAGCAGCGACCAAAGCGATCTTGGATACATATGACATTTCACGGCCCTTGAAATTGACGATACAAATGGACGATTCAAAACGCTTGGGCAGTTCCTGGACACTAACGCGATTTGCGGTGCCTCGCCAAGATGCTTGGATCCAGCGGGGCTCATATTGCGGGAACTTGGCTGGAGGGCTGTAGATGTGGCCGCAAGCTATTGGAGAGGACTTGGGGTTTTGCCGGGATCCGACGCTGAAAACCGCCATAGCATGAGCCGATTGCAGCGGTTTGTTCCGTTCGGTAAAACGTCACCAATTAGCTAAGTTGTTGATGAAATACGAAATCACAACGATTGATCACGACGAAAATAGCTCACCTCACACCCAGGAGGTCGAGTTCGCGCTGCTTCTTTCCCACTTGATTACCACGGTCAAGCAGGATCCTGAGCAATTGCGCTTGACGATCTACGACTTCGCCCGGACCAAACTCAAAAACGACCTGTCCTGGGCCAATGAGGACGAGAGGAAGCGCTTGCTGGGCGCGTTGGAAACGGCGATTCGGGGCGTTGAAAGGTTTTCGCTGAGTTCTGATCGGCTCGAACGGCTGCAGCCACCAGCGCAGCCTTCGCATGTCGCACCGGAGCACTCAGCAGCAGTTCCGGCACTGGGCGCCATCAATCAGGGCGGAATGCCAAGATATGGTCCGGAACCGATAGAAATCCGTTCGGGACCGAACGCCCGGCCATCTGGGCCGCCGACAAGCCGGTTGTTGATGGCGTCTAACCTAGTGCTGTTTGCCGTCGGAGGAGTGCTGGCGGGCTCGGTAGTCGCCGCGACGGTCTATATGCTGCGGGGCCCCCTGCTACAGAGATTAGGCCCTGCCACGCCTCGGCAGGCCCCCTTATCGCCGCAGGCAGCCGGCCCCAGCACACCACCCGAGCAAGTAATATCCCCCGCGGCGCCTAAGGATATGTCTCAGCCTTCTTTTCCTGTTCCGACTGATTATGGGGTGTACGCCCTGAATAATGGGACGCTTAATGAACTAAACATCCTACCGGAACAAGTTCCCGACAAACGGGTCGCCCTGTCGACCCCCATTACTAAGGGCAGTCGGACTGTTTTGCCGGATGGCCGGGCGCGATTCATCGTGTTCCGGCGTGACCTCGCGGTCAACGCGCCCGAACGGGTTGATGTTCGCGTCGTTGCGCGGGTCACGCGGGCGTTGACTTTCGATGCCAAAGGGAAGGCGACCTATTCCCCCGTGACAGGTGCTTGGAACATTCGGAATATTTTGCATCAATTTCGGGTCCGGCCGGTCGCTGGCAATCCCGAAATGCTGCTGATTCAACCTGAAAATACCGAGTTCACGCTTCCCGCTGGCCGGTACGTGCTTGCGTTGAAGAATGAAGGTTACGACTTTACCATCGCGGGCGAAGTGGTCGATCCATCGCAGTGCTTGGAACGAACTGACGCCGCGAATGGAACTTTTTATTCAGACTGCCAAAAACAGTAGGATTGCTGTCGCTTTTGGGCGATTTTCGACCGCACAAGAATTCCCAGAAAATAACCGGCCTGCAGGATTGTTTGGGCTGTCACGATCGCAAGAAGCGTGTTGAGAAAGTTCCATCCCTGTAAAACTGCAAAAATTGCTGAACCAATAAGCAAAAGCACCAAGACAGGCAGTAGCACTTTAAGCCGAAATCTGAGGCCGACCAAGAACCCCGTTATCGCCAGCGTAATCGCCGCGTATCCCATTCCCGAACGCTTTCTGGCCGTCGTGTGTCCTCGGCCAATCAAAATCAGGGCAAAACAGAGCCAAGTTGTAGAAAAAAGAGGTTAACAGGGCTTCACCGCAACCGGAACAGACGGCGGTCTCTTTCGAACATCCAGAGCTATTGGGCGCCCTAAGGCGCTTTGCGAGGCGGGTGCCTACAACTGCCGAATGCTGTTGCGCAGATGCCACAACCCGTTTGGATTCAGGTTTGGCGCCTCAAACGGCTATTTGAACGTGGCGGGCTCGCCTGTAAGGTCCAGCTAATAGATTCAAGAGGGCAGCTGAGTTAACGGCAAATCAATCGTAACAAATTAATCGTAATTGGATCAATGCAACAAATGGGGGCCGATTTGGTGTCGACCAGGCGAGCCGTTTCCGGCGGATGGATCGCAACGACTATCGGGGCGCTCTGAAATGCTGAATCGCCTTGCGCCGATGCTTTTTTCCATCATT
>Ga0208981_1000004_pt1 | contig 25848 bp, 23 predicted proteins | sample MedBloCAOM1_M1_FD_187839 | JGI IMG/M metagenome (GOLD analysis project Ga0208981, IMG submission 187839) | Forest soil microbial communities from El Dorado National Forest, California, USA - Mediterranean Blodgett CA OM1_M1 (SPAdes) (version 2) | ecosystem: Environmental > Terrestrial > Soil >... | reverse complement strand
AGCGAGCCAAGGTTCGCCGGTGCAGTTTAGTCTCAGATTTCCCGCCGTTAGTTTCAAGCAGCACCGACGAAACCTTCACACGGATCGTTCGTACGTGGGAGTCCCTGCGAGTGGCTTGCCGGGGGCTTCCTCACGGCGCCATCTGCGAGCCAACCAGAACAATCGTGAGGGCCACGACCGAGTATGCAGCCGCGCCTCCTGCGACGAACCCCACGACACCAAGGACGAAGCCCCGCGCCGTTAGCCACGGCCCGTCGTCCGTATGACGTCGATGGATCATCAACGCAGATGCTCCGAACGACGTTGCCATCAAGAGGAGCATGAATGCCACGGTAAGGGCGCGTCCGACGCTTGAGGGCGAGGCGCCTACTCTGTTAACCAGCTCCAGGAAGAGCGCCGAGTTGGTGACGGCCATCACAGTTGACGTGATTACCCAGATTGCAGCCAGCGCACCGCCACCGAAATGGCGTCGCAGGTACATCGCCGCCGTCACGAACGCAGGCACGATGAGGACAAGTGGCATACGTCCAGCCTAGCCGGGATTTCTACTTTGAATAAGTCCTAGTTCCGTTTGTGGTATTTAAGTGCCAAGTCCCGAGAAGTCCGCTCATCGGAAACTGGCGCACCGCCAATCACCGGGCCGTAAGGCGTCACGCACATTGGTATGCTACGATTTGCAGCCTATGCAAACGGGGATCATCGGGCTTCCACAAGTCGGCAAGACCACGCTCTTCAAAATTCTGACGCGCGCACAACTGGACGAGAAGGCGGCGCGTGCGGCCACGCACGTCGGAGTCGCGCGAGTGCCTGAGCCGCGGCTCGAACAGCTCGCCAAGCTGTACAATCCGAAAAAGATCACCTATGCCACGGTCGAATACGTCGACGTCGGCGGCATGGTGAAGGACCGCACGAAAGATTCCGCCGTGCTGGCGCCACTGCGCGAAGTGGATGCGCTGGCCCACGTGCTGCGCGTCTTTGACGATCCGGCGGTGGCCCATTCGGCGGGGTCGATCGATCCGCTGCGGGATGCCGAGGTGCTCGACCTCGAACTCATGCTCTCCGATCTCGATCAGATCACACGCCGCATCGAGCGCGTCGAAAAAGATTTGAAGAAGAAAAAAGAGCCGATTCTCGAACAGGAGCTGGCTCTGCTGCACCGTTGCCGGATCGCGATTGAATCGGAGAAGCCGCTGCGTGAACTCGAATTCAATGCCGAAGAACGCAAGCTGATCACGGGCTTCAAATTTTTGTCGCAAAGGCCGATGCTCTACGTTTTGAATCTCGGAGACAGCGAAGTCGCTGAACTCGATACGGCCGTCGAGCGTCACAATCTTGCGAAACTTGTGGGCCGTCCCAATACCGCCATCGTCTCCATCTGCGGACGCATCGAAGCGGAACTCGCCGAGCTTGAGCCTGCCGAAGGTGCTGAAATGCTCGCGGCGTATGGCCTCAAATCCTCAGGGCTCGATCGCCTGATTCAGGCCACGTATCACTTGATGGGCCTGACTTCGTTTTTCACCGCGGGCGAGCCCGAGGTGCGCGCCTGGACGATCAAGCGCGGCATGAACGCGCAGAAAGCGGCCGGCGCAATTCACTCCGACATCGAGCGCGGCTTCATTCGCGCCGAAGTAGTCCGCTGGAATGATCTCCTGGCGGCGGGAAGCCTCCCGGCGGCGCGCGAAAAGGCGCAAGTGCGCCTCGAAGGCAAAGAGTACGTCGTCCAGGAAGGCGACGTCATTCTCTTCCGCCATAGCGGCTGACCACACAGGGCTGAAGATGCCGATCGCCCAAACCATTCCGGCTTCTCACACTCTGCTGGCGCTGTTGCTCGGACTGACCGCGGCTGCCGCCAACATTCTTGGCGGCGTGTTCATCCTCCGTCGCGAATGGTCGCGTCAGTATCTGAAATCTTTCCTCGCATTGGGCGCTGGTTTCATGCTGGCCGCGTCCATTCTCGAGATTCTGCCCGAATCGGTGGCGTTGAGTGGGAACAGTGCTTATTTTTTCGTGCTGGTGGGATATTTCATCGTTCATTTTTTCGAGCATAACCTCGCGCCGCACTTCCATTTCGGTGAAGAAACGCATGTTGAGGAATTCGTGCCGGGCCACGCGGGGATCTCCGCGTTGCTCGGGCTTTCCATTCACACATTTTTTGACGGCGTGGCAATTGCTTCTGGATTTCTCGTGTCCGGCTGGCTGGGCGGCGTGATTTTTCTGGCCATAGCGCTGCATAAGATCCCCGAAGGCTTCACGGTTGCATCACTCATGCTGGCGAGCGGGCAGAGCCGGCGCACGGGTCTGCTGGCTGCCATCTGGCTGGGCGTTGCGACGGTTGCCGGCGTGTTCCTGATGGGCGTTCTGCACTCTCAAGTAGGTTACGCTTTGCCGATTTCCGCGGGTGTCACCCTTTACGTTGCTGCGACGGATTTGGTTCCAGAGGTGAACCGCGAGCCCGATACTCGCATGGCATTGCTCGTTTTCCTGGGCGTTGCGCTGATGCTGCTCCTGGGCAAACTGTTTCACTCCTGAATCGAGGGGCGGCTTGCGCTCGTATGTTCTTTGAATTGAGTTGTACAGGAGGAACCTCCTGAAATCCGGGCACTATTCGATTTCGATTCAGATGAGGTAGAATCCACAAGACCTGTTCCCTGGAGCAGGTGGTTCGATGCACGCATTTCTTCTGCAACTTTTAGACCCGACACGGGTTGAATAGAGTGTGGAGGCCATGGCAAGGACCGACGTCCAACTGATGCTGGACGTGAAAGCCGGGGACGAACAGTCCTTTGAGCTTTTGCTCCGCAAGTATAGGACTCCGCTTGTCAATTTCCTCTACCGCATGGTGCGGGATTCGGCCGTTGCGGAAGACCTGGCCCAGGAAGTGTTTCTCCGCGTTTACCGCGCTCGCAAGGAGTACGCCCCCAGCGCGAAGTTCACCACCTGGATGTTCCGCATCGCCACGAATCTGGCGTTGAACTCCGTTCGAGATAATCGTCATCACCAGTTGGAAATCTCGATGGATCATACGGTGAATGCGGGGGGCGACGAGCAACCTGCGATGGAAGTGCCGGATCGTAAGCCGACCGTGGAACAACAGTTAGTTGAGCGCACCCGCTCGGCGCTGATCCTGCGGGCCGTCCATGCGTTGCCGGAAAAGCAGCGCGCGGCCGTGCTTTTGCACAAGTACCAGGAGCTTAATTACGATGAAATCGCGCGGATTTTGGAGTGTTCAGAGAGCGCCCTGAAATCGCTGCTGTTCCGCGCGTACGAAACACTGCGCGTGGAGCTTGCTCCGCTCGTGAATTCGGTGGGAGTTTCAAGCCATGCGCGCTGAGGGAAGTGAGGGCCCTATGAGCAATACCGGACGAAATGCGGAACGTTGTGCGGGAATGGAAGATAAATTAGTCGAGTACCTGGACGGCCGCGCCAAGCCTGCCGAGCGGCGCGCCGTCGAGGAGCATCTCGCCGTCTGCTCCGGCTGCCGCCATCGCGCTGAGGATTTCCGCGCCCTGTGGGGCGCGCTTGACGATCTCCCTGTGATTTCGCCATCGGCTGTGTTTGACGCCTCTCTGCGCGCGCGCATTGCCGCGGAGCCCGCGCGCCGCGGGTTCTGGGGCTGGCTACCTTCGCCGAGGCTCGCGTTTGCCGTCGCGGCATTGGTCGCCATGTCGGTATGGATGGCTTCCCTGCCGCGGGGTACGACCGATCAGACGGAGATCAGCCGGAGCTTGGTTGAAGCGGATTTCGGCATGATCCGGGATCTGCCGGTGCTCGAAAACTACGATGTGCTTTCGAAGTTCGACGCGCTTTCTGAACTGCCGGCTTCGCCGAACGCTCCTGCTGCTGGAGAAGTGACGAAGGAAACCAGAGAATGAGACTGCGTTTCCAATTCGGGACCGTTTTGGCCGCTTTTCTGACGGCGGGCTTGCTCTGTTCACCCTCTTTCGGTCAAAAGTTCAACAAGATTGGCCAGGCAGAGGCGCCGCCACACCGCGCGCAGTTCCCCCAGCCGAAAGGCCCGAACGGCATGCGTCCCGGTGTCAACCCCGGGAACGAGAACAACCTGCCGCCCAAGGTGTTTCAGCGCCTCCAGGATATGCCTCCCGAGCGGCAGGAAAAGTTCTTCCAGAACAACGAGCGCTTCAGGAACTTGCCGCCGGACCAGCAGGCGCGAATCCGCCAGCGTCTCCAAGCCTGGAATAATCTGACTCCGGTGCAGCAGCAGGAATTCCGCGAGCGCCAGCGAGTCTGGGAGCAGATGACTCCCGAACAGCGGCGTGAAGTTCAGCAGACTCTGCTTCCGCGCTGGCAGCAGTTGCCTCCGCCACGCCGTCAGGCAATCATGCAGCGCCTCCACCAGCTCCGCGATTTGAGCGAATCAGGCCGCCAAGCCAGACTGAATGATCCCAGTTTCCTCGGGGGCCTGAACCTTGAAGACCGCGAGATGCTCGGCCAGCTCGCCCACCTGCACGTCGGCATGGCTCCCGATTAAATTCAGAGGCAGGATGAGCCTGTCCGCTTCGTCTTCGTTCCTCGCTGCCTGATTCGTTTGATTTTCGCCAATCTCCACGGAAAATTCGGCCTGTCAACGCTATGGTGGGTCCCCAATAGCGCCCGCCCCCGATCAGAATACAGTTCGAAATTTGCGTTTGAAACCTACCCACTGAATTCGAATACGGCCCCGTAACTGTTTCGATACAATTTCGTGGGCCGTTGTGGATATACGTCTATCTAAGCCTAGTCACGATTCAAATCGCAGATACTACCTGTAGTGGTTTTTCAAACACACTCCACAACCCGCACTCATTTCCAAAATAAATTGTTCTAACCTGCGAGTTTTCACTTGACAAGTTTTCGAACCTGTCTAGAATCGTGGCACAAAGTGGAACAGAGTGGATGTAAGTGAAGCTCAGTGGTGCAGCTGATAGGTTAAGTGGTGTATCTGAGGTTCAGTGGAGCACTCCAGAAGTAAGGGGCGAGCACTTTCCATGCTCTTTGCGCAGACGACACGATGCTACGTGGAAACACACCGGCGACAGTGGACGAGAAGGGCCGTCTCAAGATTCCCGCGGCCTTTCTGCAAGAGCTTAAAGAACATGGCGATCGCTTCTACGTCACCAGCGAAGACGGAATTCGCGCGCGGATTTACCCGATGAAGGCTTGGGGAGAGATCGAAGAGAAATTGGCGAAGATCCCTTCCTATAACAAGGCCAAGGAAAAGTTCCTGACCCGCACCAATTATTACGGTCAGGCGGTGGAGATGGACGGACAGGGCAGAATCCTGATCCCTTCCGTGCTTCGGGAAGCCGCGCAGATCAAGGGTGAAGTGGACGTGCTGGGTCAACGGACGTATCTGGAAGTTTGGAACCACGATCGGTTCATGGACAACATGAACAAGAACCAGATGACGGACGAAGACCGAAAGGCACTGGCCGACGCAGGCATCTAGTTTGGACGCGAAACACACGCCTGTGCTCGTCGAAGAGACGATTCACTGGCTGGCGATAAAGCCCGGCGGTTTCTATGTGGACGCGACCGTGGGGCTCGGGGGACACGCAATCGAAATCGTCCGGCGGCTCGGGGCCGGGGGGCAATTTGTAGGCCTGGATCGCGACGCAGCGGCATTGGAAATCGCGCGCGCCAGGCTGGCAGAGTTCGGGGATAAGGTGACTTTGGTGCACGCCAACTTCTCACAAATCGGCGAGGTTTTCGCGGAGCGAAGGCTTCCCCCCGCCGACGGCGTGCTGGCGGATCTGGGCGTATCGAGCATGCAACTGGACCTGGGCGAGCGCGGTTTTTCCTTTCGTGAGCGCGGCCCGCTCGATATGCGCATGGATCGCGACACGGAAGAGACGGCAGACGACATTGTGAACACGGCGGGAGAGAAAGCACTCGCCGACCTGCTCTATCAGCTCGGGGAAGAGCGGGATTCACGCAGAATCGCCAGGACCATCGTTCGCGCGCGTCCCATACGGGACACCGAACATCTGGCAACGGTTGTGGCAGGGGTCCGAAAAGTAAGGGGAAGGCAGAAGCTGCATCCCGCGACAAAAACGTTTCTGGCGCTGCGGATTGCGGTGAATCGAGAGATGGAGGAACTCGGGCAGTTTCTTTCTAGGGTTCCTGCCACACTATCTCAGGGCGGCCGGTGGGTGATGCTCAGCTATCACTCGCTCGAAGACCGCCCGGTAAAACAGTGTTTTCAGCGGCTGGCCCGGGAGGGGGCGCTGAAGATTTTGACGAAGAAAGTGATCCAAGCTTCGGACGCGGAAATTGCGGCCAATCCGCGCGCCCGCAGCGCGAAAATGCGCGTTGCCGAGAAAATCGACTCCGACCAGCACGGGGCGCCGCAAGGGAAAGCGTGGCAGCAATGACCGAATTCTTCACTGTCAAGCACATCGATAATTCGCGCCTGGTGCGCCCGATAGCACCCAATCGTATGCGCGAATGCGCGCGCCTGGTTTTGCTGGGCGTGTCGATCGCCCTGTGCGCATTCCTGTATGCCTGGCAGCATTTCGAGACGATCCAGCTTCGCTACCATCTCGAATCGCTGCGCGGCGAGCGTACCCAGGCCGCGGAACTCAATCAGGAACTCAAACTGGAAGTGGCGGGCCTGCGCGCGCCCGGACGCATCGATATCATCGCGCGGCGTCAGCTTGGCTTGACCGCGCCCGTGCCCGGCCAAGTGGCTCCGATGGATCTGCCGCCGGGCGCTGTGTTGGCCGAAGCGCGCACCATGGGCACGCCGCTGGCGCAACGATAGCTTTTTTCTGGCGGGCCCCATGCCCCGGCCAGGCCGGTGAGTCCAGCTCAAAAGTAGAGCCTGCGCCCGTCTAACGGTGGCGTTCCTTCCCGCGTTGCACGGCGTGAAAGGCAGACCGGAGATATATGCTGACGCCGACACGCCGAAGCCGCCCTCGTCCACCGTAGCCCAACATTCTGGGCAAAGGCGGGAAGTCCTTTTGATTCGGAGTCTCCGGCAAGAATAGTTCATATGGATCTGCGCAGTCCCCGGACCCGATTACTGATAGTGGCTGGCCTGATCGCGATCTGGACCGGGGCCGCATTGGGTCGTCTGGCCTACCTGCAACTTTTCCGCTACAGCGAATACTATTCACGCGCGCAACATCAGCAGCGGTTGATCGTGGAAGTGGGGGCGCGGCGCGCGGAGATCTTCGACCGCAACCTGAACCCGCTCGCCATGAGCGTGCCGATGGATTCCTGCTTCGCGGTTCCCTCGGAGATTGCCGATCCCGACATGGTCGCGCGATTGATCGGAAAAGTCCTGGACGTTTCACCCGACGAGATCGCCACGCGCCTGGCGGGTTCCCATTCCTTCGTCTGGATCGCGCGCAAGTTGCCTCCGGAAAAGGCGGAGAGAATTGCGGCGATGAATCTGCGCGGGATTTATTTCCAACGGGAGGGCGGGCGGTTTTATCCCAAGCGGGAACTCGCCGCGCACGTCCTCGGTTACGTGGACATCGACGAGAAGGGCCTCGGCGGCGTCGAGTATTCGCTGGACGATAACATTCGCAGCAAGCCCGGCAAGATGCTGATCCTCACCGATGCCCACCGCCGCTGGTACGACTCTACCGACAAAGCGCCGGACACAGGGACAAGCGTCGTTCTCACGCTCGACGAAAAAATCCAATACATCGCGGAGAAGGAACTCGCGCAGGCCATTCACGACACGCAGGCGAAATCGGGCACCGTCATTGTTGAGAACCCGAATACAGGCGAACTGCTGGCCGTCGCCAACTGGCCGACGTTCAATCCGAACGCTGCCAAGGACAGCAATCCCGAGTCGCGAATGGACCGCGCCGCCAGCGCGCTCTATGAACCCGGGTCGGTCTTCAAGATCGTGACACTTTCGGCGGCCATCGATCAGGGCATCACGAATGCGGATGAGCTCATCGATTGCCAGATGGGTTCGATTTACATCGCGGGGCATCGCATTCGCGACCACAAGGCCTATGGATTGCTCACTATTTCACAGGTGTTGTCGAACTCAAGTGACGTTGGGGCGATCAAGGTCGGCCTGCGCCTGGGCGCGCCCAAATTCTATGACTACATCCGGTCGTTCGGTTTCGGCCAGCCGACCGGCGTAGATCTGCCAGGGGAGAGCCGCGGAATGCTTCGCCGCCTGGAAAATTGGACTCCCGTTTCGGTGGGATCGGTTTCCATGGGGCAGGAAATTGGCGTGACGCCATTGCAAATGATTATGGCGATGTCGGCGATGGCCAATGGCGGGCTCATCGTGCGGCCACACGTTGTCCGCGCACTGCGCCGCGGGACGCAAATGGCCGAACCGCCACAACCGCAGCCCCGCCGAGTCATCCGGGCGACGACTGCCGCAACGATGCGCCGCATGCTCGAGGGCGTCGTGCTCAACGGTACCGGCAAGCGCGCGCGCCTGGACGGTTATACTTCGGCAGGAAAGACCGGCACCGCGCAAAAATTTGATATTACGACCGGCCACTACTCTCCGCACCAGTTGATCGCCTCCTACGTTGGATTCGCGCCGATCAATACACCCGCAGTGACCATTCTGGTACAGCTCGATTCGCCGGTTGGCATGCACGAAGGAGGGCAAGTCGCCGCGCCCACATTCAAGCGCGTCGCTCAGCAGGTGCTCGCCTATCTGGACGTGCCGCACGACCTTGCCGTCCCGAACAGCGTTCTTCTGGCGAACCGCCAGCGTAACGATGACCGGGATTTAGCTGATGTGACTGATTTCAATCCCATACAGGTCGACACCGCCGCTGTAGTCATGGATGATGTTCCAGGGGTGCTTGAACAGGCGCGCGGATCGGCAGTCCCGACGATTGAACTCGCGGAAGGGGAGGGAATCCCGGTACCGCGATTACAGGGGAGAACCGTGCGCGAAGTTACCGAACAATGTATGAAACTTGGATTGAGTCCCGTGTTGGTTGGCACGGGTATTGCAGTTGAACAGTCTCCGGACCCCGGAGCCATGACTCGCCGCGGCAGCCGCATCACCGTGCGGTTTGCGCGCGACGCTTCCGTGGTGTCCGCGGCGGCCCGGAGGGGAGCCCGCTGAGCGTGAGGGTGGCGAGTGTGGTGGAACACAGCGAAGGCGCGGCAAAAAAGAAACTGCCTGGCGCAGGCCGCGATCCAATCCGGCTCGTGAAATTGCTGCGCGGCGTCGAGGCGGATGGGGCTGCGGCGCACGGCGATCTTGAGATCGTGGAGATCGCTTATGACAGCCGTAAAGTGAAAACGGGCACGCTGTTTGTCGCCATCCACGGCGAAAAAACGGATGGGAATAAATTTGTGCCGGACGCGTTAGCGCGCGGGGCAGCCGCGATCGTAAGCGAACAGGCGAGGCCGGAAGCAATTCCCGCTGAAATTCCCTGGATCAAAGTTCCGGATGCGCGCAAGGCATTGGCCTGCGTCGCGGCCAATTATTTCGGACATCCCGCCGAGGTGTTGAAGCTGGTCGGCGTTACGGGGACCAACGGAAAGACGACGACATCCTATCTGGTGGATTCGATCCTTCGAGCTGCGGGCTGCGAGGTCGGTTTATTAGGCACGATCGCGTACCGTCTGGTGCGCGAGTCGCGTCCGGCGATCCACACCACTCCTGAATCGCTTGACCTGCAGAATTTTCTCGCGGAAGTGGTCCGCGCCGGCGGCACTCATGCCGTGCTCGAAGCCAGCTCGCACGCTCTTGCCCTGGACCGCTTGTGGGGATGCCCCTTTGCGGTGGCGATTTTCACGAATCTCACTCGCGACCACCTGGATTACCATAAAACCTTTGACGACTATTTTGCCGCGAAAAGGCGGTTGTTCGAAGGCACCGGCGGTGCGGCGCCTGGCGTGGGCGTCATCAATCGTGATGATGCGTACGGCAAACAGCTTGCCGGGCTCGCGGCACGAACTCTCTCCTACGGTCTTGAGCCCGGTGCGGACATTACTACGCGCAAGCCGGTGCTTTCTTTTTCCGGCCTCGAACTGACGGCCGAAACTCCGGCTGGAAAAATTGAGGTCCGTTCACCTCTGGTCGGGCGAATCAACGTCTACAATATTCTTGCGGCCATTGGCGCCGGCGTGGCGCTCGGTCTCGGGCGAGAAATCATCGCTGCCGGAATCGCCCAACTTGCCTCCGTGCCGGGCCGCTTCGAGCGAATCGATGCGGGGCAGCCGTTCCTGGTCGTCGTGGACTATGCGCATACCGATGACGCGCTGCGCAACCTGATGTCCACGGCAAAAGAACTCCATGCTGACGGGCGCATCATCACCATGTTTGGGTGCGGCGGAGACCGGGATCGCACCAAACGTCCTTTAATGGGAGAGGCGGCAGGACATTCGAGCGACGTCGTGGTGCTGACTTCGGACAATCCGCGCAGCGAGGACCCGCTGCTCATCATCAATGACGCAATTGTCGGCGTGCAGCGCACCAAAGCAAAGTTCCTGGTGGAACCGGACCGGGAGCGCGCCATCGAAATCGCGCTCGATCAGGCGCGCCCCGGTGACATTGTGCTCCTCGCGGGCAAAGGCCACGAAACTTCCCAGGTCTTGCGCGACCGCTCCATCGAATTCGACGACCGCGAAGTGGCGCGGCGGATGCTTCGCCGGCGAGGCTACGGGGAATAGCGGGCCTTGTGCAGCGATGACGCCTTGCAGGGGCATGGCATGCCGTGCCCCTACAATTAAGGGGAAGCAGGCGCAAACTTACGGCATCGAACGTGCTCCCTGTAAGATTGTGAGTAAGGGACGCGGATTCAAGGGTGACCCAAGACCGGTGAAACCCAGCCCTTTGAGGACGCTATGCGGTGGACGGTTGAAGAAGTGGCTCGCGCTCTGGGTAGTAAGCCGCCCGGAGGCCTCGACCCCCTGGCCCGGCTGGCCGGTGTGTCGATTGATTCTCGGACCGTGTCTCACGGCGAGCTATTCGTTGCGATACACGGACCGCGTCACGATGGACACAGTTTCATTGTGGCAGCCTTGGATGCCGGAGCGCTGGCGGGGGTCGTGGCGCAAGATCGTATGGCAGGATTTGCGGAACCGGTTCGCTCCAAACTCCTTGCTGTTGGGGACACGCTCGCCGCGCTCCAGCGGCTCGCGCAGGCCGTTCGAACGCGATGGGGGCGGCGCCTGGCAGGTGTCACCGGCTCGGCGGGCAAGACCACAACGAAAGAAATTCTGGCGGCGCTGTTGGCCTCGCGGTTCAGCGTATTGAAATCCGAGGGCAACCTGAACAACGAATACGGTCTGCCGCTGCAATTGCTGCGTCTCGATGATTCTGACGAGGCGGCTGTGGTCGAGCTCGGGATGTCGCATGCAGGGGAACTGCGGCGTCTGGCGGAAATCGCGCGCCCGGACGTGGGGGTGGTCACGCGCGTCGCGCCGGTACATCTGGAATTTTTCGCATCCGTGGATGAAATTGCGCTGGCAAAACGTGAATTGATTGAAGGGTTGGCGGGAAGCGACAGCGTCGCGATCCTGAACGCCGACGATCCGCGCGTGGCGCGTTTCGCCGTGGCTGCACCTGGCCGCGTCATGACTTTTGGATTTTCGAGCAGCGCTGAATTCCGGGCCGAACGTATTGACGATCGTGGAGCGGACGGCATTGAATTTGATTTTATAGCGCCCACGGAGCGCGCGCGGCTGACGCTGCCGCTCGCCGGGCGTCACAACATTTCCAATGCACTGGCCGCACTGGCGGCGGCGAGCGTCTGGGGCGTGGGAGCCGTTGAGGCGAAGGAAGTTTTTCCTCGCCTCGAGCCGGCAGGAATGCGTGGGCGCGTGCTGCGCTACGACGCGGGGTTTTCCGTGATCAACGATTGCTACAACTCGAATCCAGTTGCGCTTGAGGCGATGATCGAAATTCTGGTGCGCACGCCTGCCTCCGGACGGCGCATTCTTGCCGCGGGCGAGATGCGTGAGCTGGGACCCTCCTCCCGCGAACTGCACCGGAAGGCCGGCCGCGCGGCCGCCGCAACCGGGAGGCTCGATTGGATCATCGGCGTGCACGGCGATGGCGAAAGCCTTGTCCGCGGCGCTATCGAAGCAGGCCATCCGGCCGCGCGCGCAAAATTTATCGATTCATCGGCTGAGGCGGCCGGGTTCATTGCGGACTTGCTTGCGCCGGGCGACTTGATCCTCGTGAAGGGTTCGCGCGGAGTAAAGATGGAACGCATCGTCGAAGCGCTCGACGCCCGTTTTGCGCGGCCGGGCGCGGCGCCTGCGGCGTCCCTGGCGAGCGGCACATCCAAGGAGCGCGGCTGAGATGCTTCTCTACCTCTTCTACCACGTGCTTCAGCCCTATTTTCACGCGCTCAACGTATTTCGCTACATCACGGTGCGCTTCGCACTGGCGAGCATCACGGCTCTGCTGCTGGCCCTGGTGCTCGGTCCGTGGGTGATCCGCCGGCTGCAAATGTTACAGATTGGCCAGTTCATCCGGGAAGAGGGCCCGAAAAGTCACCATTTAAAAGCGGGGACGCCCACGATGGGCGGTGTGTTGATCGTATGCTCGACCGTCATACCCACGCTCCTTTGGGGGGACCTCGAGAACTCTTACGTTTGGCTCGCCGTATGCACGATGCTTGTGTTCGGAGCGATCGGCTTTGTCGACGACTACAGCAAGGTAGTGAAGCGGCGGAATCTGGGCCTAAGCGGCAAGGCCAAATTTTCTTTGCAGGTGCTGGCAAGTCTTGGCGTGGCGGTTACTTTGGTGATGCTAACGGCGGTAGGCACGTATTCAACGGAGTTGAGTGTTCCATTTTTGAAGAATTTTCACCCGGAGCTCGTCATCCATTCGTTGGTCAGTCATCCCTACCTCTGGACGGTAGCCTATCTGCCGTTCCTGTTGTTTGTTGTTTCGGTCATGGTGGGGTCTTCGAATGCGGTGAATCTCACCGACGGTCTGGATGGGCTGGCGATTGGCTGCGTGGTCGTGGCTGCGGGCGCGCTCACGGTTCTTACTTATGTAACGAGCCACGCGCGGTTCTCGGCCTATCTTGACCTGCAGCATCTTCCTCAAGTGGGGGAGCTCACGATTTTTTGCGGAGCCTTGGTGGGCTCCGCGCTCGGATTTCTGTGGTACAACGCGCACCCCGCGGAAGTGTTTATGGGAGATGTCGGATCGCTGGCGCTCGGCGGGTCCATCGGGATGGTGGCGGTCGCCATCAAGCAGGAAATCCTGCTGTTTTTTGTCGGCGGTGTTTTCGTGTTGGAAGCGCTTTCGGTGATCCTGCAGGTGGCGTCGTTCCGCCTGACGGGGAAGCGTATCTTCCGCATGTCCCCCTTGCATCACCATTTCGAGCTGGCTGGTTGGAGCGAATCGAAAATTATCGTGCGGTTCTGGATCGCGGCGCTGGTCTTCGCACTGTTCTCGCTGACGACGCTGAAACTGAGGTAATGAGTTGAAACCGGGAATCGAACTCGCGGGCAAGCAGGTGCTGGTCGTCGGACTGGCCCGCACGGGCATCGCCACGGCGCTCTTCTGCGCCGCGAGAGGCGCGCGCGTCACGGCCACCGAGGAGCGTCCCGAATCGCAAATCGCCGAAACCTCCGCGAAGCTGCGCGCCGCAGGCGTCATGCTCGAACTCGGCGGCCACAAGCCGCAGACCTTTATCGAGCAGGATCTGATCGTGCCCAGTCCGGGAGTGCCGCCGACGATGGCGGCGCTCGCCGCCGCGCGTGTCATCGGGATACCGGTTTGGAGTGAGCTGGAACTGGCCTGGCGATTCCTGCGGGGCCGCCTGGTGTGCATCACAGGTTCGAACGGCAAGACCACGACGACGTCGCTCATCGGCCACATTTTGGAAACCGCCGGGCTGCCCGTCCAGGTTGCCGGGAACATCGGCACGCCGCTGATCTCGCGCGTCGATGTGTCGAGTGATTCCGGCTTCACGGTGGTCGAAGCCAGCAGCTTTCAACTCGAATCGATTGTGGCTTTCCGTCCGGACGTTGCGGTGTTGCTCAATATCACTCCAGATCACCTCGACCGCCATGGATCGCTCGAAGAATACGGCCGCGCGAAGGTGCGCATGTTCGAAAATCAGACCGAGGAAGATGCGGCCGTCTTGAACGCGGACGACGCAGCGGCGCCGCGGTACGCGCCGTCGCGCCCGCCGGTTTTCTGGTTCAGCCGGCAGAAACGCGTGGCCAGCGGCTGTTTCCTGCGTGACGATGAAATTGTTTTCCGGCGCGATGGCGCAGAGACCGTTCTCCTTCGCCGCGAGGATATCGGCCTGCGGGGCGATCACAATGTTGAAAATGTTCTGGCCGCGGCCGCGGCCGCGACGCTGGCCGGTGTCGAACCCGCGGCAATTGTGGAAGGTGTGCGCAGCTTTGCGGGCGTGGAGCACCGAATTGAGTTCGTCGCCACGATTTCCGGCGTGGAGTATTTCAACGATTCCAAAGCCACGAACGTCGACGCCACGCTCAAGGCGCTCGATGCTTTTCCAGGCAACCTGCTGGTAATCCTTGGCGGCAAGGACAAGGGCTGCGACTACACGATCCTCCGCAAATCGTTACGGCAACACGCGCGCATGGTTCTGCTGATCGGCGCCGCCGCGGAGAAGATTGAATCGCAATTGAGCGGCGTCGTGCCCGTCGAACGAGCGGGCACGATGGCGCGCGCCGTGGAACTCGCCGAGGAAAGCGCGCGTCCCGGCGACACCGTCTTGCTGGCTCCCGCCTGCGCGAGTTTCGACCAGTTTGAGAGTTACGAGCACCGCGGACGCGTATTCAAGCAACTCGTTCGCAGCCTGGCTGAAAAAAATGGGGCGGGCGAACCCGCCAGGAGGTCCTGATCGTGCCTCGAAATCTTCAAACCGACCGGTGGTTGTTCGGATCGACCCTGGCGCTTTGCCTGGTCGGCGCCGTCATGGTTTTCAGCGCCTCGGCGGTCACGGCGCGCGACGAATTCGGCAGCGGCTATCATTTTCTTCTCCACCAGCTTCTCTGGCTGGTGCTGGGCATCGGCGCCATGATGCTGGTGATGAACGTGGACTACCGCAAGCTCCGCCGGCCAGAGGTAGTTTTTACTGGATTGTTCGCGGTGCTCGTGATGTTGGTAGGAGCTCTTTTCCTCGACAAGTCGCACGCGACGCATCGCTGGATTCGCCTGGGTCCGGCCAGCCTGCAACCTTCCGAACTCGCCAAGCTCGCCGTGATTTTCTACCTTGCGTGGTTCCTCGAGAGGCGCGGCCGGCGTGACAGCTTTGGAATAAACGACTGGAAACGCACGATCCTTCCCGCGCTGGGACCGGTGCTCGCCTTGATTGGGCTGGTCGTTATCGAACCAGACCTCGGCACGGCCGTGGAGATTTTCATTATCGCGGTGGCCATGCTGTACGCCGCCGGACTCGACGCCAAGTACATTGCCGGAGCTGGACTCGCTTCGCTTCCTATTATTTACCTCCTTATCGTGCGCGTATCGTATAGGTACGATCGCGTGATGGCGTTCCTGAATCCCATGGCGGACCCGCAGGGACGCGGCTTTCAATTGCTACAGTCGCTGATCGCGGTGGGGTCGGGAGGATTCACCGGCGTAGGCCTGATGGAGAGCAAGCAGAAACTGTTTTACCTGCCCGAAGCGCACACGGATTTTATTTACGCCGTACTGTGCGAAGAGATGGGTTTCATCGGTGGAGCGCTGGTGCTCGGGCTTTTCGCGGTCTACGGATGGCGCGGGATGCGGTCCGCGTTCAAGGTCACCGACGAATTTGGCCGCTTCGTCGCGCTGGGCATCACGGTCATGGTCCTGAGCCAGGCGCTGATCAATCTTGGCGTGGTGCTTGGAATGATGCCGACGAAAGGCATTCCGCTGCCATTCATCAGTTATGGCGGTTCGAGTTTGCTGGTGATGTTGGTGGCGACCGGAGTGCTTCTGAACATCAGCCAGCAGGCGGAGTAGATCAGTACGCGCGGCTCGGAGCGCCATGTGGCGGATGCGGGGCAAAGAGAGTTGAAGCTGTTGATCGCGGGAGGCGGCACAGGAGGGCATGTTTTTCCTGCACTGGCCATCGCGCTGGAATGGATGTCGCGCGGAGAGGAAAGAAAAGTAGTGTTCGTCGGAACTCAACGCGGAATTGAAGCCCGACTGGTACCCGAGGCCGGGTTTCCACTCGAGACGATTCGCTCGGCAGGCCTTAAGGGTATTGGCGGGATGAAATTTGTCCGGAACTTCGCGAAGCTCGCCCCCGCGATGTGGGACTCCTTCGCAATCCTTCGCCGCCATAAGTTTGCCGCCGCGCTGGGAGTCGGGGGATACGCGGCCGGGCCGATGATGCTTGCTGCCGTGTTGCGCGGACTGCCCACCGTGGTCTTCGAGCCGAACGCCGAACCGGGATTCACGAACCGAGTGTTGGCGGGGATGGTGACCCGCGTCGCGACGGCGTACGAGGCGCCGACGAAGCTTTGGGGACGTAAAGCGACACTCACGGGAATTCCCGTACGGCCGGAATTTTTCGCCATCCCTCAGCGCGCACCGGCCGAACCGTTCCATATTCTGATTACCGGCGGCAGCCAGGGCGCACTTGTCATCAATCGTACATTGGTGGATGCCGCGGAGTTGCTGGCTAGGCACAAGGACCGCATCTCGATCGTTCACCAGACCGGCGAACGTGACTATAATGCGGTGCGCGTGGCTTATGCCCGGCGTGAAATCCACGCGGAGGTGCTGCCCTTCATCGGAGACATGGCAGAGCGATTTGCACTTGCTGACTTGATCGTTTGCCGGGCGGGCGCGATTACGGCTGCTGAAGTCGCGGCGGCCGGCCGCGCCGCCATCTTCATCCCGTTCGGCGCCTCCACCGACAGCCATCAGTTGCGCAACGCCCAGGAAATGCAACGCGCCCGCGCGGCGCGTTTGATCCCGGAGCCCCAGCTCACCGCGGAACGTTTGACGCAAGAAATCTTTTCGTTGCTCGACCAGCCCCTCGAGTTGCAAGCCATGGCGGCGAATGCGCGCCGGCTGGCAAAGCCTCGCGCCGTGCAAGATATCGTGGATCTGATAGAAGGGGTCGCGCTCCGGGGCGCGGGCTCTAGTGGGAGCCCGCAGGAATAAATATGATGGTGACCTTTCACAATTTCAAGCGCATTCATCTGGTAGGTATCGGCGGGATCGGCATGAGCGGTATAGCCGAGGTGCTGCTAACGCTCGGCTACACGGTTTCCGGGTCCGATGTGAAGACCACCGCGATCACTGAACGTCTTCAGAACCTGGGCGCTGAAATTTTCGAGGGCCACAAGGCCGAGCACATTCACGGAGCGCACGTTGTGGTCGTTTCCTCAGCGGTGCGCCGCGACAACCCGGAAATCGCCGAAGCTGTCCGCCACAAGATTCCCGTCATCCCCCGCGCCGAAATGCTCGCGGAGTTGATGCGTTTGAAATATGGGATCGCGATCGCCGGCGCGCACGGCAAAACGACGACGACCTCGATGACGGCTTCCGTCCTCGCCGCTGCGGGCCTCGATCCCACGTTTGTTGTGGGCGGCCGCGTGAACCACATCGGCGCGACCGCGCGCCTGGGCCGCGGTGAATACATGGTCGTCGAGGCGGACGAGAGTGACCGCACTTTCCTGCTGCTTGCTCCCGTCGTCGCCGTGGTTACGACGATCGATCGAGAGCACCTGGACACCTACAAATCGATAGCGGAAATTCAGGAAATCTTCACCCAGTTCGTCAACCGCGTCCCGTTTTACGGGGCCGCGGTGCTTTGCCTGGACGAGGCGAACGTGCAGGCCATCATCCCGAACGTCCATCGTCCCGTCATCACGTATGGCACTTCAAACCAGGCCGATCTCGTGATTGGTGAAATCGAGCTCCAGGGACTCGAAAGCACGTTCCGGCTGACTTACCGCGGCGACGACCTTGGAAAATTTCATCTGAATGGCCCTCCGGGAATCCACAATGTGCGCAACGCCGCCGCCGCCGCGGCTGTAGCGCTCTACCTGAACGTTCCGGCGGACCTGATTCGCGCCGGGCTCGAGGAGTTTGCCGGGGTGGGCCGGCGTTTCGAAGTCAAGGGAGTTATCAATAAGATTACGTTAATTGATGATTATGGACATCATCCGGCCGAGATTCGCGCGACACTCGAAGCGGCGCGCGGCTGCAATTTTAACCGTATCCTCGTGCTCTTCCAGCCGCATCGGTACACGCGCACCAGGCATCTCTGGGACGATTTCTGCAGCGCGTTCAATCAGGCCGACCTGGTCGTGCTGACGGACATTTATGCGGCCGGCGAGCCGCCGATTCCCGGAATTACGGGACAGGCGCTGGCGGATGCCATTCGCGCCGCGGGGCACAAGAACGTCGTATTCCACAGTTCCATGCAACAGGGAATCGAGGAGTTGTTGAGGGCAGCGAGTCCCGGCGACGCAATTTTGACGATCGGCGCCGGCAACGTAAGCCGTGCGCCGGGTGAGCTGGCGGTGCTATTGGGCGCGAGGGTTTCACTGCATCATGCGCATTAACGATCCCAAATTGATCGGAGCACTGGCCGCCCTGGGCGTCGAGCACGAGGCGGGTGTTCCGTTGGCGGACAAAACTTCTTTGGAGATTGGAGGTACGTCCGACCTCCTGTTGATTCTCCGGCATCACTCCTTGCCTGAGTTGGTGCGCCTGCTGAAACAGAATGGCGTGCCCTACCGCTTCCTCGGCGGCGGAAGCAACGTGCTGCTCCCAGACGGCGAGCTGCCGTGGGTGATCCTCCAGCTCGAACGCCAGAATCCCGAAGTCCGCATCGAAGGAAATTCGGTGCACGTGGATTGCGCCGCCGACCTCGGCCGCACGGTCACGACCTGCGCCAAGGCCGACTTGGGCGGGATGGAGGGCCTGATCGGCGTGCCCGGCACCATCGGGGGGGCGCTGCGGATGAATGCGGGGGCCTACGGGACCCAAATTGGGACCTTCGTGCGGGAGGTTCAGGTGTATCGCGCGGCCACGGGCCGGATTGAAACTCTGCGCGGGTCCGAAATAAATTTCGAATACCGGCACACTTCTTTTGCGCCCGATGATATTATGCTCACAGTGCGACTGGAACTTCCCTCCAAACCGTACAACGAAATACTTCAAGGAATTCGCATCTGCAATGAAAAGCGGCGCGCCAGCCAGCCGCTCAATCAAAAAAGCGCGGGCTGTATTTTCAAGAATCCGCCGGGCGGGTCCGCCGGGCGCATGATTGATGAGCTGGGCCTGAAGGGCCATTCCGTCGGCGATGCCCGCGTCAGCGACCGCCACGCCAATTTTTTTGTGAACGCAGGACACGCCACCGCCGCCGACATGCTCGCGCTGATTGCCGACGTGCGCCGGCGCGTCCACGAACGTTACGGCGTCGAACTGGAAGAAGAAGTGATCGTGTGGAAGGAATCATGAGCGCGGAACCCGATTATCTTCCCGCGGATGCGCTGGCCGAAGAGGAGCCCAAGTATCTCCGCCGGCAGAAGCCGGTGGAGATCCGCAAGCGCAAGTTCAGCGGGAAGGCGTGGCCGCTGTACCGCCGGGTGCTGGTGGGTGGAATCGCCGCGCTTGCGTCAGGACTGGTGCTTTACCAAGCGGGACGTTATTTCTTGTTTTCTCCGAGCGTCATGATCGAACGCGCGGACCAGATTGTGATCCGGGGCAACCGGTTCGTGCCTCCCGAGGCGATCGTCGAGAAATTTTCGGCGGACCTGCACCGCAGCGTCGTTCGCGTGCCGCTCGGGGAACGCCGCCAGGCGCTCGAGTCACTGCCGTGGGTGGAGCACGCCGATGTGCAGCGCGTGCTGCCGAATCGCATCCGCGTCGAGATCACCGAGCGCACGCCTGTCGCATTTTTACGCGGGGCGAACGAACTTTCCCTGCTGGATGTCTACGGCATGATTCTGGATCGGCCGGCTGAGGGCGAATTCCGATTCCCGGTTGTGAGCGGCCTCGGAGAATCCATGCCGCGCGTATTACGCGAGCAGCGCATGAATTTGTTCGGGCAGTTCATGAAGGAGATCGAGCACGCGCTGCCCGGCGCGGACGACCACATCAGCGAAGTGGATCTTTCCGATGGCACCGATATTCGCGCCACACTCACCGGACTTGGCGCGGCCGCGGGCAATTCGTCGCCGATACTCGTGCACTTTGGCGATTCCGATTTCGCCAATCGCTATCACCTGCTGGCTGAGAATATCGACCAGTGGCGTGCCAGCGCCGGACGCGTGGATTCGGTGGATTTGCGGTTCGCGAGGCAGGTGGTGGTGAATTCGGAAATCAGGACAGTGGCGGCCCGCGCGCCTCAGAGCGCTCCACTGCGGGCGCAGGCCGTGCGGAAGCGGCGGTAAAAAGTTTTGAGCGATTCCGTTTCGGGCGCGCGTCCCCGCCCGGACCGGAAGGAAGAGTTGAAGGAGCGGCGGTTTGACCAAAAAGGATAAATATTTGGTGGCGCTGGACGTGGGGAGCACGAAAACGTGCGCCCTGCTCAGCGAAGTGGACGATTCCGGAGCAGCGAAATTCATTTCCATGGGCGCGGCGGAATCGAAAGGGCTGCGCAAGGGACTGATTGCCAATCTGGGCGCGACGGCAACGTCGATCCGCCGGGCGATCGAAGAAGCGGAGAGCGTTGCCGGCGTGCCTGTGGAGCGCGCCATTGTCGGCGTCGCGGGAAGCCACATCCGCGGAGTCAACAGCCGTGGCGGCATCACGCTGGGGAACCGCCCGCGGGATATTGACCGCGAGGACATCCGGCGCGCCGTGGACGCCGCGCGCAATGTCACGCTGCCCGAAGACCGCCTCATCCTTCATGTCCTTCCACAGGAATTTCTCGTCGATTCGCAAGACAACATTCGCGACCCGATGTCCATGGTGGGCCAGCGCCTCGAAGTCAACGTGCATCTGGTGACCTCCTCCGCATCGGCCATGCAGAACCTGGTCACCGCCGTGAATCAGGCGGGCATCGAAGTGGCGGACACCGTTCTCGAGCCGCTCGCTTCGGCGGAATCGTGCCTCACGCAGGATGAGCGAGAACTCGGCTGCTGCCTGCTCGATATCGGCGGCGGGACGACTGAGCTCGTCGTCTTCGGCAATGGAATGCTGCGCCATGCGTCGGCCATTTCCGTGGGCGGCGACCATTTCACCAACGATCTTGCCGTGGGACTGCGCACGCCAATTCCAGAGGCGGAAAAAATCAAGCGCGAGCACGGATGCGTCTTCAAGAAACTGATTCACGAGGACCACGCGATTGAGATCGCCAGCGTGGGCGATCGTCCTCCGCGCACCGTGTTTACGCGGATGCTGAACGAAATTGTCGAGCCGCGGGCGCAGGAATTGCTTTCGCTCGTTCGCGACGAATTGCAGCGCGGCGGTTTTGGCGCGCTGATCCCCGCCGGCCTGGTGCTATCCGGCGGCGGAGCACACCTGAAGGGTCTGACGGAGCTGGCCGAGGGCATGTTCAATATGCCCGTGCGCCTGGCAGCTCCACGCGGCCTCGAAGGCATGCCCGAACAGCTTTCTCAGCCCGAATACGCCACGGTGGTCGGTCTGCTGCTTTACGGCGCGCGCGCCCGTCGCCAGGCGCCCCAGCGGTCCGGCAACTTTGTGGCCAAGATCAAGAGCATGTTCGTCGGTGCGTAACACGAAGAGCTCCGGCGGGGCAGGAACATTTTTCCGGGGGAGGACAATGATGACGGCGAAAGACACGGGAATTCGGATTTCATTCAGCGAAGAGAATCAACAGGGCGCGAAGATCAAAGTGATCGGGGTGGGCGGCGGAGGATGCAACGCCGTCAACCGCATGATCCGCGCCAAGGTCGAGGGTGTCGAATTTATTGCCGCGAACACGGACTTGCAGGCGCTCAAGCTCTCACAAGCGCCCGTCAAGCTGCAGATCGGCGGAAAGCTCACCAAAGGGCTCGGCGCGGGCGCGAATCCCGAGGTGGGCCGCAAAGCCGCGCTCGAAGACACCGACAAGATCATCGAGGCGCTCGAAGGCTCGGACATGATTTTTCTCACCACCGGCCTCGGCGGAGGCACCGGCAGCGGCGCTGCTCCCGTTGTCGCGTCGCTGGCGAGCGAGCTCGGCGCGCTCACGGTGGCCGTGGTCACCAAGCCGTTCGCGTTCGAAGGCAAGCGCCGCCAGCAGCAAGCCGAGCAGGCGCTCTCCGAACTCGTCGGCTGCGTGGACACCGTGATTGTCATCCCCAACGAAAGGCTGATGGAGACGGTCGAAACCGGAACGAGCTTCTTCGAAGCATTCCGCATCGCCGACGATATTCTTCGCCAGGCCGTGCAGGGCATCAGCGACATCATCACGATCCCCGGGATCATCAATCGCGACTTTGCCGACGTAAGGACCATCATGCAGGGGCAGGGGTACGCCGTCATGGGCACCGCCGTCGCTTCCGGTTCCAATCGCGCCGTAGACGCCGCCAATCGCGCCATCAACAGCCCGCTGCTTGAGGACAATTCGATCCAGGGCGCGCAGGGCATTCTCATCAACATCTGCGGATCTTCCAGCCTCACCCTCCATGAAGTACACGAGGCCTCCTCGGTCATCCAGAAGGCCGCGCATGAGAACGCCAACATTATCTTCGGCGCCGTAATGGATGATGCGATGAAGGAACAGGTGAAGATCACCGTCATTGCCGCGGGATTCCGTGAGGCGGCGCGCAGGCAGCCTCACCAGAAGCCCGCCTACCTGCCGAAGACATGGAAAGCCGGGCGCGACGAACAGGCCGTCGAGCCGCATGACGCCGCGCAGGAAGCACAGCAGCGTCCCGCCGTCAACGAAGTGATTCACCAGGAAAATACCGCTACCGCGGATGATCTTGATGTGCCCACGTTCCTCCGGCGCGCGGCGCAAAAAGCGTAGCGGCCCGCTGTGATTTTTTCCCGGCGCGCCTCGACGGTGCGCCGGCAGCCAGCAGTCTGAACGTAACGGTCTGACAGGGGACTGCTGTCACACGCGTGGTTGTATTGCCCGCCGGGCAGCGTAGGGTACACTGGCGCGGATGCCCAATGGTGTCGGAGTTCGCGCGGGAATCGTGGAAGAAATGTTGCGCCATGCGCGGAGCGAACCGGGCGTGGAATGCTGCGGGCTCCTCGCGGGCGCCGGCGGGGTGATCACCAGGATTTTTCCCGCGAAGAACGCGCTGGCCAGCCCAACCGCGTACGATGTTGCCCCCCAGGAATTGTTTCAACTATTCCGGCGCATGCGTGAGGAAGGGTTGGAGCATCTAGGCATCTATCATTCGCATCCGGCCACCGAAAACGTCCCGTCGCCCCGCGACATCGAGCTGGCCGCCTATCCGAACGAAGCGTACTTCATAATTTCACCGTTGCCTGCCGCGCCGCACCCGGTCCGCGCATTTTCCATTCGCGATGGCCGTGTGGAAGAACTGGAGATTGTTATTGCTGACGTGTAGGGGCACGGCATGCCGTGCCCCTACTTTTTCGGCGGGTGTTCGGCGAGCACGGAGCGGTAAACTTCGCGGACTTGGTCCGCGGAACGCTCCCACGAATACTTGCGCACCAATTCGTGTCCGCGGCGGGTCAGGGCCTCCCGCGTCACGTCCTCTGTAAGAATCTGCCGTATCCCACGCGCAATTTCAAAAACGTTTTCCGGATTTACCAGCAGCGCCGCGTCCGCGAACACTTCGGGCAGGGAGGACGCGTTGGACGTCAGCACCGGCGTGCCGTGCGCCATGGCTTCGAGCGGCGGCAATCCAAACCCTTCGTAAAGTGACGGAAACAGGAACGCCTCCGCGCGGGAATAAAATACGCGCAGCACCGGGTGCGGCACGAATCCAAGGAAGCGGACGTCTCCCTGCACTCGGGACCGCAGAACGGCGCGGCGCAAGTCCGAATGCTCCTCCGCGGAATCGCCAATCAAAAGCAATTTCAATCCCTTGAAGATCGGGTGATCCCGCAGGTCCGCCTTGGCCACGGCGAAGGCCTCGATCAGCCGGGGCAGATTTTTCTGCGGCTTGATATTTCCCGCATAGAGCACGAAGGGATCGGTTACGGCGTGGCGTTCCAGAACGCGGTCGGCATCGGTGGGCATCGGCTCGCGCAGGAACCGTTCGTCGAGCGCGTTGTAGACGACCTCGATTTTTTCCTCGGGAACGCCGAACCCGCGGGAGAGATCCCGCTTGGACGAATGCGAAACAGCCATGATGCGGTCCGCGCGCGCGAGCGCCCGCCGCGCAAAATACATGCGCCCCGCCTGCACCAGGGGCGATGCCCCAACTCGGGGAGCAAGCACGTCGGTCAAGTCGTGCACGGTAATCACAAGCCGCGAGGGCACCACGGCCGGCGCATAAAACCAGGGCATGTGCAGGATATCCACTCCGTGCTTGCGCAACAGGAATGGCAAGTGCATGTGCGTATGAAACGAGCCGGGGTCGGAGGCATACTCGAGCAGTTTGTAATTGCAGGGAAGCGGATCGAATTCCTGCAAGTGCCGCTGCTGTCCGATCAGTAGATATTCCGTTTCACGGTCGGTGCGCGCAAATTGATTGACGATGTTGCGGATGTACGTGCCGATTCCGAAATTGCCGGCGCGCCGGATATCGATCGCAACACGCATCGGCGCCGGCGCTCAGCGAGCCGCGCCGGGACTCCCTGCGAGGGATGGTGTGAACTCCCAGCGGCGGTTATAGAGAGGATACTGCGACGCGAATTCCGCGACCTCGGCGCGGATGCGGCGTTCGCGCCCGGCGTCGCCCAGATGGGAGAGCACCTCGGCAATCCACGCGGCGATGCGTTCCATGTCCGCCTCGCGCATCCCGCGCGTCGTCACGGCAGGAGTGCCGAGCCGAATTCCGCCCGCCGTCATCGGCGGCGTGGGATCGAACGGGATCGAATTCTTGTTGACGGTGATGCCCGCGCGGTCGAGCGCCGGCTGCGCGTCCTTGCCGGTGACTCCGCGCGAATACAGATCGATCAGGAAGAGATGGTTGTCCGTGCCCCCGGTGACGATGCGGAAGCCGGCTTTGGAAATTTCGGCGGCCAGTTTGCGCGCGTTTGCGACGATCTGTTTCGCGTATTCGCTGAATCCCGGATCGGCCGCTTCCTTCAGGCATACGGCCTTGGCGGCGATGATGTGCATCAGCGGCCCGCCTTGCGTGCCGGGGAACGTGATGCGGTCAAGCTCCTTCGCGAACTGCGTCTTGCAAAGCACCAACCCGCCGCGCGGCCCGCGCAGAGTCTTGTGCGTGGTCGTGGAAACAAAATCGGCGTGCGGCACGGGGCTCGGATGCATGCCGCCAGCCACGAGTCCCGCGATGTGCGCCATGTCCACGAAGAAAAGCGCGCCCACCGCTTTCGCGATGGCGGCCATGCGTGGAAAATCGATGATGCGCGAGTAGGCGCTTGCGCCCGCAACAATCATTTTTGGATTGTGTTCGCGCGCCAGCCGGTCCAGTTCGTCGTAGTCGATCGTTTCGGTTTCTTTGCTCACGCCGTACGGAATAAATTTATACATTTTCCCTGAAAAATTGAGCGGGTGCCCGTGCGTCAGGTGTCCGCCATGCGCCAGATTCATGCCGAGCACCGCGTCGCCCGGCTGCAGCGCCGCCATATAGACGGAAACGTTCGCCTGCGTGCCGGAATGCGTCTGCACGTTAGCGTGCTCGGCGCCAAACAGCGCCTTCGCGCGGTCGATTGCAAGCTGCTCGACGCGGTCCGCGAATTCGCAGCCGCCGTAGTAGCGTTTTCCTGGATAGCCTTCGGCGTATTTATTTGTGAGGACGGATCCCGCCGCTTCGAGCACCGCTTCGGAGACGAAATTTTCCGAGGGGATGAGTTCGAGACCCGTCCCCTGGCGGCGTCCTTCCTCGCGAAGAGCGTCCGCGATTTCCGGATCGACCTCCGCAAGCGGCCGGTTCATGCGGTGTGAGATTTTTGTG
>Ga0208981_1000003_pt1 | contig 27196 bp, 27 predicted proteins | sample MedBloCAOM1_M1_FD_187839 | JGI IMG/M metagenome (GOLD analysis project Ga0208981, IMG submission 187839) | Forest soil microbial communities from El Dorado National Forest, California, USA - Mediterranean Blodgett CA OM1_M1 (SPAdes) (version 2) | ecosystem: Environmental > Terrestrial > Soil >... | reverse complement strand
GCGCGCCTTCTCCAGCTCCTCGGGCGTGTCGACGCCGAGCGGCACCGAATCGACAATCGCCACGTCGATCCGCATGCCGGCCTCGAGCGCCCGCAGCTGCTCGAGCTTCTCGCGCCGCTCGAGCGCCGACGGGGCGAGCCTGACGAAGCGTTCGAGCGCGGCCCGCCGGTAGGCATAGAGCCCGATGTGATGGTAGAGCGGCCCCTCGCCATGAGGCGCGGTCGCCCGCGTGAAATAGAGCGCACGCAAGCGCCGGGGCCCCACGGGCGAGCCCACCACCTTGACGACATGCGGGTTGGTCCGCTCGGACGGATCGCGGATCTCGGCCGCAATGGTGGCGATATCGACCGCCGGGTCGGCGAGCGGCGCGAGCGCGGCCCGGATATCAGCGGGATCGAGCGTCGGCAGATCGCCCTGGACGTTCACCACGATGGCGGCGCGCCCCTCGGGGTCGATATGCTGGAGCGCCTCGAAGATGCGGTCGGAGCCCGACACATGGTCGGCGGCCGTCATCACGGCCCGCCCGCCGGCCTTCTCGGCCGCCACGCAGACCGCCTCCGAATCGCTCGCCACCACCACCTCGCCGATCCCCGCCGCCCGGGCGCGCGCCAGCACATGGGCGATCATCGGCTGGCCGCCGATATCAGCGAGCGGCTTGCCGGGCAGCCGGGTCGCGGCCAGCCGCGCCGGAATGAGGATGATGACGTCGTCGCCGGCCATGGGTCGAGATGCTTGCGTGCCCTCGCCACCCCCGGGGATGACGGGCGGAAGACCGCTTATACGGGTTGCCAGACGCGAGGCAAACCGGCTATCTGTGCGCCGCCTGCGAGGGGCCCGCCGGGGCCCTTTCCGTCTCCCCGATGATGACCTCCGGAGCTGCTCGGCGATGGATTCCGATCAAGTGAATAAAGTCCTGATGGCGGTGCTGTTCACCTGCCTCGGCGTTCTCTCGCTCAATATCGCGGCCGGGGCCATCTTCACCCCGCCGCAGCCCGCCAAGCCGGGCTACGAGATCGCGGTGCAGGAGCACCCGGCGGCCGGCAACCATGGCGCCGCGCCCGCGGCCGCGCCCCAGCCGATCGAGGTGCTGCTCGCGAATTCGAGCCCCGAGCGCGGCGAAGCCGCCGCCAAGCCCTGCATCGCCTGCCACAGCTTCGAGAAGGGCGGTCCCAACAAAGTGGGCCCCAATCTCTGGAACGTCGTGGGCCGGCCGAAGGCGTCGGTGCCCGGCTTCAACTACTCGGCCGCGCTGAAGGCCAAGGGCGGCAACTGGACCTTCGACGAGCTCAACAAGTTCCTGGCCAACCCCAAGGGCTATGTGCCGGGCACCGCCATGACCTTCGCGGGCCTGCCGCGCGACACCCAGCGCGCCGACCTCATCAACTACCTGCACACGCTCGCCGACAAGCCGGTCGATCTGCCAAAGGCTGCGGCGAAATAGCAGCGGAGCTTTTCGGACCAAGGCCGGGACGCGGGTCCGGGCGCCGAAACGACCGATAGGCCGGGCCACAAGCCCGGCCTAAGTCGTTTTCGCGGTGGCGCACGGGAAGTTGAAGACCCACATTGGCGGGGATGGGTACCCATCCCAAAAGCGACATAATCCGTTAAAACGGTGCGCCCCGTTCGACCGTGGAGAATCTTCTTGTCCCTGACCCGACGCGACCTTCTCAGCGGCAGCGCCATGGCGCTGGTGGCCCGCGCCCTGACGATGTTTGGCACGCCCGGCGCAATCTCCTTCGCGGCGGCGCAGGCCGCCGCGCCGCGCGACTGGCGGCACGGGCTCTCGCTGTTCGGCGATCTCAAATACAAGGCCGATTTCAAGCAATTCGACTATGTCAACGCGAGCGCGCCCAAGGGCGGCACGGCCCGCATGGTCGCGTTCGGCACCTATGACAGCTTCAATCTGGTGGTGGCCGGCCTGAAGGGCCAGATCGCTGCCGGCATCGAGCTGATCTACGACACCCTGATGGTTCCGGCGTTCGACGAGGTGTCGACCGAATACGGGCTCCTGGCCGACGCCGCGAGCTATCCCGACGATTTCTCGTCGGTGACCTATCGGCTGCGCGGCAACGCAAAATGGCACGACGGCAAGCCGGTGACGGCGGAGGACGTGGTCTTCTCGTTCGAGACCTTCAAGAACAACAGCCCGTTCTCGGCCGCCTATTATCAGCACGTGGTCAAGGCGGAAAAGACCGGCGAGCGCGAGATCACCTTCACGTTCGACGGTCCCGGCAATCGCGAGCTGCCGCAGATCGTCGGCCAGCTCACGGTGCTGCCCAAGCACTGGTGGGAGGACAAGGACCGCAACGGCAACAAGCGCGATCCAACCGCCACGACGCTCGAGCCGCCGCTCGGCTGCGGCGTCTACCGGATCAAGGACTTCGAGGCGGGCCGCCGGGTCGTCTACGAGCGCGTCAAGGATTACTGGGGCAAGGACCTGCCGGTGAATATCGGGCGCGACAATTTCGACGAGCAGCGCTTCGAGTATTTCCGCGATTCCACCGTCGCGCTCGAAGCCTTCAAGGCCGATCAGCTCGACTGGCGCAGCGAGAACAGCGCCAAATCATGGGCGACCGCCTACGACTTTCCCGCCATCAAGGAGAGCCGCGTCCTGAAGGAGGAATTCCCGATCCGCAGCCGCGGCATCATGCAGGCCTTCGCGTTCAACACGCGGCGCGACAAGTTCAAGGACGCGCGCCTGCGCCGTGCGTTCAATTTCGCCTTCGACTTCGAGGAGATGAACAAGCAGATCTTCTACGGCCAGTATACGCGGGTCGCCAGCTATTTCGAGGGCACTGAGCTCGCGTCCTCCGGCCTGCCGTCGGGCCAGGAGCTGGCCATCCTGGAGGCGGTGCGCGACAAGGTGCCGCCCGAGGTCTTCACCACTCCGTATGCCAATCCGGTCGGCGGCACGCCCGAAGCGGTGCGCACCAATCTGCGCGAGGGACTGCGCCTGTTGCGCGAGGCCGGCTACGAGGTGCGCAACCAGAAGCTCGTCAACGCCAAGACCGGCGAAGCGGTCGTGGTCGAGTTCCTGGGCGCCGACCCGAATTCCGAGCGCCTCTCGCTGTTCTTCAAGCCCTCGCTCGAGCGCATGGGCGTCACCGTCACGGTGCGCACGGTCGACGACGCGCAATACGAGAACCGCTTGCGGCAGTGGGATTTCGACATCATCACCGCGTCCTGGCCGGAGTCGCTGTCGCCCGGCAACGAGCAGCGCGACCACTGGGGTTCGCCGTCCGCCGACGTGCCGGGTTCGCGAAACTACGTCGGCATCAAGAACCCCGCGGTCGACGCGCTGATCGACCGCGTGATCTTCGCCAAGAGCCGCGAGGAGCTCGTCGCCGCCACCCGGGCGCTCGACCGCGTCTTGCTGTGGAACCATTTTGTGGTGCCGCAATGGACCTACGGCAAGGTGCGCAGTGCGCGCTGGGACCGCTTCGGCCATCCGGACAAATTGCCTGAATATGGCGCAGCCGCCTTTCCCACGATCTGGTGGTGGGACGCCGAGCGGGCGGCGAAGACCGGGAACCGGCAGTGAAGGTCACCCGCCGCGACGCGCTTGTCATCGGTGCCGGCGCGCTCGCGGGCGCGTCGCGTCTCGCCGCGCCGGCGCAGGCGGCGGACGAGACGGAAAGCCACGGCATCTCGGTCTTCGGCGACCTCAAATATCCGCGCGACTTCGCCCATTTCGACTATGTCGATCCGAAGGCCCCGAAAGGCGGCGTCTTCTCGCAGATCGGCCCGAACCGGATGTTCAATCAGAACTTCCTCACCTTCAATTCGCTCAACAGCTACATCCTCAAGGGCGACGCCGCGCAGGGCATGGAGTTGACCTTCGCGAGCCTGATGGCGCGCGCGAACGACGAGCCGGACGGCATGTATGGGCTGGCGGCGCGCGCGGTGCGCATTTCGGCCGACGGCCAGACCCACCGCTACCTGATGCGCCCCGAGGCGCGCTTTCACGACGGCACCAAGCTGACCGCCCATGACGTCGCCTTCTCGCTGTCGATCCTCAAGGAGAAGGGCCACCCCATCATCAACCAGCGCCTGCAGGATCTTGCGGGCGTGGAAGCGACCGACGACGCCACCGTGGTGATCCGCTTTGCGCCGGGGCGCGCGCGCGACGTGCCGCTGTTCACCGCCGGCCTGCCGATCTTCTCGCGCGCCTATTATGCGAGCCATCCGTTCGACGAATCGAATCTCGACATTCCGCTCGGCTCGGGGCCCTATCGGGTCGGGCGCTTCGAAGCCGGGCGCTACATCGAATACGAGCGGGTGAAGGACTGGTGGGGAGCGAAGCTGCCGGTCAGCGTCGGGCGCAACAATTTCGACGTCGTGCGCTTCGAATTCTATCGCGACCGCGAGGTCGCCTTCGAGGGCTTCACCGCCAAGAACTATCTGTTCCGCGAGGAATTCACCTCGCGGGTCTGGGCGACGCGCTACGAGTTCCCCGCCATCCGCGACGGCCGCGTCAAGCGCGAGGTGCTGCCGGACGACACGCCCTCCGGCGCCCAGGGCTGGTTCATCAACACCCGGCGCGACAAGTTCAAGGACCGCCGGCTGCGCGAGGCGCTGGTCTATGCGTTCGATTTCGAATGGACCAACAAGAACATCATGTACGGCTCGTATGAACGCACCCATTCGGTGTTCCAGAATTCCGACATGATGGCGAAGGGACCGCCGAGCGCCGAGGAGCTGGCGGTGCTCGAGCCGTTCCGCGGCCGGGTGCCGGACGAGGTTTTCGGCGAGCCCTTCCTGCCTCCGGTGTCGGACGGATCCGGCCAGGACCGCAGTTTGCTGCGCAAGGGGGCGCAACTGCTGCAGCAGGCGGGGCTCGTGATCCGGGACGGCAAGCGCGTGGACCAGAAGGGACAGCCGCTGACGATCGAGTTCCTGATCGACGATCCGACCTTCGAGCCGCATCACCTGGCTTACGTCAAGAATCTCGCCAATCTCGGGATCGACGCCACGGTGCGCCGGGTGGATCCGGTCCAGTACAAGGCGCGGGTCGACGAGCGCGATTTCGACATCACGGTCGAACGATTCGGATTCTCCACCACGCCCGGCGACGAGCTGCGGACATTCTTCTCGTCGAAAGCCGCTGGCCTCAAGGGCTCGAACAACATCGCGGCGATCGCCGATCCGGTGATCGACGCCTTGATCGAGAAGATCATCGCGGCCGACAGCCGCCCCGAGCTGGTGACCGCCTGCAAGGCGCTCGACCGCGTCATCCGGGCCGGGCGATACTGGGTGCCGCACTGGTACAAGGGGTCCCACTGGATCGCCTACTGGGACGTTTTCGGCCGGCCGGCTGCGGCGAAACCGCGCTACGCCCGTGGCGTACCGGAAACTTGGTGGTATGACCGCGACAAGGCGACCAGGACCGAGCGGGCGGGATGACAGGCTGCGTACGCGACCGCGGCCATTCGACTCTGACGGAAGATTGACATGACGGCCTATCTGATCCGCCGCGTGCTGTTCATGATCCCGACCCTGTTCGGCATCATGCTGGTGTCCTTCGTGGTGATCCAGTTCGCGCCCGGCGGGCCGGTCGAGCGGGTGATCGCCCAGCTTTCCGGCGCGGACACCGGCGCGACCTCGCGCATCTCCGGCTCGCCGGGCGGCGATTTCGGCTCGCGCCAGCTCCAGGGCGCCGGGCAGCTCGACGCCGCGAACTCGAAATATCGCGGCGCGCAGGGGCTGAGCAAGGACTTCATCGAGAAGCTCGAAAAGCAGTTCGGCTTCGACAAGCCGCCGCACGAGCGGTTCTTCCTGATGATGCGCAATTATCTCATGTTCGATTTCGGCAAGAGCTATTTCCGCGACGCCAAGGTCATCGACCTGATCAAGGAAAAGCTGCCGGTCTCGATGTCGCTCGGCATCTGGATGACGCTGCTCACCTATCTGATCTCGATTCCGCTCGGCATCGCCAAGGCGGTCTATGACGGGACGCGTTTCGATACCGTCACCTCGACGGTCATCATCATCGGTTATGCGGTGCCGGGCTTCCTGTTCGCGATCTTTCTCATCGTGCTGTTCGCCGGCGGATCGTTCTGGGACGTTTTTCCGTTGCGCGGGCTCACATCCGACAACTGGAGCCAGCTTCCGTGGTACCAGAAGATCACCGACTATTTCTGGCACCTGACATTGCCGATCATCTCGATGATGCTCGGCTCCTTCGCCACCATGACGCTGCTCACCAAGAACTCGTTCCTGGACGAAATCCGCAAGCAATACGTGCTCACCGCCCGCGCCAAGGGGCTCGGCGAGCCCCAGGTCCTGTACGGGCACGTGTTTCGTAACGCGATGCTGATCGTCATCGCGGGCTTCGCCGGCGCCTTCGTGGGCGCTTTTTTCGGCGGATCGCTTCTGATCGAGACCATCTTCTCGCTCGACGGGCTCGGCCTCCTGAGCTTCGAGAGCGTGCTCAATCGCGACTATCCGGTGGTGTTCGCCAATCTCTATATCTTCGCGTTGATCGGCCTCGTCGTTAACCTGATCTCCGACCTCACTTATACCTGGATCGATCCGCGCATCGATTTCGAGACCCGGGAGGTGTGAGGTGGACGCCCGCATCCTCGAGGAGACTCCGGAGGCGCCGGTCAGCACGCCGGTGGGGCCGATCCTGGCGCCCGCCCAGGGGCGCTTCGCGCTCTCGCCGATCAATCGCCGGCGCTGGGAGAATTTCAAGCGCAACCGGCGCGGCTATGCGTCCTTGTGGATCTTTACGGCGCTGTTCATCCTCTCGATGTTCGCGGAGTTCATCGCCAACGACAAGCCGCTTTATATCCACGTCAACGGAAAATCCTTCTTTCCGGTCTTCTTCACCTATCCGGACACCGCCTTCGGCGACAAGGACGATCCAAACCTGCTCGGCACCGCGGCCGACTTCCGCGACGATCCCTATTTGAAGGAGCTGATCGCGAAGGAAGGCGGATGGATGATCTGGCCGCCCATCCGCTTCCATTACGACACCCATGTCTCGAAGCCGCCCTCGCCTTTCCCCTCGAAGCCGACCTGGATGCTGACCGAGCAGGACTGCAAGTGGGCGGCGGAGCACGGCTTCGCGAAATGCGACGAGGTCGAGTCCAACTGGCTCGGCACCGACGACCAGGGCCGCGACGTGGTGGCCCGGCTGATCTACGGCTTTCGCATCTCGGTGCTGTTCGGCCTGATCCTCACGATCATCTCGTCCATCATCGGGGTCGCGGCCGGCGCCGTGCAGGGCTATTTCGGCGGCTGGGTCGACCTTCTGTTCCAGCGCTTCATCGAGATATGGACCTCGATCCCCGAGCTCTATCTTCTGCTCATCATCGCGTCGGTGCTGGTGCCCGGCTTCTTCGTGTTGCTCGGCATCCTGCTGCTGTTCTCCTGGGTGCGGCTGGTCGGCCTGGTGCGCGCCGAATTCCTGCGCGCGCGCAATTTCGAATACATCATGGCGGCGCGCGCGCTCGGGGTCTCCAACGCCGTGATCATGTTCCGCCACATGCTGCCCAACGCCATGGTGGCCACCATGACGTTCCTGCCTTTCATCCTGTCGTCGTCGGTGATGACGCTGACCGCGCTCGACTTCCTCGGCTTCGGGCTGCCGCCCGGCTCGCCCTCGCTCGGCGAGATGCTGAGCCAGGGGAAGGCCAATATCCAGGCGCCGTGGCTCGGCCTGTCCGGCTTCTTCACGGTCGCCATCATGCTGTCGCTGCTGATCTTCATCGGCGAAGGCATCCGCGACGCCTTCGACCCGCGCAAGACACGGTGGTGAGACAGATGAGCGAGCCCCTCCTCTCCGTGCGCGCGCTGTCGGTCGCGTTCCGCCAGGGCGACAAGGATATCCTGGCGGTCGACAAGGTGTCGTTCGACATCCGGAAGGGCGAGACGCTCGCGCTGGTCGGCGAGTCGGGATCCGGCAAATCGGTCACCGCCCTGTCGGTGATGAAGCTGCTCCCGTACCCCCAGGCCTATCACCCGTCGGGCCAGATCCTGTTCAAGGGCCGCGACCTGCTGCCCCTGACGGAAGCGAAGATGCGCGACGTGCGCGGCGCCGACATCTCCATCGTTTTCCAGGAGCCGCAGACCTCGCTCAATCCGCTCCACACCCTCGAGAAGCAGATCGCCGAGTCGCTCGCCTTGCATCGCGGATTATCGGGCACGGCCGCGCGCCAGCGCGTGATCGAGCTGCTCGACCAGGTCGGCATTCCCAACCCCGAATCCCGTCTGGCCAGCTTCCCGCACCAGCTCTCGGGCGGCCAGCGCCAGCGGGTCATGATCGCGTTGGCGCTCGCCAACGAGCCCGATCTCCTGATCGCGGACGAGCCCACCACCGCGCTCGACGTCACGGTGCAGGCGCAGATCCTGAAGCTGCTGAAGGATCTCCAGGCCCGCCTCGGCATGGCGATGCTGTTCATCACCCACGACCTGCGGATCGTGCGCAAGGTCGCCGACCGGGTCTGCGTGATGACGCAGGGCAAGATCGTCGAGCACGGGCCGGTCGAGCGCGTCTTCACGCAGGCGACGCACCCCTATACGCAGCAGCTGATCGCCGCCGAGCCGAAAAAGGATCCGGCGCCGATCCATCCGGAAGCACCCATCGTGCTGCGGACCGACAATCTCAAGGTCTGGTTCCCGATCCGCCGGGGCGTGCTGCGCAAGACGGTCGGCCACATCAAGGCGGTGGACGGCGTCAGCATCGAGCTGCGCAAGGGCGAGACCCTCGGCGTCGTCGGCGAGTCGGGCTCGGGCAAGACCACGCTGGGGCTGGCCATCCTGCGCCTGATCTCGTCCGATGGCCCGGTCGTCTTCATGGGCAATCAGCTGCAGGGCCTCAAATTCAAGTCCATGCGGCCGTTCCGGCGCAACATGCAGATCGTGTTCCAGGACCCTTACGGGTCGCTGTCGCCGCGCATGTCGGTCTCCGATATCATCGAGGAAGGCTTGTGGGTGCACCACCCGGCCATGCCGCAAGCCGAGCGCGAGCAGCGGGTGATCAGCGCGCTTGTCGACGTCGGCCTCGAGCCGGCGACCCGGTTCCGCTATCCGCACGAATTCTCCGGGGGACAGCGCCAGCGCATCGCGGTCGCGCGCGCGATCGTGCTCGAGCCGACCTTCGTGGTGCTGGACGAGCCGACCAGCGCGCTCGACATGCTGATCCAGGCGCAGATCGTGGCATTGCTGTGCAAGCTCCGGCGCGAGCACGATCTCACCTACATGTTCATCTCGCACGATCTCAAGGTGGTGGCCGCCATGGCGAGCCGGCTCGTGGTGATGCGCCACGGCAAGGTGGTGGAGGAAGGCTCGGCCGCCGACGTCTTCGCGTCGCCCAAGAACGATTATACCCGCGCGTTGTTCGCCGCCGCCTTCGACCTCGAGACGGCTTCCGAGGGCGTGGTGTCGGAATAGGAATTCAGCGATGACCGACCCGGGTATGCCGGACATGCTGGCCGACCGTCCGGCCGACGTCAGCGTGTCGCCACCGACGGTGCTGGCCAAGGGGTTCCACGACCTCGAGCGCTTTTCCGTCACGCTGCGAAGCCCCGACGGCGAGACATTGTCGAGCGTGCGCGACGTCCTGCGCGTCGGCAAAGTCACGGCCGTGCTGCCGATCGACCTCGCGCGCGGCGAGCTCGTGCTCATCCGGCAGTTTCGCGTGGCGGCCCATCTGGCGACCCAGAAGGGCGAACTGGTCGAGATCGTTGCGGGCCACGTCGAGGCGGGTGAAACGCCGGCGCAGGCCGCCATGCGCGAATGCGTCGAGGAGATCGGCGTGCGCCCGACGGCGCTCTACCAGATGTTCGAGTTCCTCCCGGCACCCGGATCGATCGACGAATACGCCACGTTGTTCCTCGGGACCGTCGATGCGGCCGGGGTTCCCGAACAAGCGGGCGCGGCCGACGAGAAGGAAGCGACGCGGCCGATGCGCGTGCCGATCGAGACGGCGATCGCGGCGCTCGAGCGCGGCACCATGCACAATGGATTTCTGATCCTGGCGCTGCAATGGCTGGCGCTCCACCGCGACCGGCTCGACGCCATCCTGGCCGGCGTTCCGGCCGCCCGATGAGCGCCATCCTGCTCGTCATCTCGGGCTGGGACGCGGCGCCGTGGGAACGGCGGTTTCGCGCGGCCGCGCCGGGGCGCGACATCCGGACCTGGCCGGATCGCGTCGGCGATCCGGCCGACATCGCCTATGCGGCCGCCTGGCTGCCGCCGCCTGGCGCCTTCGCGCCGTTCAAAAACCTGCGGGCGATCTTCAGTCTCGGCGCCGGCGTCGATGCGCTGCTGGCGGACGGCTCGCTGCCGCGCGTCCCGGTCGTGCGGGTGGTCGATCCCGATCTCACCCGGCGCATGACCGAATATGTGACCCTGCACGTGCTTCTCCACCACCGGCGCCAGCGGCTCTACGACGACCAGCAGCGCCGGCGCGTCTGGCAGGAGCACGACCAGCCGCCCGCCGGCGCGGTCAATGTCGGACTCATGGGGCTCGGCGTGCTCGGCCAGGATGCCGCGGAGGTGCTGATCCGCCTGGGCTTCCGGGTCGCCGGCTGGAGCCGCATGCCGCGCACCCTTCCGGGCGTCGAGACATTTCACGGCGCGGCCGGGCTCGACGCCTTCCTGGGACGCACCGAAATCCTGGTCTGCCTGCTGCCGCACACCCCTGCCACCGCGGGACTCATCAACGTCGCACTGCTGCGCAAGCTCAAGCGCGACGGCGCGCTCGGCGGCGCCTATCTGATCAATGCGGGACGCGGAAAGCTGCAGGTCGATGCCGACATCCTGGCGGCGCTCGACGAGGGCGCGCTCGCGGGTGCCACGCTCGATGTCTTCCCGACCGAGCCGTTGCCCGGCGAGAGCCCGCTCTGGAGCCACCCCGCGGTGACGATCACGCCGCACAATTCGGCGGCATCGGTGCCGGAGGAGGTGGTCGCCTATATCGTGAACCAGATCCGCCGGCACGAGGCCGGTCAGCCGTTCGAGAACGTCATCGATCGCCAGCGTGGTTATTGAGCGATCAGGCGGGTTCCGCGCCGCTGCCTACCGGTTCAGAATTTCCGCCCGATCCCGATGCCGCCGGTGCCGAATTTGAAATCGGTATCCCGGTCGAGCTTGATGCGCGGCGAGTGGTCCTTCGGATCGTCGGACTGTGCGGCGTCGGGGCGTCTTGCAGCCGGACCGGGGACGCCCGGTTTTTCCGCCGCCCGCTTGTCCGGCGCAGTGGCGCAAGGCTGCGTGATGGTCGGCTGGCAACCGCTCTGGGCCGATGCTTGGCCGCCGACGCCCACTGTCGCCAGCACGATCGCGGCGGAAAGCATTCTGAGCATGGCGACCCCACGGAAGACGTCGGCCGATCGAACCAGCCGCCATCTTAGTTTTGCATGGGCCGCAAGTCGAGCGCCGCCCGATTCAAGCGGGCGGCGGAGCGGGGCGATCCGGCAGGCGCTTGATGGCGCTGACAGCGCTTCCGCCCGCCGCGATCCGCGCAACCGCCTCCGCGGCGGGCTCGACCGCCACCGCCATGTGGAACGCATTGGCGTGCACGAGCGTCGCCCCGTCGCGCGCGATGGCGACATGGCCCTTCCAGAAGACGAGGTCGCCGCGGCGAAGTTCGCTCAGGCCGGCCGACACGGCGGTGCCCAGCGCCGTTTCCTGCATGTCGCTGTCGCGCGGACACGCAATGCCGGCGGCGGTCAGCGCCACTTGCACGAGGCCCGAGCAGTCGATCCCCAGGCTGGTCTTGCCGCCCCACAGATAGGGCACGTCGACAAACCGCTCGGCGACCGCGACGAAATCGGGCGCGATCGCGTCGAGCGGCGCGAGATGGCGGGCCGGCACATAGCCCGAGGGCGTCACCGCGAGCGGACCCTCGGTCCGCGCCACCGCGAGCCGGCAGCCGAGCGAGAATCCGGCGACCGGCGGAAGCTTGATGGAGGGCCCGGGAAACGCCAGCGTCCGCAGCGCCGACACGACGTGGGTCGCGGGCGGCCCGGGCGGCGCGAGCGCGTTGGCGGGCAGCCATCCCACATAGCCGTCACGCGCGAGCTGGCCCCAGCACCAGCCCTCCTCGGTGGTCTCGTAGACGGTGACGAGTTCGCCCTTGAGCGCCTCGGTATCGAGCGGCGCGTCGGGCGCGGGCTCGCGGCGGACCGGCGCGCTTTCATCCCTGACCTCCCGCGTCGTGCCATCGACGAAGCGCGCCGCATCGAGGCGCCCTTGCAGATGCCTGGCCGCGAGGTCGGGCCGCGCCGGCGTCGTGCGGGGATCGAAGGCGCTCATCCGTAGCGCGCCGCCAGATAGGCATAGACCGCGCGTGCGGCCTGGCACTCGCCGCCCTCCGGACGGCCCGCCTTGGCGGACGGTGTCCAGGCGTAGATATCCAGGTGCAGCCAGGATTTCGCGGCCGCCACGAAGCGGTTGAGAAACAGCGCGCAGATGATCGAGCCGGCGAATCCGCCGGTGCCGATATTGCCCAGGTCGGCGACCTTGGAGTCGAGCATCGCGTCGTAGGCGGGCCACAGCGGCAGCCGCCAGAGCGGATCGTTCTCGGCGCCGGCATGGCGCAGGATGGCGGCCGCAAGATCCTCGTCATGGGTATAGAAGGGCGGCAGATCGGGCCCGAGCGCGACGCGCGCCGCTCCCGTCAGCGTCCCCATGTCGACCAAGAGCTCGGGCGCCTCCTCGTCCGCAAGCGAGAGCGCGTCGGCCAGAATCAGCCGGCCTTCGGCGTCGGTATTGCCGATCTCGACGCTCAGCCCCTTGCGCGACCGATAGACGTCGCGCGGCCGGAACGCATCGCCCGAGATCGCATTCTCCACCGCCGGGATCACGACCCGCAGGCGCAATTTCAATCCGCGCCCCATGATCATGTGGGCGAGCGCCAGCACGCTCGCGGCGCCGCCCATGTCCTTCTTCATCAGCAGCATGGCGCTGTCGGGCTTGATGTCGAGCCCGCCGGTGTCGAAGCACACGCCCTTGCCCACCAGCGTGACCTTGGGAGCGGCCTCGTCGCCCCAGGTCATGTCGATCAGGCGCGGCGCGCCGTTGGCGGCGCGGCCGACCGCATGGACCAGCGGGAAATTTTTCCCGAGAAGGTCGTCGCCCACCACGGATTGGATCTTGGCGCCATGCTGCTCCGCCAGGCGACGTGCCGCCGCCTCGAGCTCGGCCGGGCCCATGTCGTTCGCCGGCGTGTTGATGAGGTCGCGGGCCAGGAAGACACCCTCGATGATGCGCGTCAGGTCCTCGCCGTCGACCGCGCCGGGGATTTCGAGGCGGACATCCTTGGCGTCGGGCTTGCGATAGCGCGAGAACTGATAGGACCCGAGCGCGAATGAAAGCGCGGCCAGGCGCGCCTCGCCCGGCGGATCGACGAACCGATAGGTGCCCTTCGGCAGCAGGGCCGGCAGCCGTCCCGGCAGGAACGGGTCGCGCGCCGGATTATCTTCCGCGTCGAGCCCGAACAGGACGCCCGCCAGGCCGCCGTCGGGAGCCGGCATCAGAAGATGCCGTCCGGCCCGCGGCTCGAAGCCGGCCGCGTCCGCGAAGGCGCGCGCCGGTGCGTCGAGGCCGGCGCGGATATCCGCCCAGGTCGCCGGGGTGACGAACCGTACCGGTACCGCGGCTGCGCCCGGGGGGACGAAAATGGGATGCATTGCAGGCAAATCCGTTTGCAAAGTCTATGGCGAGCCGGCGACCGCGGAGCAAGTCCGGGAGCGCCACGCGGAACCGTACCAGTCCCTATTAACCATCTGTTAGGGTTAAGATTCTACTACTTCCTCCGGCCGAGCGGCTTTGCGTCTGCGTGGCCCGGCGGAGCGAATGAACGCAATGAGTCGACGTCCTGGCCGCGCCGCCCGGTTTCTCGCCTGCACCGCCCTCATGGGCTGCGTGGCGATCACGGCGGCGGGATGCGTCACCACCGGGGCGCGCGATACCACCGGATCGATCACCGCCGCGACCCCGCGCACGGACGCGGAATGGCGGCGCGAATCCGAGGCCCAGGGCGCGCGCTACCGCGCCGATCCCAGCGACTCGGGCGCGGCGCTGGCTTACGGGCGCGCCCTTCAGGCGCTCGGCCAGCGCAGCCAGGCCGTCTCGGTGCTCCAGCAGGCCTCGATGCGCAATCCCAACGATGCGGCCCTGCTCGGCGCCTATGGCCGCGCGCTCGCCGACGTCGGCAATTACGACCAGGCCCTGGAGGTGCTGGGTCGCGCGCACACCCCCGACCAGCCCGACTGGCACATCCTGTCGGCGCAGGGCGCCGTGCTCGACCAGCTCGGCCGTCACCAGGACGCCCAGCGCTACTATTCGAGCGCGCTCAAGATCATTCCGGACGAGCCCTCGGTGCTGTCCAATCTCGGGCTGTCCTACGCCCTGGGGAAGGACCTGACCAAGGCGGAGGCGACCTTGCGACAGGCCGTCGCGCGCCCGGGCGCCGACCCGCGGGTGCGGCAGAATCTCGCCCTTGTCGTCGGCCTGCAAGGCCGCTTCGCCGAGGCGGAATCGATCGCGCGCTCGGATCTGCCGCCGGAGGAAGCCGCCGCCAACGTGGCCTATCTCAAGCAGATGATGTCCGAGCACACCGACTTGAAAAGGGCCGAGCCCGCCGCGAAATCGGAAAATCGCAAGTTGCCGGCGCTCGCCCGCAACAAGGCGGCCGCATCCGTCAATTGAACGCGGCCATCGCCTTGATGGCGGCCGGTCCGAGAATCACCACGAACAGCACCGGCAGGAAGAACACGATCATCGGCACGGTGAGCTTGGGCGGCAGCGCGGCCGCCTTCTTCTCGGCTTCGGACATGCGCATGTCGCGGTTTTCCTGCGACATGACCCGCAGCGTCTGCGCCATCGGGGTGCCGTAACGCTCGGCCTGCTGCAGGGCGAGGCAGACCGCCTTGACGCCGTCGAGGTCGGTGCGCTTGGCCAGGTTCTCATAGGCCTGCCGCCGGTCCGGCAGATAGGAGAGCTCGGCCGTGGTGAGCGTCAACTCCTCGCACAGCGCGATCGACTGCGATCCGATTTCCTCGCTGACCCGGCGGAACGCGGCCTCGATCGACATGCCGGCTTCGACGCAGATCAGCAGCAGGTCGAGCGCGTCCGGAAAGGCCCGTATGATCTGCAGTTTACGACGCTGGATCTTGTTCTTGAGGAACAGGAAAGGAACCTGCATGCCGAGATAGGTCGCGAGCAGGCAGATACCGAACTTGATGCTCGTCGGCTGGTCGAAGTCCGTCACGAAGAACATATAGACCAGCGATCCGATCATCATCGTCAACGATGTGACCATGCGGAAGAACAGGAACGCGACATAGGGTCCCTGCCCGCGATAGCCCGCCTGCATCAGCTTGTCGCGTGCCGCCTCCTGGCCGACCCATTTGGACAGATTGAACTGCTCGACCACCGTCTGCATGTAGGCCTTGGGCGAGGTCCGCAGGCTGACCTTCTCGTTGCGCGCCATGCGCTCGCGCTCACGCTGCCGCATCTTCTCGCGCTCGAGGGCGACCGCTTTCATCCGCTTGTCGAGGCTGTCGCCCGCCAGCAACGGCATGCCGAGGGTCACCACAGTGGCGATCGCCGCAATCGCGGCGAAGATCATCGCCAGGAAGCGCGGCTCGTGCAGCTTGTCGAGGATGAGATCCAGCATGGTCAGAAGTCGAAGTTGATCATTTTTTTCATGGACATGACGCCCACGAGCATCCAGCAGGCGGAACCGGCGAGCATCAGGCGGCCGAGCGGCGCGGTCCACAGCAGCGTGATGTAATCGGGGCTGGTGACATAGACGACCCCCATCACAACGATCGGCAAGCTGCCGATGATGCCGGCGGACGCCTTGGCCTCCATCGACATCGCCCTGATCTTGGCCTTCATCTTCTTGCGATCGCGCAACACGCGCGAGAGATTGCCAAGCGCTTCCGACAGATTGCCGCCGGACTTCTGCTGGATCGAGACCACGATGCCGAAGAAGTTCGCCTCGGGCAGCGGGACGCGATCGAAAAGCTTGGCGCAGGCCTCCCCGAGCGGGACGCCGACGGTCTGCGTCTCGAGGATGGCGCGGAATTCGCTTTTGATGGGCTCGGGAGCGTCGTTCACGATGACCTTCATCGAGTCGAGCAGCGGCAGCCCCGCCTTGATGCCGCGGACGATGATGTCGACCGCGTCGGGAAAATTCTCGAGAAACTTCGCGTGCCGGCGCTTCTTGAGATAGGCGAGTATCCACTGCGGAAGCCCGACCGAGGCGCCGAAGGCCAACCCGGCGGCGGGCAGCAAGCCGCCGTCGACCATTATGACCGCCGCGAAAACCAGGACCCCGACGGCGCCCGAGCCGATCATGAAATGCTGCTTGGACAAGGTGAGTCCGGCCTGTTCGATGCGGGCCGCCAATGGCGGGCTTTTGCGCTTCTTGCTGCGCGCCTCCAGCTCCTTGAGCGTTTCCTCGAGCTGATCGCGGCGAACCTTCGGGGAGGCCCGCGCCACGACTTTGGCGCCGATCCGATCGGGCTTGGCGACGCTCTGCATGCGCCGCTCGGCGTCGCGCTCGCCGGACAGAAACGGATACAGGAACACCCATGCGACGCCACCGACGGCAGCGGCCGCCAGGAAGAACAAGGCGAGCTGTTGCATCGGCATGGCGGCCGGCATCAAGCTCATGGCGCGTTCGCCTTTTCGGCGGCGTCGAGCGCGGCGGCGAGATTCTTGTCCTCGCCGTAATAGCGCGCGCGTTCCCAAAAGCGCGGGCGGCCGATTCCGGTCGAGTGGTGGCGCCCGACCAGCTTGCCGTTCGCGTCCTCACCCAGGAGATCGAACAGGAACAGATCCTGGGTGATGATGACGTCGCCTTCCAGGCCCATCACCTCGGTGATGTGCGTGATGCGGCGCGAACCGTCGCGCAGGCGCGCCGCCTGGATGACGACGTCGACCGACGCGCAGATCATCTCGCGGATGGTTCGGGAGGGAAGCGAGAACCCGCCCATGGTTATCATCGATTCGAGGCGCGAGAGCGCCTCCCGCGGGTTGTTGGCGTGCAGCGTGCCCATCGAGCCGTCGTGGCCCGTATTCATGGCCTGCAGCAGATCGAAGGCTTCCGGTCCGCGCACCTCGCCGACGATGATCCGCTCGGGCCGCATGCGCAGGCAGTTGCGGACCAGGTCGCGCATCGTGATCTGCCCTTCGCCTTCCAGGTTCGACGGGCGGGTTTCCAGCCGCACCACATGCGGCTGTTGCAGCTGGAGCTCGGCCGCATCCTCGCAGGTGATGACGCGTTCGTCGTCGTCGATGTAGCGCGTGAGGCAGTTGAGCAGCGTGGTCTTGCCCGAGCCGGTGCCGCCCGAGACCAGCGTATTCACCCGGCAGCGGCCGATCACCTTGAGGATCTCCGCGCCCGCCGCGGTGATCGATTCGTAGCGGACGAGCTGCTCCAAGGTCAGCTTGTCCCGCTTGAACTTTCGGATGGTGAGCGCCGGCCCGTCGATCGCCAGCGGCGGCACGATGACGTTGACGCGCGAGCCGTCGGGGAGGCGCGCGTCGCAGATGGGCGAGGATTCGTCGACCCGGCGGCCGATCTGGCTGACGATGCGCTGGCAGATGTTGAGCAGCTGATGATTGTCGCGGAAGCGGATCGGCGTGCGCTGGATCTTGCCGGCGACTTCGATATAGACGGTGCCCGAGCCGTTCACCATCACGTCGGCGATGTCGTCGCGTGCGAGCAACGGTTCGAGCGGCCCGTAGCCGAGGACGTCGTTGCAGATGTCGTCGAGCAGCTCCTCCTGCTCGGCGATCGACATCACGATGTTCTTGATCGCGATGATCTCGTTGACGATGTCGCGGATTTCCTCGCGCGCCGAGTCGGTGTCGAGCTTGGCGAGCTGGCCGAGATCGATCGCCTCGATCAGGGCGCCGAAGATCGTGCCTTTGACCTCGTAATAGGTCTCGGATTTTCGGCTGTCGGCTCCTCCGGAAGGCGGATTGGGCTGATGGTTGGCGCCGGCGACGCGCCCGGCCTTCGGCACAGGGGCCGGAACGAGCGGCGCCGCGAGTCCGGCCGACGGAAATGCGGTGCGCCCGCCGGCGTCGGACTCCGCCTGCGTCGGCGGCGCCGACACCATCGGTCCAGGCGTCAAGGGCGCAGCAGGGGCCGGCGCGCTGCGGGCATCGCCTCCCGGAACCGTACGCTTTCCGAACACGAAGTTACTCTCCGTTCACTTTGGCTTACTTTTGCAGCAGCTTCCCGATCAGCGGGGCGAGCAAGCCCGTGCGCGCCTTCTTGGCTGCGGCCCGGCCGGTCAGCACCTGCGCGAGCTGGCGGAACATGTCGGCGGTCCGGTGGCCGGCCGCGACCTCGGCGATCATCTGACCGTTGTTGGACGCGGTGCCGAACACCTGCGGCTCGAATGGAATGACCACGAGCGGCTCGTCCTCGAGCGCCTTGGCGAAGTCCGCCGGCTTGATCTCGGGGCGTTTGGGCACGCCGACCTGGTTCAGGCAATAGAAGGGCCGCCGGTCGTTCGGCCGCGCGCCGCGCAGCAAGTCGACCAGATTCTTGGCATTACGCAGATTGGCGAGGTCGGGCGCGGCGACGATCAGGATATCGTCCGCGCCGACCAGCACGCGCCTGGTCCAGGCGTTCCACGCGTGGGGCACGTCGAGCACGACGCAGGGGACGCTCGCCCGCAAGGCGTCGAACACCGGCTCGAAGGCTTCGGCCGAGAAATCATAGACGCGGTCGAGGGTAGCGGGCGCCGCGAGCAGGCTCAAATGGTCGGTGCACCGCGACAGCAGGCGATCGATGAAGGCGGTATCGATCCGGTCGGGCGAGAAGACCGCGTCGGCCACGCCCTGAGGGGGATCCTGGTTGTAATCCAGTCCGGCGGTGCCGAAGGCGAGATCGAGGTCCGCGACCACCGAATCGAGCGAAAGATCGCGCGCGATCGCCCATGCGACGTTGTGGCCGACCGTGGAGGCGCCGACGCCGCCCTTGGCGCCGACGACCGCGATGACGCGCCCCACCGGTTTTGCGTCCGGCGCCGAGAACAAGCCGCAAACCGCCCCGACCACGTCGATCGGCAGCACCGGCGCGATGAGGTATTCGCTGACGCCGCGCCGGATCAGCTCGCGATACAGCACGATATCGTTGAAACGCCCGATCACGATGACGCGGGTGCCCTCGTCGCACACCTCGGAAAGCTCGTCGAGGCCGTCCAGGATGTCGTCGCCGCGCGCATCCGTTTCCAGCAGGATGACGTTGGGCGTCGGCGAGCTGCGATAGGCCTCCGCCGCCGCGGCGACGCCGCCCATCTGGACGCGCAAATGGGCCTTGGTCATGCGGCGGTCCTCGGCCGCCGCCTGCACGGACGCGGCGGTCTCGGCGGTCGCGCAGAAGGCCTGGACCGAGACGCGCGGCGCCGGCGCGATATAGTCCTCGCGCTCGACGGCTTCGGGCGGCGTCTCGCCTGGCTCGGTTTCCTTCAGGGAATATTTCATCATTGGCCGACGTTGCTGATCTTGCCTGCGTTCGGATTCGGATAGTTGGTGGCGGTGGACTCGCCCTTGCGGTAGTGGTCGAGCACGACGCTGCGCCGGGCGGAGTAGGCCGGCGTCTCGCCGCGCGGCTGCGCCAGGTCGGCGGGATTGTCGACCATGGCGGCCAGATTGCGCTGGCTCGCGCATCCGAGATTCCAGTAAGGCCGGTTCTCCGACTGCACCTTCCACTCGCTCAATCCGAGGTCGTTGGGCCACAGGCCGCAGGGACCCGCCTCGGCGGCGATGCGCGGATAGTTGAGCCGGATGGTGGCGAGCCTTGCCGGATCCGAAGGCCGATACGGACGCACCGCAATGCCGGCGGCCGGCACGCCGGCGGCGCTGAGGATCGACTGGATCTCGTGCGACGACTCGGCGGCGGCGCGCTCGTTCGCCGTGCCGGTCGGCACGTCGAGGACGACGCCGCCGGTGGCCTCGCGGCCCCACACACGCGCGAAGGCGAGGACATCGGCGCGCTGCGCCGGCGTGAGACCGCCGCGATTGGCGCCGACGAATATCTCGACGGTGCGGCTGCGCTCCTGCAGGACGATCGGATGCCGCTGCCGGTAGTCGTTGGGCACGATATCGACGGTCTCTCGCGCCGTGTAGCAGCCGGCGAGCGTCATGGCGAGGAGAGCGATCGCGGCAGGGCGGCCGATCCGGCCGCGCCCCGTGCCCGTCGTCCCAAGTGGCGAACTCATTGCACTCGTCTCCTCGTCACGCGTCATCAATCGAGAATGAAACCGAAATTGCCGCTATAGGCGCGGCGCGGAGCGGCGTTGCCGGCCACCCCATAGATGCGGTTGAGGCGCCCGAGCAGGATCTGCGAGGGATCGGACACGTCCGCGAAGCCGTCATCCGGCCGCGACAGGTCCTTGCGGGCGACCGCGCGCACCACATAGGGCGTAACCAGGATCATGAGCTCGGTCTGGCGATTGACGTAGTCGCGGCTGCGGAACAAGGCACCCAGGACCGGAATCTGCTGCAGGCCGGGAATCCCGTTGATCTGCGCGCGGGTCTGCTCCTGGATCATGCCGGCCATCGCCAGCGCGCCGCCGGAGGGGATCTCCACGGTGGTGTCGGCGCGGCGGACCCGGATCGACGGAATGGTGACGTTCGCGGCGCCCGGAACCGACAGCGCGAGCGCGTTGTCGCTCGACAGATCGGAAACTTCGGTCATCACCTTGAGGCTGATGCGGCCTTCCGACATGACGACCGGCGTGAAGTTCATGCTGACGCCGAACTTCTTGAAGTCGACCTGCGCCTGGCAGACCGGAGGCGATTTCGTCGTGTCGCAGCTCAGGCCCGCCGGAATCGGGAACTCGCCGCCGGCGAGGAACGTCGCGCTCTCGCCCGAAATCGCGCTCAGCGTCGGCTCGGCGAGCGTTCGGATCACGCCGGCGCGCTCCATCGCCCTGAGGGTGGCGGTCACGCTCTGGAACTGACCGGTGAAGTGGCTGGCCGACAGCGCCTGGCCGAATGCCGTGAACGGATTGGCGGTGGCGAAATTGAGCACCGCGGTGCCCTGCCCGGCCGTCCCCTGGAGATCGATCCCGAGCTGCTTGACGATGTCGCGCTGGACTTCCGCGACCGTCACCTTGAGCATGACCTGGTCGCGACCCTTCACGACGATGCCGTTGACGACCTTGCTGTCGCCGGCGAGCCGGGCCGCGACGTCGTAGGCCTGCTGCGCCTCGATCGGGCTCGACAGGCTGCCCGAGAGGACCACGCCATCGCCGACGCCTTCGATGCGCAGATCGGCATCCGGAAACATCTGGCGCAGCGCCGCACGCACGCCGTTGAGATCGCGCGTCACTGCGATGTCGAAGCCCGCCAGCTGGCGGCCGTCGGCGTCGAAAAAGAATACGCTGGTCTGGCCGACCGTGACGCCGATCAGATAGGCGCGCCGCGCCGAGCGGATCACCGCATTGGCGATCCTGGGATCGGCCACGAGCACGTCCTTGACGTCCGCCGGCAGGTCGATGACGACCGACTTGCCGACGCCGAGCGGCACGAAGCTGGAGCCGGCCTCGCTCGCGACCACCTGTGCGCCAGGCGCCCGAGCGTCGGGGCGCAACTCCGCGGCGCCGGCGCGATCGAACGACATCGCGGCGATCGCCACGATCGCCGCCAGCGTCATGGTGGGGACCATTGCCCTCGTCGCCAACGCCCTGTGCGCCATGTCGCGAGCCCTTTCCGGAAACGTCACTTCGATATGATCGAGGTCGAGACCCCGAACCGAACCGTATTGATGCGGTTGCGTGTCTTGGTTTCATCGTCGTCGGGCGTGTCGCGGTTCGGCGAATTGGCGTCGACGATGCTGCGGAGCGTGAGCGACAGCGTGCCCATCTGGCGCGCGGCGGCCAGCACCTCGGCCTTGCGTTGCGTGAGCTCCAGGGTCGCGGTCTTGCCGACCACGACGCGCTGGCCGTCCTTCTCCTGCACGAGCTGGTCGATGGCGAGGACGCGCACGTCGGTGAGTATCGTCTCGGCGATGTGAGACTCGACGCCGGTCATTTTTTCGGTTTCCCGGTCGCGGCGGGACAGCATCACGTCGACGCGGTCATTGGGCAGGATGAATCCGCCGGCGCCGGTCTCGGGCGAGATCTCGGTCGAGGTGGCGCGCATTCCCGACGGCAGGATGGCCGCCATGTAGCCCGAGCCCTTGGCCTTGATGATCTTGTTGTCGCGCACCGGTTCGCCCGCCGCCATCGGGACGCGCACGATCGATCCCGCATATTGCTCGATGGCGTTGGGGCGCTCGTTCTGGCGGATGAAGGCCGGGTTCGAGGCGCTGGCCGGCCATGTCTGCCACTGCATGTCCTGGGCGGACAGCGCCGTCCCGATGCCGATGTCTTTCTGGGCGACGAGAACCTGGATGGTTTCGATCTGCACGACCGGAGGCGGCGCAGGCGCCTGGTCCGATCGGCCGGCCAGAACGGCCGCGAGGCCGCCGGCGGCGACCGCGATGCCCAATACGACGATACGCGCGGCTTTCATACGCTTTCACTTTCCACGTGACGCGGCGGCACTCGGTCGCCCTGCCCGGATTTCACCAGCCAAACGTCAATTCATGGTTAATGAGGCGTATCTAAATTGCGCTAATCGGAGGTTTGTTTTTGCCGCGCAAGGATTCCGGGACTGCCGACCGAGGTTACGAATTCACCTCAGTGCCCGATCCCCTGCATCCAGATCGTGGACGGATAGACCACGAGCGCCGCAACGGCGAGCGCGATGCCGTAGGGCACGCCGCCGCCCGGCTTATGCAGGCGCTCCGCCCACTCCTTGCCGACCAGCCCCGAAGGCAGGGAAAGCTTGCGGAACTCGAGGAGCGCCAGGGTGAGCACGCCGCCCAGGAGCGACGCATACAGCACGTAATCGAACAGGTGCGTCCAGCCCAGCCACAAGGCGGTCGCCGCCGCAAGCTTGGCGTCTCCGCCCCCGACCCAGCCGCGCAGGAAGAACACGAATGTGATGGCCAGCACGAGGCCGCCGGCGCCGACGTGCTGCAGCATTTCAGAGACAGGCATCCCGCTCCCCACGGCGAGCATCGCAAATCCGGCGACCAGGATGAGCGAGATCCGGTTCGAGATCGTCATCGTGAACAGGTCGCTCGATGCGGCGAACGCCATCACGCTCGGGAAAATGAGCAGTCGCGCGGCGTCGATGATCAGCATCGTCATGTCTCGGCTCGTCGCCAGGGTCCCGTCGGCAGTGGGAATATGCCCATGCTTGCCTTGAGGATAAGTTATCGCCCGGCGGGCCCCGAAGGAGAATCCCGCAAGATGGCGGCAAGGCCGCCAGGCGGGACGCGCCCTCGTGGCGACCTTGTTTTTGCCGGTTCACCGGCCCGCCTTGGCCGGATCGTGCGAGATGTCGGCCAACCTGTTCGCGAGCACGGTCCTCGACGTCCAGCGCGGGTGGTCGAAAAAGAAGCGGCCCCGCGCACGTGGTCGGGGCCGTTCTAGAGCGATAGGGCCAAGCCTTACTTGCCGGCGGTGCCGAGCTGGGTCGACACGGTGTTGAACGTGTTCTTCAGCTGGCCGCCGAGGGTATTGACCGTCGCGATGATCGCCACGGAAATTCCGGCGGCGATGAGGCCGTATTCGATAGCGGTTGCGCCGCTGTCGTCGCGCAGGAAATTCTTACACACGGACATGTTGCTCTCCATGGCTATCGGCGGAGGTCCGCCGCAGTGATGCGACTTATGCCGGATAACTCGCAAGGATAGGTAAAGCCGCGCCGTGGGATTTTCCGGAAAATCCATCACAGAATTTCGTATAAAACCGTCTCGAATTGGCGCTATCGTAAAAAGATCGTAAGTGCGGGGATGCGGGACGGTTTGAAAAGAAAAAGGCCTCGGCACGCGGCCGAGGCCTCTTCCGAACCACGCGCTCGAACTTACTTGCCGGCAGTGCCGAGCTGGGTCGACACGGTGTTGAACGTGTTCTTCAGCTGGCCGCCAAGCGAGTTCACGACCGTGATGATGGCAACCGAGATGCCGGCCGCGATCAGGCCATACTCGATGGCGGTCGCACCGGACTCGTCTTTCATGAAACGCTGCACAAGGGTCTTCATGGGTTACTCCTGGATCCACGTGGCTGTCTGAGCTCGGTCCCACTTCTGCCGTTGCCCGGCCGATCTGGACCTTTGCCGACGCTATCGCCTGCCCCTTGCCCCCGAGTTAATCACATACGTAAAATTCTGGATTCCGCGCATCTTACGGGGCGGGCGCGGCGCAGCTTGCGGCCGTGGTTAACAGGCGCTTTCGACGGCCGCGCAAACCGGGTCGGATTTCGTGGTTTTCGTTGCATCGCGCGCCTCGCGGGCGCGATCGCCGCCAAGCCGTCCGCGACTTTGGAATTCATTCACCAATTTAGCGTCAACTCCAGTTCTGCCGTGCGGCCGCTCGTATCGCGGTCGTCGGATCCGCGTAATTGTTCGGAGAGTTCCGATGACGGCCTTTTTCGCCTTTTGCCGGCGGCGGCAAATCCACGCGCTTGTCCGCGCGGCCGTGCTGATTGCGACCGTGGCGGCGGCAGCGCCGGGGCGCGCCGCGGAGCCCATCACCGTGATGCTCGACCAGGCGACGATCACCAAGCTGCCGGGGCGCGTCGCCACCATCGTGATCGGCAACCCGCTGATTGCCGACGTCTCGGTGCAGGGGGGTGGCCTTCTGGTCGTCACCGGCAAAGGATATGGAACCACCAACCTGATCGCGCTCGATCGCGCCGGCGCCGTCTTGACGGAACGCAGCATCGAAGTGGTCGGTGCGCAGGATACGGTGGTGGTCGTCTACCGCGGCGTCAATCGCGAGTCCTATAGCTGCGCACCGGATTGCCAGCGCCGCATCACGCTTGGCGACGCCCCGGACTATTTCGCCCAGACCATCGGGCAAACCGCCACCCGTGCGTCGCAGGCGCAGGCGCAGGCGCCGCGCTGACCCGACCGACCGGCCGTCACCCGCCGGCAAGGGCTTGTATTCGCGGCAGCGTCTTGGTTAGCGAATTCTCAACGTCCGGCGCGCCGCGCGGACGGCAAGCGAAACAATTCGACAACAGGTTTTCGGTAAAACACGAGGTATCGGCCCTTCCATCGTTCCGGAATCGGGGTGTCTTGCCCATGTTCGAGGTCGCGCGGAACAAGCTCTCCGTCAAGATGAAGCGAATCGCCCCGCTGGTCGCGGTCCGGCGTTTCGTCCGCCGCGAGGAAGGCTCCTCGGCGGTCGAATTCGGACTGATCCTGCTGCCCTTCATCGCCATGATGTTCGCGATCATGGAAACCGCGCTGGTGTTCTTCGCCCAGCAGACGCTCGAGACCGCGGTCGCCGACTCGGCGCGGCTCATCATGACGGGCCAGGCACAGAACGGCGCCTGGCAGCCGGCGGACTTCAAGAAAAAGGTCTGCGATCGGATCTACGGCCTGTTCAGCTGCGACTCCAGCGCCTTTGTGAGCTCCAGCACCAAGCCCAATGTCTACGTCAACGTGCAGACTTATGCCACTTTCGGCGGCATCACCTATACGCCACCCCTCGACAATCAGGGGAATATCGATTCCAGCAAATTCGGTTACAACCATGGTGGGCCGGGCGACATCGTCGTGGTCCAGCTTTTCTATCAGTGGCCGATTTTCGTCTCCCTGATGAATCTCGGAAGCCTCTCGAACATGGCGGCCCATAGCCGCCTTCTCGTCGCCACTGCGGCGTTCCGCAACGAACCCTACAATTGAGGCGTTTGGCCATGACGCACGAAGGCATCCGCTCCTTCATGGCTGACAAGCTTCGACGCTTCGCGTGCGACGAGCATGCCGTTTCGGCGATCGAGTTCGCGTTGCTGCTGCCGCTGATGATCACGCTTTATCTCGGCGGCGTCGAGGTCTCGCAGGCCGTCAGCGCCGACCGCAAGACGACGCTGGTGGCCCATACGGTGGGCGACCTGGTGGCGCAGGCGACCGATATCACGTCCACCGGGGCCGACGACGTCCTCGCGGCCGCTTCGACCATCGCGGCGCCCTTTCCGGTCTCCAATCTCAAGATCACCATATCGAGCGTGTGCATCGACTCCACCGGCAAGATCGCGACGATCGCCTGGAGTCGCGCGAGTTCAAACGCGACGGCGCGCAGCGGCACGGTCACCAGCAGCATCGATTCCAGGCTCATGGTGGCCGGAACGTCGCTGATCTGGGGCGAGGCGTCGTATGACTACAGGCCGACCATCGGCTGGACGATAACCGGCACGCTCACGATGAGCGACAAAACCTTCCTGCGCCCGCGCCTGGGCAAGTCGGTGACGCTCAACTCGGCGAGCGGCTGCCCCTGACCTTATAAGCCGCGGCCGCCCTGTTCACGGGATCGGCAGGGCGGTCGTCGACTTGATCTTCTCCATGGCGAAGCGGGAGGTGACGTTCTTCAGCGGCACCGCGGCGATCAGCCGTTTGTAGAAGGCGTCATAGCCCGCGATGTCGGGAACGACGACGCGCAGCATGTAGTCGACATCGCCGGCCATGCGGTAGAATTCCAGCACCTCCGGCATGGCGCCGACCAGTTTCGCGAAGCCGGTCAGCCATTCGCCCGAGTGATCCTCGGTCTCCACCGACACGAAAACCGTGACGCCGAGGCCGAGCTTGTCCTGGTCGATGATCGCCACGCGCTTCTGGATGACGCCTTCGGCCTCGAGCCGCTGGATGCGCTTCCAGCAAGGCGTCGACGACAGCCCCACCCGGTTGCCGATTTCCGCCACCGACAATGAGGCGTCCTCCTGAAGGACGGCGAGTATCTTTCGATCGATGGCATCCATGCGCGGACCTTGGGACGACAAGACGAACCCTGTTGTCGGGCCGTTATGATATAGATGTTTTTTCTTTCTCGGAAGTGAGTTTGAGGCTCTCGGAGAATAGTATTTTATATGACGGTGGGAAAGGTCCCGCCGATGGACGCCGAGGGTCATGCGTTCTTCATCGACCAGGAGGCCGCCCAAGGGCGCCCATACGCCCCGGCCCGTCCTCGCGGGTTCGGGAGCAAGGGCTTGAAGGGCTCGGCACGAGAGGCCGCCACGCGGTCCCGTGCCGCCTGTGGACAGATGCCGGATTTCGGCAAGGCGCCCTGATGCCGACCGAGCGGCGCCTTTCAGGGCGTCAATTCGCCGGGGCGCTGTGCTCGACGGTGCGAACCGGACGGCCGTCATAGTCGTAGACGAAG
>Ga0208981_1000002_pt1 | contig 29046 bp, 26 predicted proteins | sample MedBloCAOM1_M1_FD_187839 | JGI IMG/M metagenome (GOLD analysis project Ga0208981, IMG submission 187839) | Forest soil microbial communities from El Dorado National Forest, California, USA - Mediterranean Blodgett CA OM1_M1 (SPAdes) (version 2) | ecosystem: Environmental > Terrestrial > Soil >... | reverse complement strand
CGGCTTCACGGCGGGCCGCATCCGGTCCTACTTCGACATCAACTCGTTCGCGCCCTACAGCTACTCGAACAACCGCGTGTCGGGTGACACGGGCGCGTCGGGCATCTACGGCATCGCCTACACGGCACAGTTCGGTAACGGCGTCACGGCGAGCCTCTCGCTGGAGGACGGCGGGGCCTCGGCGGCGGGCGCGACCAACGGCGGCGGCCGTGGTCACATGACTGCGAATTTTTCGACGACCGGCTTCGGCCTCGGCACGACGGCGTTCGACAACAAGGGCTGGACCTACCCCGACGTTGTCGGCGCTCTGCGCGTCGACCAGGCCTGGGGCTATGCGCAGATTGCGGCCGCGCTGCACGACATGAGCGGCGGCTATTACACGACGGCCAGTCTGGGCGCCCCGGGCATCGGATGCGGGGGCGGTAACTGCGAGCTTTTCGGGCACCCGAAAGACAAGCAGGGCTTCGCAGTGACTGGCGGCTTCACGCTGAACGACGTCTTCGGCATGAAGGGGGACCAGTTTGGCGTGCAGGCCGCCTACTCGCAGGGCGCGGCGGGCTACGTCACCCGGGCGACCGGCGCGTTCCAGGTCTATAGCAGCAACAACAATGCCGGCTTCGGCTGGGTGACCGACGGCGTGTACGACACCCCGGGCCTCGGTATCAGCAGTGGGCAGATCGAGCGGACCACGGTGTGGGGCGTCAACGGCTTCTACCAGCACTTCTGGGATCCGAGATGGCGCAGCTCGGTTTACGGCGGTTACGTCGAGGTCGACTACAACGCCAACGCGACTGCGCTTCTGAACCAGCACCTGCCCGGCGCCGCCGGTAGCATGCCTTGCGGCCTGCCGGTTCTAGGCGCCGTTCAGCCGCCCGTCGGGGTCCCTGTGCCGCCGCCACCCAATGGCAATTCCTGCTCGCCGAATTTCAGTTGGTGGCAGGTCGGTTCGCGGACGCAATGGAACCCGCACCCGGATCTCGACATCGGCTTGGACGTGCTGTGGACCCATCTCAACACGGCCTACAAGGGCCCCGGCGTTACGCTGGGCTCGAACGGTGCACGGCCGGCCGCGGTCGCCAGTATCGACGATCAGGATGTCCTGAGCGTCATGTTCCGGATCCAGAGAAACTTCCTGCCCTGAGCACCTGTTGAAGGCAGCCAACCGGGCCGGCCGCAAGGCCGGCCCTTTTCGTTTCGACCCGGGATCATGCGCTACGCCACCAACCGCGGCTGCGCGGAGCCCGCCGGCGGTTCGGCCGATACGACGCGGTTGCGTCCGCTTTGCTTGGCTTCGAACAGCGCCCGGTCCGCGGTGCCGACGAGATCCTGCTGGATCGCGTGCGCGTCCGGCATCAGGCAGGCGACGCCGACGCTCGCCGTGATCCCCGACGGGACGCCGGGGATCCGTTCCATCGCCGCCACGGCGGCGCAGATGCGCTCGGCCAGCCGGATGGCGTCCTGCGCCTCCTTGCCCGACAGCAGCACCGCGAATTCCTCGCCGCCGTAGCGCGCCGCGAAATCCGTCGCCCGCTGCGCCGTATTGGCGATGCACTGGGCGATCGCGGCGAGGGTCTGGTCGCCGACATGGTGCCCGAATTGATCGTTGTAGGACTTGAAATGATCGACATCGATCATCAGCAGGCCGAGCCACGAGCCCGCCCGCAGGGCGCGGCGCCATTCGCGTTCCAGCACCTCGTCGAAGTGGCGCCGGTTGGGCAGGCCGGTGAGACTGTCGGTGCGCGCCTGCGCCGACAGGGCTTCCTCGGCCGCGAGCCGTCGCGCCAGTTCCCGCCCGAGCCGGCGCTTGAGGATCACGACGCCGGCGACCAGGAGCGCGACGACGAGACCGAGAATGCCGGTCTGGCGGAGCCAGGCCGCGTCGATCTGGCGGGTCGAGAGTCCGACCGTGAGGATCAGCGGCAGGCGGCCGATCTGGCCGTAGGTGAAAAGGCGGTGCACGCCGTCCGATTTGGCCACCGATTCGAACGCCCCGTTCGGCGCGGCGGGGCTGAAGTACCGAAAAAGGTCGGCGCCCGCCAGGTTGCGGCCGACCTTGGGCGGAATGGATGGCAAGCGCGCCAGCATGGTGCCGTCGCTGCGCACCAGCGTGATCGTCGAGTCGTGTCCGAGGTTGAGTTTCTTGAACAGCGCGTCGAAATAGGCGATGCGCAGCGTCCCGACCACGACGCCGGCGAAGCTCCCGTCCGGATTAGCAAGGCGCCTGCTGATGCCGACGACATATTGGCCGGCGCGATCGACCCCCAGCCTGCCGACATAGAGGCCGAGGCCGGCATCGCGCTGGTGCGCCGTGAAGAAGTCGCGATCCGCGTTGTTTTCCGGCGCCGGGGTCAGCGAGCGGGAGTCGAGCACGACGTCGCCGTTCCGGTCGAGGACCAGGATCGCGCCCATGTATTTGGCGGTGGCGGCGCGATCGAACAGCACGAGCTGGCGAATCTCGGGACGAACCGCGCCGATGTCGGGCTCGCGAAGACCGTCGACGACGGCTTGCAGCGAGAGGTCATAGAGCTCGATGTTGCGCTCGATATCGGTCTGGATGGCGGAAACCAGATTGCCGGCCGAAAGCCGCGCCTGCTCCCAGGCGCTGCGGCGGACATCGAGCGACAGCAGGAAGCAGATCGCGCAGAATCCGATCGTGATCAGATTGAAGGCGAGGTTCCATTGTCGCGACAGCGGCGCTCGCGGCCGTTCCGGCTTGTCCTCGATGTCGACGGGACGCGGCATGGGCGTTTCTCGCGGGCCTTTGGGCCGGAGAATAGCCGGACGCGGTTGAGGGCCGATTAAGAGCCGTTGCGGCCTGCGCCTAGGGTAAACGCCGCCTTGCGGAGCGGCACCAAATGCCGCTGGTCGCGTCGCCCGGCGGTGCGGTATTGCCGGATCAGCGCCGCGATATTGCCGATGCGGCCCGGGTCATTCGGGCTGCGGGGCCGCTGCGAGCGACGATGCGATCTCTTCGCGTGACCAGATGCCGGCGATCCAAGGCGAGGCGACGGTCGAAATGTCCCTGAGAAACCGCGACGGCTTCGGAAGATTGATCGGAGGCGCGGTCAGGTCGAGCGGCCGATAGTCGCCGGTCGCGATGTCGCCGTTCGTTGGAACCTCGGTATGAGACGTGATGATGGCAAGCTTGCCGTCCGACCGCACGAAATTTTCCAGAACGGCGCGAATGTCGGCGAAGGAAAGATGGAACAGGCAGGCGCGGCACAGCCAGGCGTCGCTTGCCGGAAACGGATCGGTCAAAAGATCAAACTCGCGAAAATCCCGGTCGGGAGCAAACCGCCTGGCGTCCCGCAGGGCCGCCGGCGATATGTCGCCTCCGATATAGCTCCAGCCGGCCGGAAAGCGGACGCGGCTCATGAAATAGAAGTCCCCGCACGGCGCGTCGAAAAAAACGCCGGGAGGCTGCGCTGAGAGAAATCGCTCCAACTCGTCGCGAAAGACTTGGGTGGCCTCGAGCGTGGACCCGCCGCCGCAACCGGTCTCCTGCGTTCCGGCGATGCGGCTCCAAAGCCGCTGGACATAGAGCCGGTCGAACCGGCGCCGGTAATCGGGCTCCGAGATCGCGTTCAGATATTCGCGCCGCCAGCGCGCGGTTCGAAGCTGCTTCCAACGCAATTTGAGGCTGCGATGAAATTCCACGACGCTCATAAGTCCTCCAGGGTCAGCGCCGCACGATAGCAGGGCCGCTCCTGGTAATCCACGCGGGCCGAGATTCGAAGCGCAGCGCGTGGGATCTGATCGCTGGCGATTTCGGATAGACGCCCGCGAAAAACGGATGGGCAAAGCCGCGGCATGCGACTTTGCCCATCACGCGTCCGGCGTCCGGGCGCGGGAGACCCGCGCTCGCTTGGCGCTAGTCCAGCGGCTCCACTTTCACCAGCGCATGGGCATGGTTGCTTCCGGTCCAGAAGGTCACCGGCGTCGTCGAGTCGTCCACGAACACCGACCGCATGTTGGTGTCGGTCGGCATGAGGTATTCGACCGTCGCGCCGGTCTTGGGATCGAGCCGGATGGCGCGGTCGGTCTGCATGCCGCCCGTCCAGATGTCACCGTTTTTGTCGAACTGTGCCCGGTACGGGCCGCTGTAGGGGACCGGCAGCGGATATTCGGTGAATTTTTCCGTCCGGGTGTCGAACAGCGCCACCCTGTTGCCGCGGTATTCGGCGAACAGGATGCGGTCCTGATCGTCGATCCGCATCCGGCGGGCCCGTGCGTGCTCCGTCGGCGTCGCGAACCACGTGACCGCGAGGGTCTTCGCGTCGATCTTGCCGATATGGCCCTCGGTGAACTCGGCCATCCAGAGATTGTTCTTGGAGTCGGAGATCACCTGGTAGATCCCGTAGGGTCCGCCCGGAATCTTGTCGGTCGGATGGAACTTCTCCCACTTGTTGCTGGCGAGATCGAGCCGGAAGATGTCTTGGGTTCCGACGCTCTTGGTCCATACCTTGCCGTCGACGTCGTGGCGCAGCCCGACGAAGTTGAGCTGCACGCGGTCGTCGTTCCATTCGGCCGCCAGCGGATAGTATTTGATCTCGCCGGTCTTCGGATCCAGGTTCCCGAGCGATCCCTGGTACATGGTGTCGAACCAGAACGTCCCGTTGTGATCGAGCTCCAGGCTGAGCTGGCCGACCGGGGCGTCGGGCTTGAACTTCTTGACGGGATATTCGGTGAGCTTGAGCGTCTTCGGGTCGAACTTGGAGATGAACAGCTCGCCGAAATCGCTGTACCAGACGTTGCCGTCCTTATCGACGATCACGTCATGCGGCTCGGTCGTCGGGCGACCCATGTCGTATTCCGTCACGATGGCACGCGTGGCCCGGCCCTTGGGACGCGGGAGCGTCTTGAGCTCGTATTCCCATTTGTCAGTCGCGCTCAGATTGATGGTCGCCAGGTACTCGGCCGCCTTGCGGTATTGCTCGGGCGACCCGGCGCGCGCCTGATCGAGCATGCGCTGGGGTTTGATCGGCTGGCTGACCGCCCCATAGCCCATCATGCGGGTGACGACCTGCGTCCATTCGTCGGCATCATGCGTCGAGCGGACGATGCGCTCCAGCGTATGGCAGCTCGTGCAGTTGAGCAGCATGGCTTTTTGAGTCTCGGTGCCCGGAATGCTCATCATCCACTCGGCATTGGTGAGCTGGCCGGCGAGATTGCGGGTCTTCTTGAGCTTGATGTCGGCGGTGGTCGTCTTCTCGGACACCACAGTCGCCTTGGCGGGGGCGGCGATATCGTAGCCGACCGCGCGGATCGTGAGGTTGTAGTCGCCGGGCTCCAGGCGATTTTCCGGGAAGCTGAAGCGGCCCTGCGCGTCGGTGGTCACGCTGGTCTTGATGATCGTGCCCGGCTTCTTGGCGCTCACCACCACGCCCTCCATGGCGCCCTCCTGTTCGGAGGTGACTTGCCCGGTGAGGGCAGCCGCGGGCGTGCTTTGTGCCCAGGTCGGAGGTGGTGACGCTTGAAACAGAATGACGGCCGCCATGGCGGTCAAGCTCGCTACGCGTAGGTTTCGCATCGGTTTCTCCCTAGAGCATGATTTGTTTTGTTTTGACTCCGACTGGCATTCCCATGGGATTGTAAGAGCGCGCCGCGACCAACCGGCGGTGGCCGAGGGGCGCTCAGTCTGACTCCCCCTAAAGTTGTGAACAAGCCTCATCCGGCTTCGCGGGCACGATTTACCCAGGCTTCTGGGCGGTGGCGGCATGCCCCGAACGCAAGCGCAAGGCAGTCCCGCCCGCGCCCGCGCCGCGTCGCGCGCCTGGCTCTCGCCCGTCCGGCGGCGACCGAAGGGCGTCCTTCCCGTGCGTCACCACCACGCGCGAGCACGCGCTTAACGGGCGTTAACCAATCGGCTTAATCCGATCTTTCGTTATCTCACGCATAACGGTGCGCACGGCTTGGGGGGACCGCCCACCCGGGTCAGCGCGAAAACCGGCAAGGATCTTCCCCAAGCCCAACCATCAAGCCTCGGCATGCGTGGTGTCTTTCGGAAAGTGATGGAGTGTCCGAACTGCACGCTGGCGGCGTTCGGGGCCTTTTTTGCGTGCGCGATCGGCGTCTTGTTCGTGGTCGACCTGCACACCCGCTATGCCAACGCGATCGCCGGAGCAAAGCAGGCGACCAGCAATTATGCCGAGGTTCTGGCCGAGCACACGGCGCGCGCCTTTGAAAACGTGGAACGCTCGTTGCGTGTCGTCGAGCTGGTCCGCCGGGATGCCCAGGACGACCGTCGGATTCCGGCTGGCGGTGCGGCTCCCCGGCCTCACGACGTTCTGCGTCAGTTGCGACAGACCTCGCCTTTGATCGTCGGCCTCGCCTGGACGAACGCCGCAGGGGATCTGCAGGAACATTCCTACGACCACGACCCGCCGCGGCGAAATATCGCCGGAACCACGCATTTCAGCGCCCAACGAGACAATGCCGACGGCAAAATATTCATTGCTCAGCCGTTTCGTTCAGCCAGAACGGGCGAATGGCTCACCGCCGCATCTCTGCGGCTGACGAATCCCGATGGGAGCTTTGCCGGGATCGCGTCTGCGGTTCTTGATCCGACCTATTTCTCGGGGATCTACCGCTCGATCCATCTGGGAACGGGCGGAGCCGTGGTGCTGTTTCATCGCGCCGGCATGATGGTGGCGCGAGAACCCGTGGTCGAAAGCTCGATGGGCAGGTCCTATACGGATGGCCCGCTGATGGCCCGCCACCTGCCGAAAGCCGAGGCCGGGTCCTACGAAACCCTCAGCGTGGTCGACGGCATCGCGCGCATCGCCGGGTACAAGGCGGTGCCCGGCCTGCCTCTCGTCGTGCTCGTGACTTTCAGCCGTGCCGACGTGTTGGCGCCCTGGTTCCGGCATCTCTACACCTTCGGGCCGGTGGCGGGATTCGTCGCCGCGATCATTCTGCTCGGGACCGTCCTGCTGATGCGGCAGACGCGAAAAATCGCCGAGAAATCCACCGTGCTGGAGCTCACCCTCGACAACATGTCGCACGGCCTCATCATGATCGACAGCGAGCTGCGCCTCATTACCTGCAACAAGCGGTATGCCGACATGTATGGTCTGACCGGTGCGCAAACGAGGCGGGGAACGCCGCTACGCGCCATTCTCGAGGCCAGGATGGCGAACGGCAACGGCCCCAGCGAGGGGGGAGATTTTGTTGCACGGCGCCTCGCCGAGGCTGCCCGTACCGACCCTTTTCAAACCATCATTCGAATGGCCGACGGACGCATGATCGCGATCACGCATCAGCCCGTCGCCGGAATCGGAGGCCTGGCGATCCACCAGGATGTGACGGCCGAGAAGCGCGTCGAGGCGTCGCTGATCGCGAACTCCCAGGAACTGGAACGCGCCAACATGCGTTTCAACGCCGCGCTCAACAACATGTCGCAGGGCCTATGCATGTTCGACGCCAGGCAACGCATCGTCGTCTCGAACCAACGGTTTCGCGAGATCTACGGTTTTGGCCCGGATCAGGTGAAGCCGGGCACCACGGTACGGCAGCTCTTGGAATATCGCATCGCCAACGGCAGCTATTTCGGGCCCGCCCCGGACGAATATGTCAGGACAAATCTCAAGCGGCCCTCCGACATGGAGACGCTGCGCGACGGCCGCGTCATTTCGCTTCTGCGCCATCCGATGCCGGACGGCGGCTGGCTGACGACTTATGAGGACATTTCGGAACGGCGCCGGAGCGAGGCCAAGGTCGCCTTCATGGCGCATCATGACCTGTTGACCGGGCTCGCCAACCGGACGCTCTTCATGGAGAAGATCGAGGAGGCGGGCGCACGCCTGCGGCGGCATGGCGAGGCCTTCACGGTCGTGATGCTCGACCTCGACCGGTTCAAGAACGTCAACGACTCGCTCGGACACCCGGCCGGCGACGCGCTGCTCAAGGAGATGGCGCAGCGGCTGAGGTCGTCGCTGCGGGAAACCGACGTGCTGGCGCGCCTTGGCGGCGACGAATTCGCGATCCTGCAGAGCGGCGGGGCGGCTCAGCGCGACGACGCGATCACGCTGAGCGTCAGGATCATCGACCTGGTGGCGCAGCCATTCGATCTCGACGGGCACAAAGTGAGCGTCGGCGCCAGCATCGGCATCGCGCTGGCGCCGCAAGACGGCGTCGAGCCCGACGAGCTCTTGAAGAAGGCCGACCTCGCGCTCTACCTGACCAAGTCGGAAGGCCGCAACGGTTTCAACTTCTTCCACGCCGACATGACCACGGAGGCCGACGCTCGCCATCAAATGGAAAACGAGATGCGCGAAGCGCTGGTGCGCAACGAGTTCGAGCTCTACTATCAGCCGGTGATCGACGTCAGGACGCGCGAGCCGCGCGGCGCCGAGGCGCTAATCCGCTGGCGGCATCCGCGCAACGGCCTGATCGTGCCCGATCGCTTCGTTCCGCTCGCCGAAGACACCGGCCTCATCGTCCAGCTCGGGGCATGGATCCTTGGGAAAGCATGCGCGGATGCCGCGTCCTGGCCGGCACAGTTCAAGCTGGCCGTCAACCTGTCGCCGGTCCAGTTCCGCAAGGGCGACCTGTTCGAAGTCATCTTGTGCGCATTGGTGGAGTCCGGTCTGCCGCCCGAGCGGCTCGAGCTCGAGATCACCGAGTCCGTCCTGCTGGAGAACGAAGCCAATTACCGCGTCTTGCTGCAGCAGCTCAAGAATATCGGGGTTTCGATCGTGCTTGACGATTTCGGGACGGGCTATTCGTCGCTCGGCTATCTCACGCGGTTTCCGGTCGACAAGATCAAGATCGACAAGTCCTTCACGCAAGGCCTCTCGCAGCGCGCCGACTGCGCCGCGATCGTGTCCTCGGTGGTCACGCTCGCGCATGGGCTCGATATCGGGACGACCGCGGAAGGCGTGGAGACGGAAGAACAGTTCGAGCTGTTGCGCGCGGCCGGCGTGACGCAGGTGCAGGGCTTCTTGTTCGGCCGGCCCTGCGCGATGTCCGAACTCGGCTTCATAAACCCGCAGGCGGACGGGCGGGCGACGGCGGCGTGACGGCGAGCTGAGCTAAGCAATGGACGGCAGGAAGGTGGAGCGGGGCAGAAGCTGATGAAGCCACAGGAAAACCTGATCGATCAACTCGAGGACGCGCTTGCCCGTTCGGACATCGGGCGGCGGGCCGAGACCTTGCGAAGGGTGACCGACCTTTTCGTATCCGGATCCGGCAAGTTCTCCGGCGAGCAGATCGCGTTGTTCGACGACGTCATGAGCCGGCTGCTCGAGCAGATCGAGGTGTCGGCGCGCGCGGCCTTCGGAAAGCGTCTGGCGATGATTCCGGACGCGCCGCTGCGGGTGATACGCGGGCTGGCGCTCGATGACGAAATCGAGGTCGCGGGACCGGTGTTGGCGCATTCCGAGCGGCTCGACGACCCGATATTGGTCGAGAGCGCCAGGACCAAGAGCCAGGATCATCTTCTGGCGATTTCGCGCCGCAAGACTCTGGCGGAGCCGGTGACCGACGTGCTGGTCGAGCGGGGAAACCGCGAGGTGGCGGTGAGCACGGCCGGAAACATGGGCGCGAGATTTTCCGATTTCGGCTATTCGACCCTGGTTCAAAGGGCACGGAGCGACGGCGGCCTTGCGCTCAGCGTCTGGTCGCGCTCGGAAATCCCCCGCCAGCATCTGCTGGCGCTCTTCGCCCAGGTCTCGGAATCGGTGCGCGCCAAGCTCGAGGCGGCCGACCCGACCAAAGCCGGAGTCTTGCGCGACGTGGTCGCACAGGCGTCGGACCGGATCCAGACCGAAACCCGCGAACGGTCCGCCCTTTACGGGACGGCGCGAGCCCATGTCCTGTCGTTGCATCAGTCCGGCCGGCTCGACGAGACGCAATTGGCGGATTTCGCCCGCGGCGGAAAGTTCGACGAAACCACCATCGCGCTCTCGATCCTGGCCAACCTGCCGATCGGGCTCGTCGAACGCGCGATCACCAATCAGCGCACCGAGCAGGTTCTCGTCCTCGCCAAGGCGACCGGTCTCGGGTGGGAGACCACCAAGGAGATTCTGCTGCTGCAAGCCGGCACCAGCGGCAGCTCAACGCTCGAAATCGACCAATGCTGCGCGAGTTTTGCGCGGTTGCAGCCTGACACGGCCAAAAAGGCGATCCATTTCTACCGGCTGCGCGAGCGCGCGCTGGCGAACGGGTGACGTCGCTCAAACTCGCGCCGAGAAGAGCGCCTGACAGGCGCGGCCGGCGATGTCGGCGGCCGAAACGTCACGGGTGACCAGCGCCGCGACGATCGCGCCGTCGATCACCAGCCCGAGCGCATGGGCCGTTTGCACCGGCTCGGGAAACTGCGCTTCCGCGCACAGCGCCGCCAGCCGCTCGAGCACGATCTTCTTGTGGGCGATGGCGCGCGCGCGCATGCGGTCGTCGGACTTGTCGAATTCCCCCACCGCATTGATGAAAGGGCAGCCGAAGAAATCCTCCCGCCCGAACCACTGCTTGAGCGCCGGCCCGATGCGACCGAGCCGCTCTTGCGCGGTGCCGCCGGGACCGTCGAGCTCCGCAAGGAACCACGTGCGCCACGCGCGGCCCTCGCGCTCGAGCACCGCCTCGACCAAGCCGTCTTTCGAGCCAAACGAATTGTAGAGGGTCGTCTTTGCGGTGCCGGCCGCCTCCACGATGGCGTCGACCCCGACGGAGTTGATGCCGAAGCGGCAAAACAGCCTGGTGGCGGCGTCGAGCAGACGATCGCGCGGCGAGGCGAGGGTCTCTTCTGGCTCGCCGAGGCTCCGATCGGTCTCGGCCGGCATCGACAGGTTCATGTTGCACCCATAACCGCGCAACGGACTTTGCGCAATCCAGAAGAACGACTGGTCTGTTTGGCCGGGGAGGGTGCCGCCGTGCCCGCAAACTACGCACACCGGAGCGGAATCTGACCCCGTTTTGGGCGGCGGGCTCGGCATCGGATCGGACGGGCTGCGTCGACAGCCCTGTATCTGCGAAGTTTTTTGCACCGCGAAAGACTTGGCACGCCCTATGCCGGAAACAGAACGTTCTGTCTCTACGTCGATTCGACCATCCCATCGGGAGAGAAACAAATGTCCCAAGCCGCAGCGAAAACTGCGCTCACTGGCTGCCTTGCTCCGATCGACAAGTCGGGCCTCGACGCCCTGATCGCGAAGGGCAAGGCCGACCCGACCGTCATCAAGACGCTCAAGTGCAAGACGGTTGCCGAGGGCCGCTTCAGGCACCTCAACTTCATTCGGACCCTGCCGCCCTATGTGGTGGACGAGCCGCCGGGCTTGCTTGGCGACGATACGGCGCCGAACCCCTCGGAAGCCTCGCTGGCGGCGCTCGGCTCCTGCCTCGCGGTCGGTATCCATGCCAACGCGGTCGCGCGCGGCATCACGATCTACAAGCTCGAGATCGAGCTCGAAGGCGATCTCAACATCACCGGCGTCTGGGGCACCGGCGATCTGTCGGAAAAGCCGGTCGGCTTCACCGACGTCCGCGCCAAAATCACCCTCGACGCCGATCGTCCGCGCGCCGAGCTGGATGCGCTGATCGCCCACGCGAAAGTCTGGTCGCCGGTGGCCAATACCTTCACGCGTCCGGTCAAGCTCGACGTCGCCATGGCGTGAACACGAGACGGCCGGCGCGGCCGTCTTTCCCGCAACGCATGTTTGCAGGTTGCACAATGCTCGAGACAGGCGCCGCGATCAGGAAGGAGCACGTCGTCCCGGGTCTCGACGTCGTCGAGTCGGTCCGCGCGATCGCGGCGCGCGATCTCGCCCCGATCGTGCAGCAGATCGACGCCGAGGGCCGCTACCCGGCGGAGGTGCTGAGCGCGCTCGGCCGCGCCGGGGCATTCATGGCGCATGTGCCCGAGGTGGGCACCCCCGATCTCGTCACCGCCATCCGGGCAATGTCGGCGGTGGGCGAATATTGCCTGTCGACGTCCTTCTGCATGTGGTGCCAGGACGCGCTAGGCTGGTACATCCACGCCTCCGCCAACGACGAGCTCAAGCACAAGCTCGGGCGTCGCGTGGCCATCGGCGAGGCGCTCGGCGGCACCGCGCTTTCGAATCCGATGAAGACCTTCTTCGGGATCGAGGCCATTCGTCTCAAGGCGCGCCGCGTCGCCGGCGGTTATGTGGTTCGCGGCCTGCTGCCCTTCGTATCCAACCTCGGCGCCGACCATTATTTCGGCGCGGTGTTCGAGGTCGAGGACGAGCCCAGGCGCTTCGTCATGGCGATCGTGCCATGTGCGGCCGACGGCGTGAGCCTCGCCGACAACACAAAATTTGTCGCCCTCGACGGCACCCGAACCTTTGCGGTGCAGATGCGCGACGTGATGATCCCCGACAGCTTCGTGCTCGCCGATCCGAGCGACGCCTTCATCCGGCGAATCCGCGCGGGCTTCGTGCTGCTGCAGTCGGGCATGGCTTTCGGCCTGATCCGCGGTTGTGTGGCCTTGATGGAGCAGGTCAAAGGCCCGCTCGGCCACGTCAACAAATATCTCGATATGCAGCCCGAGGATTTTCGCGAGCAGCTTGCCGCCATGGAAGCGCAAATCGAGCGGCTCGCCGCCACGCCGTTCGAAACCGACCAGACCTATTGGCGCGCCGTGCTCGAAGCTCGGCTCGCCGCCGGAGAAGCGACGATCACGGCGGCGCACGCGGCCATGCTTCATTGCGGCGCGCGCGGCTATGTCACCACCGGCGCGGCGCAACGGCGCCTGCGCGAAGCCTATTTCGTGGCGATCGTCACCCCTGCCACCAAGCAGCTCAAGAAAATGCTGGCCGACATGTCGCACTGACCTTGGCGCGCCAACCATACCGAAGTGATCCGCCGTTTGCCGGGAAGCTTTCGACACTGCAGCACAGGAGAGACCCATGACCGAGAAGGTTCTCGTTAGCCCGGCCGAGCTTTCCGAATTCCTCAAGCGCGAGCCCAGCGTTCTGATCGATACCCGCGATCCGGCGACCTATGCGTCCGGCCATCTTCCGGGCGCCGTCAATATCCACGACATCTTCACTTACCTCGCGACCTCGACCCCCGAGGGCGTCGCGGCGATGCGGGAGAAATTCGCCTCTGTGTTCGGCGCGGCCGGCCTGTCGGGCACGGAGACCGCGGTGGTGTACGAGCAGTCGATGAACACCGGTTTCGGCCAGTCGTGTCGCGGCTATGTCCTGCTGCGCTATCTCGGCTATCCCAAGATCAAGGTCTTGCACGGCGGCTATGTGGCCTGGACGGCGGCCGGCCTTCCGGTCACGACGGCAGTCCCCACGCCCACGCCGAAGTCCTTCTCACTCGATCCGGGTGCGGCCGGCATCCTGGTCGATTTGCAAGGCATGAAGGCGGCCGTCGCGGACCCGAACCTCGTCAAGCTCGATACCCGCGACGTCGACGAATGGATCGCCGACTCGTCCTCGCCTTACGGCAAGGATTTCTGCCCGCGCAAGGGACGCATCCCGGGCGCGGTCTGGATCGAGTGGTATCGCATGATGAAGCCGACGCCGGCCGGGCCGATGTTCAAATCGCGCGAGGAAATCCTCGCTGAATGCGCCACGGTGGGCATTACGCAGAAAACCCCCGTGGTTCTCTATTGCTTCAAGGGCGCGCGCGCCTCGAACACGCTGGTGGCGCTCAAGGAGGCGGGCATCGAGAACGTGACGCTCTATTTCGGCTCCTGGAACGAGTGGTCGCGTGACCCCTCGCTGCCGATCGAAACCGGGCTTCCTTTCACGATGCCGGCGGCGGCAAGCGTCGCGGCCTGAGGCAGGCGCACGGGGCGAGCAGCAGGAGGCGAAACGGGTGCCGGCGGCGACGCCGGCACTTTGCGCTTGTCGGGCATGCGGCAAAAGCCCGCTTGGAAGGCGCGCGGCCGGCCGTGCTTGCGGCACAAAACCTGCAGGGGTCCGCGCAAGACGCCTTGGCAGAAACAGGGGACGACCATGAAGGACCAACGTTTCGATCCGCCTCCCATGAGCGGCGGCTTCTGCCCATGCGGGCAACACGCGAGCCCGCGCGATCACGACGAGAGCGCCGGGCTGCTCCAGTGCGCGCAGGTCGAGAACGAGGAGGAGCGTTACCAGGGCGTGGTCGCCTCCGCCGTGATGCGGGCGGTGTTTCCCGAGAATGCGACGCGCCGCGCGCTGTTGCGGTCGGTCGGGAGCGCCACCGTGCTGGCGGCCCTCGGCCAGTTCTTTCCGTTGAAGACCGCGACCGAAATCTTCGCGCAAGGCGCGGGTCCGATCGAGAAAAAGGCTCTCAAGATCGGCTTCATTCCCATCACCTGCGCGACGCCGATCATCATGGCGTCCCCGATGGGTTTCTATGCCAAGCATGGACTCGACGTGGAGGTGGTGAAGACCGCGGGATGGGCGGTCATCCGCGACAAGACCATCAACAGGGAATACGACGCCTCGCACATGCTCTCACCGATGCCGATCGCAATCTCCCTCGGGCTCGGCTCGCAGCCGATCCCGTTCACGGTGCCCGCGATCGAGAACATCAACGGCCAGGGCATCACGCTCGCGATGAAGCACAAGGACAAGCGCGATCCGAAGGAATGGAAGGGCTTCAAATTCGCCATTCCGTTCGACTACTCGATGCACAATTACCTGCTGCGCTATTATCTGGCGGAGCATGGCCTCGATCCCGATACCGACGTGCAGCTGCGCTCGGTGCCGCCGCCCGAAATGGTCGCCAATTTGCGGGCCGACAACATCGATGGGTTCCTGGCGCCCGACAATATCTGCCAGCGCGCGATCTACGACGGCGTCGGCTTTCTTCACATGCTGTCGAAGGAGATCTGGGACGGCCACCCGTGCTGCGCCTTTGCGGCCAGCCGGGAGTTCATCAGCCAGGCGCCCAACAGCTTTGCGGCGCTCACACGCGCGATCGTGGATGCCACCGCCTTCGCGTCGAAGGCGGAGAATCGCAAGCAGATCGCCGAGACGATCGCGCCCGCGAATTATCTCAACGCGCCGCCGACGGTGCTCGAGCAGGTGCTCACCGGCACCTACGCGGACGGGCTGGGGGGCGTGAAGACCGATCCCAAGCGCGTCGATTTCGATCCCTTCCCCTGGCAGTCCTTCGCGGTGTGGATGCTCACGCAGATGAAGCGCTGGGGACAGATCAAGGGCGATGTCGATTACAAGACGGTCGCCGAGCAGGTCTATCTCGCGACCGGCACCGCCGCGATCATGAAGGAGATGGGACAGACCGCGCCAGCAAGCGCCTACAAGCCGTTCAAAGTCATGGGCAAGCCGTTCGATCCGGATAAACCGGCCGATTACGTCAACAGCTTTGCGATTCGGCGGGCGTAGCGTCGTTCATGCGACCTCGGGTTTGACCCGCCATCCCACGACGCCGGCCACCACCGGCTCGCCATTTACGATGCTCCGCCAAGTCCCATCCGACCACACACAGGGGTAGGGAAGGGTGTAGGTGCCCACATGGTCTTCGCACAGCAATTCGCAGGGCTTGCCGGCGGGCGGCGTGCCGTCGCCCGGAAAGGCAGCCAGGCGCTTTTGCCGGGCTAAAGTCCGTTTGCTCACCGCGGTCATCGGGCGGGTCAACCCTGCTCTTCAGCCGGCGGAACTTCGCCCGCAGCGCGTTCGGCTTTGCGTTGCGCGGTTTTCTCGTCCTTCTTTCGCTTTTTCTCGTCGCTGCGCGCACGCGCCGCCCTGTCTCGCTCTTGGCGGTCTCTGTTGTAATTTGGCCTGAATGCCATGAAATCCTCACATGTAGCGGGTTGATGGTGCGTCTTACGAGCCTTTATAGGCGTTTGTTCGGGATTTTGCTTGTCTTTGCTGTTTGCCCGGCTCGGGCTCCTCTTGAGACAACGTTGAATTCGGCGGCAAGGCTCGGACTGCGCCAGAAATCGGGCCCTGCGATAGCGCGCCTTTTGCACCGTGCCGCGATGTCGCGATGACCTCGCTGCGGGCGTGTCGGCTATTTGGCAATGACAGGAGGCTGGGAATGGCAAGAAAACCGACGGCGCGATTGGAATTCGCCCTATTTGATGTCTTCTACGAAGACGGTTCTCAGCGGTCCAATCGCCGGGTTCCTAGCGAAATCCTTGGCAGCCTCGATGGTGACACTCCGGCGCGCGCCGCGATCGAGGAACAGGACCGCCTCATCGCCGAAAAGTCCGGAAATCCCCCTGCGGCCGTCAAAAGCATCCGGCGGTCTGGCATCAAACGAGCCGGCTAGCTTATGCAATCCACCGCGTGGGATTTCGATCGGGGACTTCGCTAAAATCCGTCGACTGATGAGCGAGGGGGCACCGCAGCAATGCCAGGCAGCGCACGCGCGATGATCGCGGTCGACAAGATGGGCGGCAAGGTCTTGTTTCTCAATCCCACGACCTATGAGACCGAGGCCGTGCTCGATGATTTTCCGCGCACGGTGCACGAATTGCTCGTGGTGCCGGAAACCGGATTGGCTTATGTGCCGATCTTCGGCGACGGCATCCATGGCCGCAATCCCAATCCAGGCCATCTGCTGTGCATCATCGACGTCGCCAAGCGCACCCATGTCGGCGATATCGATCTGCGCCCCTATATGGCGCCGCATACGCTGAAGCTCGGGCCCGACGGCCTGATCTATATCACCTGCGAGAACAGCGCGGTGGTGGCGGTGATCGACCGCTCCACCCACAAGGTGCTCGACGCCATCGATTCCGGCTCGACCAACGGCCATCGTCTGATCATTTCGCGGGACGGCCAGCGGCTTTACACCGAAAACGAGGAGGACGGCACGGTCTCGGTGATCGATTTGCCGAACCGAAAGCTTCTGCGGAAGATCGAGACTCCGCGCCCGCTCGCCGGCATCACGATATCGGCCGACGGCCGCACCGTCGTTGCGGTCGACGACGAGCAGCCGACGCTGTTCCTGATCGACACCGCGACCGACCGCGTGACCGACACCGTGCGGCTCGATGGCGTCGCGCAAGCCGCGCAGATCGCCCGCTACAGCCCGGACCATAGCCTGCTCGGCGTCACCAGCCTGAAGAGCGGCACGGTGAGCCTGATCGATCCGTCCTTTCGCGAGCAGGCGGCGATCAAGGTCGGCAGCCAGCCGATGGACATGGCGTTTCGCGGCGACGAGTTATTCGTCGCCTGCCAGGGCGACGGCTCGGTGCATGTCATCGATATTCCGAAGCGGCGCGTCAAGGGCAGCTTCCGCGCCGGCACCGGCTGCGAGTCGCTCGGATTTCTGTAGGATGGGCGTAAAAAGTTCCGGGCTATTCCAATTTGATGTTGGCGGCCTTGATCACCGGCCACCACTTCTCGATCTCAGCTTTCTGGAAGGCGGAAAAGCCTTCCGGCGATTGCAGCTCGCGCGCGGGAATCTCCTGACCGATCTCGGCCAATCGTTTCTGAACGGCCGGATCGGCCAAAGCGGCAACAACCGCGGCATCGATCTTGGCGACAACATCCTTGGGCACTCCCTTCGGCACGAAAATTCCCTGCCAGATCGAGACGTAAAATCCCGGCAATCCGGCCTCGTCCACGGTCGGGATGTTGGGCGCCGAGGGCAGGCGCGTTTTGGCGGTGACGGCGTAAGCCTTGATGCTGCCGCTCAGAACCTGCGACAGCGCCGACGACGCTTGGTCCAGCATCACGTCGATGTGGCCGGCAACCAGATCCTGCATGGCCGGATTGGCTCCGCGATAAGGCACGAACTGTAAGCGCGTGCCGGTCATGCTCTCGAACGAAAGCCCGCTGATGTGCGGCGGGCTCGCCAGTCCGCCCGTCCCCGCCGTCGTCTTGTCTCCGTTCGCTTTCAGCCAGGCGATCAGCTCCTGTAGATTTCCCGCGGGAATGTCCTTTCTGGAAAGGATCAATTGCGGACCGGAAGCCACCATGGCGATGGCCTGGAAATCGTTCAGCAGATCGTACGGCAGCGGATAGGCCGCGCCATTGACGACAAAATGATTCCAACCGCCGATGCAGATGGTGTAGCCGTCGGGCGCCGCGCGCGCGACCCGGCCGGTAGCGATCGTGCCCCCCGCGCCGGCGACGTTCTCGACGACGACGGACTGGCCGAGCGAGGTCTGCATGCGCTCGAGCAGAATGCGCCCGATAGTGTCCGTTGGCCCACCGGCGGAGGCTGGCACGATCATGGTGATCGGCCGCGATGGAAAGGCTTGCGCTCGCGCAACACGCGGCAGGAGCGGGAGCGCCGCAGCACCGACGGCCAAGTGCAGAAGCTTCCGGCGCGGAAATTTCATCGCGGTCTCCTATGACCAAGGCAGCTCAGGTTGAGTTTTGGAGTGACGGCCTGCCGGCGGCATAAAATCATGAATGCCGTTGTCGAGGGAAGGGAAACCTCGGTATGTCGCTGGGTTCTTTCGAACCGGTTTTTGCCGTGTTCGCACACCTCTATGGCGCTGGAGCATTTCGGCGCCCATATAGGTGACACGCAGGGAAGCCGGGGCAGGGCGCCGAGGACGTAAAAGCCACATGTCGACGCAATCCAGAAATCTCGCTGCCAGGGGGCTGGCGCTTTCAGCCGCCGTACTCATTGTCGCGGCTGTTCCGGCGATCGCTGCCACGACCTATGATGGCTTGTGGAGCGTCGTGATCGTCACCGAAAAGGGCGCCTGCGATCGCGTCTTTCGTTATCCGATCCGGATCTCCAACGCGTCCCTCGTCAACGCCGGCGATAGCGCGGTAACCATCAAGGGAACCGTGCGGGATAACGGTTCGCTTACTGTCACGGTAAGCGATGGGAGCAAGAACGTGATCGGGTCCGGCCGCTTGTCCGGCGCGGTGGGCGCAGGTTCATGGAGCGGCGGCGACTGTTCCGGGACCTGGGAAGCCGAGCGTCGCAGCTGATTCGTTGATTTCCGTCCTTCCGGTGCCGGAACCTTGGGCGTTTCCGCGCGTTTATGGTCCGCTGAGTGGGCCGTTTCTCATATTTTCAGGACATGACATGAATCCATCGCCATGCTTGCGTGCAACGCGTTGGCTTGCAGGGAACGCATCGCTCGCGGCGGGTGCACTCGTTCTCCTGATGAGCTCTGCGCCGGTTCTCGCCGTCAGCTGTGAAGACGTACGCAGTCTTACCAGGGCCGAACAGATTTATTGGTCTAAGCGGCTGAAGCTCACGACCGAGCAAAAGAACCGCATTTGGCTGGAATGCTATGGCCAGGCCCGCGTCACGGACGCGAACGCCAAAGAAAACAACACCGAGCAGGGCGGCGAGCGGAAGTGACCGCGGGCACAAAGCTCGCGGCTTAAGCGAACGCCAGAAAGCAAGTTTCGGCTTGATCGGAGTTCGCTTGCGCCGAGAGCCCGGCAGCTTCACAACCGATATTCGGTCATCCGGCTGAGCAAGTCCTTGATTGGCTTGTCGGCCCAGGCATGGTTGACGAAATCGCGGTGGCGCACGTCACCGCCGGCCGGCAGGAAGGTGACGCTGCCTTCCAGGCGGTTGGGCTTCAGCGCGCTGCCGATCGTGACGTCGCGTTCCGACAGGATGTTCTCCAGTTCGACATTGCGCCGTTGGGTCGAGTGCGTATAGGCGCTCACGAAAAAGGCGGAGCGGTTGGTGGTGATGAAGTCCGCGAACTTGTCGAGCTCGCCATAAAGGGCATCGAGCAGCACCACTCCGCGCACGCGGTTCTTGAGGCCGCCATGCGACAGGCTCGACGCGGCCGTCAGGTATCCGCCGCTATAGGCCACGATGACGATCGGCATGTTGGCGAATGTCCGCGCGGCGCGCGGATCGCCGTAAAGGCGGGTGAGCTCGTCGCTGGCCTCTCGCACGAAGCGCGCGAAGGCGCCGGGCTCCCACAGCTTGCCGGGGCTGGAATCCGCCGCATTGTAGGCAAGCTGGGGGGCCACCAGCACCGCATTGGCGCCGGCCTCCGAGATTTGCGCGGGCACCTGCTGGCGGGCGAGCACATCGCGCGTCAGCGTGGCGCCGTGGCCGTGGAAAAAGACCACCATGACGCTCGGGCGTTCGACATCGAAGCCCTTCGGGATGTGCAGCAGGACCCGCGAATCGCCGTAGCTGTCTTTTTTCGCGCCCTCATATGGGAAAGGCGCGCTGTCAAACGGGACCAGCGACGTCGCCGCCTGCTTGATCGGTGGAACGCGGATGTCGGCGCGCAGCCCGAATGGCCTGGTCGCCAGCCCATCGTCGGCGCCCGATGCGTAGCTCGCGACCTGGTAGGTGTCCTGGCTGGCGGGCGCGCCGCCGTCGATCCGCAGGGCTGCGGCACGTGTATTCGGGGCGGGGGCCGGCTTGATCATCGATCTGAGAACGGATTTGAGGCCCGGGTCCGCGGCGGACTCGGTGGTGTCGGTCGCGACGCCGGCGAAGCGGGCGGCGAAAGCCAGCGGCGGCGCCAGGCTCACGGTCGTGTCGCGCGCGGCGCGCTCGCCTGCCGGAAGGCTGCCGAATGTGGCGTCGAGATAGCTGGCGAGCTGATCAATCGAGTCCGTGGTCGCCGGGGAGGGGGAGGCGGCGCCATCCATCGATCTGGTCTGCGCCGTTCCGCGCGAGCCGAATTCGCCATGCACCAGCGATACGTATGACGCACCGCTCGCAACGGCGAGGCCGGCCGCGACCAACGCAACAGAAGGCCCAAGCGACATTATTGAGGATCCCCCCTCACACTTGCCTGTTATACCGCGTCCAAGCGAGAGTTGCGACAATTCCAGGAAGTAACGTTGAAAGCGCCCACAGCCCCAGGATCGAAGTCCGGTAACGGGGTCGGGATTTTGGCTCAACTCCTTGATACAACACGGCGAACCTTACGCATCGGTGGCCGCCCAGCCTCTTTAATCGCGGCGCCCCTCAGCCCCGTGGCCTCGAATTGGGGCGTGGCTGCGGCGGCCCCATATGGCTGGTCATCCCCGTCCTGAACGGCCGAGCGTTTCCGAGCGTCCCCGTTCTACGAGCCGCGCGGTTAATGGCTTTTTAACCGCGGCGAAATCGGCGCCGCCTGTGTCTCCCGCGATTCGTCCCGCAACCGAACCACGCCGCACGAAGCGAATGCGATCTCACGGCGCGGCGGCTGCGCCGGCCGTGTCTGCATCCTTGCGCACGGCCAGAAGCAAATTCGACTCCTGAGGGCGCCAACGATAGCCGACTCCGAAACCCATCGGGATCGGATTGGCTTTCTGAAAAAGCTCCCTGAGCCTGGGCTGATAATTTTGCGGGAAGACGTCGACCGGACCGAGATACTGGCCGAACGGCTGGAGCTGCCATTTCTTGCGATCGAAATCGCTCACCGGAATTCCGGAATCGTCCTGCAGGATGGAGGCGCTGTGCGCGAGCAGGAAATCGCGGATCTTGGAAAATTTCCCGCTGTGCAGCAGATAAGACGCGCTCTTGATCAAGCTGTCGCCCGCGCCGAGCCGCTCGCAGAATTTCAGGATGCCGCTATTGCCGACGCCGTCATTGGCCAGATTGGTGCTGAAGTAATACAGCGTCTGGGTCCGGCCATCCTGGCCCGTGAAGACGATCTTGACGCCGTGCGCCGCACTTTTGACGCCCGGCCCGTCGGGCTGCTCGACCCCGTCCTGGTCGAGCGCGACCAGGCCGGCGTCGCGGACGGTCTTGCCGGCACGCGCGAGGAACACATACAGGATCGGCACGGTTCCGCCGAGCCGCCCAGAATTGAGCTCCATGCGCATGTTATGCGTCTTGAAGAAGCTGAAGTTGAGGATGGTGTGCAACGAGCCCGCGATATTCTGGAGCGAAGGACCGATCGAGGCGCGCGGCATGTTCAACACGTCGGGAATCTGACCGACCGGCTCGAGCCCGGCCAGGACGTAAGTGGATGCGGCCGGAAAAAAGGCATCGGCATAGAGAAAATCGGGCCCGCTGAACATGTAGAACATCGCGGGCCGGCGCGTGCGCAGCTGCGCGCCCGACCAGGCGCGGATTTTCGCGAGCTGGGTTCGGTCGAGCGCGCCGAAGGCCCGATCGAAAAATCCGGCGTGCTGCAGCCAGCTATGATCGCGCGTGAGCGCAGCGAGCGGGGAGGCGGCGGACGGCTGCATGCCGGCGAGGAAACGCGCGGTATCATCGGCGCTGGCGGACGCGGCCAAGCGCGCCATCGGGCGCTGGGCTCTCTGCTCGGGCGCCGCGAAAGGTCGCGTGCCCCGCCAAGCCCGCGGCGCCGCGATATCGTCGCCGGCTTGCGCGACCCTGTCGGCCCTGGCGCGCTCAACGCTGCCGGCCGGAGACGAGGCCGGCAACAGCAAGCTCGTGGCGAGAAAGGCAGCCTGAATTATGCGAGCCATGTCAGGCGTGATTCACGTTTTGAACGGCGGGCGGGGAGGTGCGTATGAAATGAGACGCGCCGTAAACGGCAAGTCCGGCAAGCATCATCGCGAAGCCGGCGAGCGACTGCACCGGCCGGTGGATGATGAGATAATACAGCATGAAGGCCGTCACGAGCAGGAAAATGACGGGCGTGACGGGATAGCCCCAGGCGCGATAGGGCCGCGGCAGGTCGGGATGGGTGTAACGCAGCTTGATGACGCCAAGTACGGCGAGGAAGGAGCAGATCGTCAGGCTGAACTGGATGAAGTCGAGCACGGCCTCGAAGCTCTGGGTGAAAAGCATGAGGTTGACGATCACGAGCTGAAACAGGATGGCGACGGTTGGCACGCCATTTTTCGATTTGCGCGAGAAAAACCGCAGCATCGGAATGTCCTCGCCCATCGTCATGGTCACGCGCGGACCGATCCACATCATCGCGCTGATGGACGAGACTAACCCGAGGCAGATCAAGCCGCCGACGACGCGTCCGCCCCAATCGCCGAAGATATAGCGTCCCGCGATCACCGCGACGTCGAGCTGGCCGGCCATTTTCTCCATCGGCGTGGTGTAGAGGAAAACGGCATTGAGGCTGACATAGAGGACCAGCACGATCAGCGTTCCGGCGAACAGCGCGCGCGGCAGGCTGCGATGCGGATCGTCGATCTCTCCCGCGATGTAGGTCGCCGCGTTCCAGCCGGAATAGGAATACATCACGAAGACCAGGCTGATCGCGAAGGGCGCGCCGGCCACGTAGGTGAGATCGATCGCCGAGGGCGCGAAGGAGATCGGCTGGGGCGTTCCGAGCGCCATGCCGGCGATCAGGAAAGCGATGACGAGCGCCAGCTTGAGAACCGTCCAGATGTTGTGGAACAGGCTGCCGTGCCGGACGCCGCGCAGATGGACCAGCGTGACCAGCCACGCGATGCCCAGGCCGAGCGCGAGCGCCGGCGCGCCGGGCACCAGGGCCTTGAAATACTCGCCGAACGCCATGGCGGCGAGCGCAATGGGTGCCGCGAAACCGACCGTCGCCGACAGCCAGCCCGCGAGAAATCCAATCGCCGGATGGTAGCTTCGGGCAAGGTAATTGTACTCGCCGCTGGAGCGTGGAAACATCCCGGCGAGTTCGCTGTAGGCGGCGACGCCGCACAACGCCACGATCCCGCCCACGATCCAAAGCAGCAGGAGCGAGAAGCCGGACCGGATGTCCTGCACCTGGTAGCCGAGGCTGGTGAACACCCCGACGCCGACCATGTCGGCCACCACGATGGCGGTGGCCGTGGCCGTCGAAACCATCGGACGGAATGCGCCACTCGCGTTCGCGGGTGTCATGATCAGGCCCACGCCCCCATACGCTGCCTGTTGTAATACAGGAAGGAAGTAAATGCTTTTCAACTTGATTTGCGGCTTTTCCCCGTCCAAACGTGCCCATGGATTAGGCGCTTTATAGGCGCCGAGGGGTCACGACCATATCGACCGGCCACCGGAGAACGCCGCGTGTTGCCGGCGGGCGATTTGACCCGGGCTTTTTGTCCTGGATGAGCACGGAGCGGAGCGTGTACAACCGGCTTCTGCTCGAGCCCAATCGCAGGAGGACACCTTGCATAACACCGGGAAGACATCCGCTGCGGTCGAGGCGGCGCGCCGTCCGGGCCACGGGCGCATCTATGATTCCATCACCGACACGATCGGCAATACGCCGCTCGTGCGGCTGAACCGTCTGCCGAAAATGAAGGGCGTCAAGGCCGAGATCCTGGCCAAGCTCGAATTCTTCAATCCAATCGCCAGCGTCAAGGACCGCATCGGCGTGTCGATGATCGATGCCATGGAGGCCGACGGCACCATCACGCCCGAGACCGTGCTGATCGAGCCGACCTCCGGCAATACCGGTATCGCGCTCGCCTTCGTGGCGGCCGCGCGCGGCTACCGCCTGATCCTGGTGATGCCGGACTCGATGTCGATCGAGCGCCGGAAGATGCTGGCGCTGCTGGGCGCCGAGCTGGTGCTCACGCCCGCCGCGCAGGGCATGAAAGGCGCCATCGCGCGCGCCGAAGAGCTGGCCCGCGAGCACAAGAAGGCGGTGATCCCGCAGCAGTTCAAGAACCCCGCCAACCCGGCCATCCACCGCCGCACCACGGCCGAGGAAATCTGGAACGACACGGCCGGGAAGATCGACGTCTTCGTGGCCGGAGTCGGCACCGGCGGTACGATCACCGGCGTCGGCCAGGTGCTCAAGCCGCGCAGGCCGTCGCTGCGCGTCGTCGCGGTCGAGCCCACCGAGAGCCCGGTCCTGTCCGGCGGGCAGCCCAGCCCGCACAAGATCCAAGGCATCGGGGCGGGGTTCATTCCCGACATTCTCGATCGCTCGGTCATCGACGAAGTCGCGACGGTGTCCAGCCAGGAGGCGCTTGAAACCGCCCGCGCCCTCGCGCGCTACGAGGGAATTCCCGGCGGCATCTCGTCGGGCGCGGCGGTCGCCGCCGCCTGCACGATCGGGGCGCGCGACGGCATGGCGGGCAAGTCGATCGTCGTGATCGTGCCGGACTTCGCCGAGCGCTATCTCTCGACCGCGCTGTTCGAGGGATTGTAGCGGCGCCGGTACCACGATCCTTCGCTCGCATGGCCAGTCGGGGTGCGTGACGCCATCGCGCGGGCGCCTGGGCTCCTCTTCCATCGGCCGGAAATGATATATAGGGGCACGGGTCGCAGACGTGCGGCTGGGTCGGCGGCGCATCCAGAAATAGCTGTGACGAAGCGACCTATATCGACAATGACTTGCATCAGATGAACTGCGGGATGTCATGCTCTGGGCCTTGATCGCAGTGATGACGGCGGCGGCGGTCATGGCCGTGCTGTGGCCGCTTTCCCGGCGCGCGCGGGACTTGCACTCGGGGAACGACGTCGCGGTTTACAAGGATCAGCTCGAGGAAATCGGGCGCGACCAGAATTGGGGACTTATCGCGCCGACCGAGGCGGAGGCTGCGCGCGTCGAAGTGTCACGTCGGCTGATCGCGGCGGCCGACGCCGACGCCAAGGCCGAACAGCCGTCGCGCGACGCCTCGCTGCGCGGCCGGCGTCTGGTTGCCGTAATCGCGCTGGCGATCCTGCCCATTTGCGCGATAACGATCTATCTCGCGGTCGGCTCGCCCGATCTTCCAGGCCAGCCCCTGGCGTCGCGCGCCGCGGCACCGCAGGGCGGCGAGCAATCGGTCGCGGAATTATTCGCCCGGGTGGAGCGGCATCTCGAGCAGAATCCCGGTGACGGACGCGGCTGGGAAGTGGTCGCGCCGATCTACATGCGGCTCGGCCGCTTCGAAGATGCGGTCAAGGCGCGGCGGAACGCGCTTCGCCTGCTCGGCGCCAGCGCGGAGCGCGAGGCGGATCTGGGCGAAGCGCTGGTTTCGCTTGCGAACGGCGTGGTGACCGCCGACGCGAAGGCGGCTTTCGACCACGCGCTGAAACTCGACCTAAAGGACGTGACGGCGCGTTTCTACAGCGGTCTTGCGGCCGAGCAGGACAATCGGGCGGAAGATGCCGCGCGTATCTGGCGTGAGCTCGCAGCCGATGCGCCGGAGGGCGCCGGCTGGCTGGCGTCGGTGCAGCGGGCTTTGGCCCGCGTCGAAGCGCCGGCCGGCGCCGCGCCGCGCGCACCGGGTGGCAACGATGTCGCGGCCGTGCCGGCGCAACAAGGCGACATGATCCGCGCCATGGTCGAGCGGCTCGCGGCGCGCCTGCGCCGGGACGGCTCCGACGTCGACGGCTGGATTCAGCTCGTGCGCTCCTACATGGTGCTGGGTGAGGCCGACAAGGCACGCGCCGCGGTAGCCGATGCGCACCGTGCGCTCGAAGGCGATGCAGACAAGCTGCGCCGCCTGGACGAAGGCGCCAGGAGCCTCGGCGTCGGCGGATAGAGCGTCGAGCAAGCAAACCGCCAAGGATTTTCGCGCTGCCGCTTGCCGGATCAGCCGCTATGCCTCGCGGATGAATTCGCTATAGTGAGCCACCGCCGTTCGGACGGATGAGGATCTTCGTCAAGCCCGCATGTACCCCCATCTCACGCTGCCCATCGCCCGGACGCTCAACGATTTTTGCGTGTGGCTCGATGGGACTGCCTTGAGCCAGGTCATCCAGAGCCAAGCCTGGATCGTTCCGACCGTGCAATCCATCCACATCCTGGCATTCGCGCTCGTGGTCGCGTCGGCGCTGATGATCAACCTGCGCCTCACCGGCATCTTCGCGCGCGACCAATCGCTCGACCGCATCTCGGCGCGCTTCCTGCCCTTCATCTGGTGGCCGATGCTCGTCCTGCTGGCGACCGGAGCCATCATGATCATCGGCGAGCCGGCCCGGGCGCTGAAGAATCCGGTATTTCAGGTAAAAGTGCTGCTGGTGATCGCGGCCGTGATCGTGACCTGCATCTTCCAGCGCATGCGTCGAAACCCGGCCCTCGGCGATCCCACCCACGGGCCGCGCGCCGCGCCCCGCGTGATCGCGGCGATTTCCATGGTGCTGTGGGTGAGCATCATTTTCGCCGGCCGATGGATCGCCTACGCGTGACCCGCACGATGCTCCGATCCCCCCGGCTGCGTCGAACGACGCCGCCCAATGCCCGCCGCCGGACAGACCGCCATGGCGCTTGAACTGATGGCTCTTGAAGCCCCGGCGTTGGACGGATGGCTGCGCTGGCTGCAGGCAACGCCCTTCGCAACGGTGATCGCGGAGAACGACAATCTGTTCCCCTTCATCGAGTCGGTCCATGTGGTGGCGATCGCGCTGGTCATCGGAACCATCGCGATCGTCGATCTGAGGTTGCTCGGCCTGGCGTCGCGCGATCGCGCCGCCGGCCGCCTGATCGGGGAAGTGCTGCCCTACACCTGGGCCGCCTTCGGCGTCGCGGCGATCGCCGGCGGGCTGATGTTTGCCTCCAATGCCACCACCTACGCGTATAATTTCTATTTTCAGGGCAAGCTGCTCCTGATGGGGCTCGCGGGCCTCAACATGGCGATCTTCCATCTCTTTACCGGCCGCGACGTGGCGCGCTGGGGCACGGCCGAGCGCACGCCGCTCGGCGCCAAGGCGGCCGGCGCCGTCTCGCTGGCATTGTGGATCGGCGTGGTGGCATTCGGGCGCAAGGTCGGCTTCACGTTGCACTGACTCCGCCGGACGGGTTATGCTCGCGGTTGCGGCGAAAAATCGAAGAGGTGCCTATGAGACTTGGTCTTGAGAGGCTCCGTCTCGGGGCCGTCTTGCTTGCGGTCCTTCCCGCACTGGCGGGGGCCGCGCAGTCCGCCGAAACGGCCAAGAAGCCGGTGGTGATCAATCCGCCGCCGACCGCGCAGGATTGGGCCGATCTCGCCAAGCTGCCCGATTGGAGCGGCGTCTGGAATCCGAAGGTCACGGACCAGGACGCCCAGGTCAAGACCAACCCGCCGCCCTGGAACACCAAGGCCGCGGCCAAGATCGCCGAGATGTTCGTGGAGGAGAAGGCCGGCCGGCCCGCGCCGATCTTCGTCGATTGCCTGCCCGAGGCGATGCCGTCGTGGATGCTGGTCACCCACAACGCGATGGAATTCCTGTTCACGCCCGGCCGCGTCACCATCCTGGGCGAGTCCGACGGCAACCGGCTCCGCCGGATCTACACCGACGGCCGTTCGCATCCCGAGGATCCCGAACCGACCTTTCATGGCCATTCGATCGGCCATTGGGAGGGTGACACGCTGGTGGTCGATACCGTCGCCATCATGCCGCAGACCTATCTGGCGGTGAGCGAGGCGGCGGGCGTTCCGAACAACGGCGACATGCGCGTCATCGAGCGCATCCATTTGGCGGCGCCCGATATCCTGCATGACGATCTGGAGATCATCGCCCCCAAGGTGCTGACCCAGCCATGGAAAACCACGCGGATCTATTTCCGCCAGCGCGCCCGCAAATTCGACATCGTCGAAGGCGTCTGCATCCAGGGCAACTATGCGGAGCGCACCGACAAGGACGGCAATGCGGTCTTCGTTCCGATCGCGCGCCAGCCCTGGGGCAACCTGGTGGCGCCCGACGCGCCGAAAAAGAAGTGACCGAAGATGGATCGCAGGACTGGAGAAGTCGCATGAAGATTCTCGGCAAAGCGCTCGTCGGCGCGGCGCTCTGCGTCGCCGCCGGGATATCCGTGGCCACGGCGCACCACTCCACCACGATGTTCGACCATTCCAGGACGCTCACCCTCAAGGGCGTGGTCCTCGAGCTGCGCTGGACCAACCCGCACGTCACCCTGCTGGTGAAGGGCACCGTCGCGGACGGCGAAGAGCCCTCCGAATGGCTGCTCGAGATGACCAGCCCGGGCAACCTGGTGCGGGCCGGCGGATGGTCGCGCAGCGCGGTCAAGGCGGGCGACGAGGTGGTGGTCGAGATGAGCCCGCTGCGCGACGCCGACAAGCATGGCGGCGCCTTGAAGCGGGTCACGGTGGCGGCGACCGGCCAGTCTTACACGGCCAATCTGCGCGCGCAGGAAATGCCCGGCCTTGAGTGAGGGCCGGCGGGCCCGCGCCGTATCGGCCCGGCTTGTTGTCGCGGCGTGCTTCCTGGCGACCGGAGGCCTCGCGCTCGCCCAGGAAAAGAGTGCCGAGGGCGTTCCCCCGCCGAAAGACACGATCTTCGCGCGCAAGATCCTCATGGGCGCGATCGACATGAACATGGACGACATCGAGACCATGCTGGCGCCGGAAGGCAAGCTCGATTCCGCGGAAGGACGCGAGCACGCGGACACGATCTCGATCATGCTAATGGCGTTTC
>Ga0208981_1000001_pt1 | contig 29336 bp, 33 predicted proteins | sample MedBloCAOM1_M1_FD_187839 | JGI IMG/M metagenome (GOLD analysis project Ga0208981, IMG submission 187839) | Forest soil microbial communities from El Dorado National Forest, California, USA - Mediterranean Blodgett CA OM1_M1 (SPAdes) (version 2) | ecosystem: Environmental > Terrestrial > Soil >... | reverse complement strand
CATCCACGTCTTAACAGCGCGGCAATAAAGGCGTGGATGGCCGGGACAAGCCCGGCCATGACGAGGATGGAGCGTCATAGACAATGCCGGTGATTGAACAGGACCAGGACGGCGGCCGGATCTTCTTTTCCAGCACCGGACGCACGCTCGCCGACGAGGACCAGATCTGCGTGTTGAGCGTCGGCGTCGACATCGGCTCGTCGACATCGCATCTGGTCTTCTCCCGCATCGTGCTTGAGCGGCTCGACTCGCGTTACGTGGTGACCGAGCGCGAGACCTTCTATCAGTCCGACATCCTGCTCACCCCCTACGCGGCCGAGGACACGATCGACGCGGACGCGCTCGGCGCCTTCATCGGCAAGCAGTATGAAAACGCGATGGTCGACCCCGAGGAGATCGACGCCGGCGCGCTGATCCTCACCGGCGTCGCGGTGCGGCGCAGCAACGCGCGGCGCATCGGCGAGCTCTTCGCGGCGCAGGCCGGCAAGCTGGTGGCGGTGAGCGCCGGCGACAGCCTGGAGACCGTGATGGCGGCCTATGGCTCCGGCGCCGTGGCGCGCTCGATCCGCGACGAAGCCGTGGTGATGAATGTCGACGTCGGCGGCGGCACCTCGAAGATCGCGGTCTGCGCCAAAGGCGAGGTCATCGCGATCACGGCGGCCGATATCGGGGCGCGGCTCGTGTGCGTCGACGAGAGCCGGCGCATCGTGCGCCTGGAGGAGGCCGGCCGCGGTTTTGCGGCCGAGCTCGGCCTGCGGCTCGGCCTCGGGGCCGAGCTCGGCGACAAAGACGCGCGCGCGCTCGCGGCCGCCATGGCGGATCGCCTGTTCGAGGCGATGCGGGGCGGCGCGCCCAAGCTCGGCTCCGCCGACCTCCTGCGCCTCGACGCTCTGCCCTACCGCGGCAAGATCGACGAGGTCACGTTCTCGGGCGGCGTCGCCGAATATATCTTCGGCTGGGAGAAGTCGGGCTTCGGCGACCTCGGCGCGCTCCTGGGCGAGGAAATCCGCAAGCGCGTCGCCGACTGGGGCGTGCGGCTTGAAAAGCCCGCGGAAGGCATTCGCGCCACCGTGATTGGCGCCTCGCAATACACCACGCAGGTGAGCGGCAGCACGATCTTCGTGTCTCCGCTCACCGCGCTGCCGTTGCGCAACGTCCCGGTCATCGCGCCCCAGCTTGCGCTCGACGACGAGACGATCGAGGCGAGCGCGATCTCGGAAGCCATCAAGGCCGTGCTCAAGCGCCTCGACCTCGCCGAGCCGGACGGGCCGGTCGCCGTGTTCGTGCCGTGGCGCGGCTCGGCGACGTTCGGCCGGCTCGATGCCTTCTGCCGCGGCGTCGCGGGCGGACTGGCGTCGCGCGCCGCCAAAGGACTGCCGATCGTGCTCGCCGGCGACGGCGACGTCGGCGGGCTGATCGGCATCCATTTCCGCGAGGAGATGAAGCTCGAGAACCCGATCGTCTCGATCGACGGGCTGGAGCTCAAGGCGTTCGACTATATCGACATCGGCGAGATGCTGGAGAGCTCGGGCGCGGTCCCGGTCGTCATCAAGTCGCTCATCTTCCCGACCAGCGCGGCGCTCGGGCAGGAGTGGAAGAAGGAAGCGGTCGAGGCGGCGACGTAGGCATTCCGTCATGCCCGGCCTTGTGCCGGGCATCCACGCCTTTCAGAATGATCGAGAAGAGACGTGGATGGCCGCGACATAGGCGAGCGAAGCGACGCCGTTCTTCGAACGGCTATGCCGGCCATGACGAGGATCGGGACTCCAGTGACCTACAAAGACCTCCGCGAATTCATTTCCCAGGTCGATGACCTCGGGGCGCTGCGCCGCATCGACGGCGCCGACCCGCGCTTCGAGATCGGCGGCATCACCGAGGTGGCGGCCGGGCGACCGGATTGTCCGGCGCTGCTGTTCGACCGCATCAAGGGTTTCGCGCCGGGCTTTCGCATCTTCACCAATGCGACCACCCATCCGCAGCGGGCCGCGCTCGCGCTCGGCCTCGACCCCAAGCTGCGCCCGCTCGATGCGCTCAAGGCCTGGATGAGCAAGCGGCAAAACCTTCGCATGATCGCACCGATCGAAGTGAAAAGCGCCGCATTCCTCGAGAATTCAGTGCGAGGCGGAGAGGTCGATCTCGCCAGACTTCCGGCGCCGTTCTGGCACAAGCAGGACGGCGGCCCCTACATCGGGTCCGGCAGCCTGGTGATCATGCGCGATCCGGACACCGGCTGGATCAACGCGTCGATCTACCGGGTGCAGGTGCACGGCCGCAACAAGGTCACGGTGCAGTTCGACCATGCGGGCCGGCACGGCGCCATCATCGCGAAGAAATATTGGGACCGCGGCAAGCCGTGCCCGCTCGCGGTCGTCAACGGCGAGGATCCGGCGCTGTTCATCGCGGGCTTCGAATATCTCCCCGAGGGCGCCTCGGAATATGATTTCGCCGGCGCCATCAAGGGCGCGGCTATCGAGACGCATCCGGGGCCGGTGACCGGTCTGCCGATTCCCGCGCATGCGGAAATCATTCTCGAAGGCGAGCTGTTGCCGACAAGCCAGGAGACGCTGCCCGAAGGACCTTTCGGCGAGTTCACCGGCTATTACGCGGCCGACACGCGGCCGTGTCCCGTGATGGTGGTGGGCGCCATCCACCACCGCCACGATCCGATTCTGCTCGGCTCGCCGCCCATGAAACCGCCGCGCTTCCACTTCGGCCTGCCGTTCCGCGCCGCCGGCATCTGGAGCAACCTGGAAGCGGCCGGCGTCACCGACGTCACCGGCGTGTGGCAGCACGTCGCGCAGCTGATGACCGTGGTGGCGCTCGCGCAGCGGTACGACGGCCACGCCAAGCGCGCCGCCCTGGTGGCGGCGGCGAACAGCTACATGGGCCGGCTGGTGGTGGTGGTCGACGACGACGTCGACCCGTCCGACATCAACGACGTGATGTGGGCGATCGCGACCCGTTGCGAGCCGGCCGAGCAGGTCGACATCGTGCGCAACGCTTGGAGCTCCGCGCTCGATCCGCGCATTCCGCCCGACGCCAAAGCGCGCGGCGTGACCTCGCATTCCAAGCTGATCGTCGAGGCCTGCCGGCCCTTCGCCTGGAAGGACAAATTCCCCCCGCTTTCGGCGCTCTCGCATGAAGACGCCCGCGCGATCGCGGACAAGTGGGGGGAGGCGTTGAAAGCGCCCCCGAGCTAGCGCAACGCGCCCGCTCAATTCCCGAACGGCTTCTCCTTGTCGAGCCGCGCCTTCGCTTCCTTGGCGATCGAGAGATCGAACAGCTGTTCGCGCGGCACTTTCTTCTCGACATAGTTGAAAAATTTGCCGCTCCAGAAATCCTGCATGGCCATGACCGAATCGACCAGCGGCAGGCCGTCCTCGTTGACATAGGACCAATGGGGCGCGATCGACTTGACGAGCTCGGGCTTGTTCAGAGCGGTGTTCTTGGCCAGGAGCTCGACGATGTCCGCATGCTGATCCGGGGCCCGTGCGGCGGCATTGAATTCCTTGGCGGCATGCAGATAGGCCATGGCGAAGCGCACGGCCGCATCGCGATTCTTTTCCAGGAACTCCTTGCGCGCCGCATACATGCCGATAGCCGCGTCGGGCACCATCTCGTCGCCTGTGGCGACGATCGGGCCCCACTTGTTCTGCTGCGCGAAGACCCCGAACTGCCAGGCGAGATCGGTCGCGTCGACCTGGCCCTGGCCCAGCATCTTCATGAGGTCGGGTTGCGAGATGTTGACGACCCATTGCACGTCCTTGGCGGGATCGAGGCCGACCTTCAGGAGCGCCTGCGCCATATTATACTGATTGATGCTGCCGAGCGCGCCGACGCCCATTTTTTTGCCCTTGAGCTTGGCGAAGTCGGCCATCGCATGGACGCCGTCGTCATAAAGCGCCTGGGTGACGTTCACCAGCGTATAGGCAAAGCCCTTGCGGTTGTTGCCGCGGTCGAGGATGACGACGAGCGGCGCCCCCTTGGCGACACTGTTGAACAGGCTGGCGTTCGGCGTCATGAAGGTCATGTCGAGCTCGCCCGCGACCATCGAGGGCACCGCCATGGCGCCGTCGATGAAGGTCTTGGTCTCGATCTCGAGCCCGAGCTTGCTGAAATAGCCCTTCTCGCGCGCGATGTAGAAGGCGCCGCCGGTGATGAAGGGCCCTTCGCCGACCCGGATGCGGTCGGCGGCTTGGGCCGCGAACGCGCTGACCGCCAGGGCGGCGCCCATGACGGCCGCAAGGATGTTTCGGCTGCTCGCAAATATATTCATCTCTTCCTCCGTTACCGATCGTCCCGATGCGCCCAGGGCGCGACCTTGCGGTCGGTCCACTGCTGCAATTTGATGACAATAGCCCCCACCACCGCAAGCACCACGAGGCTCGCGAATACTTTTTCGGTCTCCATCACCTGCCCGGAATTGATCAGGAGATAGCCCATGCCGCTCTGGCTCGACCCGCCGATCATCTCGGCGGCGACGATCAGGATGATGGTGACCCCCATGCCGAGATGGAGCCCGGCGAAGATGCTGGGGATCGCGGCCGGAATCACCACCTTGAGCTGAATCTGGCGCGCATTGGCGCCGAGATCCTGCGCCGCCTTGACGAGGCCGCGGTCGGCCTGCCGGATGCCCGCATAGGTGCTGATCACGATCGGAAAGAAGGCCGTCACGGCGCTGATGACGATGCGGTAGGCCTCGCCGGTGCCGAGCCAGATGATCAGGAGCGGAATGAGCGAGATCTTCGGCAGCGGATAGAGCGCCGCGATCCAGATGTCGGCCACCTTGGCGACGATGCGCGACATGCCCATGGCGACGCCGAGCGCCACACCGGTCACCGCCGCGATGAAGAAGCCCGCGAAGATACGCAGCAGCGTGACGCCGAGATGATATTCCATCGTGCCGTCCGCAATCATCCGCCACAGGTAGACCGCGATCACCGACGGCGCGGGCAGGAAAATCGGCGCGATGCCGCGAACGCGCACATAGACTTCCCAGCCGACACAAAACAACACCACAGTGGCGGCTGGAAGCAGACTTTCGGCGATCGCCGCGATTCGTGTTCCCTTGCGCGTCATGAGGCGGCCGCCATCCGGGCCTGCTGGTCCATGGCGGCCGTCACCTCCTCGCGGATCAGGTGGAAGGTGCGATCGAACAGCGCGCCGAATTCCGGTGAGCTGACCATCTCGAGCGACCGCGGGCGCGGCAGATCGACCGCGATCACCTCCTTGATGCGGCCCGGCCGCGCCGTCATCACGACGACCTCGTCACCGAGCAGGATCGCTTCCTCGATCGCATGGGTGACGAACAACACGGTCTTGCGGGTCGCGTCGAAAATGCGCAGCAACTCCTCCTGCATCACGATCTTGGTCTGCGCGTCGAGCGCCGCGAAGGGCTCGTCCATCAGGAGAATCGGCCGCTCCATGATCAGGGCGCGCGCCAGCGCGACGCGCTGGCGCATGCCGCCGGAGAGCTGCCCCGGCAGATGGTTCTCGAAACCGCGCAGCCCGACCGACCCGATGAGAGCGCGTGCCTTCTGGTAGCGTTCGGCTCTGGCGACGCCGCGCATTTCCAGCCCGAAGGCGACGTTGTCGATCACGCTGCGCCACGGAAACAGGTTGAGGTTCTGCCACACCATCACCGAGTCGGCGCCGAGCGGACGCGCGATCGCCGGCCGTTGAGGATCTTCGATCCTGACCCTGCCTGCGGTCGCCGCTTCGAGGCCGCCGACGATCTGGATCAGCGTGCTCTTGCCGCAGCCGCTCGGGCCGAGCAGGCAGGAAAAACGGCCGGAGCGGAACCGGTGCGAGAAGCGGTCGAGCGCGACAACCTCGGCGCGGCTGCCGCCGCCCCAGATTTGCGTCACGTCCTCGACCACCACTTCCATGGATTGACCCCGCGAAAACCTTCTTATCAGCAAAAATCACGCCACGAACGGGGTCGCGTCGTCACATGCGCAAAATCTACTTCCGCCAAGCCGGGGCGAGACGGTGGCTCAGTCCCGCCTGGTCGAGAATCGATATGGCCAACCCTTCGGCCTCCGCCGTCACACCGGCGACATCCGCCAGATGCGCGAAATGGCCATCACGGTACACCACCTCGCCGTCGACCAGCACAGCGCGCGCGTCGGTGCCCTTGCCGGCGCAGACCAGGCTCGACAGCGGACGATGCAAGACGCCGACATGGGGCTTGGCGAGACAGAAGACCGCCATGTCGGCCCGCTTGCCGGGCTCGATCGATCCGATCTCCTTGTCCAACCCGAGCGCCTTGGCGGCGTTGATGGTCGCCATCTCGAGCGTGCGTTCGACCGGCATGCGGGTGGGATCGAGATGGCGCACGTGCTGCATCAGCGAGCAGACCTTCATCTGCTCGACCATATCGACCGAATAGTCGACCATCGGGCCGTCGGTCCCGAGCGCGACATTCACGCCGGCGCGATGCGCATTGGCAAAGGGCGAGATGCCGCCGCCGCGGATCGATTCGCTCGACGGCGTATAGACGAAATTCGCGCCGACCCGCGCCATGTGCTCGATATCGAGCTCGGTGACATGGATGCCGTGGATCAGGATCCACTGCGGATCGAGGATGCCGAGCTGCATCAGATAGCGCACGTCGGTGCGGCCGGTCTCGCGCAGATAGCGCAAAAAACCCTTCTCGAGCGAAAACGTGCCGCCCGCGATATGGGCCGTGATCTTGAGGCCGCGGCGGCGCGCGAGCTCGTAGCCGCGGCAGATCAGCTCCTCGGTGCTCATGCCGGCCGCCACCCAGTGGGCGTTCGATTCGATCGCGATCCCGAACCGCACGCGGCCGTCATGGGCGCCGTTCCAGCGCCGCGCCTCGGCCTCGATCTCGGCAAGCGCGTCGTCGAGGCTGAGCGGGTGGCGCGGGTTGCCGGGCGTGCGGCAGCGCAGCTCCTTGGCGTAGACTTGCCGGATGCCAAGCTCGGCCTGCGGCTCGATCGACGCCTTGACGAGCTCCGCCGTCGTGGTGGTGACCGAGTGATTGAGCGAGCAGGTGGTGCCGGTCGCGAGCATCTCGAGACCCGCAACATAACTCGACACCCGCATGGCCGGCTCGCTCAGATGCAGCGACAGCGGCAGCAGGAAGTCCGTCACCCAGTCTTCCAGCAGCATGCCGTCGGCGAGGCCCTTGAACAGCGTGTACCAGTGATGCTGGTGCATGTTGATGAGACCGGGCACCACGATGCAGCCCTTGGCGTCGATCACCTCGTCGAATTCGTGGGCCGGCGGCGTCTTGGCGGCCGGACCCACGGCGGAGATCCTCGCTCCGTCGACCGCCACATAGCCGCCGGCGAAAACGTTGCGCGCGGGATCGACGGTCACGACGTAGCCATTGGCAATCAGTTTTTTCGACATACGCCGCCCTCGCACCACTCCCCTCGTCATCCTGAGCTGCACGGCGAATCCACGCCTCGAGGGACGGCGGGGCCGCAGCCGTCGCCCTTCGAGGCTCGCGACCTTCGGTCGCTCGCGCCTCAGGGTGACGGCGCTTCGATTATTTTTCGACCGGCGGCAGATCGAGCGCCGCATCAACCATCGCGGTCGCCCGCTTGTAGTCGAAGAAACGGTTGACGTTCTGCTTCACCAGGAAGGCGGCGCCGCCGTAGAATTTCTCGTACTGGGCGTGCCGGCTGCCGAATTCCGAGCCGAGAAAATCCCAGGCCATGCGCAGCGTCGCGACCCGGGTGCGGGCATCGGTCGACGCCGACTGCATGTAGCGACCGATATCCTTGGCCATGTCGGGATTGTCGAAATCCTTGACCGACGACGGCAGCGTGATCATGGCGGCGCCCGCGAGCTCGCGGACGATCTCCAGCATCCGGCCGTTGAGCTCGGACTGCATCGCCATCACGGCATACAGGGTCGTCTGCGAGGGCCACAGCACGCCGTCCCGGTCGATGGTGGCGACCGTCTCGTGCGCCTGCAACATGGAGTCGACGACGGTCACGATCGAAGCGAGCTCGCCCATCACGGTGTTGACGGCGGGATTGGCGTCGTTCCCGGTGATCTGGTTCATGCGCTTGGCGAGCCCGATCATGAAGCGCAACTTGGTGGCGTAGCGGCATTGCGCCTGGTGATTGCCGTAGAGATGGGCCGGCGTCTTCCACCACTGGTCGCGCGAAATCTCCAGATTACGGTAGACGAAAACGCGCTCCCACGGCACGAACACGTTGTCGAACACGCAGAAACAGTCCGCTTCGTCGAACCGGCTGGTGAGCGGATAATCGAAAGAGCTCATCGCCGCATTCGCAAAGGGGCGGCGCGGATAGAGCTTGAGGCCCGGCGCATCCATCGGCATCGCCACCGCGATCGCGTAGGCCTCGTCGCCCGGCTGGAGCGGATGAATGCAGGCAAGATGCAGGTAATCGGAGAACACGGCCGCGGTCGCAAGCTGCTGGGCGCCCGAGATCACGATGCCGTCGTCGCGCTCCTTGACGACGCCGGCATAGAGCGTCGGATCGCTCTGCCTGTGGGCGGGCTTCGAGCGGTCGATCTGGGGCGGAACGATCGCATAGCTGGCATAGAGATGATTGTCGCGCAGATGCTCGTAGAAGCGCACCACATTGTCGGCGAATTGCTGGCCGCCGGCCGCGAATACCCCGGGCACGGCGGCAAATCCGGTGAAAAATCCGCCGACATGGTCGGGGGTGCGTCCCATCAGGCCGAAACTCGCTTCCGCCCAGGTCTCCGAGAACAGGCGCCTGGCCTTGAGGTCGGCGTGCGAGCGCGGGATCTGGTATGCCCGCCAGACCGGCGCGCCGGTCTTGGGCGACGGGAATGTCATCCGCTCGCGCATATGCGGCGCGGCGGCGATATCGAACAGCTTCGCCATGTTGCGCGCGGCTTCGCGAAAGGCCGGGTGCTCGACCACCTTGCCGATGCGCTCGCCGTCGAGGAAAATCTGCCGGCCATCGTCGAGCGAGCGCAGATATTGTGCGCCCGTCCGCATCGTCGATGGGGAGGCGCCCGACGGGCGCGCAGCGGGTTGCGTTGGCATCGTGTCTCGTCGGCCGGAGGCGGTTCCTGCTGCAATAATTAGCTACATTATGTAGCTTTTCGGACCGAAGGTCAAACGGAGCGGCGACGGCATGAAATCCCGACAGGTGCGAACCGACACGCCCACATGGCACCGCCGATCCGAGACCCGGACCAGCGCCGGTTTCGTTCCCCCTTTGACGGTGTCGCATGGCGCACTGCTCGCGTCGGGCAGCGACGTCGCGTTTCGCCAGACGCTCTACCTGATGGTGCTCGGGTTCGGGCGTTTAATGTCCTGCCGCGAGGCTTTCGGGCGCGCGCTGGCGTTGACCGGCTCGCAATTCGCGGTGCTGATCGGGGCTGCCTATGCGCAGGGCCGCGATGGCGTGTCGATCCGCTCGCTCGCGGACCATATCCAGCTTGCGCCCACCCATGTGACCACCGAGGTCGGGCGGCTGATCCGCAAGGGCCTGCTGGTGAAAAAGACCAACCCACGGGACCGGCGCGGCGTGCTCGTCACGCTGTCGCGGCGGGGCGAAGCGGCGGTGCGGGAGCTTGCGCCCTTCCTGCGCCGGGTGAACGACCTTCTGTTCCAGAACGTGCGGCGCAAGGATTTCGCAACCGTCTCACGCTTCCTGGAGGTCTTCGCACTCAACAGCGAGCACGCGCTGGGCGAGATCCGGCGCTCCGAGCGCGAGCGGCGGAAATCGCGCTGATGGGTTTGCGGGGTCATAAAAGCCGGATGCCCGCGCAGACAGGCCAAGCGGTCTGAGCGGGCATGACAGGCCAACCGGTCAAGCGGGGAGAAGAGCCGAAGATCAACTCCCGCCGCTGCCGCTGAGCACCGCCTTGAGCTCGCGGTCGGGGCCGAAATCGTCGACGCTCTCGATCGACATCAGCTCGGCCAGGCGCGTGCGGGCGCGATTGACGCGGCTCTTGATCGTACCGACCGCGCAGCCGCAAATTCCAGCCGCTTCCTCGTAGGAAAATCCCGAAGCGCCGACCAGGATGAGGGCCTCGCGCTGATCCGCGGGCAGCTTGGCGAGCGCGGTGCGGAATTCCTCGAACTCGACGCGGCTGGTCTGCTCGGGCTGGGTTTTCAGGGTCTCCGCATAGGTGCCTTCACTGTCGGCGACCTCGCGGCGACGCTTGCGATATTCCGAGCGGAAAAGATTGCGCAGGATCGTGAACAGCCAGGCCGACATATTGGTGCCGGGCTCGAAAGAATTGAGGTTCGCCCAGGCGCGCAGAAGGGTTTCCTGCACGAGGTCATCGGCACGATCGACATTACCGGACAGCGAAATCGCAAAGGCTCTCAGGCTTGGGACTGCCCCAAGCATCGCCTCGCTTACGGAAGGGGGGGGATTCATCCTTACGATCCTTTATCGTCCGGTACATCCACGACCCCACCGCCCTCGAGGCGACGGATCAGCTCAACGAAACGGTCCGGCACCCCTTGGCTGACGACCTCGTTGTAGGTGATTTCCAGCTGTTTCCCGATCTTGACCTGGGTTTCCCGGTTGAGACTGGTCTTACGCTGCTTGTGAGGCGCTGATCCCTGCATCATCTCTGCCATCAGCCCTTTCGGTCCACTCGGCTTGTTGTTGTCGTTCATGGTGCGCCCTCAGTCCCCTCGCTACTGATCACAAGCCGAGGGATGGAGGCCCCCTTTATGTGATTAGTTCCAACGCCCCAATGCGTTCGGGGTTCCGCTTGCGGTTCCGCCGGGAGGAACTATTTTGCTCCTGGCGAGTTTGTGAGACTGTAGGTGCCATCAGGGGAGGGAGTTTCCATGTCAGCAGCCCAAACAGTCACCAAGTACCTTCCTTATCTCCGGCGCTATGCCCGGGCACTTACCGGAAGCCAGACCTCCGGCGACGCCTATGTGGCGGCCACCCTGGAGGCGCTGATCAAGGAGCCCAGCCTGCTGGGCGAGGCGTCGCAGCCCAAGGTTGCGTTGTTCCGCGTGTTCAGCTCAATCTGGAATTCGCTCGCCGTCAACGGCGCCAAGGAGCCGGCCGGAACCGGCGTCCCGGCCGAGCGCCGGATCAGCCAGCTTACCCCCCGCCCCCGCCAGGCCTTCCTGCTGGTCTCGCTCGAGGGTTTTTCCGACGACGACGCCGCGGAAGTTCTCGGCGAGGAGGTGCAGGCGTTGCGCAGCCTGGTCGAAGAGGCCGGCCGCGAGCTCGCGGCCGAGATCGCCACCGACGTGCTCATCATCGAGGATGAGACCTTTATCGCGCTCGACCTCGAAGGCTTGGCCGAAAGCCTCGGCCATCGCGTGGTCGGCATCGCGCGGACCCACACCGAGGCGGTCGCGCTCGCCCGGGCCAAGAAGCCGGGCCTGATCCTTGCCGATATTCAGCTGGCCGACGGCAGTTCGGGGCTCGATGCGGTCAATGAGCTGCTCGACGAGTTCGAGGTGCCGGTCATCTTCATCACGGCCTATCCGGAACGCTTCCTCACCGGACAGCGGCCGGAGCCGGCCTTCCTGATCGCCAAACCGTTCCAACCCGCCACCGTGTCCGCCGTGGTCAGCCAGGCGCTGTTCTTCCAGCGAAACGCCACCCGCGGCCAGCGCCGGGTGATGGCGTAGGACCAACTTTTTCCGGGATCCTGTGCCGGAAGCCGGATCGTTTCCCGACTTCCGGCACGGCCATTTTTACGGAACCCCTCAGCCTTCGCTTCGGTCGAACCTGTTCCGGCGGCTTCACGCCATTGATCCGGCTGAGCATTTGAGAAGCGACGCCCACCCCAAGCGGGCCTCAAGGGGTCCCGAATTCGCGCTCGCGCTTTTTGGAAATAGTGTCGAAATCTTTCGATCTTCCCGGAACCCCCTCGCTGATCGCACGTTGATGTGGTGACCGGCCGCCATTCCCCCCCTCCCCCCGTGCTCGGCCGGCCAACAAGTCGCGATCAACAGAAATGTTGATCGCGACTTTTTCTTTTGTCGGGGCGGTCGGCAGCGGGGAAATTCATCCGTCTTTCCAATTGCAGGGCCTTTGCCGAGACGCAGGCATGCAAGCCTGCGGGGGGAACCAGCAGGCAACTGGCACGTTGACTGTCCGAACACGGGTGACCTGAGGGGTTGGGCACGGAATTCCGTTGGGGGAACTGGTCAGCGCGCTTCGCAGTATTAGGGGAGCGATTCCATGTCCCATATGACGTCGAGCCTTGTCGTTGGATTAGCGGCCGTCGCGGCCTGGGCCCTGGTGGCGCCACCGTCGATCGACCCCTCCAGAGCTTCGGGTCTCAGTGCGGCCGAGCTCACCATGCAGGCGACGCCGGTGAACCGCGCCGCCAAGGCTGACCGACTGGCCCCCGCGCGCGCCCAACGCAGCGAAGAGACCGCCGCCACCCTGGAGAATCGCGACGCCGCCACGATCTATCGCGACCGCGAAGGACGGGTGGTGTTCCAGGCCGACCAACTGAGCAAAGTCACGGTGATCTCGAAGGGCTTCGTGCTGCCCCAACTCCCGGTGCGTGAGACGCGCCGCGCGCCCGTCCCCACCCCGGCGTCGAGCGACCAGCGAAAGCCGGTCCCGATCGGTTGCGATCCGCTGGCGAGCCCGATCTCGCAGCCGCAACTCGCACGCCTCACTGGCCGCTGCCTGGTTTAGAATGAGAGCGATTTCGGCCGCGGCGCGTATCTCCGGCGACGTTTGAGTCGAGGCTCGGCCATAAAATGCGGATGCGCGGATGCAAGGTCAGGAACACGGCGCCGCGTCGTGAATTTCCCTGGTGACCGACCGAAGCAAGAAGCAACAAGAATCGGAGGATGGCATGAACTCAGCCCAGTATTTCGTCGTCCAGAGCGGAAACGAGTGGAAGATCAAGTTCCGTAACGAGCTGTTCGGCCCCTATCGCAGCCGCGACGAGGCCCTTCTGTTTGCGATCGACGCCGCGCAGGAGATCGGCCGGCGCGAAAGTGGCGCCAAGGTCCTGGTTGAGGACGTCAAGGACGGCTTCCTCACCCGGTGGACCTATGGGGAACGCCCGCATCTGCCGGCCGCCTGACGTCGCACGGCGCGCGAGGACGCAATGATTGACGTGGGCGCGTGCGCCGCGATGACGAATTCATTTTCTCTGCATATCCCCCGTGATCATCAATAAAGTCGACAATCCGCCATAATTGGTGGAACCCGCGCGTGCGATCGAATGTTGTTCTGGCGGCATTGGTAGTTCAGCACAGGGGCCCACCATGAGTAATCCCAGAAGCCATGCGCTTGTCGTCGCGACTCTCGCGGCCTGCGGCGTCGCTCTCGCCACCCTCCCCTCGTTTGCCGGGCCCTACGCGCTTGCGGCGCACGACTCCTATCCGTCCTCGGTGTTCGAGCCCGTTCTGCGCAATGACCCGGGTTACCGCAACAACGCCGTCCAGGACGAGACGCTCGCGCCGCGGCTGCGGCGTCAGCTGGTTAGCTATCCGACGCGCGAGGCCCCGGGCACCATCGTGGTGGATACGCCGAATACCTATCTCTATCTCGTGCTCGGCGGCGGCCAGGCGATGCGCTATGGCATCGGCGTCGGCCGCGAAGGCTTCACCTGGTCGGGCGTCGAGACCATCAGCCGCACGGCCGAATGGCCCGACTGGTTTCCGCCCGCCGAGATGATCGCCCGCCAGCCTTATCTGCCGCGCTTCATGGCGGGCGGACCGGGCAACCCGCTCGGCGCGCGCGCGCTTTATCTCGGCAACTCGGCCTACCGTATCCACGGCACCAATGATCCGACCACCATCGGCCGTCAGGTGTCGAGCGGCTGCATCCGCCTGACCAACGAGGACGTGGCCGATCTCTTCAGTCGCGTCCGCGTGGGCACCAAGGTGGTCGTGTTGCCGCAATCGTCGCGTCAGGCGCCGGTGGCGCAGATGGAGCGGACCTCGCCGACCGCGCGCGTCGCGACGCCCGGCAGGGCGACCGCCGTGATTCCCGTCTCGGCGCCCGCTCCGGCGTCGCGGGTGAGCACGCGATCCGAATCCGGCTTCGCTTTCGGCCTGCATTGATCGTCACACCCATGGCCAACCCACTGGCGAACCAGTCGCTCGCCCCACTTCGAATAGCGCGCGCCGCGGTGATCGCCGGAATGGCGATCATGGCGGCGCCGCAGCCAGCGGCGGCGCAGCAGTCGATCTTTCATAATCTCTCCAATTTGTTCGGCGGATCGCGCGACGACCGCTTTGCGTCCCCCAACGCCTATGCGGAACCGACGCCCAATTCTCGACGGATGCCCGATCTGCAGGCGCCACCCACAATCCCGCAGGGCGGCGGCATTCTGCAGGGCGGCGTCGCCCAAGGAGGCGCCACGACCTACTGCGTCAGGCTATGCGACGGGCGATATTTCCCGCTGTCGTCGCCCGCGGCGACCACCAAATGGACCTCCGCGAAGGCCTGCGCCGCCATGTGCCCGGCCGCCAAGACCGCGGTCTATCGCGGCAGCACCATCGACGGCGCGACCGGCAATGACGGCGAGCGCTATGCCGATCTCGGCAACGCCTTCGTGTATCGCGAGCGGCTGGTTGCGGATTGCACCTGCAACGGCCGCGATGCCTTCGGGCTGGCGCGCGTCGACATCGCCACCGATCCCACCCTGCGGGCGGGCGACATCGTGGCGACCGGCGGCAGCCTGCAGGTATTCAAGGGTTCGCGCGGCGACACCCACAAGACAGCCGAATTCACGCCGATCGGCCCGAACGTCTCCTCCGACACGCGCCGCACGCTCAACGGCGCGCGGGTGTCGCGCCGCGATTGAGGCGCCTTTCCCTCGTTCCGTCTCTTTTTAGGCTTCTTCCTGCAGCGGCAGCCGCACCGACTGTCCGGTCGCCACCGCGCGCTCGATCGCGATCGTGGTCTCGAGGTTGACCCGCGCCTGCTCGGGCGTGGTGTGGACCGTGGGGGCGCCGGTCGCCAGATGATCGAGCCAGGCGCGCGTCTCGTTGCCGAGCGGCCCCCAGAAATCGCCGACCGCCCAGTCGCCCGCGGTATTGCTGCCGAGAAACGCCATCTCGACCGCGTGATCGGGCACATAGGCGTGCGGGATGCCTTTCTCCGAGAACAGCAGGTGATCCATGTGGTCGTTGTCGATGATCATGGTGCCTTCGGTGCCGAGAAGCTCGAGGCGGTCCGATTGGCCGAGCGTCGGATAGCGCGCGGGCAGCGCGTAGCTCACGCCGAGATTGATCACCGCGCCGTCCGCGAAGGTCACGATCGCCCAGGTCACGTCATGGGCGCCGAAGCCCGCCGCCTTGAAGATGCCGTGCTGACCGCGCGCCACCACCTCGACCGGGTGGTTGCCTTCGAGGAACCAGCACATCAGGTCGACATAGTAAGTCAGCACGTCGAGCACCGGCGTCGCATGCGGATCACGCTTGAGGATCGCGAAAGCCTGGGCGCGCGAATTGTAGACCCGCGCGGTGCCGCCCACGACGCGCCCGAGCCGGCCGTGGTTCATCTGCTCCTTGGCGCGCAGGAAGCACTCCTTGTAGCGGCGGCTGTATCCGACCCGCAGATTTCCGTTGGTCTTTTTCAGAACGTCCAGGATGCGGCCCGCGTCCTTGAGCGAGAGCGCGATCGGCTTCTCGACCAGCACCGGCAAGCCGCGCTCGAGCGCCGCGCACACCGCGGCCGTGTGCTCCTGCTCCGGCGTCGACACGATCACGGCGGTGACGTCCGGATGCCCGATGACCTCCTGGTTGCTGCCGCTGTGAAAGTCCGCGCCGGCCTGCTCGGCGAGCGCGCGGGCGCGCGCCGGATCGCGGTCGGAGATCGCGAGAAAGCGCACCGACGGATGCTTGGCGGCAAGCCGCGCACGCAACGTCCCGATGCGCCCGGCGCCGACGACCGCGATGCCGAGGTTCGATTGTTTCATGGAGTGTCTTCCGACATGCCTGCCCAAATTGATTCGTCATGCCCGCGCTTGTCGCGGGCATCCACGACTTAGAGCCGCGCCGCAATCAAGACGTGGATGGCCGGGACAAGCCCGGCCATGACGGCGCGGAGAGGCCTCAATCGAACTTCCTCACCTCATCCTTCAAGTCGGCCCAGATCCGCGAATAGATGTCGCGGAATTCGGGGGCCACGGCAAGCTCCGCCGGGGGCAGACGCGGCCGCGGCAGGTTGATCGGCACCGTGGATTTGACCCGGCCCGGACGGTTGGTCGAGACGATCACCACGTCAGACAGAAAAATCGCCTCATGCAGGTCGTGGGTCACGAACAGCACGGTGCGCTTGTGCTTCTCCCATACTTCGAGAAAGAGCTCCTGCAGCAGAAGCCGCGTCTGGCTGTCGAGCGCGCCGAACGGCTCGTCCATCAGCAGGATATTGGGCTCGATCGCGAAGGTGCGCGCGACCGCGACGCGCTGGCGCATGCCTTGCGACAGCTCGTGGCGGTAATGCCCCTCGAACTTGTCGAGCCCGACCCGGCGCAGCCACTCGCGCGCGATCTCGCGGCGATTGGGGACCCGGCGCACCTCGAGACCGAACTCGACGTTCTGGAGCGCCGTGCGCCACGGCATCATTCCGTCGCGCGCGAACATATAGCCGACGTCGTGGCGGATGCCGTCGACCGCGCGGCCGTCGACCTCGGCCAGCCCCTTGCTCGGCGCCATCAGGCCGGAAACGATATTGAGCAAGGTGGACTTGCCGCAGCCCGACGGCCCGACGATGGACACGATCGAGCCCTCCGGCACATCGAAACTCACGTCGCGACAGGCGACGACCGGCTCGCGGTCGCGCGGCCGAAACACGATGCCGATGTCGACCAGTCGGATCTTGGCGGCCTGCGGCATGCGGTTGCTCACGCGCTCGTCAGGGAAGGCTTCCAGCGCAACAGCCGCGCCTCGATGTTGCGCATCACGGCGCTGAACAGCCACGCGACGACCGCCAGCGTGATCAGGCCGGCGAATACGCCGGCCGTATTGAAGGTGGCGGCGCTCGACGCGATCACGTAGCCGAGGCCGTGATTGGACGCCAGGATCTCGGCCACGATGACGCCGAGCAGCGAATAGGTGAGGCCGAGATTGAGGCCGGCGAAGATCCACGGCAGCGCGGAGGGCAGCGTGACCTTCCACAGGATGTCGCGTTCCGACGCGCCCATCAGGCGGGCGATCGTGAGGATATCGTTGTCGACATTCTTGGCTCCGCCCAGGGTGTTCACCAGCAGGATGAAAAACACGAGCGTGAAGGCAGTGACGACCTTGGCGGTGATCCCGATGCCGAACCACAGGATGATGAGGGGCGCGAGCGCGACGCGGGGCAGGCTGTTGAGAGCAAGCACGAGCGGAGCCAGCACCTCGTCCCAGAACGGCGAGCGCGCGAGCAGCAGGCCAGCCACGATGCCGAGCACCGAGGACACCACAAAGGCAATCAGCGCCTCGAACACCGTGATGGCGACGTCGCCCAACAGGTCGCCACTCACCAGCTGGGTCCAGAGCTCGGCGACCACCAGCGCCGGGCTGCTGATCCAAAAGGCATCGACGAAGCCGATCGCGACCGCGCCCTGCCACACCGCCAAAAAGCTGCCAACGACGATCAGCCGGGCCAGCAGCACCCGCCGATGGTGCCCGCGCACATCGGGCTGCGTCCCGAGGTCGAGATCGTCAGAGGCAGAAACCACCGCCATGGCGACTCAATGGGTCTTGGGCATCGAGAAATCGCGCGGCATGAAATCTGTCGCCACGATACGGTCATAGGGCACCGGCTGCGCGATCAGATTGCCGGCGAGCAGAAGCTTGTTGACATTCTCCATCGCGGCCGGGGTCGCGACCGGCCGGAAGATCGACCGGTAGCGGTCGAGATAGGCGCGCAGCAGAGCGGGATCGAGCCCTTTCATATAGGTGGCGCCCACCTGCATGATCTCGTCGATGCGGCCCGGATCGTTGATCGCCTGCTCGGCTTCGACGACGGCGGCGACGATGCCGCGCGCGACCTGCGGGCGGTCCTTGAGGAAGGCCGCGCGCACGAACATCCCGTTATAGGCGAAATCCTTGAACAGCGGGGCTTCGCCGCCTTCGACGTCGACCACCATCTTGGCGATCTTCATGCCGTGCAGCGCCGCGGTCTGTGTCGGCTCGACCGCCATGGCGCCGTCGATCACGCCGTTCTTGAGCGCCGCCAGCATGGTGCTGGGATCGCCGACCGGAACGATGTTCACGTCCTTCTTCGGATCGAGGCCGGCCTCGCGCAGCAGATATTGCAGCACCGTGTCGGTCGAGGCGCCGGCCGAGCTGATGCCGATCTTCAATCCCTTGAGATCGCGGACCATTTGCGGATAGGGCTTGCCGGCATTCGGGGTCGGCACGTCGTTGCGCAGGATGAGGCTGAGCGGCGGGAGCTGCTGATTGACGACGAGCAGCTTGAGGTCCTGCCCCTTGCTGCTCACGGCCACGCCGTGCTCGATCGCGAAGGCGCCGACCTCGGCCGAGCCGCTGATCATGATGTTGGCGACCTGGATGCCGGTGCCGTAGACGATCTCGACGTCGACGCCGTGCTTCTCGAACAGCTTGAGGTGCTGGGCCACGTAGACCGTGAAGCAGCACAGATTGGCCTGGAAGGTCGACAGCTTCACCTTCTCGCCGGCGCCGCCTGGGCTGGCGGCGAGCACAGACGCGACCAAAACCGCAAGCGATGCCGCAACGCGCCTGTTCCGCCAGGCGCCGAAGCGCGACGATGTCCCTGGGGTTTCCATAGCGTCCTCCCACATTCGGCCATTTGGCCGTTATTTTATCGATGCATTATCAAGCCACGTGCCGCCGCGCGACATCGCGCCGATGGCGGCCGATACGGTCTTCGTCGACGTCTATTCCAAGGCCCGGGCGGTCGGATACTTCCACATGTCCGCCTTCGATGCGAATCGGGCGCGTTGTCACATCCTCGGCCAGGCCCTCGTTGGACAGGGTCAGCCCCCAGGCGAGCTGCGGCAGGGCGGCCGCGACGTGCAGGCCCGCGGCGCTCGCGATGCTCGATTCGCCGGTCTTGCAGGACACGTTCACCGCCATTCCGAGCGTTTCGCACAGCATGCCCGCCGCGTACACGCCGCGCATGCCGCCGAGCTTGATGGTCTTGAGGCTCACCCCGCGCGCCGCCTTGTGGTCGTGGTGGCGCCGGATGTCGGCAAGGCTGTGAACGCTTTCGTCCGCGCCGATCGCCAGACCGGCATCGGCCGCCGCGACCGCCGCCATGCCGGCGACGTCGTCGGCCGCGACCGGCTGCTCGAAGAAAGTCAATCCGCTGCCGGAAACCGCGCCGACATATTGCACGGCCTCCTCGGTGCTCCATCCCGCATTGGCATCGGAGGAGATCAGGCAACCGGAGCCGAGAACCTCGCAGACGCGGCGCGTGCGCTCGCCGTCGGCGATCGGCTTGCCGATCCCGACCTTGATCTTGAAGGCCGTAAAGCCGGCGGCCTTCTTGGCGGCCGCGTCGCGCAGGTCGGCCGTGAGCTCGCCGTTGCTGATGACGCCGAGGACCGCGATGCGGTTGCGAACTTTGCTGCCCAGCAGCGCGTAAGCCGGCCGCGCGGTGGCGCGCCCGACGAGATCATGCAGCGCGATCTCGATCGCCGCCTTGGCGGCGTGGTTGGCATACATGCGGCCGTCCATCGCCGCCGAGGCGCCGGCGATGTCCTCGGCCAGGCGGCCCTGCAAGACCGGGGACAGGTACGAGACGGCCGCCATCATGCTTTCGACGGTCTCGCCGGTCATGGTCGGCGCCGAGGCGGCCTCGCCCCACCCCACCACGCCGGTGTCGGATTCGATCCGCACCAGCACATTGTCGGCCTGCCTGATCTCGACGCCCGCCATGAAGACAGGCTTCTTCATCGGCAGCGCGACCGCGATCGGTTCGATCCGCGCAATTTTCATGGGGAGCCCTTCTACCCGTGCGTTTCGAGCTCGACGAGCGCACCCAGGAAGTCGCCCGGGTGAATGAAAGCGATCCGCTCGCCCGCTACATTATATTGCGGGGAGCCTTCGCCCAAGATGCGGACGCCGTCCCGGCGCAAGCCGTCCGCGGTCGCCGCCATGTCGTCGACACCAAGGGAAAAATGGTGGATGCCGCCCTTCGGGTTGCGTTCGAGGAATTTCGCCACCGGCGAATCCGGACGCGACGGCTCCATCAGCTCGATCCTGGCATTGCCGAGATCCGCATAGGCGAGACGTACGCCCTGCTCTTCGTTCGTCTGGATTTCTCCGACCCGCAGCCCATAGGTCTCGCGCAGCCGGCGTGCCGCCGCAGCGAGGTCGGGCACCACGATCGAGACATGACTGAGGCCGGTGATCATATGTTTGCCCCTCTCCGTCATTGCGAGGCATGCGAAGCATGCCGAAGCAATCGCGCGGGAAAAAGATTGCTTCGCTTCGCTCGCAATGACACCACCTAAATTACCTTTCCTTGCCGCAGCGCCGCGATCGCGGCCGCATCCATTCCGAGCTCTGCCAAGATCTCGTCGGTGTGCTGGCCGAGCGTCGGCGGCGCGCGCCCGACCGCGGCCGGCGTGTCGGAAAACTTGAATGGAATGCCGAGCATCTTCAGCTCGCCGATGGTCGGATGCGTCACCGTCTCCACCATCCGGCGCGCGGTGGTGTGCGGATCGTCGAGCGCCTGCGCCACGGTGTTGATCCGCCCGCAGGGAACGCCCACGGCCTTGAGCTTCGCGGCCCAGCTCTCCGCCGTGTCTTTCGCCAGCGCCTCGCCGATCAGGGCGTCGAGCAGACCTCGGTTCTCGACGCGCGCCCGGTTGGTGGCAAAGCGCGCGTCCTGGGCCCATTCCGGATGGCCGAGCACACCGGCGCATTTGCCGAATTGCGAGTCGTTGCCGACCGCGAGCGCCAGCATGGCGTCCGCCGCCGCATAGGTGGTGTAGGGGACGATGCTGGGATGGCCATTGCCGAAGCGGCCGCCGCCCCGGCCCGCCGCGAGGTAACTGGCCGCGACGTTGACCAGCATGGCGAGGGAGCTCTCATAGAGCGAGACCTCGACCTTCTGGCCCTTGCCGGTGCGGCTCCTGGCATTGAGCGCGGCCAGGATCGAATTGCTGGCCAGCATGCCGGTGCACACATCGACGATCGCGACGCCATATTTGGTCGGCCCGCCGTCGGGCGCCCCGCAGATGCTCATCAGCCCGGATTCGGCCTGCAGGATGAAGTCGTAGCCGGGCAGCGCGGCCTTGGGACCGCTCGATCCGTAGCCCGTGATCGAGCAGCGCACCAGATGCGGCGCATGCTGTTCGAACCAGGCATCGCCAAAACCCCATTTGGCGAGCGTGCCGAGCTTGAAATTGTCGACCAGCACGTCGGCACGCTTGACCAGCTCTTGCAGAACCGCCTGCCCGGCGGGCGCCGCCATGTTGAGGGTGAGCGAGCGCTTGTTGCGGTTGACCCCGAGGAAATAGGCGGCCTCGCCGGCGACGAAGGGCGGACCCCAGCCGCGGGTGTCGTCGCCGCCGCCGGGCGGCTCGACCTTGATGATCTCCGCCCCCATGTCGCCGAGCATCATGGTGCACAGCGGTCCCGCCAGGATGCGGGTGAGATCGACCACGCGGGTGCCGGCGAGCGGACCGTTCGATTGTTCGGTCATCGTCGGGCTTCAAGCCTTCTTGCGCATCGAGGGCGGCGCGTTGAGGTCCTTGGCGCAGCCATCGAGATAGTCCTCGAGCGCGCGCTTGTTGCGCATGCGGAATTTCTGGAAGTCGGGCTTGCGGCCCGCCAGGAAGGCATTCATCCCCTCCAGGCTTTCCTCCGAGCCCCACACATGGGCGAGCAGCTCCATGCCGTGCTGCCACGAGGCGTAGAGCAGGTCGGACTCGAAGTTGAGGCTCTTCTTGGTCATCCGCAGCGTCTGCGGACTGTGACCCTTGATGGTTTCGCACCAGGCCAATGTCTCGCGCAGCAGGTCCTTCTGCGGCACGCATTTGTTGATGAGGCCGATCTGCGCCGCCTCCGGCCCGCTGAACCGGCGCGCGCAGAAGATCATCTCGCGCGCCAGGCGCTCGCCGATGATGCGCGGCAGATATTGGGTCGCCCCCACGGTCGGGCACGCGCCCACCTTGGCGCCGGTCTGGCCGAGCATCGCATTGTCCGACGCGATGACGAGATCGCACCACAAGGCGAGCTCGTGCCCGCCGCCCATGCACCAGCCGTTGACCATCGCGATCACGGGAATCGCAAGCCCGCGGATCGTCATCGCCAGCCCCTGCATGCGGTCGTTCCACATGGCGGCGTTGACCCAGGTGAGGCGCTTCATGGCGTAGAAGTCGCCCCCCGCCGAAAAGGCCTTGTCGCCGGCGCCGGTCACCACCGCGCAGGCGATCGAGGGATCGTCGCGCGTCGATTTGAGCGCGTCGATGAGCTCGTCGAGCGTCTGCTCGCGGAATGCGTTCATGACGCGCGGGCGGTTGATCGTGACCCAGGCGACCTGGTCCTTCACCTCATAAAGGATGTCGCCGTATTTTGACGCCTTGCGCCTGGCGGATTTCTTCGCCGCCGGAATGCCGGTGCTTTCTGTCGCGATTTTTCGTGCCGTCTTCTTCGCCATAGTCCTCACCTTTATCCACTTGTCGTAACGGCCGCGTCGGGTTCGATGCGGGACCGGCCATCCTTGCCACAGCGGCCACAGCGTAAAGGCGTGGACGCGCGGGACAAGCCCGCGCGCGACGAATTCGATGCGCTACTACTCGAACTTCAGCCCCGTTTCATCGGCCAGCTTGCGATGAAGGTCGAGCTGCTCGGCGATGAAGGCGGCGAATTCCGCCGGCCGGCTGCTCCTGGGCTCGATGCCCTGGGCGCGCAGCCCGGTGACGACCTCGGGGCTCGCCACCGCTTCGGCCACCGCGACGCTGAGCTGGTCGACGATGGCGGCCGGCGTCCCGGCGGGCGCCAACAACCCGAACCAGCTCACCGCCTTGTATTGCGGGAAACCGGCCTCGGCCATGGTGGGCACGTCCGGCAGCAGGGGCGAGCGCGCGTCCCCGCTGATGGCGAGCGCCCGCACCGAGCCCGCCTCGATGAAGGGCACCATGCCGGCGATCGGGCCGAAGTAGAATTGCGCCTCGTTCGCCATCGTGGCCATCACGGCCGGGCTGCCGCCCTTGTAGGGCACGTGCACGGTGTCGTTCTGGATGCCGGCGAGCGCCACGAACATGGCGACCGCGAAATGGCTGGTCGAGCCCGGACCGCCAGATGCGTAGTTGAGCGCGCCTGGGCTCGCCTTGGCGAGCCTCACCAGCGCGCGCACATCGGCGGCCGGCAGCTTCGGGCTGACGACCAGCACATTCTGCACCAGCGCGAACAGCGAGACCGGCGCGAAATCCTTGATCGGATCATAGGCGAGCTTCGGCGTGGTGATCGGCGCGAAGGAATGGGTGGAGACCGAACCGGCCAGCAGCGTATAGCCGTCCGGCGCCGCATGGGCGGCGGCCTCGGCGCCGATCTTGCCGCCCCCGCCGCCGCGATTGTCGATGATGAAGGAGGCGCCGAGGATTTTTGCCATTCGCGCCGCGATGATGCGCACGATCGTGTCGTTGGCGCCGCCGGCCGGGTTGGGCGAGATCAGGCGTATCGGATGATCGGGATAGGTCTGGCCGTGCGCGGCCTGTGCCACCAGTACCAAGCTGCCGAGCACAGCCGCTCCCCACATGCGGCGCATGAGCATGTCCCCCCGTCCAATATTGCGGCGGCATTGTTTTTCGGGGGCAACCGGGAGTCAATGCAGCCGCTTGCCCGCGGGCGCGGCTCGCGCCAACCACTAGTGCAGATAGGGCGATCCATTGCCGTTGACGATGTGGCCGACGATGGCCGCGACAGCGAAGTAGAACACCACGGCGCCCACAAAGGCCGCGATCCAGGCTGCCGGCTTCACATAGGCATTATCCGGATGCCAGTCGTCGGCACGCGCGCCAAAAATTCCCATGGCAGCCTCCTGTCCCTCACCGCAAACGCCGCATTGCGGCGTCGGTTCCCCGGAATTCGCGGCCGGCGGTCCGACCCAGGCGGCCTGCCGGCCGCAGTTGCGGTCATGTCGGCAGCTACGCGACTACCGGTTGTGCTGGTGGATGCTGCGTCAGGACCCTCGGTTAGCGGCATTAACCATGGATTCCACGGCGAAACGCCCTGCATTGCGGATCAAGCCGGGGACAAGCCTTGGCCGGAAATTGCTCTAACCTTGGCACTACCAGTCTTGCGGCCGGCGTTGCCATTTCGTCTTTGCAATTCGCAGCCATGGCGTGTATAGTAAGTAGGTTCGAGCTTTAGCTTGCCTTGATCGCGCCCCCACGGGCTCCCCCCAAGACATCGCTAATTCGGATCGACTCCGTGCGACGCTCGTACGGTGACGCAGGCTTGCGCGACAAAGGAGGCCGACATGGCTACAGGTTCAGTGAAGTGGTTCAATACGCAGAAGGGCTTCGGCTTCATCCAGCCGTCGGACGGCGGCAAGGATGTCTTCGTTCATATCAGCGCGCTCGAGCGCGCCGGACTGAGCAATCTGGTCGAAGGCCAGAAGGTCTCTTACGAGCTGGTGACGGATCAGAAGCGGGGCAAGACGAGCGCCGAGAATTTGAAAACGTTGTGACGACTGGTGGGGCCGCGCTGCGAGCCGGCGCTTCCCGCTGGGGCGATCCCGTCGTGAAGTGCCGGAGGTAGCGCATGTCGTACAAATTCCATGTCGGCCAGACCGTCCAGTTGATGCAAGGCACGCGCTACCTTGCGCCACTGTCGACCGGCTACAAGGTTGTGCGACAGCTTCCCGAGGCGAACGGTGAGGTCTCCTATCGCATCAAGAGCGCGCGCGAGACCTATGAGCGCGTCGTGAAGGAAAATCAGCTGCTTCGCGGATGAGGCGGCAAGGCCGCGCATTCGCGATGGCGTTTTCCGACAAAAGCCTGCCCCGGACCTCATCCGGGGCAGGCTTTGGTCGTTAAGAACCGCTACTTGTTTTTGCGCATGATCTCGTCCGAAAAGTCTCTCAACTTTTCGGGATCATGCGCTACGGCGAATAGGTGGCGCGATTGGACCAGTGGATGGCATCGATGCTGAGCACGCGCTCGGTGCCGTCGAACAAGGCGCCGATGCGGCCGCCCGAGGCTTTGTAGCTGAATTCCTTCACCCGGTCGGCGACATTGACGGTGACGTTGCGCATGATGTCCAGCGCGCGCTCGTATTTGAAGGTCTGGTAGACGGCCGGATTGGCGGCGGAAAAAAACTTCACCTCCGCGACGGCCTTGGGCGCCCCGCGGCGTTCGTATTTCAGATGCACCTCCATGCGCTCGCCCGATGCGGCGGCGAATTCCCAGTCCTCTTGCGTCAGCGTCGCTTGCGCGCCCGCGAGGGTCGCGCGCTCCATGCGATGGACGCTGGCCGGCAAGTAGGCGCCGAACGGGCCGGGCGCGTCGGCCGGATCGGCCGTGATGCCGCCGATGATCATCTGGCCGATGGTGCCGGTCGACGGCTGCTTGATCGGGATCGCAAGATAAACGAGCTGGTTCGATCCGCGGCCGAGCGGCTTGCCGTCCGGCCCCGTGATGTCGACCCGATCGATGAAGATCATGCGCAGGTTCGCGTCCTTCGCCGGCCCGGCGGTCGCGACGTTGGGCTCCCAGCCGGCCGGCAGCATGGCGGCAAGCGGCGCATCCGGCACGTGGAAATCCAACTGCATCTGCGCTTCGGCGCTGTGCTCGAGGAAAGTCTCCGCCTGCGCGGGACCCGCGAGGCCGCCGAGCCAGAGCCAGACAAAGGTGAAACAGGCGGCCGGCGCGGCAATATGTCGAAGCATTCCATCCCTCCCCGGACTTAATCGTTGCTGCATAGCTTATTGAAGGACGGGGCGAACACCTAGCCCTCCTGCGTCATTGCCCGCGCAAGCGGGCAATGACGCAGTAGAGAATGCCGGCCTTATGCCGGCATCACCCCAGATCGATCGCCTCGTTGATCATCCGCCGCAGCTTGTCCACGTCGGTGAGCACGATCGCGCCGCGACGGCGCTCGAGCAGGTTGTCGCGCTCCAGCGCCTTCAATTCGCGCGCCACGGCCTCGCGGCGCGTGCTGACGCGCGCGGCGATTTCGGCGTGGACCGGCGGCGGCGAGATGATGGCCCGCGCCGGGTCGGCGGGTTCGGTGCGCGACAGCCGCAAGAGCTCGGCATGGATGCGGTGGCGCACGTCCAGCGTGCTGAACTCGTTCACCCGGTTTGCCAGCATGCGGATCTGGCCGGCGAGCAGCGCCAGCAACTGATCGCAGACGTCCGGATGGGCATGCACCGCCGCGCGGAACGCGGTGGCGGACATGCGGGCTACCGTCACATCCGTCATCGCCACGATGCCGGAGGAGCGCGGCGCCTTGTCGATGGCGGCCAGCTCGCCGAAAAGCTCGCCGGCATTGATCTGCCGCAACAGCACCTCGCGGCCGGCGGATTGGATGACGACGCGAACCGCCCCGCTCACGACGAAAAACACGTCGCTGCTGGCGTCCTGATAGTCGATAATCCATTGACCCGCGGGGGCGCGCCGCCACGAGCATTGCCTGTCCAGCGCCACAATGGCGTCCGCCGCGAGGGATCGGAATAAAGGGACCTTTGCCAGGGTTTCGGTTTGTCGAGCCATGAAAATATTCCAGCCGACCTCAATCGTTTCCGGGCTGACCCGGGCCGGCCGACGCGTCGAGCGGCCGCTTCGCCTGGTGAGCGGGTTGATCCTGTTCGCCTATGCGACGTCGCATCTCGTCAATCACGCGTTCGGAATCCGTTCGATCGAGGCCATGTCGGCCGCCAGCCTCGTGTTGCTAAATCCCTGGCAGACGCTCCCCGGCCTCACGCTTCTTTATACCTCATTCTTCGCCCATGGATTGCTCGGCCTTTATGCGCTGTATCGGCGGCGCCATTTACGCATGCCGGCGGGCGAAGCTTGGCAGCTCGCGCTCGGGCTCATGATCCCGCTCCTGCTCATCCCCCATGCGGCGGGCGTCCGTTTCGGAACATCGATCTACGGGTTGGAACTTGGCTACGCGCGGCTGATCTATCAGTTCTGGTTCTTTGCGATCGAGGACGCGGTTCGTCAAATTGCGCTGCTGCTCATCGTATGGATTCACGGCTGTATCGGGTTGCGGGCGTGGCTGTCGTCGAAACCCTGGTATCGGCGCAGCGTGGCGGCCCTGGCATCGCTCGCCGTGCTGGTGCCGGTGCTCGCGCTGCTCGGCTTCACCAATGCGGGCCTCGATGCGCGCGACACCGCGCAACGCAATCCGCAGGCGGCCGCCGTCCATGTCATCGCGGCGCCAGGCACGCCGGCCGACGAGAGCCTCGCGCGCGTGCACTGGATCAACGACATGCTCACGCTCGGCTATCTGGGCCTGGTGGCCGGAACGATCGGACTGCGCGTGCTGCGCGATTGGCATGTGCGGCGATTCCGCGCGATTCACATTACCTATCCGGACAATCGCGTGGTCGCGGTCCCGCCGGGTTTCTCCGTGCTCGAGGCGAGCCGCTGGGCCGGGATCCCGCATGCCTCGGTGTGCGGCGGCCGGGGGCGCTGCTCGACCTGCCGCGTCCGCGTCACCAAGGGTGCGGAGCAGCTTGCACCGCCGGGCCCGATCGAGGCCCGCACGCTCGAGCGGATCGGCAACCCGGTCGGCGTCCGCTTGGCGTGCCAGATCCGCCCGCAGGCCGACCTCGAGGTCGAGCCGCTGGTGCGCACGAGCGTGGACGCGCCGTCCGGCATCGTGCGTTTCGGCGCCGCGATCGAGGGCGGCACCGAGATGGAGATCGCCGCGCTGTTCGTCGATCTGCGCGAATCCACGCGCCTGGCGACCGGGCGTCTGCCCTACGACGCATTGTTCCTGTTCGACCGCTACATCCAGGTCGTCACCGCGGCGATCCGGGACAATAGCGGCCACGTCACCAGCATCGCGGGCGACGGCGTCATGAGCATGTTCGGCATCAACAGCAATGGAACGCGCGCGGCGCGCGACGCTTTCGAGGCGGCGGCGCAGATCTGGGTCGGCGTCGAGTCGCTCAACGATGATCTTGCCGACGAGCTCCAGGTGCCGCTGCGGATCGGCATCGGATTGCATGTCGGCATGGCGGTGGTCGGCATGATTTCCACCGGCGGCGCCGGATCGCTGCAATTTCTCGGCGATACGGGCAACCTGGCGGCCAAGCTCGAGGCCGAGACCAAGCGATGGGACTGCATCATGATCGCCTCGGCGCAGGCCGCGGCTTTGGTCGCGCCTGATCGGCCCGACATCGAGACGCGCGCTTTGTCGATTCCAGGCAAGGAAGCCGGTGTGCCGGCCGTCTTGTTTCGCACCCGGGACGAGCTGGACAGGCTGCTCCGGCCGGCGGCTCCGGCCTGAGGCCTGGCGGGATCTTTCGGAGATCGATTCCCGCACTGGCGCGCGGCGGCAGACCTTACGGGCTTACCGATCGCCGGCCCCGCCTCGGTCAAACGGACTGTGCGATTTCGCACCGCGCCGAATCCAGCCCTCCCCTACGTATCGGTCATCGGCATCGCTGATGACGCCGATCAGCGGATCGAGCGGCGGATGCCGCAGCAAACAGGAGCATGACCATGTTCACGAAGAGCAAAATCGCAATCCTCGCCACCCTGGTGACCGTCATCGCGGCCCCGGCCTTCGCGGGCGACCAGGATACCGCCACCGAGCTGCGCGACAGCGGCCGCTATGTGCCCGAGCTGGTGACGCCGGTTCGCGCCACCGCTTACGGCGGCGCCTATGCGTCCGCAGTCGAACATCAACGCAGCCCCAAGCAGGGCCAGTCGTCCATCCCGTCGGGCGGCAACGACTTCCAGCTCGAAGGCCGGTGAACCGGCCTGACCGCAAGTCTGCTCACTCAACCCAATTCACAGGAGAAACCACCATGTCGAACCGAACCACCATCGCGGCCCTCGCGGCCTTCATGACCGTCATCGCGGCCCCGGCCTTCGCGGCCGACCAGGACACGGCGACCGAGCTGCGCGACAGCGGCCGCTATGTTTCAGAGCTCGCCCTGCCCTCCAATGCCTATGCGTCGGCGGTCACGCCCGCGCGTTTCCAGGTGTCGAAGCAGGGTGGCGCGAGCCGCTCGGGCGACTTCCAGCTCCAGGGCCGATGATCACGACAAAAAGAACTGGCCGGCGCGTTGCCGGCCGGTTCTTGGCGTTGATGAATGAGTGTCATCGCGGCTTGCGCTGGCAATGACGCAGCTAGGCTAAGCCGCGCTGCGGTAGCGATCCAGGAACGCGATGGCGGTTCGCCGCGCCTCGCTCGGATCGAACCAGCCCGCACCGCGCACCAGCGCCCCGTCATATCCGACCTTGAACTCATGATGTTCGCCGGTCCGCAGATCCCGGACGACAATCAT